>Ga0068859_100007766_pt1 | contig 10891 bp, 2 predicted proteins | sample KBSSwiS22_FD_66585 | JGI IMG/M metagenome (GOLD analysis project Ga0068859, IMG submission 66585) | Switchgrass rhizosphere microbial communities from Kellogg Biological Station, Michigan, USA - KBS Switchgrass S2-2 | ecosystem: Host-associated > Plants > Roots > Rhizosphere > Soil ... | reverse complement strand
CCCCACTATGATCAGCGGAACGAAGTAGAAGCGGCTCAGCCAACGATAGTAACGGTCGTTTATTAAATCAGGTGCATAGCGTGCCACAGTGGCCTGGTCGTGATTTTGAGCCGTGCCCCATACTATCCAACCAATATGTGCCCACCAGCCGCCATGGCGTGGCGTATGTGGATCGTCCGCACGATCTGTATGAGCGTGGTGTATGCGGTGCGTCGTTACCCATTCGATGGGACCGCCTTCGAGTGTTAGCGTGCCGCAGGTGATGAGAAAGTATTCAACCAGTTTCGGCACTTTGTAACCACGGTGGGTGATTAGCCGGTGATAGCCCATGCCGATACCAAAACTACCGCCAACCCAGTAAAGCACGATTGCAGTAATTACCGCCGGCCAACTCCAAAAGAAGAGCGCTGCGATGGAGCCAAGATGGGCGCAAGTCAGAAAGGTCGCCATTCCCCAATTGATGCGCAGTCTCTGCGTCGCCAGTGCGGCGTCCCCACCTTCTTTTAATTTCATTACCAGTCCTCTATGACTGTCTAACCTTCTTATCCACGTGGTGATGGGAGAGTGAGCATCCAGTGCAGCTCTCCGGGATGAATCAGATCATCCCGGAGAACAAAAACACTGGTTGGGGTGTTGTTACCAGCGCGGCTCGGACCGTCCATTGCCGCCGCCATAGCCACCGCCGCGATTGTCGCTAAAGCCACGTCCGCCGCCGCCGCCGGCGCGATTTTCACGTGGTTTGGCTTCGTTGACTTTCAAAGCGCGACCACCGACTTCCTTGCCGTTGAATTGGTCGATTGCTGAAGTCGCTTCTTCCTCGCTGGACATTTCCACGAAGGCGAAGCCTCTCGAGCGTCCGGTGTCGCGGTCTTCCACAACACTGGCAGAATGAACCGTGCCGGCCTGACCAAACAATTGCTGCAGTTCCTGACTGGTAGTTTGGAAAGCGAGGTTTCCAACATAAAGTTTTGTTGACATAGAGATATACCTTTCCCCTTTTTGGGAATGAAAGAAGCTGCGAAACGGATGGACTTCGGCGAAACGGTAGCGGTCGAAGGACCAGGTTCGGATGCTCAAAAGAGCGGCTTCGAAGTGTGAAACAAGCCTGCTCTCGAACTTCCAAACGCCAGCGCTGATCGATTTATGCGCGGGGCGCATCACCGTCGATGCGCGAGAGAAGGATTAACCGCAGCTATCATGCCTCATGGGTAGGGTCAGTGGCAAGCTCCCGAGAGCCATATATGTCGACTACGGAATATATTTCAAGTCCGACAATATATTTTAGATGTGGTAAATATGAATCCCGATTGCGCCGGCGATAACTTAGCCAAACGCATCGCGAAAAATTATAGTCGTCTGACATCGTATTGAGCGCGACTTCGGCTACCGGTCCTAAGGGCGTTCTCCAAAGTGTGATATAGTCACCTCAGCATTATCAGTTCTTTAAAACCACTCTCGACATCAGGATCTGCGCCTAAACGTCCTCCTCCTTGTGCCGTCTGTTTGTTTTTTCAAATCTGACTATGCCAGGGAAGAGGTCAGAAGAGGCTTGATCACTTTTTACACACCTTGTTGTGCCTCATTTCATGACCCCAGTGCGAGGCTTTGCACAAAGACTCGTGATAGCGCTCATCTCTGTGCAACCTCTGCGTACTCTGTGTCTCGGTGGTGATAAATTCCGAGCAAAAATAAACCACCGAGACACAGAGAACGCAGAGGTTGCACAGAGAAACTCCAGAACAGGACTTTTTAGATAAACAGGAGGCGTTGGGATTAGCTTTAATACAGATGGGATTATGAACGGACTGCGCATATTCATCCGGCCGGACAAAGGTCCGATCGAAGAAAATGTTTTCTATAGCCAGCGTAGCCATGGTCCGATATATCGCTGGCATTATGAAAAACACCTTGCCAAGTGGCACGTAGCGCGCGTCGACGCTTCCCACTGGAATTCGCAGGAATTATCCACTGCCCGTTGGCAATCCGTTCCTCAGAAGCTCAAGGCTCAATTGAGTGAACACTATATCGAATAGCGACACGTATAGCCTACTTTGATTCCCCAGCTTAAAGGCGGGAGATTTCCAGATTTCCTCGCGATCAATTCGGCCAATCCGGTGTCCGGCCAGAATAGGTGACGACCAGCAAAATATCCTGTATGGCTTCGTTGCTATCCTCAGCGCCGAAGCGTTTTCTCATCTCTTCAGTGTTAGGTAACGCAAGCTCCCACTCCCCGATCGGGGATTTCCCAATCATTGTGGTCCAACTTCCGGCATTGCCACGACGCGTGCTGATGATGCCGTCAATCGAGGTAGCGCCTCCGCCAACAGCCCCGGGTTCATCCCTGGGGGTGTACCGCAAGTGACTGACCGGCACTTCAGGCGCCGTGGCATTTGCGCCTATGAAATAGATGACCAGATGTTGAATCTTTAGCGCCTCGACGTTCGGAGGGAAGTCCTCGCGCAAGGTGGTGAAACGTACGGTCATTGGTGCAGATGTCTGCTCCGGATTATGTAAGTCATACCACTGATCGGCAAACTGATTACGGAAGCTGAAGGGCCTGTCCGAGCTGACTGTTGGCTTTAGCGTTTGAATGACCTGCTGACGATAGTCGACGCTATCGAGTGCGGTGTATTCCAGTGTGATTAGCACATCGGCAATAGTGCCATAGTCAAAGCGATTGGCTGCCTTGGGCATTTTGAATTCCCAACTCATTTCCACTCCACTGCCTTCAAACGGAAGCAACATGTCAGGTTGTGGATCAAGCTCAAACACACCAGTCGAATTGTTGGGCGCGCTCATCGCAATAAACTCCGGCGCACGCCTGATCGGAACGGTCTGAAAGATGTCGCCACCAATCACTACGCGTGATGGACCAGTAGTCGAGAGTGTGGCGTGAATGCCTTCAATCGGTGGGATCAGCGCGATGACAGAGGTGCGCACTCTCTTGATCAAGCGCAGATAATGCCCCGGGAAGCCACGATCAAACATCTCCATTGGCGTCGCAAAAGGAAGGACACCCGTCTCGCGAAAGCGCTGGAATTCCACTGGGGCCAGACGTGACAATGAGATTGTTTTCGCCAGTGGCAGCTTTCGCTTGTTTGAGCTGAACGCGTACTGGTCCAGTTGATAAATATCCTGGAGCAGACGCGCGGAACCTGTCAGTCCATGACGATCCGAGCCCTGGCCATCGGTATTACCCAGCACACTCGTCTCTGAAGGTACGTTCCAATAGTCGGCTTTTATGTAGGCCGGGGGGACCTCTTGACGCTCGAACGCGAGCTGGTTCTCGCCTAGTTTCGCCATCGCCGTCGCTTGTTGCAGAAAGAAACTGTAGACCCCTTCAAGTATGTTACTCATCCAATCGAAAAGCTCGACATTTGTGAATTTGTTGGTGAGAAACTCAACCGAGTCTTTTGCATTATCCGCTTGAATTCCGGCGATGGCCCGCTCCTGCGTCACAATCTGAACATGATCGTCGGCAATCTTCTGCAACTGTTCGCCAATTCGGGAGTCCTGTTCGGCAAGACGCCGCTGCAACTGCCACTCATCTTGTCTTCTTTCCATGGCGGCGTTAAGTGAAGCAATCTGCGCGGCCGCCGCGCTGTCAATAGCTTTCTTCGTGTCGTCACTCACGTCTGTGAACAACTGATCCTCAATGGCGAAGTTGGCCACACCTACACCGCCGGCGAGCACGCCTCCGGTAGGATCTGCCGCGACCAGGGAAGCTGCGAGATTAGCCGAGCTGATTGCTGCTTGCTTTATTTGGATTCTGCGCGAGGCCTCAGTCGCTCCCTTCTGCGCTGCTGCCGCGGTTGCATAGGCGTCCTTCATTTGTTTCTCATATTCGTTAGGCCCCGTCTCGATCCACTCATCATAAGTGTCTATCTGAATCTGAGACCGCTCCTTTTGCAGATCGGCGAGCGTCACGCCATCCTTAGCTTCACCCACGCGCAGATCCTGAAGTCTCACACCGGCTTGGGCCAGGCCCAATTGTTGCCGGGCCTGCAAGAGATTCTGCGTTTCAGCATCACGTCTCTCCACAGCCGTAAGCATGGCCGCTTCAATCTGGGCGGCTAATTGCACGAGTTGCTTCGCTCTTTCAATTAACACGGGATAGCGATAAAGAGACGGCTGAAGAGTCGCCACTCCCGGAACCACGAGTTGCCCCCCGGCTCCAATTGCGGGGAGTCCGCTGGTGGTATCGGTTGGAGCAGCATAGAGATCCAACTGACGTTTTAGACCGGCAATGTTGCGGCAGGTTCGCAACTTAAAGAGATTCAATTCTGCGTGAAGACGCAAAGCACTAAGAATTGGATTTGGCGGAATGCAAAACTCCAGAGACGGCGTTATGACCGCCATTAAAGGCGGTTGCGGTAACGGCGGTTGACCTTTGTCAATTGGTGGAAGCGCTGGATCAACTATGCCAACGCCGACAAAAATATTCTCGGCAACAGTTTTACCGACGCGTTGCAGCGTCTCATCCACCTGGGGCTGAGCTAATAAAGAAGCGTGTTGCTCTTTGAGAATGTTTGACTTCGAGAGGACCAGTGATCCCGTTCCGAGGGGGAGCGGGGCCTTAGCCACCGCCGCTTGAACAACCGCTCTCGCTTCGATGAGTTTTGCATCCCACAAATCATCGCCAACAAAAACTTCTTTCAAGCCTTTCGTGACTTTGCGAGCCTTCCTAAACGACTTTGCTCCTTTGGTTAGATCTTCCAGGATCGCAGCAACTGCCGCAGGTACTTGCGGAGGGATGTCCTTGCCGGGTTGGATTCTTAATTCCGCAATCAAGTCATCGCAAACTCCGAGTTTTTGTTGAAGCTCACTCTGGTTGAGCAAGTCCAATGCTGTTAAATAAAAAGTACGCGCACGCGCCAGAGACTCCCCGGTGTCCTGGGTAAATTCAGAATCCGCAAAATCGAGCAGACATCGCACAACTGACATGATCGTAAATCGCGTGTACGCAAGATGGCGCGTGGCCGCAATCGAGTGTGGATTCAGCGGATCGAGTAACCAACCGTCCGCCTGTTGGTAGAGTGGCGCATCAGGCGAGTTAGCATCGAGTTCGAGTCCGTAATAAATATTTCGTTGGTTAGGAGGTCCGATCTGTGACTCGTAATCGTAGACGGTTCTGAAACAATCCAATGCCGCCAGGTGATGACCTGCGCTTTGAAGCGCGAGAGCTAAGTGTAAAGGGACGAAGTAATACGCTTCGCGAAGGTATTGCAGTATCGTTGCGGGGGCGTCCACATTTAGCGCAAACGCCTGAGCGATCTCCTGTCGACGAGTCTGGAGGTTAGCTTCGGATGAGTGTAGCGGTATCGTAAGAGGCCTCTGGACGCGGGGCACGGCACGAATTGTCGCCGAGCCGACCAACCTGTCGCCCGACTCAGTGTATCGGTACATGTAGAAGGCGCTAGAATTCTTTTCTCGTTCATAGGCCAACATCTGCTGCCCCGCCGCCGCGCTCCCAGAATGAGGAGGTATGACGGTGAGATCTGCGAGGACAGAGTTGATAGGATGATTGTCTTGTGGATTTGTGAAATGGCTGTAACCAGAGCCACCGGGTTCTCGCGCTGCGAACAGGAAAATATCACTCTCAACTTTTCCCGCTAGTGAGGCTCTCGTGCCTTGGACTTCTCTTCCCGGAAGGACACCGATTATCCGTTCTCCTACGGCAGAAATACGCACGCCCCGTACGATTGGCAAGCCTTTGCCCCTCAGTGTGTATATTCCAACGTTGTAGTAATCCTGGTGTTCACGCGTGACGAACCATATATCCAGGTTCACGTAGAGCACTGCCTTGATTTCGCGCCAACCCAAATCGGTATGGGATACTTGAGACCCATCCTTCGATTTCTCGGTGATATCAACGACATTCAGAAACGCGGGCCAATCGATCGGATTTGGATCCCAGGCAGTTCCGTCGGTGTTCAGAGTTCTAAAGTAGAACTGGTTGACATCAAAACTATGGAAAACAAGACCTGGTTTTGTGAATTCGTTTTGCGTCTGAACCGGAATAACTTCCAAGGTCGACACGACAGGTAACGGCGACGATAGGGGATAGAGGGTGGTGTCCCACGTACCAAACTCATCGAGGTTTAGTCGTGCTAGTTGTAGAGTTTTGTTTCCAGCCTCACCGGTTACGCAGAAAAGGTGAATGTATGCGGATTGCACGTCTCCACCCGCTAAAGTTTTGAACTTATTTGACGGGCTATCAGCGACTCGCTTCCGGTAGGGCATGGCCCCAACGATCCGGCTAACTTTCTTCCCCTTCAGCGTTGGCGCCTCCTCCCAAAATGTTTGGCCGGAGTTGCCGCTGGGATCATAAGCGGACCAGTAGACCTTGCCACTCGCGGATCGCGCGAACATGTAGAACATGGACCGCTGGTTCGATATCTGACGGTCGCATCCTTCACCTGCATACACGATCGTGGATGCCTGGCAAGTCGCTTCAATCTCGAGCGAACAGACATCGCGAAAGTACTCAGCGTAACTCTCAGCCTTCTGGCAGGCAGTTTGGGGATTGATTCGAGGTGAGCGAGTAGTCTTGACGAGATCGCCAAAGGCCGGCGTCTTGTCCTTCAATAGACTCGGCTGCAGAATATTTTCAGGATAGAGGAAGACGAACATGGCTGAGCGCCAGGTAGCATAGGAGCCAATCCATTTCCACTCTTCGTCAAAGTAATCTGAAACCAGAGATAGAGATAGCGGAGCAGGCTGTCTAAACTGACCCGTACGCAAGTCATAGATCAGCGTTTGCAACGTCTCCAATGCCTGGGCCACGCGTGTGGTCATCCGGCATCCTCCCGAGCGAGCGTCAATCAATAGTCTTGCGGTAATCCATTCTGCTTGCTCACTCAAGTTGGCGCCGGCGGCGTCAGATGCTTCGATCAAACTATCGCGCAACGCGGGCAAGGCAGTTTCCTCAACTGCAATCACCGCGCTCGACAGTCCATCGATAATCGAGGTCTCCTGGTCGATCCGCGATTGCAGCAGGTCTTGCCAGTCACGTCGTGCCTGCCAGGTTGAAAGCCAACGCGGAGTCGATAAGTCGATGAAGCGGAGCGAAGTTGACACCTCCGCCGGGATCTTGAAGAAATCCGGCGACAAGCTAACCTTCTGGTCCAGTTCTTCGGCACGCAACTTAGCGGATTCGCGCTGCAGTTTCGCCCTTACTAGCGTGTCGTAAACCGTTTCCCATTCCGATTCGACGATAGGCTGTTGAGCTTTGGCCAAACCTCGAATACGCGACAGGTAATTGAAAGCGCTGGTTACGAGATTTAGTTGGTCCAGACGCTTCTCAATGCTGTGTCCTTCCTGGCGTTCCGAATCAAGCGCTATCAGTTCGGTAGATTCAATACCGATTGCGTCCTTAATAATCTGATCCAAACCGGCTAGGGTATCGGGATCGACAGCTTCGCGAGCCGCTTTCATTTCATCGTGCCGCGTCGTAAGCAGATCGACACGCGTCTTCCAAAGATCAAATGCCGGATCACCTGGAATGACGTGTTGAAGATCTTCCGCAGCCATTACGGTGGGATCGATAATTGGCGATTGACTGCGGACTCGCAGAGCTTGTTGCCATGCCTGGCGCAGCTCCGTGCTGGCGCGCCATATCGGAAGCTTGGCTTTGAGCGTCTTCCAATAGACGAGACCAGCACCGTTTTCCTCGAGTATCCACGCCGGATATTCGTGCTTGAGTTTGCGGGCCTGGGCCAGGATGGCATAGACCTCGGCTAACTCGACGGGGCCTGGCTTTTGCGCTGGCAGGGGCTGGTCGTTCGCAGCTTTTATTGCCAGCAAGCGCTTGAAGCTTTCTACTGACAGATGAAGGTCAGTCTCAATCTGCGTGGCCGCAGTTTTTCGAATCGCATCTTCCGCGCTGCCCAGTCCCGCATTGAGTTGGTCCAAGTCGCGTTGCAGCGGATTGCCGGGTCGCGGATGGCCCAACGCCAACAGCAGCATGGACTGAAATCCGTTAGTCTCATGCTCTAGTTTTAAGTCCTTGGGAATCTGCTCGAGTCTTGCTTTACGCGATTTCCAGAGATCGGTCGCATCCTTGCCGGCCAGCCAGTCCGGCAAGTCCGTTAGTTTGACGACATCCGGATCAACCAGCGGTTGACCGGCAACGGGCAACGGAGGCCAATCACCTTCTCTCGGTTCGCTCACAGAAAGCCAGAACTCTTCAAGCCCCATTTGTACCAGCGCCGCTTCTTCACTTATTCGCCACGCGACGAATTCCCTTTTCTTCAATACCTGGACCAGGATTGAATAAACGTCGCGCCATTCTGCCTCGCTTACTTTCTCGTTACCCGGGTCCTTCTGTGCCAACTGATCCTTGGCGCGAATGAACATCAGCCTCGTAAAACTCTCGACCGACAGTTCAAGCGTTGCCAGAGTGTCTCTCGCAACCTTGATCTCATCAGCAGTGCTTGTCTTAGTCAGGACGAGGAACAGACTGTCGAGATCTGGTAATGGATCGCCAAGAACCTGCTTAAGTATCTGAGTCAGCCCTTTCGCCTCGCGATCTGCTTTGAGGCCGAAAAAGTTGGTGTCGACAAACTGTCTCCGGTTGAGCCAAATATCAAACGCCTTGTCAGGATCTGCAGGATTTGTTTTAGGGTTAGGATTACGAAAGTCGTCTGGTCCGATCAGATCCGGATCGATGAGCGGAAGTCGCGACGCAGAGTCACTGTAAGCATCAAGCGGGTGGTCTTGTAGCGACCACAACGTCCGGAGATGCTTTAACTGCCAACTCGAAAAACTCGGAACCGCCGCCAGCGAAATGACATTGCTATCTGCTGTGTAGGCAATTTCAAATACGCCAGAGAGCCGGCTGTTAGCTTCCGGCACGAGCTTCACTGTCCCGTTAGCCGTGGCGATTTCACCCGACGCTATCAACTTGGTGCGGAGCGCATCCTGGTGCAGCTCGACGCGAAAAACAGCAGGCTCAGGATTCACTAAAGTGACGTGGACCAGTCCGTCCGAATCCGTATTCTGGCCCCACTTAACTCCGTGCAAATTCCAGCGCGTGATCTGAGCCTCAGCATCCCCAAGTTTCACTCCCTCAGATAGAGGATCGCGGGTGGTGTCACCCAAACCAAAAAGCCTTTCTACCTCCTGTTCCGTCAAGAGGTGGTCCGATGGCGGTTGGGCGCCGGGATCCAGAAATAACTGGTCCAACTCGTCGGCAAGTCGCGGTTCGGTCAGATCAATGCCCAACCTCGCCGCCAGAGCTTTTCGGTTTTCAGTGGTCTCACCACGAACGCGACGGATTTCCTGATATGAGGCGCCTATTCTGCTGAGTAGCAAAGCATAAACAGCAAACCTGTACTCCGCTTCTGCTTTGACTAACGCTGCCTCCTTCACGGGATCAGCGAGTGGCCGGCTACCAAGATAATTGCGCAGAACTTCGACGCAGATGCGCACCTGGTGCAGTTGATCTTCAACTGCTTCACAGTCGGTCGGTAGATCAATAAAGGGTTGCCGGAAAGTATCGACCAGGAATTGCAGATCAATTTTGTTCTTATTGTTCCTGATGTGCTTCAACGCATAGTCGAGCAGCGCAGTCAGATAGGCCCCCGGACTGACAGCCGCCTGACAATCAGAGCACCCGCATTTTTGTTGGGAAATGTCATCGGCTTCGGCATCGTCTCCGTCGCCATTCTGAGCATTGAAGCCATTGGCGTTATCGGCGGCGATCTTCATCAACATATTGTCGAGGAGATGGTTTTGCACTCCTGCGATTACATGTAGCCGCGCCGCCTCCGTCTCGGTTAGCGCTACCTCTCCGGTAGTTAACTTGCCGACAAACTCCGAGCGGGGAGTATCTGAAATGGCGAGAACGCTATCGAAATTCCTACTCAGCAACGATTTACTAACGCTGATATCCGGTGAAACTCGATCGAGATCGGCAAGCGATTCCAACTGGCGAATCTGAGCAGAATCAATATCGCCAGGCAGTCCGGCAAGTTTACTTAGACCACCTTTTTTCCGAATGTCGGCCAGCGTTTGAATATTATGAGTTTCGTTTAGGAAGGTTTGCAGCTCGGGTGGAACGTCAACGAGAACACTCTTGAGCTCCTCCTTTTGTTTATCGAGTTCGACTTTAGGAATCTGGATAAGGGCGGAAAAGATTTCTGTTTCTGGTTTAGTGAGATCGATCGATAGAAGACCAGCGTCAGTTATTTTGTCTCCGTCAGGTGAAATTATTTCGAGGCGAAAATCACGTAGCGGTGCATTCGCAGGCATTTCTCCGGGGACGTAGAACGTTAGCGAGAATCTTCCATTGACATCTGTGATGTCGACACCGCTGTTTTCTCCTGGAGCGTCCTCCTGATCGAAAGTGGTGACCATGAATCCGGCCAGTGGCGAATTGGTTTCCGAATCCAGAAGCTGTGCAATCACCTCACGCGCTACCTTGTTGCGACGGACCAGCAGCCGGACTATCTGATCAATGCGGTCACGAAAACTGGTAGGGATGATTTCCTCGACAATTGCCGCTAATAGCGACTCACGCAATCGATCCTCGTTCAAGCCGGACAGTTTCTCGATGACTGGCGGGAGATCCTTCAGTGGCGCCGCTGAAAGTTCTGCAAATGACGCAGGGAGATCCTTGCGGCCCCAACCGTAAAAAGCTTCGACCGGCAGATTCGTATCCTGGGCCAATAGCGCGCAGCGTCTGAGCCACTCGATTCGTTGCGGGATTTGACCCTGTTGACCGGCGTCGAGATCACTGAGGATGAATCGGATGTCTTCATCAGTCAGTTGGGAAAGTGGGACATCCTCAATGATGGGAGTTATCAGATTTAGGAGTCGCTCGAATTCGGAGGTGGCGGCCTGCGGCGGATTGACAAAGATATTGACTGAGAGTTGGATTGGAGCGTTG
>Ga0068859_100007765_pt1 | contig 10891 bp, 8 predicted proteins | sample KBSSwiS22_FD_66585 | JGI IMG/M metagenome (GOLD analysis project Ga0068859, IMG submission 66585) | Switchgrass rhizosphere microbial communities from Kellogg Biological Station, Michigan, USA - KBS Switchgrass S2-2 | ecosystem: Host-associated > Plants > Roots > Rhizosphere > Soil ... | reverse complement strand
ACACGCGACAGGTAGAACGTGGGCAGCACGATGATGTCGCCGAGCGGCTCGTCGAGAGCCGCCACCACTTCCGGTAGCAGGCCGTACGCGTCGCGCGGCAAAACGACATCCGTGTGCTCGGCGCCGAACCGGCCCGCGAGGTCGCGCGCCGCTTCGCTCTCGTCGAGCGGAAGCCCGAATCCGATCGAGAACGTCCGAACCGGTGACGCGAGCTCGCGCGCCATCAACGCGAGGATCAGGCTCGAGTCGACGCCGCCGCTCAGATACATCCCCAGCGGAACATCGCTCATCAGGCGGAGCCGTACCGATTCGGCGATCAGCTCGTCGAGGCGCTCCGTCGCTTCCGTCAACGGGATCTGCGCGGGACGCGTGCCGAAATGCCAGAACGAGCGCGGCGGATCATCGGGAAGGTCCAGGCGGATTGTCGCGCCCGGCGGCAGCCGGTATACGCCGTGGAAGATCGATTCCTCGCCTGACGAATAGCGGAGTGACAGGTATTCGTCGAGGGCCGCCGCGTTCACCCCCGGGGAGAAGCCGGGAATCGCCAGCAGCGCCTTGATCTCCGAGGCGAAATAGACGCGCCCGCGATGCCGCGCATAGAACAACGGGCGGATGCCCAGACGATCGCGCCCGAGCAGGCATGTGCCTCGGCGCTCGTCGTACAACACGAACGCGAACTCGCCGTTCAGACGCGATGGGAACGCGTCGCCGTATTCCTCGTACGCGTGCAACAGCGTCTCGGTATCCGACGTCGTCCGGTATCGGTGGCCGGCGGCTTCGAGATCCCGCCGCAGCGAAAGATGGTTGTAGATCTCGCCGTTGTAGCCCACCCACACCGTGCGGTCCTCGTTGGGCATCGGCTGGCCGCCGGTGCTCAGGTCGACGATCGAGAGCCGCCGGTGCGCGAACGCAAGGCGACGATCCGGCGACAAGTACGCACCCTCATCGTCGGGACCTCTGTGCCTGAGGTGGTGTGCGAGCGGCACGATAGCGTCGAGCGACGCGTCCGACCAGCAGCCTACAAAGCCGCACATGATTCAGCTTTCGTCCCGGTTGCGGCGCGGGCCAACGCCGTCACACGCGCTGGCGGGCGGCCGCCTGCGCCGCGCCGAACGTTTCCGCGGCGTGCTCCGGCGTCGACACGCTCACCACGATCGACTGGACAGCCGGCTGCGCGAACACGTATTCGAATGCCTCGACGGGACGAAGATAACCCGACGCGAGCGTGCCCATGGCCATCACTTCCAGATCGGTCCGCTGCAGCGTCTGCTCGCACAAGGATCGCGAGGGGTTCATGCCGAAGCCGGCCTTGTTGACCTGAGCGAGGATGGCCGGCCGCTCGAATCCATAGGCGCGCAGCCGGTTGACGAGGAGCGGCAGATTCTTGGTGGCAAACCCGCCGCGAGCGTCGAACCGATTCCGGACGGCTTCGACATGCACCGCAAGCAGCTCGGGTAGGTCGAGCGCCAGCGCGAGATCCGTCAGAACGTCGTGGAGGAACACCGTCCCGACGCGAAGCGACTGGAACGGCGCGAGCTCGAGGTCGATGAGCGTCGTGAGAATTCGCCGATAGTCCTTGGTCAGAAACCCGAGCCCACTCCGCGCCACCATGCCCAGGCTCTGCGACCAGCCGGCCTGCTTCAGTTGGTCGAGGACCAGATTGACCAGCCCCTTTTCGTTCGACTGCCGGATGTACTTCGTGATGTACGGCAGCAGGGGATAAAACGTCCAGCGCTCGCGCAGCGCCGGCTCGCGGCGGACGGCCGCCGCCACGAGTGCCGCGCGCGGGTGGGTCGACATCATCATCGCTGCGACGTCCAGCGACGCGGCGGTGCGCATCATGTCGACGATCCGGGCGGTGTCCTCGAAGATGGCATCGCGCTGGCGGCCCTGCTCCCGCGAGAGATGGTTCACGCCGAAGAAGGAATTGTGTCCGAGGACGATCGGGTCGAGCGTGCCGATCGTCATCACTACGGCTCCAGCGACACGGACCGGCCGTTGGCCGACGATTCGTACACCGCCTCTACCACGCGCTGGACCTGAAGCGCGCTTTGCACATCGCTCTCGACCGACCGGCCGGCGGCGACCGCGTTCAGGAACTGCTCGTCCTGTCGCGTGTACTCTGGGCCGCCGACATCGATCGTCACGCCCTCGAACAAGTCGGGCTTCCGGAAGACGGTCCACCCCGATTGATATTCGCCGATCGCCTCGTCGAGGTACAGACGGACATCGTCCTCGGTCACCTGCAGTGTCCCGGCGTGCCCGTGAACGGCAATCGACAGGTCGAGCGTACGGTGGTGGCGGACACTCCAGGACGCGTCCATGTAGCCTGAAAGTCCGCTCCGGAACTCGAAGATCGCATGCGCGAAATCGTCGACCTTCTCCGAGTAGTACGACTTGACGTGACCCCTGACTCGGTCGATCGGCCCGAACAGCCAGAGGAGCAGATCGATGAGGTGCGAGTTCTGGGTGATCAGCACGCCGCCGCCGGAGTGCGCTGGATCGTACCGCCACCCTTGGCCGGCTCTGAACAACTGCGATACGTACATCGTCGCCTGCAGGTGAACCAACCGGCCCAGCACGCCGCTGTCGACGATTTGCTTGGCTTTCCTGAACGTGTCCACGTGTCGAGCCATGTAGCCGACTGCGTTCGTGAGGGTGGTGCGGGCGACCGCCGCCACCAGCGGCTCGCCGTCAGATGCCCGCGCGGACAACGGCTTCTCCACGAGAAACGGAAGCCCGGCCGAGACACAGGCAAGCGCCGTCGATGCATGGAGGTGCGTTGGGCTGGTAATGAACACCGCGTCCAGAGATTCCTTTGCGAGCATACGTTCGTAGTCGTCGTACACGGAGACGTCGGGCTTGAAGCGGCGCAGCGGATCGAGCACACCGGTGGTCGGATCCGCAACGGCGGCGAGACGGGAGACGTCGAGCCCGCTGGCGATGCTGGCGTGCAGCAGCCCCATTTTCCCGAACCCGATCACGCCCACGCGCAGCGGCTCGGACCGCATGTCAGGACGTGAACGTCGCATCGGCGCGCGACGGGTGGCGATCGCCGCTGACGGCGGATCGCCGGCCGATGCGGTCAACGCGGTATTTCATTTCCTTTATGAGCTGGAGCATCAGCCCAGCAAAGAAGCACTGGAAGCCGATCGAAATCATCAGCGTGATCCACACGAACGCAGGCACGCGGTCGCCGAGGCCTTTGATGTTGAACTGCGCCTCCGCCAGGATCACGAAGAAGTACAGCAGCGCCAGGCCGATCAGCACGATGCCGCCGGAGTAGAGCAGGCGGATGTGCTGCCCCGATCGGAGCATCAGGACTGGCAGCGTATAGAAAACGTACTTGGGGATGCTGGAGACGACGCGCGACGTGCCGTGGAGCCGCGGGTTCCACACACTCGGAATCTCCGCGATGCGGAACCCTTTCTCGGCGGCATCGATGATTGTCTCCTGCACATACGTGTGGCTGCCGAGCATCTCGAGCTCCTCGGCGACTACGCGTCGCATGGCGCGGATGCCGCCATGCGAGTCGGTGAGGGGCAAGCCGGTGAAGCGGCGCAGCATCGCCGCGAGGACGTTGGTCCCGAATTGGTTGATGAACCGGTAGCGATATCGCACCAGGCCTGCGTGCTTGAATCGCGACGCGATGACGAGGTCGGCCTCGCCGCGCTCGAGCGGCTCCAGGAACCGCGGCAGCTCGGAGACGTCGGCCTGCCCGTCGCCGTCGATCGTGAGGATGAAGTCGCAGTCGAGGTCTGCCGCCGTTTTCAGGCCCTCGTACACGGCCGAACCGAGGCCGCGGCCGCCACCCACCAGCACCTGGGCGCCGGCCTCAGTGGCGACACGGCGCGTATCATCGGTCGAGTCGTCGACGACGATGATGTGAGGCGGATCGTACCGGGACAAGTCGAAGGCGGTCTGCAGTCCGCGAATCACCTTTTCGATGCTCGCCTCTTCGTTCTTCGTGGGCACGAGGATGCACGCCTTCAATCGACGCATATCTCGACTCGAACAAAGCCGTGGCAGGTGGTGGTCACGAGGGCTCGCTTAGCAGGATCGTGGGCCTGTTTCGAACTGGACGGTTTCGGCGAGAGCCCGGGCCGATGAATCTCAGGGTCAATCAGATTATCGTATAATCGCAGTTCCGCAATAGATGCCCCACTGATGGACGACCGCACGCCTCTGTTGCTGGACCGCGTGCGTGAGTACTGGCAGGAGCATCCCCTTTTCAGTTACGAACTGAGCCAGCCGGGATCCCCGGAATTCTTCGACCAGCTCGACGACCTGAAAAGAAACGACATCGAACGTTTTACCCAGAGCTATTGGAGCTTCGAGCAGTTCCGCGGAAAGAACGTGCTGGATGTGGGCTGCGGGCCGGGCTGGCTCACGGTCAAGTACGCCGAAGCCGGCGCGAACGTGCGGAGCATCGATCTGACGCCCCGCGCTGTCGAGCTCGCTCGTCGATTTCTCGCGTTGCGCGGCCTCAGCGCAGTCGTGAGTGAGGCGAACGCTGAACATCTGCCGTTCGAGGACGGAGCGTTCGATCTGGTGGTGTCGTCCGGCGTGATCCACCACACGGCCGACATCCCCGCCGCTTTTCGTGAATGCCACCGCGTCCTCAGACCGGGAGGACTGGCGAAGGTGACGCTTTACTGCAAGGGCATCCTACATCATCCAGTTGTGTTCCCATTTACGCGGCTCGCGATGCGGTTGTCCCATGTCAAGCATCCGGGGTCCGACCTGGCTCGCACCTCGAATGGGGTAGACGATTTCATCAGGCGCTACGATGGGGAGCGGAACCCCGTTGGCGTCGGCCATACCGTGGCGGGCTGGCGGAACTTGCTCGTCGCGGCAGGATTCAAGATCAGAGGGCACGAGATTCATTTCTTCCCGCGGCGCTTCGTGCCGTATGGGCGCATCATCCCCCGCTCCGCTCATCGGGTGCTCGACCGCGTCTTGGGAACCATGGTGTATTTCGATCTGGAAAAGCCCTGATCGATCCGACAAGACATAAGTGAACACGTGGCCGACGAGACTTTCGACGTCCTGTTCAAAGGTGTGTCCTTGTGACGCGCTCCGGTAGCGTGTTCAACCAGGTAGCAGCTCAGACGCGCCGGCCTCCGGGTCTTGACACAGAACGCGCCAATTCTGATCGCTCGTCGCTGGTCGTTCTCGAAGAGTGGCTACCGGCGATTGCCGTTACGGCGCTCTTCGTCTTTATGCTGTTGGTGACGTGGCAACGTTGGACCCATCCAATCGTCGATCACGGCCGTGAAATGAACGTTCCCGCTCGCATATTGTCAGGCGAGCGGTTGTACATCGACATTTTGTACTACTACGGCCCGTTCGCTCCGTATTTCAACGCGTTGCTCTATTGGCTGTTTGGCACACACCTGAAAACGTTACATGCCAGCGGAATCGTCTGCGCTGCGCTGGTTCTGATGATGATCCACTGGATCGGACGCCGGCTGTTGAGCCCGTGGGCGGTGGCGTTATCGACAAGTCTGGTTCTCGTGACGTGCGGGATTGAAGTGAATTTTGGAAATTACGTCCAGCCCTATTCATATGCGGCCCTTTACGGATGGACCTTTGCTGTGGGAGCGCTGGTGTGCGCTCTCCAGTATCTGCGCACAAATGCTGACATCGCGCTGCTGATGGGCGGCTTGTTGGCTGCCGGTGCCATCGTGTCCAAGCCGGAGCTGGCTCCGCTCGGATTGGGCCCCGCAGGCGTGGCATGGGCGATCAGGAGTTTTGGTGCTCGGCGATGGCGTGTGCGGCCGCTGCTGCTCCTCATCGTGCCCGCGCTTGCCATCGCCGGCTGTGTGTACGGCGCCGTTTTGTATTTCGTCCCGTGGAAACTGGTGACCGATACATACCTCGCTGTGAGGCAACCGCAAATTATTTACTTCACGCACTTTCTGGACGGGACGTTGGAGTGGCCGGGCACCGGATGGGCGCTCCTGGCGGGAACCGGCGTGCTCGCTTGTATTGCCGGCGCGTCTGCACTGTTTGGCCTCGGGTCGGACCCGGCGAGCTCGATGTTCAGCGGCCCTCGCGCTCGGGCGGTCTGGCTGGTCACACTCGTCGGCGCTGCAGCTTCGTGGTACGGCGCCTCGAGCACGCCCCCGCTTATCGACATCACCCCGTTGAAAAGTGCACCCTTCATCTTGCCCGCGATCGTTGCAGCAATCGCCTGGCATGCATATCGGGAGCAATGGCGAGGCGCGGCACTCTCAATCCAGCAAGAATCGCTGCTCGTGATCGCCGTGTTCAGTGGTCTCGCGATTGTCCGCGTGATCCTGAAAGTGCCGTTTTTGGGAGCGTACGCACCTTTTACGATTCCGACGCTGCTCATCATTTACGTGTGGTTGTTGGTCGATCACTTGCCCCTATTGCTGCTTGCCACTGACATGTCACGCAAGGGGGCGCGTCAGTCCGCGATGGTGGTCGGGTTTTTTGTGCTCGTCGTGCTGACGTACGTGCAGTTCTGGGCAGCCCGTAAACAAAAAGTATTTGAAATCTCATCGCCACGCGGAACGCTATGGACGGCCCCAAGCCTTGGACGTCCGATTGCTGACGCCATTCGATTCGTCGACGCGCACACCGCGCCCGGGGAGTATGTTGGCAGCTTGCCTCAAGGCTCGATCGTCAACTTCCTTGCCGAGCGGGCGAACCCGCTGCGAGAAGAGATCATCAACCCTGGACTGCTGACGCCGGAAAGAGAAGCGGATGCGATTCAGCGGATGTCTGCGCTGCGGGTCCGGATGATTCTCGTGGGGAACATCCTTTCTCCGGAGTATGGCGCCAGCGCATTTGGGGTCGATTACAACCGCCGCTTCATGCAGTGGGTAGAAACGAACTATCACCCGATTGCAACGTTCAGCAATGAGGGCGGCCCTGAGCTCAGGTTCGGTGCGCCGGCTTTCTTTATTCGCGCGTACGAGCGAAACGAGTGAAGGAGGCCGTGAGTGCCTAGAACTTTCGGGATGAACCCGCCGCCGTCAGGCGGGGAACGGCGTGGCGGACCGGGGCGTTTGATTCGAGGTGATCGACGCCGTCGACCGTAATCGCGATCTTCGACCCGTCAGAACGATCGACGAACTTCCGCTGGGCGAGGTACCAGAGCGCAAACTCGATGTGTTCCTGCGGACACCCGACAAGACCTTCGAGGTCACCGTAGAAGATGCCTGGCGCCTGAGGATCAGTCCGACGGCGTGCGTACAGCAATTCCAGAATGGTCAGGCGGAGCAACTGCTCCCCCTGCACGTCGTTGACCGCGCGCACGGCCTGGGAAATCAGCCGCGACCGCTCCTTTTGCTGTTCGGGGCGATGGACGTCGTACTGGGCCCGCTGCTCCGGATCGCCGAGCACCTGATACGCCTCGGTGAGCGTCCGGAATTTCTCGCTGTCGCCGGTGCTCTGGTTGTCAGGGTGGAAGCGCTGCGCAAGGAGCCGGTACACGCGATGGACGGTGTCCGGGTCCGCGTTCGGACTGATTTGCAGTACTTCGTAGTAATCGAGCGTGAGCTCTTCCGGCATCCTGACTCGATCACTATCGGCGGCATCCTTGCACATCTTTACTTTGTCCCTGGAGTACTGCGCAGATTTTCACACGGATCGAGCCATCGAGCCAGGATTAAGCGAACGAGACGGGCAGCCTACAACTCCAGGCGTCGTTGGCGCTGCCATTTGAATGTTCCACGCATCAATCCGGCTCCGCGCAACATGACGGTTCCCAAGCCAACGATCCCAATTGCAGCGATCACCCGCATCGATACCTCGAGCGGCAGATAGTAGCGATCCCAGTTCAGTCTCAGGAAACCCACGAGCAGCGCGTAATTACATAAGAAGAAGACGACAAGCGCGAAAGACACATCTGCGATCCCGCGCCGCATCGATACGAAACACCTTCTTGCGCAGAACAGAAGCCCTACGAAGAAGAGAATGTCGACCGCCGAATTGGAGTGCCGGACCAGAATGCTGCGATGCATGTCAACAAAGTGATTGCCACTCCATTGCCCCAGTCCGAGCGTCACGTCCTGATATGCCATGTATCTATCCCACGCCAGCAGCATTTCCGGAAACCCGAGAAGGCGCCAGATGTCGGACAGTCCCGATGGCCAGAACGTCGGGTTCAGCGCGTAAATGACAGCCACGGATGACATCACGAACGTAAGCACCGCGGAAAAGAACACCCGCCCATGCTCCGGCAGCTTGTATCCCCCTCCGATGCCAAGCCGATACGCAGTCACGGTAAGAAACAGCGGAAATCCCAGGACGAAACCCGACGGTTTCACGGACGCAGTCAACCCCACGATCAGGCCCGCAAGGGCGAGAAGCCTGACCATGTTCCGCTCGTCGCTCCATTTCACGACGGCCATCGCCGCCAGCAACTGAATCAGGAGAAAAAGGTTGTAGAACGCGTCTGTCGTCACGTGATTCGCGTACAGGCGAAAGATTTCTGCGCTCAAGACGAGCCCGGCACACAGCGTTCCGAGAAGCAGCTTCGGTTCCCCGACCGTGTACCCAATCGCGAAGACGAGCAAGCAACAGATGACGCCGGCAATAGCGGCGCTGTACCGTCCGCGTCGCAATAGATGCGCCGGCGGAACCTTGCCGAGTCGCTGATTTTCCTCAAACGACCTGAAGTAATCGTAATAGCCGCTGAAAGTACAGGCGGGCGAGACTCCGCAGTTGAAGTACGACGCTCCTACGAGCAGTTTTCCGAGGTGCCCGTTCAAGGCCCCCCACGACCTGCAGTTGCTGCAGTCCCATTTCGCGCGTGAGAAGTCTCGATCGGCAAGGAGGCCTGAGTAGTACATCCCCGACGAAATCCAACCCGATTCGTCGCTGTAAAAGGATACGCGGTCGATTCCCTTGAAAAGCACCCATGAACTGCCGATGACAACCGCCGCTATAACCAGCGACATTCGCAGTCGATGCGCCCCGAAGTCACTGGGTGGTTCGGCACGAGCGTTGACGTACGGTTCCTCGGAACGCACGGATACCTGTTGAAATCCCATCGGCGCTACGTATGGCGGTCGCGGTGCCGGCAATCGTACTCAACTACAGCGGATAGAAGAAACCTCGCTGCATCGCGAAACTACGGTCCGGGGAAACAGGGAGTTGATACGGCCGGTACGGTTTCGACCCTCGGCAGATCGGCACGAACCGCGACGAACGACCGCGGTGTCTGGATGTCGATGCGGTAGTTGTGCGCCGTAAGCCAGCTGCGTGTGCGTGCGGAACGCGCGACGGGGAGCCACACGTAATCGGGAACAGAACGCTCCAACTCCTGTAGCCCCCCAGGCTCTCCAAAGGTCATCGCGACCTGACGTCCGAGCTGCTCATCGCTGTACACCGTCTCGCGCCGGCCGTCCACGGACACCTTGACCCCGGGTCCAAAATGCCAGATCGCATACTCTCCCCAGTCGAACCACGTCGCCATGCGCCCGGCCGGACGCGCGGCAGCGAGCGCCCGCGCCGCGTCCGCGTCAGGAAGCCAGTCTCCCTGCATCCGAATGCACCCGGGCGAACCGGGCCACGCCAGCAGTAGAACCCCGTTACAGATCAATGCAGCATCCACCAGCAGTCGGCCTCTCGGCCAGGATCGCACAGGCTCGAGAGGCTGCTGGACGTAGGGCAGCAACAGGATGACGCACATCAGGATGAACAATGGCAGCAACCTGTTGACGCGCAGCGAGGCGAACGCGAACACCGCAATCACCGCGAGCGCCTGCGGACGACGCACGCTCGCCTGGCGGATCGCCAGCGCCGTCCAGCCGACCGCCAGCAGCCACAAGAGCGCCATCCAAATGGAGTCTCGCCACACGGGCTGCCACTCGATGATGTTCGCGCGCGAGAGACGGACGGTCTCAGCGATGAAGATCCACAGCCGGACGCCGTAGGGATTCACAAGGGTCGCCAGCGTGCACGCCGCCGGAACGCCGAGCGTGATCCAGAGCGACGGCCGCTCTTTCGCTCCGGTCACGCCCTCGACGGTGGACCACAGCCACAGAACGCCGACGCCGACGATCCAGCCGCCGTGCACGTTCGCCCAGACGGCAAACGCGAATGGAAGAAACCATCGGCGCGATGGCGCGGCATTCAGAGCGTGGCACAGGACGACGACGAACAGCATCGTCCAGAGCTGCGGCCTGACGGTCAAGGCGATTGGCGTGACTCCGAGGACAGTGAGCAAGGTGCTCGGCCATCGCCACAGCTCGGGGGCGCGGCGCAGAACTGGCGCCAGCAACGCGAAGGTGGCGATGATGAACGTCATTTTGGTCGCGACGAGTCCCGCTGAACCGAACGCCTGGTACGCGGCTGCGATGACGACTTCCGACAGCCACTCGTGGTTCAGCCAGGGAATGTCCGACGTATAGGAGTACGGGTCGATTGTCGTCAGACCATGCGCTGCGAGCGCGTCGAGTCCGAAACGCAGGTGCCCCCACAGATCCGGATCGGCATTGGTCTTCAACAGCACATAGAAGACGCCGATCCACGCCGGGATCATGGTCACCGGCGTTGTTGTGATCAGGATGGAAATGCTGCGCGGGATTCGCACATTTTCACAGCCCAGAGGCTCGGAGAAACGCACGCTATCATAGACCTTTGCGATGAAGAGCTTCGCCTTCGTTCATCGTCGCCTTTTTGTGGTTCTCGCCCTGATAACGGTCTACACGATCGCGTGGCGAGTCACGCCGATCGGCGATGTGAGCGATGACCCGATTCGTCGCGCGGGAAGATCGGATGTGTTGTTCTACAAGGATGTTGCACAAGAGATCCGGAACGGCGGGACGTACTACGAAGTCCTCGGCTCAGCGCTTCGCGCCCGCGACTACTCCGTCCGATCGATTTTCAACTGGCGAACGCCGTGGATGTTCGA
>Ga0068859_100007761_pt1 | contig 10896 bp, 9 predicted proteins | sample KBSSwiS22_FD_66585 | JGI IMG/M metagenome (GOLD analysis project Ga0068859, IMG submission 66585) | Switchgrass rhizosphere microbial communities from Kellogg Biological Station, Michigan, USA - KBS Switchgrass S2-2 | ecosystem: Host-associated > Plants > Roots > Rhizosphere > Soil ... | reverse complement strand
TCAATAGGTTTTACTTTTTCATTCGCCGCTTTTTCCAGCTCATTCATAGTTCCGTCGGCATTAAAGTACCTATCCCTTGCTGCTTCAGATTCAAAAAGCCAGACAATTGCAAAGCTGTTTTTATATTCACCTCTTACTGACCTTACGAGGTATCCCTTCAACCCCACCCAGGTTTTTTCATATTCAGGTATGACCTTGTCAGTAAAAAATGTTTTGAACTGATCGATGGTGGCATTGGGCTTAAGGTTCACTGTTACCAGGTGCAATCCAAAAAGATTTCCTTTTTGAAATCCTGCCTGTCCGAAGGAAAAATTCGTCAATAATAATACGGTAATAATGATTTTTATCTTTTTCATGAAAGTTGTTTTTACAAATGTCTGGTACATTTTGCAAAACCTGGCTTGCTCTTAAATCCGTTCATATTTTAATTCCCCGCCGTGTCCCGCTGCCACACATACCGTTACACAGGGAGACACGGCTGAAAACAGAAGCTAAGTATCCCGTACACTGAAAAGCTAAATAAAATATATTTGTTACAGAGGTTTAGTTAGGTAGAGAATATCTATATACTGTAAACTATTTTCGCAATGAAAAACGTATTTACTCCTTACAGGTCTTTATTGATAATCGCATTCATTTGCTCTTTACATTTTAATAGTAATTCACAAACTACAGGCAAACCGCAACAGCTTTCTGTCACCATTACCGGTATTGATTATGATGATGCGGGATTCACTTCGCTTCGGCAGAAATTACAAAACACAAAAAATGTAAGCAACCTGAAGCAAAGCTTTAACAATAGCACTGCTACGATCTCGCTTACGTATACAAACACGGCTACCGATCTATGGGATCAATTACCTGTTTCGGTAAGGCAGCTTTTCAAAGTAACCAGCATTGACGACAGCCACATTGCTTTAAGTGGAAAAGAGAATAATTCTGCTGCGACATCAACAAATAATGCTCCGGCCCAGGTGGCAACACCCGGCGACAATGATTGTAAAACCTGCTACTACAATCTCTGCAAATATGATGTCACCAAAACATTCCAGGGAGTTTTATATAAAGGCATCAACTGGGACCAGGGAACCTATTACTATAACTGCGATAATGGAGTTGTAACAAGAAAGATCATAACGGTAAATGGTAACGGGGTGATCACCAATATCCGTACTGATACGCTCATTGTAAGCAATGCACCTGAAGGCACAGTGTGGGGCACCAGCTTTTTCAAAGCCATTGATGGTGCGGTATTCAAAGGATACACACTTATTGCCAAAAATGTTTCGGTCAATGTAAACAATACACAATACAATGATGTCATCATCGTGAATTACAGGGAATATACTACCAACAATTTTTTGGGTAATACCGGCTCATCTACCAATTATTATTATGCAAGAGGCCTTGGAAATATAAAGACAGAGCCGCTCAACGATTATACAAAAGACCCGATGGTGATTTATAAGAATCAAAAGCAGGCAGAAACAACTTCTCATAATTTAAAAGGAATAATTGATCCCGATGTTGTGGGAACATGGAAATGGCATGAAGAAGGAGGTATCAGTACCATCTATAAATTCAGCAGTGATGGTACTTTTAATTATTATGTCGGCAGTTCCCCTGCCACCGGTCAGGAGATGTATGCAGACGGTAAAAATTTCTGGAAGATAAATGGCAATTTGCTTGAGATCTATTATTCTGGTATGAATAAAATGTGGGAGACCGGATTTCAAAAGATCAAAGATCCTTCAACAGGGAAACCTGCAATAAGTATTCAATTCAAAGGCACGGAATACAGAACCTATACTTCAATGGATAGCAAATAACCAATTCCCCGCCGTGTCTACTTTTAAATTATTAGATTCATAGCCGTGTCTGCCAATAGGTCGATAGCTATTAAGTCTTTGCGGGTGCTTCCCTGGCTCAGCAAATGAAGTAATTGAAAACTTATCTTTTTAGCATCCGGTCTTTAAGTATTACCCTCATTACCTCATCCTGCGCACTTTGACTGATTGGTATTTCAGCCTTTCCAATATGAATAATGTTTCCCTCAATACTACTGACCTTTTGCATGTTTACAATAAATGATTTATGAACCCTGATAAAAATTTCTTGCGGCAGATTCTCCATAATTCCTTTAATAGTCAGGTAAACGATCATCTTTCCATTTATTGTATGTAGCGTAATATAATTGAGCATAGCTTCTATATAAAGTAATTCTTTATATAGAACCTTTTCGATCCGGCCATTGCATTTGACAAAGAAATATTCTTCATCACTATTTACAACCTGCCCGCCTTTTATTTTAAGCTGACGATAATCTTTTGCCTTATTACAGGCTTTTAAAAAACGTTCAAAAGAGAAAGGTTTTAGAAGATAATCCAGTACATCAAGCGCAAATCCATCCAGCGCATAATCAGCATACGCTGTAGTAATAATGATCATCGGTAATGAATTGCTCGTTTTTAAAAAATCAATTCCGCTTAATTTGGGCATATTAATATCCAGGAAAATTAAATCGATTGGTTCATTACCAGCAATAGCCTGGATCTTCAAAGGATTATCTGCTTGTCCAACTACTTCAAGAAAAGGAATGTCATCAATATATTCCTTCAATACTTTTCTTGCTACCGGTTCATCATCAACGATGATACATTTTAATTTCATAGCTGCAGGTTTAATATTATTTCATACGATGTATCACCGCAATTGATGTCTAATTCATGTTTACCAGGATACAAAAGCTCAAGTCTTCTTTTCACATTTACTATTCCTATTCCCTTATGCTCAATTATTTTATGCCCATTTCGGTTCTCATTTGTGTTATAAGCGCTAAAAAATAATTTGCCATTATTCTTAAATAAAGAAATTTTAACCTCATTCGGTTTATTATCATAGTTGCTTACATACTTAAAACTATTTTCAATAAAAGAAATAAATAATAAAGGGGCAATTACGAATCCTTTTAACTCTTCGCTGATATTTAATTGGACAGATAAATTTTCAGGCTTTCTTGTTTGTTGCAATGCGACATAATTCCTGATGTAATCAATTTCCTTTTCAATACTTACACTGTTTGTATTGCACTCATACAACTGGTATCGCAGCATATTCGAAAAGGTAAGCAACATATCCCGGGCAGTTGAGTTGTTTTTATCAATATTTCCGTAAATAGAGTTGATGGAATTAAAAAGAAAGTGTGGATTAAACTGGGCCTTCAGGAAATCAAGTTCATTTTTTATTTTCTCGTTTTCAATTGCAATAATATAATTACGAAAACGAATTTTATCAATGACAAGCTTAGCGGTTACAAAAAGTAATACCCAGATAAAAATGTTGATGATTGAATTCTGAAATATCTTTTGAAAACCTGGCTGAGGCAATCCCCTCAAGAAATAATGCTGATTTAAAAACATTGCCAATGGCACTCTTAATAAGGCAGCGAAAACAATTCCTCCTGTAAATAACAGGGCAAAGACAAAATATTTTTGCGGATATAAAAACTTTGGAATTGCAAAATAAATATTGAAATAGTAATTGGCAGCAATGAATAGAAGATAGCAGAATTCAACAGTCATTGTCCTGGTAAAAGAAAAAGCATGCTTTTGATAAACTGCAATCCAAAACAGGTATAGAGCTACCCATATCAGAATATGCTTCCATGCCTTGCCTTTATTTATTTCATTGAACATAAGAGTTTGTAAAATTAACTACCTGCCCGGAATGCTGACCTCATTTTACATAAACTATACAATTTGCTTGATGAAGCAAAAGCCTGGGGATAATCAAGTAATCCTTCTGAATCATGTAAAAGTGTGAAGCAGGTATTGATCCTTGTCGTTGCTTTGGTTATCAATAAAAAAAATTATGAAAAAGATTATTCATTGGTTTTCGAATCCACCTGTTATGGGTCCGGCCTCAATTCTTTTGATAAGATTAATGACAGGTGCCGTATTTTTTTGGGAAGGCCTGTTAAAATTCACTTATCCGAATCAGGGAGTTGGAAGATTTACAAAACTTGGTTTCCCGTTTCCTGAATACACCGCACACTTTGTTGGTACCATGGAAATCATTGGCGGTTTGCTCATTTTATTTGGACTACTTACGAGGTTTATCACTTTCTACTTTATTATTCAAATGATAGTTGCTGTACTCACAACTAAAATCTCTCTTTATCTGGGCACATCGCCTTTACCCTTGCCACCGGCTCCACCGAAAGCCGGCTTTTGGGCGGTATTACATGAAATAAGATCCGACTATGCGCAAATAATGACCAGCATTTTTCTATTGATCGAAGGACCCGGAAGAAAATCTCTTGACTATATATTGAGGAAGAAAAAACTTACGTCAATAAAAAACTCATTATAATTTCCGCCCCTGTGGATGTTCGGTAAAAATTGCACGCCGTGGTCGGTGTTTTCCGCCCGTGCGGGTGTCGGTAAATAACACGCCGTCACGACGCGGTTGGTGTTTTCTTCCACCAACCGCCGAATAAGAAACCGACCACATGAATTAAAAACAATTTCTTATTTAAGGCTTACTAATTTCCGGTGGCGGGTGGAAGAAAACCCCGGTTGGCTGTAGTGTTCCTTCTTTCATGAAAAATGGTTCGTGCCCCCCGCCCGGGTTCGTGTCCGTAATAAATGAATGCAGGTGCCCGCATCGTATGCACGATGTCTCCACGCACCTGAACTATCAAATAAAGTTATGTATGTTAATAAAGGAAGATGATGCGTGAAGGCATTGCGATAGCAATGCGGGCATCACGGCGTAGGGAACTCCCTGCCCCGTTTGTGTCCATAAAATGAATGCCCAGGTGCGTGTACCCCACGCAATTTTTTTCAATTGTAAATAACGCAGCTAAATTTATCACACGCATTTGAGTTCTTGCGGCCGTATTGTATATTTAACTGTCGGTTAAAACAACTCTTTTGAGGAGATACTTCTTTATATTATATGCGATTACTTTGTTATTGTCATGTTCCAAAAAAGATGACAGCAATAACCCAAAGAGCTATTATTTTAAGTTTAAAGCAAATGGGATATTGAAACAATATTTCATAACAGGTTCATTCTTTTATAATGAAACTGACTGTTTATTGGGAGGAACAGCGGATAGTATAACTTACAATTCTATTGCAATTGATTTAATAACCGATTCAAAAATCAAGGCGGACACAACCTATACTGAAACCCAAAAGACGCCAGCGCCAATTCCATATTATCCTAAATGTTATATCAGGCTTGCTGATAATTTCCCCTATTATAATTATAGTTCATGGATTTCCACTCCTGCCGGGCCAGACATATATGATTGTACAGTGACGATACTGGAATTAGATACCAAACATGTAAAAGGCAGATTTTCGGGGAAAGTATCTACCGAGACCGGTAGTGCTTTTATAATCATTACCGACGGTGAGTTTAATGTAAAAAGGTAACTGTTTAAGTCCTTGCGGGGTCAATACAATAAAAACTGCGATTTGTTCCGTAGATCACCCGCTATCCGTAGTGTTCGGTAAAAATAAAAAATCTTCGAAGGTTGGCCTGAGTCTCCCGCCGTTGGCGGGACAAGTTGTGACTCAGGTCCAGCTTTGCAAAAGCTGTCAGACTAACAAGTATAAACCAGCAGCCATTATTTATACAGTAGTGCAAGAGATTATTTCCATACAAAGAAATGCGGGTTATTGGATCTGGTGTTTTTATAACCTGATCTTTTGTGATGATACAAAATAAGGACAACTTGGGGACAGGTATATGTCCCGATACATGAACCATTTTCGAACATTATCTTTTTGTATCTATCCTGTCTTGAATATCTTTGCTTATTCTAGCCTTTAACGGAACCGTCTTTAACCTTAGCCATATGAAACCAACTGGATTTACCCTTTGGATAAAATTAGTTGCTTTTGTTACCATCATTCACTCCCCTCTTTTTGTTGTTGCCCAGGGAAAAATTCCGGAATTTAAGGCAAAAGAAATTGGAATTAATAATGCTGTCCTCGCAAATAAATTCCGCCGATTTACCAATGTACATTTGCAAACGGCGGCAATTGCCGGATATATACACGGCAAATCAAGCAGTGATTTTCGCTTAACAATCGGGTCTCAAAAATCATGGGAACTAACGTTAGAACCATCGCAGATTATTTCTTCAAACTATACACTTAAAATTCAAACAGCACAAGGGCTTCAAACTATTACGTCACATCCTGATTTTCTTTTCAGGGGAAAGGTGAAAGGAAGCGGCAATGCAGAAGAAGTACGCCTGGCAATAAAAGATGGGTTTATTTACGGCGTTATTGCAAACGACGGCAAAGAATATTTTATAGAACCGCTTCACCGGTTTATTTCTTCAGCGCAGAAAGATGAATATATATTGTATGAAACAAACGATGTTATCAGTGATCAATCTTTTTCCTGCGGCGTACAGGATAAAGAAACTTCAGTAAGCCAAACGGGAGAGCAAAATAATTTAAAAGGGCAATCACCACAGGACTTTATTTGCAAAAAAATAGAATTCATTAGCCTGGCCGATTACTCCATGTATCAAAAATTTGGAGGCGATGTACATGCCGTGGAAACAATGCTGCTCGCTAATCTAAACCTTGCCGAAGGCGCATTTACTACATTAAACCTTGGGCCAGATGGCAGCACAGATGTGGGCACCGATAAATTGCAGTTTGAAATGGAAGAAATTGTAATTAGTACCTGCAAGGAATGCGATATAGCGCCTGGAGAAGAAAATGCATCAACAATTGGAAACAAGCTTTTAAGTTGGGCATCAAAAAATGTTAGCCAAAGTAATGGAAAAGTTATTCAGCACTGGACTGCCAATCCTTTGTTTGATATTACCGGGAAGGGATTAGCAGGTACTATAGCAAGCACTTTTGACTGCAACGGTTTAGCATCTGAAATTTTGCATTACGGGACAGATGATCCTGCATTTTTAAGAGTTCTGATTGCACACGAAACGGGGCATACATTGGGATGTCCACACGACGATGATCGCAAAGCAGATGTTACCGGCTTTATCATGTATAGTGCAGCCAATGGAAGTCGTACACGTTTTTCAACACTTGCAGATTTTGGCGGTTTAAACTACAGTTCACAGCAAACCATTCGAAATACAGTACTTGCAAACATCGGTTGTTTAGCAGATTGCAGTAACAATTCCTGTGAAGAAGTAAAAGACTTAAGAATTGATTATGGAAATTTTGACAATGATGTTCAATTTAGTTGGGCTGGTGGCGGAAATTATCTTGTTAAGTATAAAGTAAACGATTCAAGCCACTATGATCCTGCCAATGTAAAACAAACCAATCTTAATAGCATTAGTTTAAAAAGTTTGGAGCCTTGCACTCTTTATAATTTCGAAATACAAAGAATTTGTGGAAACGAATACAGCAAAACAAGCTCAATCATTTTTGAAACTTCTTCTTTGAAGGTTACATCCAAAACAGTAAACATTCATGGAGATAAGTACGACCTGGAAGTGAACCTGGATTGTAAAAGATGCTCCGGGAAAGAGTATTTTGTAAGAATTGATGCAAAACCATCTGGTGTCCCTAACAATGGCTCTTTAAAACAAATTGTTTTCAAAGATCTTTTTGCTGACGGAGCAAGACATAGAATAGATATTAGCAAAGATTCAGGTAACTCAGTGTGTGCTACTTCTTCCTTTTACATTGCACCATACTACCGTTTTTCCAGCAAAAAAATTTTAAGTGCTGATTTTAATGATTGTGCAATGCCATCTGGTTGGAAAGATTCACTGCTGGCAAAGCGTAATGCATCGGCACCTGATGCCCATTGGATCGTAAGTCAACAAAATTTTTTTACTCCAAGAACTGTAAGAGGAAGTTTAGATAGCACATGCATGATTTACTACAACAATTTCAGCAATTCAAACGGTACTTATAGTGGATCGATTTCCCTGATCTCCCCCAAGACAGATCTCACTAAATACAAAGACATAAAAGTTCATTACGACTACAATTTTTTGGCTTATAAATTTTTAAATAACCCTCCCGTAGGTTCTATAACTGTTGAAGCTTTCGATGGCAGCAATTGGCAGAAAATTTCGGAACGGCAAGCCGATATGCCAAATGTGCCAGGAAATATTTGGGACAGTATTCCCCAGCGGGTTTTTATTGATCTGGATAATTATAAAAACAAAGATTTTCAGTTGCGCTTTATTGTCGATGATGGATCGTTAATCCAAAAAGGCACGTTGGGTGTCTTTGCTGCTTTTGATAACATACAAATAGATGGATATCCGCAGGATGCTATCACCAATGATTTCATGATTTATCCAAATCCTGCAACGGACCAGGTGTTCATTCAGTTTGCTCAGTCTGGTTTCTCCAATATTAAATATGATCTGGTTGATCTGAATGGAAGAGTTGTTCAAAAAGGAACTGTGGAAAATTATAGAATTAGTTTAAAACAACTTACTTCAGGAATGTATTTCATCCGGCTATACCAGAACGATCAAAAAATTGGAGTCACTAAAAAAATAGTAAGGCTATAAACATGATTTAAGTCCTCGCGGTGTACAAATGGTTTGATCATTTAAAAACACAAAAACATTATAGCACCCCGCTGTCCGTAGTGTTCGTTAAATAAAAAACCTTCGAACGTTGGCCTGAGTCCCATGCCCCGGTGCCCGCATCGTATGCACGATGCCTCCACGTACCTGAATCATTAAATAAATTAATGTACGTTAATGAAAGAAGGTGATGCGTGAAGGCATTGCAATAGCAATGCGGGCATCACGGCGTATAAATTATGATATAAGACGCAGTAGCACTGTCGCTGGCAACATAATTATTATCTTTTCAAAAACTCTTCAACCGCTACAACAGTTAACTCCGGCATCTTACTTCCTTCTTTTGCTGTTATTACTTCGCCAATAAAAGCACCATGCGTACCGGGTAATATCATCAATTGCGCACCAGGAATTATATGTGCCATTTTCACTGCATGTTCTGTTGTCACTACGTCCTTATCACCTGCAATAATAAGGGTAGGAGCTTTTATTGAAGCAAGTTCTTCATCTTTCCAATCCTTAAAATTTACCATTCTTGTCCTGTCCTTTTCAAACATGTTAAGCAAACCTGCTGAATCATTATTGATCTTTAAGTAAGCTTCTCTGTAAACAGCGGGCATATCTTTGAGGGTAGCATTTGGAAGACTTTCAAAAAATCCTTTAACGGCTCCATCTCTTTTATAAAAAGCCGAAACAATAATTAGTTTATTAACTATTTCGGGATGGCTTATGCCTATCTGCATGGCTGTATGACCTCCATTACTGAATCCAAAAATATCAGCTTTGTCTATCTTAAGATACTTCAGCAAAGCAGCTATGTCATCTGCATCCTGTGTAAATGATTCAGGACTGTCTCTGTCGCTTGTATGACCATGCGCCTGCATTTCAACAGCGATCACTTTATGATGCTGTGCAAACAAGGGAAGTGTTTTTCCAAATGTAGTTTGTATAGTAGAACCGCCACCATGAATTAAAACAAGCGGTGTTCCTTCTCCATGAATTTCATAATACATTTTCAGCCCATTCACCGTTGCGTAGCCGCTTGTGCTGTCTGGCTTTGTTTGTTTGACCGCATTAGTTGCAGACATAGTTTCTTTGTTTGAATTTTTACAGCTTATTATAACGAATGCCGATAGAATTATAAATATAACTTTTCTCATCCTTCTTATATTTCTGCAAAGGTACTTCGCCCGGGTTTGCGTCCGCAATAAATGACTGCCCAGGTGCCCGCATCGTATGCACGATGCCTCCACGCACCTGAACTATCAAATAAAGTTATGTATGTTAATGAAAGAATGTGATGCGTGGAGGGCATTGCGATAGCAATGCGGGCATCATGCATCTGAAGTTGACCGTCGGCCGATTAATTATACAGTCACCTGTCTTTTTTCCGACCCACTTTTGAAAATGGCTTCCATTACTTTCATATTGTTTATTGCATCTTCTAAAGGAGTTAGCACCGGCTCATCATTTAATATAGCTAGTGCGAACCGGTCGCCTTCGATAGTATATTGATTAATATTATTAAAAATACTTTCTTCAACGCCGGTCTTTGAAAAGAGCAACATCTTTGTTGGCCCTTTGGCAGGGGCATTAAAAGGAATATCAATTTCTATCCGTCCTTCCGTACCCATAATATTCACCCGCTGGTAAGGCATCAATTGAGTAGAGCATGTAAATGTTGAAGTGCCTTTTGAAAATTCAAGTATGCCTGAAGTTGTATGGTCGGTTTTAAATACAGGGTCATATTCTACTTTGGCCGAAACCTTCACTGGTTCTTCATCAAACAGGAAACGGGCAAGTGAAATACAGTAACAGCCAATATCCATCATAGCGCCGCCGCCTATATCTTTTTGATTACGGATATTATGTGGATCCGAATTATAATAGGAAAAAAAAGAATGAATGGTTTTCAATTCCCCTATCTTTTTTTCACTCACCATTTTTTTTGCCAGTTGCCATTGCGGATGAAAGCGGTACATAAAGGCTTCCATGATCTTAAGCTTCGGGTATTGTTTGGCTGTTATTAATAAATGTTCGGCTTCCGCTACTGTTAGCCCGATCGGTTTTTCGCATAATACATGTTTACCTGCCTGTAATGTTTTAATGGCCCATTCCACATGCAGATGATTTGGCAATGGAATGTATATAGCATCCACCAGGTTACTTGCTAAAAGTTCTTCGTAAGAACCAAAAGCTTGGGGGATATTCAAATCAGCCGCCGTAGCCGCTGCCAGTTCCTTATTACGTGAAGCGATGGCAACAACTTCGCAATGATTGCCTGCCTGCAGTGCGGGGATCACATTCTCCCGTCCTATTTTGGCTGTACTTAATATGCCCCA
>Ga0068859_100007760_pt1 | contig 10896 bp, 9 predicted proteins | sample KBSSwiS22_FD_66585 | JGI IMG/M metagenome (GOLD analysis project Ga0068859, IMG submission 66585) | Switchgrass rhizosphere microbial communities from Kellogg Biological Station, Michigan, USA - KBS Switchgrass S2-2 | ecosystem: Host-associated > Plants > Roots > Rhizosphere > Soil ... | reverse complement strand
GCGAGCACGAGCTGCAACACGGCGGCCCTGAGCCTCTATTGCATCGAGCAGTAGCGCCGAGGTCTCACATGTCGTCGATCCGAGCCGACTCGCTCGCCCGTTCGCCGGTCACCGCGGAGGTCGCCCGGGCCCATTGGGCAAAGCTCGTCATGACGGCCGGCGCGGCGATGCTCGCCTCCGCGGCGTGCCGCCCCCCCGACACTTCCGTGCGCGGCTTCGACTCGCGCCAGATCTCGGCCGGGCGTGACGATGGTGTCCGTCTGGGCCGTTACACGCCCGACGGGACCGCCGTCTACCGCGCGCGCAAGCTGGCCGACGTCGTCGTCCCGGACAACTTCCCCGCGCCCTACGATCTGTCGCGCTTCGACCTCGAGACGGGCGCCGAGACCCTGGTAGCTCCCGGAGTTCTCCTCGCCTCGCACCTGCCGGCGAGCGTGCCCGCTCAGGAGGGCGATCCGCGCTCGCTGGCGTTGTTGCACTTCGCGACGGACGCCGAGATTCCGGCGGTGCTGGCGTCCAACCAGCTTCCACCGCTCGTGCTCACGTTCTTCGACGAGATGACGGGCCAATCCGCGGTCGTCGACTCCGTCGACGGGACGACCCTTCAGCTGGGGCAGACGCGCAGCGATCCAATCCTCGTCAGTCTCTTCGTGAGCGATCGAATGAGCGTTCCCTTCGTCGGCTCGCCGGGCGCCTTCGTCCCGCTGCCCTCGAAGTTCAATCAGCTCGTCGGGCGCGATCCGTCCGGGATCATCGCGCTCACCCCGGGCCAGAACGGATCCACCCAGCGCTTGAGCCGCTTCGGGTTCGACGGCTCGCCGGCGGTCACCATCGTGGACGGGATGCTCGGCGATCACCTGGTGGTGGCGGGCGACGATCTCCAGGCCGGGACGCCGCCGCCCGTCTTGCCGGCAGCCGGCGTGGCGCCGCGCCTGGCGTGCGCGACGGCAGCTCCGACGGCCGAGCCGCCGTCGCCGTCCAGCATGGCCCTTCGCTCGCAGCTCGCGGAGACGACCAGCGACGGCGCGCCACCACCGCCGGCGCCGCCGCCGTCGGGCAGCTCGCCTCCATGCCTGCTCTTCTATGATCGGGTCTGGCCCGACGCGACCTCGCGCGGCTTCGTTCAGGTCCTCGACGGCACACCCGAGCTTCAGCTGCCGGGAAGCCTGGTCGGCCACCTGGCGGACCTGGTTCAGGTCTCGCCCGACGGGCTGGGAGCGTTCTGGCCGGCGATCTCGTCGACCAAGCAGACCCGCGTCTTCGCCTGGCGCTCGGGGACCGACCAGGCGGGCAGCTGCGTGGTCGCGGCGGCGCCGGCCGCCACCAACTTCAAGATCAACGCCTGGCGGCCCGGCCGGCCCGAGTTCGCGGCGGCCGCCCAGCCCGCGTCGCAGCCGAAGGGCGCGACCGCGGGGTGGACCGTGATCGCCGGAACGGCCGGAGCGGAGTGCCACGTCGTCGCCACCGGCGACAACCTGGTCAAGCAGATCGCCTACTCTCCGGGGGGCACCCATCTGGCGTTCATCGTGGCCGATCCATCGAACGCGTCGCAGCTGTACGTCACGAGGGCCGACAACCCGGCGCCCCGGCTGATCGCCGTGGGCAAGGCCTTCATGGGCATAGGCTTTCCCGACGAGAAGCACCTGCTGCTCTGGCGCTGGAGCATCGACGGCTATTCGGTCTCCTGGATCGACCCCGCGTCGTCCACGTCGATCGACCATGCCGTGGCGGACGGGGCCGTGTGGGACGCGCGTTCGTCGTGGGCGTGGCTGAACGACCACACGGTGCTGCTGGCCGACGGGGTGCACGCCAACGACGACACCGGCTCTCTGCACATCGTCGACATCGACAGCGGTCGCGCCGAGCTCGTCTCGCAAGGGATCGTCGACTTCGCGGTTCCTTGGACCAAGCGTCCAGCGGGCGCGAAGGAGCTGGTCGTGACCTTCGTGACGAGGAGCCGGGCCGGGTCCGTCCAGGACGGCCTGTGGACCGCGCGCATTCCCCTCGACGACTACCCGCCCTGACGAGGCCGCATGTCGGTGCCCGGGCGTTCAAGGTCCGCGGTCGCCGCAGCAGCGCGAGGCGACGGCGAGCGCGCGCATCGAGAAGTCGGTCCACCCGCGCGCGTCCCAGGCCGCGGCGAAGCGAAGCACGGCGTCCGGGTCGGGCGCCGCGCGTGGCCCGGCGGCCGCGTAGAGGAGCAGGTTACCGTCACGCGGCGCGCGTCGCCGCTCGAAGACCGACAGCACGCGGGCGAAGGTGACGGCGACGGGCGCTCCCTGCCCCTCGGCCTCGGCAAGGTTCAGGGCGACGACGCCGCCCTCCGCCAGGTGTGCGCGGACCGACTCGAAGAACGCCGGCGAGCCGATGGCGGGCGGGATGTCCTCGCCCGCGTACGCATCGAGGACGACGTAGTCGTAGCGGGTATCGTCACGCGCGGGCTCGCGCGCGAGCCAGGTGGCGGCGTCGGCCACGTGCACGCGGTAGCGGTCGTCCTCGCGCAGCCCGAAGCAGGAGCGGGCCGCGGCGACCACGACCGGATCGATCTCGATGGCGTCGATGATGATCTCGGGGCGCAGGCGGTGGAGCAGCGTCGTGAACGTGCCGCCGCCCAGGCCCACCATCAGGACGCGCTTCGGCGCCGCGACGTGCCCGAGCCCGAGGAGGGCGAGCTGAACGTACTCCATCGGCACGGCATCGGGCCGATCGGGGACGATCTCGCTCTGCTCGGAGCCGGGCGGGGAGCCGAAGCGCATGACGCGCAAGCGGCCTTCGTCGCGCACCAGCACGCGGCCAAACGCGGAGGTCCGGTCGAAGACGACGGTCGGCGAGGGCGCGCGCGAGGGTGGTGATGGCGCAGGAGGAGCCGCCGGCTCCACCTGGTGCGCGCACCCCGCGGCGCCGAGCGTCCACACCAGCGCGACCGCCGCCGAGACACGGGCCCGCATCGTCAGAAGATGTGGTTGAAGTTGACGAACAGGCCGGCGTCCTCGTGGCTCCGGCCGTAGTCGATGGTCAGGATGGTGGCCAGGTTCCACGAGATGCGGAGGGCGCCCCCGGCGTTCCAGCGCCAGCCGTCGCGGTGCACGGCGCTCAGGCGATCGGCGACCGTCCCGATGTCGAAGAACGGCACCGCGATGAGGGCCAGCTTCTGCTTCGCCACCGCGAAGCGCGCGAAGGTCCAGCGCAGCTCCAGGTTGCCGAGCAGCATGGCCGGGCCCACGAAGCGATCTTGCTGGTAACCGCGCATCGTGCGCAGGCCGCCCAGGCCCTGGCGCGGATCCTCGATGTACGGAACGAGGTTCATGCCCTCGAAGGGCGTCGAGTCGCTCTGGACCTGGAAGGTCCCGCGGACGGCGAGGACCAGGTCGCGCGGCGGCCGCAGCAGGCTGAAGTACGCGCGGGCGGCGATCATGAGGCGCGTCCACTCGTAGGCCGACCCGAGCAGGCGCGTGCCGTGGTCGAGGGCGAGATCGGCGAAGACGCCGTGATTCGGGTCGGGCTCGAAGTCGCGCGTATCGAACGACAGGCCGAGCCGCAAGTAGTTGTCCCAGCCGCCCGCGCAGCCGACGATGCGAGCCGGCGGCGCGCAGTCCTCGTCGAGCCGGGTGGGCGCGTTGACGGCGTCCACCGGCGCGCCGTCGGGCCCCGTCAAGCGGTCGATCTGTCCACCGTAGGTGTGGACGGCGTAGTGGTTGAAGCCCACGCCGACCATCGGACGCAGCAGCCCCCGCAGCAACGTGCGCTCGAGGCTGGCGATCCACACGGGCTGGGTCAGACGGTACCGGTTGTAGCGGTGCCAGGTCATGCCCGCCGGCGTGACCCGATCGAGCGCTTGCTGGAAGTCGGCGTAGCGATCGAACGTCGCCGTCGAGCCGGGAAACGAGAAGCGATCGAGGGCGCGGCCGCCGATGGCGAAGTGATGCTGATCGGTGTTGCGGATGAAGATCATCTGCGACCGGAAGCGAAACGGCGTGCCGGCCAGGCTGGGGACGTCGTAGTCGAGCCAGTGAAACTGCAGGCCGCCCGTGGTGGCGAACGCCTGCAGGAACACGCGGTGCAAGTAGGGCGTGTAGCCGAAGCGCGGATCGTCGCGCGTGCCGTTCCAGTAGTAGTAGGCGCGGGCGCCGCCGCCGAAGCCGAAGTTCGAGTCGTAGTTGACGAGGGGCAGGCCCGTCACGTACCCGCGCTCGTTCTTGCGGCGGTAGTCCTCGGGATCGAGCGGGCGGCGCGCGTCGAAGCCGGGCGGCGGCGGCGGCACCGCGGGCAAGGGCGAGGCGGGGGAGACGCCGGGCGCCGCGGCCTCGGCCTCCGCGGCGCGGGCGCCGCTCGCCGCCAGGATTTCACTCCCCGTCGCGATCAGCGCCAGGAGAAGGTATCGGCGACGGGCTCGAATCGCGCGATGGTACCACCGCCTCAAAGCACGACGGAGATGGCGATGGCGACGCCCGGGTAGCGCGGGTTGTACAGGTAGTACCCGTCGTCGTAGTCGATGTAGACGTCGTCGGACAAATACCAATCGGGCGCCCAGTATTCCGGCCACGGGTCGACGAACAGGAAGTTGTAGCCCCCGTAATGAAAACGCGGGTAGCCCATGTAGATGGTCGGTCGCGCGCGAATCCGGAACGCGTGGCCGTAGCCGAAGCGCCGGTAGAAGTGGTGCTCCGGGATGAACGCGCCGCCATAGCCGCCGCGCTGGCCCCACCCGCGGTGCTCACTCTCCCAGTGGTGCGCGCGGTGCTCGTTCCAGGTCCCGTGCTGTTGCCAGGCGCCGCCGTTGCTCCAGCCCCGCTGCTGCTGCCAGCCGCGCACAGTCTGGGGTGGACGCTGCACCGGCGCGTAGGGGCGGCCGCCGGCCATCGGGCGTCCGGGAGGTGGCGAGCCCTGGGGCCCTCCCTGGTGAGGAGGTCCGGGCGGAAATGGTCCGGGGTGCGGGGCGGGTGGTCCCGGCGGCCGCGCGGGTTGAAAGCCGGGCCGCGCGCCTGGCATGGGCGGCGGCGGGCGGCTCGGTCCGCCGGGCGGGCCCATCGGGTGCGGCGCGGGCTGGGCGGGCGGCGGTCCCTGGAACCCCGGGCGCATGGGGCCTGGCCCATGCGGCGGCATCGGCGGAGAGGGCTGCTGCTGCCGAGGGGGTGGGGCGGGCTGCCCGTGCGGCTGCGGCATCGACGGCTGCTGGTGGGCAGGGCCCCCTGGCGGGCCCATGCCGGGCCGGTGGGGTTGGGCGACGGCGTTCGTCGTCGCGGCGCCAATCGACAACGCGGCCAGAGACGACGCGAGAAGGCGTGTGAGGTGAAGTCGGGTCATCGCCCGCGATCATGCGCCGATCGGCGGAGATTTGATAGGTGGGCGCGGCTCGGCGGTCGCTTCGGGATCGGGCGCCCCGTCCGCCAGCGGGCGCTTCCACTCGGCGCGCCAGGATTGGTTTTCGTGGCTGATGATGTCCTCGCAGGCGTGGACGAAGGCGGCGCGCTGGGTGACGTGCCCGCCGTCGAGGGCCGCGCGCTTCAGCCGCAGCTGGTGTTCGGCCTCCTGGTACAGCGGCAGCACGGCCTCGAGCCGCAGTGCCCGCAGGTGCGCGGCGGTGGCGGTGGCCGCCGTCGTCAGCACCGGGACCCACGCCGGCAGCGCGGGAGACGTGACGACGCCCAGGCCCAGGATGGTAGCGGCCCCGGCCAGGACGGCCGCGGCGGCCCGCCAGCGTCGCGTCCGGCGATCGGCGCCCCGCCACGCGGCGCCATAGTAGGCGATCTGATCATCCAGGCGGAGCCGGGCATAGTCGTCGAGGGTCGTGACCTCCGGAAACGGCGACGGCGCGCGGCTGGCGCGCGCCGTCCGGCGGAGGCCCGTGTTTCGCTGCAAGCGTTCGGCTGCTTCCAAGATGGCGCGGGCGGCTTCGAACCCGTCGTAGGGCGGCACGCGCATCAGGCTCAACCACACCTCGCGGCGCAAGGCTTCCGCCAGGACGCGCGCGCGGCTCCAGGCGAGCTCCTGCGCGTCTCCCAGGAGCTCTCGACCGATGAAGCCCGCCAGGACGACCGCCACCGCGCTGGCGAGGCCGAGGAGCTTCACGGCTCTCGGCGCGCCCGCGAAGGTGGTGCCTCCAAGCGTCCCCAGCGCGGCGCCCGCCGTCCCGAGCAGGAAGGCGGCGCCGCGCGCGCGCAGCGCGCCGCGCTTCCCGAGATCCGCGGCGGCGGCCCAGTCCTCCGCCTGGCGCCAGACCTCGCGCTGCTCGCCGGCCGCGGCTGAGGACCAGACGCTGCTCGCCACGCCGGCTCGAGCTCCTTCACCACCTGCCACCGGGCGATTGTAGCTCAGAGGCTCGCGTCTCTGGCGGGAAGTCAGCGCGAGCCGAAGCGCGCGCGCAGGGCGTCTCGGTTCAGAGCGGCGATCACGTCGACGCGAATGCCTTGCGGACACGCGCGCTCGCATTCGCCGTGCAGGCCGCATCCGCCGAAGCCGCCCTGGCCGAGGGCGGCGACCACCGCCCGGGCGCGCCGCCGCCGCTCGGGCGCACCTTGCGGGAGCCGCCCGAGGTGCGCCAGCTTGGCGCCCGCGAACAGCGCCGCCGAACCGTTGGGGCAGGCCGCCACGCAGGCGCCACAGCCGATGCAGGCGGCCGCGTCCAGCGCGCGCTCGGCGTCGGCCTTCGGCACCGGGACGACGTTGGCCTCCGGCGCCGAGCCCGTGCGCGCGGTGATGAACCCGCCGGCGCCAATGATCCGATCGAGCGCGCTCCGATCGACGACCAGATCGCACACCACGGGGAACGCGCCGGTGCGAAAGGGCTCGAGCGTGATGACCGGCGTGGGCGTGGCCGGCGCATCAGTATTCAGCGCGCCCGCAATGGTCAGCTCGCAGGTGGTGGTTCGGGGACGTCCCCCGTGCGCGCGACCGTTCACCACCACGCCGCAGGCACCGCAGATCCCTTCGCGGCAGTCGCTCTCGAAGGCGATCGGACGCTCCCCGGCGATGACGAGCTTCTCGTTCAACAGGTCGAGCGCATCGAGCAGCGGCCAGGCCGGCTCGACGTCCGCGAGCGGGTAGCGCACCAGGCGGCCCGGCGCGCGCGCGTCTTCCTGTCTCCAGACCTCGAGGATGATGTTCATCGGTAGCTCCTCGTCGCAAGCGGTGCGGCTTCGAAGGTGAGCGGCTCGACGAGGCGCTCGGGCGGGCGGTCCGGGCCGGCGTAGCGCCAGACGGCGACGTGGGCGAACCGAGCGTCGTCGCGAGCCGGATCTCCGTCGGAGGTCTGGTGCTCCGTCCGCAGGTGGCAGCCCGCCGACTCGTCGCGCGCCGCTGCGTCCCGGCACATCAGCTCCCCGAGCTCGAAGAAGTCGGCGACCCGGCCGGCGCGTTCCAGCTCTTGATTGAAGGACGAGGCGCTCCCCGGCACGCGCAGGTCCTCCCGGAGCTCGGCGTCCAGCGCGCCGATGCGCGCCCGCGCCGCCGCCAGCCCCGCCGCGTCGCGCGCCAGCCCGCACTGATTCCACAGGATCTCGCCGAGCGCGCGGTGAAAGGCGGCGGCGGGGCGACGACCGGGGATCGAAATCAGCGCGCGCGTCCGCGCCTCGACGCTGGACAGAGCCTCGCGGACCTCCGCGCCCGATGGCGAGACGGGGCCGAGCCCGCCGGCGGCGAGGTAGCCGCCCACCGTCGCGGGGAGGATGAAGTACCCGTCGGCCAGCGCCTGCATCAGCGCGCTCGCGCCCAGGCGGTTCGCGCCGTGATCGGAGAAGTTGGCCTCGCCGATCGCAAACAGGCCCGGCACCGTGGTCATCAGATCGTAGTCGACCCACAGCCCCCCCATCGTGTAGTGGGCCGCCGGATAGATCCGCAACGGTGTCTTCAGCGGATCGTCGCCGGTCAGGCGCTCGTACAGCTCGAACAGGTTGCCGTAACGATCGCGCAGGGCGGCCGGCCCCAGGCGGGCGAGCGCGTCGGCGAGGTCCAGATAGACGGCGCGCCCGTTCGGCGCCACCCCGCGGCCCTCGTCGCATACCGCCTTGGCGGCGCGCGACGCCACGTCGCGCGCCGCGAGGTTCCCGTAGCGCGGGAACAACCGCTCGAGGAAGTAGTCACGCTCGCTTTCGGCGACGTCCTCGGGCCGCCGTTCGTCTCCGGCGCGCTTCGGGACCCAGACGCGCCCGTCGTTGCGCAGCGACTCGGACATCAAGGTCAGCTTGGCGCCGTGCCCGCCCGCGACGGGCAGGCAGGTGGGGTGGAACTGCACGAAGCACGGGTTGGCGAAGGCGGCCCCGCGCCGGTACGCGCGCCAGATCGCGGTGGCGTTCGAGCCGCGCGCGTTCGTCGAAAGGTAATAGGCGTTCGCGTAACCGCCGGTCGCCAGGACCACCGCATCGCCGAGGTACGCGTCGACGGCCCCGCTCACCAGGTCGCGCGCGACCACCCCACGGGCGCGACCGCCGGCGACCACCAGGTCGAGCATCTCGCGTCGCGCGAGCAGGGTGACACCGCCGTGCGCGGCCTCGCGGGCGAGGGCCTGGTACGCGCCGAGGAGGAGCTGTTGCCCCGTCTGCCCGCGCGCGTAGAAGGTGCGCGACACCAGCGCGCCGCCGAAGGAGCGATTGCTGAGCGCCCCGCCGTACTCGCGCGCGAAGGGTACGCCCTGCGCGACGGCTTGATCGATGATCGCGTTCGAGAGCTCCGCCAGCCGGTAGACGTTGGCCTCGCGCGCGCGGAAGTCGCCGCCCTTCAGCGTGTCGTGGAAGAGGCGGTCCACGTTGTCGCCGTCGTTCTGATAGTTCTTGGCGGCGTTGATCCCGCCCTGGGCCGCGACGCTGTGGGCGCGCCGCGGGGAGTCCTGAAAGCAGAGGCAGGTGACCGCGTAACCGAGCTCGGAGAGCGATGCCGCCGCGGAGGCGCCGGCCAGGCCGGAGCCCACCACGATCACCCGGTGCCGCCGCTTTTGCACGGGCCCCACCAGCGGCAGCTCGGCGCGCCGCCGCGTCCACTTGTCGGCGAGGGGGCCCGCGGGCACGCGGGACGCCAGCGCGGGATTCATCGGACGACCCCCGCAAGGACCGCCAGCGGGACCAGGGCGAAGCCGGCCGCGATGGCCACCGCCAGCGCGCGCAGCGCCAGGCGCGCGCGACCGGCGGTGGCCCAGGCAGCGCCGAAGCTGACGAGCGCGCCCTCGATGCCGTGGTGCAGGTGCAATCCGACCAGCGCGGCGGCGAGGACATAGAGGCCGGCCACCAGCGGCGGCGCCAGCCCCGTCACGAGGTTCGCGTACACGTGGCCGGGCAGGAAGCGCGGGTGTACAGCCCCCCAGGTCAGGTGAAGGAGGTGATAGACGAGGAACAGCGCCAGGGCGGGGCCGCCGATCACCATCGTTCGCGACGCCAAGCTTCCCGACGAGAAGCGGCGTTCGCGCCGGACTGGCCGGCCCGCGCGGGCTCGCCGCGCCAGTGAGATCGTGGCGGTCAGGTGGACGAGCAGCGCGGCAGCGAGGCCCACCCGCGCGGCCCACAACAGCGGGCCGAGCCGCCGCAGCCCCGCCGCATAGCCGTCCATGGCCGCCGCGCCCGAGAGCGCGGTCAGGTTGCCGAGCACATGCAAGACCAGCCAGCCGACCATGACCAGGCCGGACAGCGCCGCGAGCCACTTCGTCGTCATGACGAAAGGTGTAGGGTCCGCTCAAAGATAAGTCATATTCAAACGAGACACTCGAATCAGTAGCTGCGCTAATCAATGCACCTCGAGACCTTGAAGACCTTCTGCGATCTGGCCGAGACCGGATCGCTGTCGCGGGCGGCGCGGATGAACCACGTGACCCAGTCGGCCGTCAGCCAGCAGCTGCGCGCCCTCGAGCAGCGCTACGGGCGGCGCCTGATCGATCGCGCGCCCCGCCTGGGCGCGCGGCCCACCGAGGCCGGCCAGGCCTTCTACGTCGAGCTCAAGCCGCTGCTGCAGCGGTTCGGCGAGCTGGAGGAGCGCCTGCGCGCCCGCCCGAACGTCGTGGCGGGGACCGTCCGGATCGCGACGGTCTACAGCGTGGGATTGCACACCTTGCCGCCCGTCATGAAGAAGTCGCTGGCCGCGCACCCGTCGGTCGGCCTGCGCGTCGAGTACCGCCGCACCGACCAGGTCTACGAGGCGTGCGAGCGCGGCGAGGTCGACTTTGGGATCGTGGCGCTGCCCGCCCGCCGGCGCGGGCTGGAGATGGCGTCGCTGGGCCACGACGAGCTGGTCCTGGTCACCGCGCCCGATCACCCGCTCGCGCGCCGGCGACATCCGCGGCTGGCCGACCTGGACGGTGCCTCCTTCGTCGCGTTCGACCGCGACATCCCGACGCGCAGGCTGGTCGATCGACTGCTGGCGCGCGCCGGCGCGGCCGTCTCGTATGCCATGGAGCTCGACAACATCGAGACCATCAAGCGCTGCGTGGAGGCCGGGCTCGGCGTGTCGCTGCTGCCCGCTCCCGCGCTCGCGGCCGAGGTGCGGGGCCGCACGCTGCGCGCGCGCCGCCTGGCCGAGAGCCCGATCGAGCGGCCGATCGGCGTCATCTACCGGCGTCCGCGCACGCGCGCGCCGTCGCCGGCGGCTCAGGCGTTCCTGTCGATCCTGACGCGCGAGCTGCCGGGGCGCTGACGCGCGGACGTCAGCGCGAGAAGCCGGGTGGGAGGAGCTCGCAGGGGAGCGTGCCCGTCGGGGGCCGTGGCAGATCGCTCGGGCGATCGAGGCAGGTGGTCATGGCGCCCGTGCTGCCGCCCGGGCCGCCGGGAGGGGCGGCGGGTTTCGAGACGCCACAGCCGGTGCCCGCCGTGGACAGAAGGAGCCCGAAGGTGAGCGCCGCCGCGGTGATCGCGCGGGCGGGTCTGAACGGGGCGGGCCTCAATATCTCACCCAGATCTCGTCGGACGCGACCAGCGACGT
>Ga0068859_100007758_pt1 | contig 10897 bp, 8 predicted proteins | sample KBSSwiS22_FD_66585 | JGI IMG/M metagenome (GOLD analysis project Ga0068859, IMG submission 66585) | Switchgrass rhizosphere microbial communities from Kellogg Biological Station, Michigan, USA - KBS Switchgrass S2-2 | ecosystem: Host-associated > Plants > Roots > Rhizosphere > Soil ... | reverse complement strand
GTCTTCGTGTTCGGCTACACCGGCAGACCATGCGACTTCAGTTCCATCCGGTGACCACGCGAGCGACGTAGCCTCAAAAGGCACCTTGGTAATCGAAGATGGACGCCCGTTTAGCGGAATGATCCATAGCTTGCCGAGCGCGAGTATTCCGATGCGACGTCCTTCTGGCGAAAGAGCCAGGCCCATGAAACCTCTTGCCGGTTGCTTACGTCCCGGCTCTGGAAATGTCGCAGAGGGAAGTATCTGCTTTTGACGAGCGATTGAAAGATTAGCGGTGAACGGAATCTCGCGCGGTGGTCCACCTGAGGCTGCGACCTTCCACAGATGCCCATCCGCTGAATACAGTAACGTGCTTGAATCCGCAGTCCAGCGAATACGAGTCGGTGTCACGTCGGCATGGTTCGACAATCTGATTGGCGAATGCGCGGGATTGTTCGCACTGGAGAACTCCTGTTTCCACACCTGCACTCGTCCGTCCTGGTCTGGACCGAAATAGGCCATGAACCGGCCGTCGCTACTAAACGCGGGGAAGAGGGCTTGTACTGACTCTTCGGTAAGAGGACTCAACTGACCACCCGCGGCAGAAACGATCCAAACACGTCCGCCACGCTGGGTTGGCGCGATCCGCGTCACGAATACAATCTCTTTTCCACCATTCACCCAGGTTGGATCACTGACGAAGGGACTCGTCAGACCGGTGATAGAAAGATCCCGCGTCGCTCCCGAATCGACATCGAGCAACACGATGGACGTTCGTGGGCTGCTCTTCGGTGAGTCAGGAGGAAGGTACCGCGTGAATGCGATGGTACGACCATCCGGCGACCAGGAAGCATTTCCATCGTAACCGTCCGGATTTGAAAGTTGGGTCAGTTGCCGTGGATCCCCGGTATCCAGGTTGAGCAGCCACAGCCCGGTACGGCCGTTTCGCTCGCCACGAAACACCACCCGGCGGCCGTCCGGTGAAAACGACGGATCCAGATCTTCGGCCACGTCGCGCACCGCGTTGGTGACAGGCCGTGCTGTACCGCCAACTGCTGGCACGAGCCAGAGTTGGCCCAACAGGTCCATCACGATCCACCGTCCATCCGGGGAGAGATCAAAGCCGAGAGTCGTACCTTCACTCACCCGAATGGTTATAGTCTCGACTGGACCGCGGATAGACGTTTGGGCTGCCAGCGGCGAAACACTCACTGTCACCAGCAGCACATACGCCATGAGGATTCGCAATTGAATTAAGATTGCGCGAGTCACGGTTATCGGAAAATAGCACAACGTGCCTTGCGATCGGTTACCGATTTCTGCTGCATGAGAAAGTCGCGTTGATCCAGTCGGATGTTGGTCAAAACAGGACCATCGTAGTGAAGCATTTTGCTCGACTTCCTCGAGCTCTGAGCATTCATTGACGTTGCCATCAAAGAACTCATTGCGGCTAACATGAGAAGTTTTTTCATTTTCGTTTTCCTTTCAGTCTATTGGCAGCCCACGTCGTTCTTGATTTGGGCGGCGTCAACCAGGCGCTTAACCTAGGGAAGAAAATAGGGATCGAGAACGTTGACCTTTGTGATCCGATCAACGGGTAGGTTGTTTCGCGTCGCGCTGCGCCTGATAGCCTCAGGTGAAGGCGCGTCGTAAACGCAGAAGGTCTTCTGGCGGTCGGAACTGACGTACGAGTGAATCCACGTCACATCCTCTTCACCATTGATTGCGACGATGCCCCGGCAAATCTCGACGCGCTCGGCGTCAGGGGATAGCCTCAAACCATCTGGAAAAGTTCGTTCGACCAAATATCGTGGCACCGCGATTCCTCCCGTTCTCTGACCAGCGTTCAAGCCGCGGGCAGAGTAGTGAAGCGGGCGTCATTCGCGCATCGGCGGTATTCCCTATTTTTGGCGAGGGGAGTTCCCTATTTTGGTTTTATGAGGTCAGACTGGAGGGCAATTGAAACTGCTTCGGCGCGGCTTCGCGCGTCGAGCTTCGCAAGAATCGCAGAAACATGGTGGTCGACGGTTTTAGCGGAGATGAAAAGACGCCGCGCAATCTCGGCATTGATACATCCCTCACTTAGCAGCAACAGTACTTCCATCTGTCGCGTTGTCAGTCCGGCGGGGTTCTCGATTGTGCTCTGTCTTGGGCCGCGGGAAATTCCCCGGGCGCCCGCAGCGCGCAATCTGTGCCGCAGCTTTTCCGCTGCTGGCTCAGCGCCTAGTTTTTCAAATATTGTGAGCGCATCCCGTTGCGCCGCTTCGTCGCCGTCGAAAAGTGCAAGCGCTTGCTCGTAGGGACAGCCAATTCTTCGCCAAAAATCGGCGGCTGCACGCCAATCGCCTGCGATTTGCAGCGCATAAGGTTCGGCGATCTCCTGCTCGAGGTGGCGCGGGGCTCCAACGCGCCATAACCAGAACGCAAACTCGCCATCGAGCCACGGATCGCTGTATTCCCTCGCCATCTCCAGAATCGATTCAGCTTCGGCAATGACCTGCGCGCTGTCGCCGGCCACCCACGCCATCTCGACGCGAGCCGAGGCAATCGGAGCAAGTCGTTGAATCTCTCCCGTTTCCATCGCGAGCTGCTGAGCTTCGCTAAGCGCCCCCAAAGCATCAGGATCGCCACGGCGCACTCGGACATGGCCCAGAATGGTCAACGCAGGAATACGCGATACGTTGTACCCGCGCGAAAGCCCAAGCACCAGGGCCGCATCATCGGTCGCCATGGTCCAGCGTCCCGTCTCAAAATGCACGCGAGCCCGCGCTGTTGTCATATACCCTTTACACGACTCGAGATCGTGTTGTGTGGCATAGGCGATACCTTCATCGACGTAGCGCAACGCCAGCGAGTAATCTCGGTTCATTAAGGCGACCGATGTAAGATTCGTGAAAGCGCGAGAGGCGTGCTCTTCGAGGTTGTGAGCCAACGACAGTCGTAGACTTTCTTCGAGCTTCGCGCGACCTTGTTCGTCGTGTGCCAGCAGTTGCGCGTAACCAACGTTATTCAAGGCATGGACCAGAGTTTCGGTCGCATCCAGTTTCTGGGCCAACTCGATCGCACGCGAGCCCCAGGAGACCGCTTCGTCCGTCTCGCAAGCAAGCATGTGGAGTTGCGATCGATTGCTGTAGGCCCAAGCCAATTCCGGGCTCACCGGAAGTGCTTCCAAAACCTGGATCGCTTCGTTGCCACAGGCGTCCGCCTTATCTTTGTGACCGAGATACCACGCGAAACGTGACATCCACCTGAGACTGTCGCCCTGACGAATCTTGTTACCGAGTTGCTGCCACAATTCGAGTGCTTGCTGGCGGGCTGTCCAGGCATCGCTGATTTGTCCAGTGACGTAACACTCGTAGGAACCGCGTTCGAGTAAGTCGGCCCTTTCTTCGCGGGACAGTGCGTCGCCATATTGCAAGGCCGTTTTATAGTACGACGCTGATTCTCGGTGCGCGTTAAGCGCGGCTGCTTGTCGTGCCGCGATGGGAGCATATTCAAGCACGGCGGCAGCATCGCTCGACTTCGCAGCGTGGTGAACGACGCGCGCGAGTTCCCTTTCGGCGCCACGACTCAACAACGCTGTCAGCACTTTCGCATGCATACTCTGAGCACGTGGTGCGGGGAGTGAGTCTTCTACCGCTCTTCGCGCAAGCTCGTGGCGGAAACCTATCGATGTGTTGTCCAGCAGCAAGATGCCCGAGAGCACACATTCTTCGAGCACTGCGGTCGCAGGATTGATGCTTTGATTAACCAACCAGCGTTCGGCCTTAGTTGGCACAACCGAAATCAGTTCCACAACAGCACGCGCCGCGGGTGTCAAACGTGCAAGCCGCGAGAGCACCGCATCGCTGACACTGGCGGGCACGCCTTGCTCCTCGCTGGCCAGCGCCTCTGTTACAAAGAACGGATTACCCCCGGTGACAGCGTAAAGATGATCTATCCGTTTGCCCTCGCGCGCCGCGAGTTCAGCGACGGCATCTTGAGAAAGCGGTGGCAGACGAAGACGTCGCACGGAAGGCCGGGGCAGATCCCCGAGCACAAGCCGCAGTGGATGATCTGCCGGAGCCTCATCATCACGATAGGTAATAACGAGTAGCGAGTTGAGTTTATTGATGCGGCGGCCGAGAAACTTCAGCAAGTCGAGCGTAGCTTCGTCGGCCCAATGAACATCTTCGATGACCAAAAGGGTAGGGGTCGGGTCTTGGAGCAGATCGAGCGTGGCGGAAAAGATAGCGGCACGAGGAGCCTCATCTTTCAGTAAGGTAATGAGATCGCCACGAAGCTGCTGGGCGATATCGTGTAGTGGACCGAGTGGCCGTGGCGTAAACAAGGCATCACACGCGCCCCAAAAAACGCGGCACTCGTTCTTTTGTCTTTCCGCGAATTGCTCAATAAGCGAAGTTTTGCCGATGCCCGCTTCACCGGTAACGAGCACGACACGCCCTTGTCCGCCTTTCACTTCGGCCAGCGTGTCCTGCAGTTGCTCGAAAAACTCTGCGCGCTCAAGAAGATCCATGTCAGAAAACGCGCGCGAGTTTAGCGCAGCAAACTAAACCCAGCAATATCGTGGTCAGCCATTGACGTGCGCGAACGCTACCGGCAAGTCAGAAGAGTGGGTAACGAGAAGGTGGCTGTTTCGCGCAGCGTCAATGTCTTGTTCCCTAATTCCGACCCAACCACTAGCGAGTCTTGTACACGATGACGACATTATCGAGAATGAAGTCATCAATGTCGCTGCCACCTCCGCCACCACGATTACGAGACTCCACGTGCAAGACGTTGCCTGTCGGCGTTAGCTTGTGACGAGATGCGACCAGCATAATGTTTCCGTTCCATGTATCCTTGCTGGGGCTTGCTGGTAAGCCACCAAAGATATCGACTTTATTGAGTCGAAAGACATTTCGTTGGTGATCGACATCACGCGCTTGAAACATCAGGAAAGCAGTCTCGCCCGAATTAACATTCGGACAATTGAACGTGAAATCCTTTGTCGGTCCAACAAACCCGACATTGGGCTCGACGTCGTTAAAGTTACCTTGTTCGTTACCAAAGTGTTGTCTTTGGGCGAGGATGGTAGTGAAATCGGTTGGCATGAGGTTCTCCTTACGGTTTGAGGACGCTTCAGCGAAGCGGTTGTCTGTCGCGGCGTCCGGTGAAAACGACAGCCGCCGAAGTAACTCTTCACTATCAATGTCGGAAAAACAGAAAACGTCACAACAGGCTCGCCGATCGTCTATTTAGCTGGTGTGCCAGAGCGAGTTTGACTTGTGCCCAAGTTTCGGCATAGAAAACATCTTTGTAAAAATCCAACGACGACTCCAGGAGTTATCAAGATGAAGAAGCGAATCCTTGCATTGGTTTCGTTCGCAACGGTGCTTACTTTCGCACTCGCGTGCACAACCGCGCCATCCAACGTCAACACGAACTCAGGCGCAGCTAGCAAATCAGTTGCGGCGGAGTTGAAACCCGCCTTTGACTCAATCACCGCAAACGACATCCTGCAACACACCAAGGTGTTGTCGGCGGATGAATACGAAGGGCGTGGTCCGGGCACGAAAGGCGAAGAACTTAGCGTCAAGTATCTGACCGAACAGTACCAACGCCTGGGTTTGAAGCCCGGGAATCCGGATGGCACGTTTGTTCAGAAGGTCCCACTCGTTGGATTTACGGGCGCTCCAACGGCTTCATTCAATGTCGGCGGCAAGCAAATAAACCTGACATTCCCCCAAGACTACGTTGCGGTTTCACGCCGGTTCGTTCCCGAATCCAAGGTTGAAAACTCCGACATGGTCTTTGTTGGTTATGGTGTAGTGGCGCCGGAGTATGGATGGGACGATTACAAAGGATTGGACGTGCGCGGCAAGACGATCGTCATGCTGATCAATGACCCGCAGGTTCCCGACTCGGCAGATCCCAAAAAGCTCGACGACAAGATGTTTAAGGGCAAGGCCATGACGTACTACGGTCGTTGGACTTACAAGTATGAGATTGCCGCACAAAAGGGCGCTGCTGCCGCAGTGATCATTCATGAAACCATCCCGGCTGGTTATCCCTATGAAGTTGTTTCCGGAAGTTGGTCTCGTGAGAACTTCGATATTCAGAAGCCCGACAAGAACATGGGACGCGCCGCGGTTGAATCATGGATCACGACCGAGCGCGCCAAGGAATTGTTTACTGCCAGCGGGCAGGACTTCGACGCGCTGAAAAAGGCTGCTCTCTCGAAGGACTTCAAGCCTGTTGCTCTCAAGGCAAAGGCAAACATGACGGTTAAAAACACTCTCCGGGAAATCAACTCGATCAATGTCATAGGAAAACTCGAAGGAGCGGATCCGGCGCTTAAAAACGAGTACGTGATTTACACGGCACACTGGGACCACCTAGGCCGCGATCCAAAACTAACTGGCGATCAGATTTTTAATGGCGCGCTCGATAACGCCTCAGGCACTGCCACTTTGCTTGAGATTGCGGAAGCGTTCACCAAACTCACCACGCCTCCTAAACGATCCATCTTGTTTCTTGCGGTTACTGCCGAAGAGAAAGGATTACTCGGCGCGAAGTATTACGCTGAGAATCCTCTGTATCCGCTGAACAAGACGCTGGCGAACATCAACAAGGATGGTGTTAACCAGTGGGGCCGGACCACGGATATTACAATGGTAGGTGACGATAACAGCACGTTAATCGACTTGCTGCGTGAAGCTGCCACTGAACAGCATCGAGTAGTTAATCCGGATCCGGAATCGGAGAAAGGCTTTTACTACCGCTCGGATCATTTTGAATTCGCGAAACAGGGAGTTCCGGCGCTCTACACTGATTCCGGGATTAACTACGAAGGGAAAGACGCGTCTTTCAGCCAACAGAAGCGCGATGAATACACAGACAAGGACTACCACAAAGTTTCTGATGAGATTAAACCGGACTGGGATCTCACGGGGGCGGTTGATGACGCGCAGTTATTGATGATGATCGGATATCGAGTCGCGCAAGGCGACAAGTATCCGGAATGGAAGGCAGGATCAGAATTCAAAGCCAAGCGCGACGAGATGATGAAGGGCGTTGCCTCGAGTGGTCCAAAGACGCCATAGACCGGTGACGCTCTGAGAAAGACGCTGAAGGCCGCTGGAAGTAACTCCGGCGGCCTTCTCTCTTTTGCTTAGGTTTACAGTGCTTTGGTTTTTTCGGCGGCTGGTACTGCGGATCTCAGATACTCGACTATTTCCAACCACGGTGTCTTCGCAATCGTGCTTTTGGTTATCACCCTGGGAGGAACATTCTTTCCCATCTGCTTTTTGGCGAATACAGTGGCGGACTTGTAATCGATGAATCCGACCTCACAGGTTATGTACTCGTAGATCACTGGCTCATCTTTATTGCTGTTTTGGTTGGTATACAACGCTTCGTCTTTCTTGGTAACACAATCGATTTTGATGAGCGTCTCTATTTCATCCGGCTTCTTCGCATAAAGTGCGGCTGGCAGAAAACTGCTGTACGTTTCGCCCACCGGAATCGGAGCGTCATCCCAGAACACCGCACCGTCCTCAGAGAAACGATCGATAGCGATGTCGCCATCGTTGTTTCTGACGATAGCAATCTTGCCGTTTATCGCCGGCTTGTTGCTCAACTTTTCCACGGTCTGTAACTTCGCCAATTCGTCTTTCTTCGCAATCATCGCTGCGAACTCCTTCGGTGGCTCAGGTGGTTTGGGTTTGCTTCCGGAAAGATGTGAACAGGCAAATAGAAACTGCAATGACAAGAGACAGAGAGGCGCCTCAAAGAGTTTTCGTCTACCCATAGTTCTCCAGTTTTATTGTGTTATGTAACTACAGCACCACTCTTACATGAGGCGTGAAAAATTGTCTAGAACGATCCTTGGACCAGCATAAAACTTGGGCACATCACCCTTCCGCCGACAGTATGCGTGGTTCTAAGTTACTTCTCTAATGTGAGGTCGCAATCGTGAAAGCGTGGCGGCCAGCGCCAATGCCACAACGAAGGCGGGAATGCCGGTAATGATGGGCCAGATCACAAGCGCAAGCGCCAACAGTCGCTGGTTGCCGATTCCTGTTCTCAATGCATGGATGTTCGCTGCGGCGGCAAGACAAAGTCCTCCAAGAGCAACAGCCAAAGCGGCGTGCAGGGCTGTTCTGCCAGGCGAGTTACGAAAGCGAAATTGTTCGAACCCAATGTGAATCGCAAACGCGATGACGCAGATCAACCAGGCTGCCAGTCGCCACATGAATTGCGCTTTGTTTGAAGCAGGTGGATTCGGGAAAGCCACGCCGACGACAACGTACACCACGCCGAACAGTATCACCGTCCAGAGCCACTGATGTTTACCTGACGTTTTCATTTGTGTGATCTAATAAAGCCCATTAGCTTGTTTGTCTTCTCGGCGTGCTCTGCGTATCTCAGCGTCTCTGCGTTGAAAAAGGCGATTAACCGCCGAGAACGCAGAGGACCACGCCGAGGACCGCAGAGAAGACAACTCTCAATAATACTTTCTGTGCAAAGCCTCACTTAACCACGCGTAACGTCGTCGTCAGCGGGGCAGTGGCGTCGGCACCGGCCCACACATCAAACATCGCAGGTTCCTGCAGCCACTGTTTTGTGGCAGCGCTCCAGTACGTCAGTTCCGGTTTACCCAACGTGAAACGAACAGTTTTCTTCTGGCCCGGTGCAAGGGAGACACGCTCGAAGCCTTTAAGCTCGCGAACGGGCCGCGACGTGCTGCCGTAACGTTGGTGAATATAAAGCTGTGCAACTTCCTCACCAGCTCGCCGTCCCGTGTTCTCTACATCAACCAGCACTTCCGTGCTCTCGCCGATTTTGATCTCCGGCTTGCTCACGCGCAGGTTCGAAAAACTAAAGGTCGAATAACTCAGACCATAGCCAAACGGATAGAGCGGAGAACTCGGAATGTCCCAGTAGCGGGAGGTGAAGGTCTTTTTGGTTTCCGGCTCTTGCGTAGTGTTGTGTGCGTAATAGATCGGGATCTGTGCTGCGCTTCGCGGCCAGGTCATGGGAAGTTTACCGCCGGGTGTGGCATCGCCGTAAAGAATGTCGGCGATCGCGTTTCCACCTTCAGTGCCTGGGTGCCAAGCCTCGAGGATCGCCGGCACGTGAGAGCTGGCCCATGCGATGTCGAGCGGACGACCGTTGATGAGCACGATCACCACGGGCTTGCCGAGATCCGAGATGGCTTTGAGTAGCTCAAGCTGCTGGCCGGGAAGGTCAAGTGTCGACTTGGACGCTGCTTCACCGCTCATCTCTTCATGTTCACCGAGCACCACGATAGTGACGTCAGACGAGCGCGCAAGCGCAACCGCTTTCTCAAATTCTGCGCGGTTCTGGGCGTCCGTCCATCTGGGCGGTCGCTTTCCTGTGAATATTTCGAACATCGACGGGTAGACGCGTCCAATATCGACGCCTTGTGCGTATTCAACTCTCACTGACGTCCCGACTTTTGCGCGAATGCCCTCGACGACAGTGACTGCGCTATTAATGTCATCGACGAAACTCCACGATCCCCGGATGTCGCGTTTCGAATCAGCCAATGGCCCAACGACTGCAACCGAGGAAACCTTTGAGTCGCCTTTGACCAGGGGCAGCAGGTTGCCTTCATTGCGCAACAGCACCATCGAACGCTGAGCAGCGACGCGCGCGAGTCGCCGGTGCTCGGGGTTGTTGTGAATCGCCGCCACGCGTGATTCATCGACGTATGGATTGTCGAAAAGACCAAGCTTGAATTTCGCCTCCAGAATGCGGCGCACCGCCTCGTCGAGCTGAGCTTTAGGCACTCGTCCTTCCTGGACCAGCTTAGCGAGACTCGAGTCGTACGCACTTGCGATTGGGTTTCCGGGTATCGACATCTCGAGGTCAACACCCGCTGTAATCGCGCGATAAGCGGCGTCCGTCTTGTCTTCGGCAAAGGCGTGAGTAACGAGATTGCCGACAGCTTCAGCGTCGCTCACGACGAAACCTTTGAAGCCCCACTGCTTGCGCAGTACATCGCGGAGGAGAAAAGCATTGCCGGTCGCCGGTACGTCGTTGAGATCCATGTAGGCCGACATTGCGCTTCCGACTCCCGCGTCAACGGCGGCTTTGAACGGCGGCAAATAGACGTTGTAGAGCTCCGCGTCAGCGATGTACGCAGAATCGTAGTCGCGGCCGCCATCACCTGCACCGTAGCCCGCGAAGTGTTTCATACAGGCCAGCAGGCGGCCCGGGCCCGACGGGTCCTGGCCCTGAAAACCACGCACATGAGCGGCGGCCATTCGCGCACCGAGATACGGATCTTCACCCGCGCCCTCAACAATGCGTCCCCAACGCGGATCGCGTGCGATATCAACCATCGGTGCAAACGTCCAGCGAACGCCGACGGCCCTCGCCTCGCTCGCCGCGACACCCTGAACCTGCTCGACGAGTGCGGGATCCCATGATGACGCCAGCGCAAGCGGCACGGGGAAAATCGTATGGAAGCCGTGAATGACATCGAACCCGAAGAGAAGCGGGATCTTCAGCCGCGAGTTTTCCACCGCAACCTTCTGAAAGCGGTTGATGATGGCGGGATCGGTGACGAATAACAGCGATCCGACCTTGCCTGCGCGAATGCCGGGCTCAACAATTTCCGGTTGCATGAACTGTTTGAAGTAGAAGAGTTGGTGGAGCTGGCCCACCTTTTCCTCGATCGTCATCTGCGCCAGCAGCGCGTCAACCTTACGATCGATGGACTGCGCTCTGAGCGGCGGAGTTTTCACCCCGACCAGGATCAGGACCATCGCGAAACACACGGCAACCTTTATTGTCATGGAAATCTCCGCGGCTTTTTTGACATGGTATAACTAGCGATATCGCGTACGACTTACCAAGGAACTGCTCGCCCAGTCAACTCAAACGCAGTCACAACATGAAGCACACT
>Ga0068859_100007757_pt1 | contig 10897 bp, 10 predicted proteins | sample KBSSwiS22_FD_66585 | JGI IMG/M metagenome (GOLD analysis project Ga0068859, IMG submission 66585) | Switchgrass rhizosphere microbial communities from Kellogg Biological Station, Michigan, USA - KBS Switchgrass S2-2 | ecosystem: Host-associated > Plants > Roots > Rhizosphere > Soil ... | reverse complement strand
AGTGTCCTGTTCCGGGTTTGGGAATGCGATGATCGAGCGCATGCGGTGAATGACGTGACTAGTGGTTCGTGGCTCGTCGTTCGTCATTTGCGCCGATCGTTTCATAGAACACGAACCACGAACCACGAGCCACGGTCGTTCACATGGCAACAAAAAGCCCGCTTCGTGGGCGGGCTTGGATTATCTTGGCAATGCGGAGCGGATCAGCTGTCCGCATGAAAATCCGAACTCTCGCTTCCTCCTCGGGACTCCTGCTTGGGGAACCCCTGACGTTGGGTCAGTCAGGGTTTAGAGTGGCTTGAGACTCTGCGTTTAGGCGGCCTGAATATTCGAAGCCTGCTTGCCCTTCGGCCCCTGAGTGACTTCGAAGCTAACTTTCTGGCCTTCCTTGAGCGTTTTGAACCCGCTCATGTTGATGGCGGAGAAGTGAGCGAACAAATCTTCCCCTCCATCATCGGGCGTGATGAAACCATAGCCCTTGGAGTCGTTGAACCACTTTACCGTACCAGTTGCCATACTTCTGTTCCTTGTAGAAGACTCAGGCGCGACGCGCGCCCGTCGACCGTTCTTGTCTTGATCAGCCGTCAGCATCACTCTGAGATACAGCTATGCCGAAGCGCCGGCCAAGCCAGGGCCGAAATTCTTTTTTAGGCCATTTAGTGCTCGAAGTCAAGGAATTAGCTATGGCCTTCCAGTCCGGTATATAAAATGCTTGCGCGTATACTTGTAAAATTCCCCGATATGCTCAAAATTAATACTCGAGGAATGTTCTGTCTGGCTCTCTGCGGAAGTGCCGATGGATAGTGGAAATCGCGACGGCGTCGTACTGGACACGCAGAAGAGCCGAGTCAAGCCACCCCCACTCTACAAAGTGGTGCTGCTCAACGACGACTACACGCCGATGGACTTCGTTGTTGCAGTTCTGCAGACCATATTTTCGATGACCCGGGAGCAGGCGACCCAGGTCATGCTCAAAGTACACCGCGAAGGCATGGGGGTTTGCGGGGTCTATCCGAAAGACGTGGCGGCCACTAAAGTGGAGCAGGTTATTGCCTTCTCTCGCAAGCACGAGCACCCGTTGCAATGCTTGATGGAGGAGACCTGACTGCTCAAGCTGCGCTCGGCCCCGGTCGTAATGTATTTCATACCAACAAAACGGGCCCCCTAAAAGTATTTCGTACCAAAGCCACCCGCATTCAGTGGTACATTAATACCAGTTGTCCTCTCAAAGGATCGTTATGATCGCGCAGGAGTTAGAAGTCAGCCTGCACATGGCTTTCATGGACGCAAGGCAGAAGCGCCACGAGTTCATCACCGTGGAGCATTTACTGCTGGCGTTGCTTGATAACCCATCGGCGTCCGAGGTGCTCCGCGCCTGCGCGGCCAATATCGAGGAGTTGCGCAAGCTGCTCACCGATTTCATTGGCGAGCACACCCCCGTCGTCACCGGCGACGAAGTAGACACTCAGCCCACGCTGGGATTTCAGCGCGTCATCCAGCGCGCCATTCTGCACGTGCAGTCTTCCGGCAAGAAGGAGGTTACCGGCGCGAACGTTCTGGTGGCAATCTTCGGGGAGAAGGATTCTCATGCGGTCTATTTCCTCCACCAGAAGGGTGTGACGCGGCTGGACGTAGTGAATTTCATCTCTCACGGAATCAGCAAGGTACCTCAGACCGGCTCGGCAAAGCAGCAGGAGAGCGAGTCCGACAGCGACGGGGAGCAACAGCAGGGCGGTGCGCTGGAGACCTACACGATGAACCTCAATGCGCTCGCATTGGCCGGGAAAATCGATCCGCTGATCGGCCGGGAACGAGAGCTTGAGCGTGTGGTGCAGACGCTTTGCCGGCGACGCAAGAATAATCCCCTGCTGGTGGGCGAAGCAGGTGTGGGCAAGACCGCTATCGCTGAGGGATTAGCGAGGCGCGTTATCGAAGGTAGTGTTCCCGATATCCTCGCGCGATGCCAGGTGTATGCGCTTGATATGGGCGCCTTGCTGGCGGGGACGAAATATCGCGGTGATTTCGAGCAGCGGCTAAAGGCGGTGCTCAAGCAGTTGCTGGATAACCCTAACGCAATTCTGTTCATCGACGAGATCCACACGTTGATCGGTGCGGGTGCCGCCTCCGGTGGAACTCTGGATGCGTCTAACTTGCTCAAGCCTGCGCTGTCCACGGGCCAGCTCAAGTGCATCGGTGCCACCACCTACACTGAATATCGCGGCATCTTCGAAAAAGACCATGCTCTGTCTCGCCGATTCCAGAAGATCGACGTGGTCGAGCCCAGCGTCCAGGAGACTGTCGAAATTCTGCGCGGGCTGAAGAGCCGCTTCGAGGCGCATCACGGCGTACGTTATACGACTTCGGCGTTGACCACTGCGGCCGAATTGTCGGCGCGCTATATCAACGATCGTCATCTGCCGGACAAGGCCATCGACGTAATCGACGAGGCCGGTGCCGCGCAACGCATTTTGCCTAAGTCCAAACAGCGTCGCGTTATCACCAAGCACGAAATTGAGGAGATCATCGCCAAGATTGCGCGCATTCCACCGCACAACGTGTCGTCGAACGATCGCAGCAAACTCAAGAATCTGGATCGCGATCTGAAGTCAGTGGTGTTCGGTCAGGAGAAGGCGATTGATGCGCTCGCCGCGTCCATTAAGATGGCGCGCAGCGGTCTTGGCAATCCGCAAAAACCGATCGGAAACTTCCTGTTCTCGGGGCCAACCGGGGTTGGCAAGACGGAAGTGGCGCGCCAGCTTGCCTACATCATGGGCGTGGAATTGATCCGGTTCGACATGTCCGAGTACATGGAGCGCCACGCCGTATCCCGTCTCATCGGGGCGCCTCCCGGCTATGTTGGTTTCGACCAGGGTGGACTGCTTACCGAGGCGATCGCGAAACATCCTTACGCAGTTCTGCTGCTGGACGAGATAGAGAAAGCGCACCCTGACATCTTCAATATCTTGCTGCAAGTGATGGACCATGGCACGTTGACCGACAATAACGGGCGCAAGGCCGACTTTCGCAATGTCGTAATCATCATGACGACGAACGCGGGTGCCGAGTCGCTGACCAAGACGTCCATGGGCTTCACGCCGGGCAAGTCGCAGGGCGATGAGTTGCAGGACATCAAGCGTATGTTCACGCCGGAGTTCCGCAATCGCTTAGATGCGACCATCTCTTTCGCGCCCCTATCCAGCGAAGTCATTCTACGTGTGGTGGACAAGTTCCTGATGCAATTGGAGGATCAATTGCACGAGAAGAAGGTCGAGGCCTCTTTCACGCAGGCGCTCAAAGACTATCTCTGCAAACATGGCTTCGACCCGCTCATGGGTGCTCGCCCGATGGCGCGACTGATCCAGGACACGATTCGGCGCGCGCTGGCAGACGAGCTTCTATTCGGGCGATTGGCCAGCGGGGGCAAAGTTACTGTGGACGTGGATGCCGACGGCAAGATCCGACTGGAGTTTGTCGAGCAGGAAGCGGAAAGTCTGCCCTCCTGACAAACATTGTTTTAGCTCGACTGTGACGGGCGGCCAGGGGCCGCCCGTTTCTTTTGAGACTTCCATCGAAGCGTAGGTATAAGAATATGCCCTCGAGGTCTTTGGCTGTTCCGGGCGCAGGCGACTAAACTATCGCGGACAAGTTAGTTAACGGAGGCGCGATGGAACCGATTCAAAAGGTGCTTCTGGTTGCGCTGGCGATCCTTTGTGCACCGGCCGCCAAAGGAGCAGAACGTCAAGACCAGGCAGCGCGCAGCCTCGCGGCAAACTGTACTGGCTGTCACGGACCGAACGGCAATAGCGCCGGTGGGATCCCCACCATTGCCGGCCTGGAGAGAACCTACATCGCAACGGTCTTGCAGGAGTTCAAAGCTGGCACGCGTCCAGCCACAGTCATGCACCAGCATGCGAAGGGGTACACGGATCAGGAGTTCGAACTGCTGGCCGAGTATTTCTCGCGGCAGAAACATCAGTAGGAGACGGCTGATGGGATTTTCCAGACGAGACTTCCTCAAGCGGGTGTCAGCGGCGGCGGCCGGGGTCGCCGTGGTTTGCGCGGGTAGACCGGCGTCAGCTGCCACTGCGCGCGTAGTCGTAATAGGTGGCGGTTTCGCTGGTGCCACGGCAGCGAGATACCTCCGGCTGTGGGCACCGGATGTCGGCGTAACACTCATCGAGCGCAATCGGGAGTTCGTCTCCTGCCCTTTGAGCAATCGTGTGCTCTCCGGCCAGATGAGCTTGGCGGATCTCACTCGCGGATACGGCGCATTGTCCGGAAAATACAAGATCGACGTGCTGCACGATGATGTTGTCGAGGTCGATGGCGACAAGCAGCTAGTCCGGCTCGCAAGTGGCGCCGCCGTATCCTATGACCGGCTCATGGTGGCTCCAGGTGTCGATCTGCTTTATGCGAGCATCCCGGGCCTCCAGGCCGAGGCAGCGCGAGAAACGGTTCTCAGTGCCTGGAAGGCAGGTGCTCAGACTCTGGCCCTGCGCATGCAACTGGAAGCGATGTCCGACGGTGGGGTTTATGCGATAACCATACCGAAGGCGCCCTATCGCTGTCCGCCCGGTCCCTATGAACGTGCCTGCCAGGTAGCATGGTATTTCAAGAACCAGAAGCCCAAATCAAAGGTGCTGATTCTGGATGCCAATGATAAGGTGCAGTCGAAGGAGCCTTTGTTTACCAAGATCTGGAAGGAATGGTATCCAGGGATTGTCGAGTACCGCCCGAACAGCACCCTGGTAGATGTCGACGCAAATACATTGACAGCAAAGTTGGAATTCGAGGACGTAAAAGCTGACGTGCTCAATGTAGTCCCGCCTCAGCGCGCGGGCAAGATCGCGGTTGATGCCGGCTTGATTACCGCCAACGATAAATGGTGCGGAGTCGATTTCCTGACTTATGAATCAGTAGCCAGGAAGAAAATCCACGTGCTCGGCGATGCAATTCTCGCGGCGCCGGCGATGCCCAAATCGGGCCACATGGCGAACCAGCACGCAAAGGTGGCGGCAGCGGCGGTGATCGCTTTGCTGAACGGCGAAGCACCGAATCCGTCTCCGATCGTGAACAACACATGCTACAGCTTCGTGAGCGACAAGGATGTGATCCACGTTGCCTCCGTTCATCGCTACAACTCTGAGAAGAAGACCATGATAGTGGCGCCAGGCGCGTCAGGCCTATCCGCGGATGCCAATACGCTGGAGGGTACTTATGCGGAAGCGTGGGGTCGCAACATCTGGGCCGACATGTTGGGCTGATCCTGTAGTGGCGGAAATCAGCGGAGCCATCCACTCGTTGCTATTCAAACATTGAGTCATCCGCGGGCGACCGGCCGCGCCGGATCCGCACACCATTCACTCCATGAACCGGGGTAGAGACGCGATCCACTTAGCCCGGCGATTTCCATTGCCAGGATATTGTGGCAGGCACTGACTCCTGAACCGCATTGGTGCACCACCTGTTGCGGGGGTCGGTCTCCAAGCAGGGAGATGAAACCGGAACGCAGTTCCGCGGCAGGCTTGAACAGGCCGGCGGCATCGAGGTTGTCCTTGTAGAGTCGGTTCAATGCACCGGGGATTCGACCCGCTACCGGGTCGATCGGCTCTGTCTCGCCACGAAAGCGCTCCGCACTGCGTGCATCGACGACGAGCATCCCCGCGTCTTGCAAATGCGACTGCACGTAACTAACGTCGACGGCGAGCGCACGCGGCGAAGCGGAAAAAGTCGCGACCTCGACCTTCGGCAAGTCCGCAGTCACTGGTGCCCCGGCTTTGGTCCATGCTTCCCAGCCACCGTCCAGGACGGCGACGAGATCGTGACCGAGCCAGCGCAACATCCACCATAGTCGCGTGGCCGAAGCCCCGCCCGCAAAGTCGTACGCTATGACTTGTTTGGCGCCATCGACGCCGTTGCGACCGAGCCAGTTCGCGAAAACTTTCGGGTCGGGCAAGGGATGGCGGCCGTTCTTGCCATTCTTCACGCCGGCGAGGTCCCGGTCCGAATGAGCGAAGCGCGCGCCTGGAATATGCGCTTTGGCATACGCTTGGGCGCCGGCTTCAGGCTTCATCAGATCATGACGGCAGTCGAAAATGACAAACGCCGCATCGTCGAGATGCTGCCGGAGTGCACTGACCGAAATCAATGTTTTGTAGGTCATGGATTGAGTACTTCGGTATCGAACATCACTCGGCTGCAAGCCATTCGCGCGCGGCAGCTTCCTCTTCGAAGATCTTGATCTGAGCGTCGATAAATAGTTGTGATACCAACGCCGTCCACTTGATCCACTCCCGTTCGCTTAGAATCGCGATCCGACCGACATCGCGTGCGTGCTTGCGAGTGAACTTGATGTCCTCGAGCGCTACGTCCACGGTGTAGCCGAGCATGTCGCGCAGATCGATCAACAGGCTAAGCTTGCCCTGCCGTTCAAGCTGACCAACGACGTCGTCTTCGAAGCGTCGATAGTCCGCCAGCTCGAACTCGGCGAACACGCCAACCACCGTGAGCTTGTCCTCGTGTTGAATCGATATCATAGGTTCCGACAAAGTTGGTCGAAGGGCCGGCACCTTCCATCAACCGACCATAGGCGGCGGGGTGAGAAGCTATAGGTGTGGCTCTAGATGCCGTCGCAGGTATTCATGGAAGTGGATCATGCCGTCCTCGGATGGCGAATGGTAAGGCCCGTGTTGCTCCACTCCCGCTTCGTACAAGGCGCGGCGACCCTTATGCATCAGCGTGCAGATCTGGCCATCCTCAATCGCGCTTTCCATGTACGCCTGACGATGCAGTTCGACGAGTTCCCGCTCGAATCCTGCGACTTCTTCAGGGTAATAGAACTCTACGACGTTGACGCATTTTTCCGCACCACGCGGATGGACCGTGCTGATGACCTGGCAAAACGGATACCACTCCAACATCACGTTCGGGTAATAGCAAGACCACACCGTTCCGTACTTGGGCATCGCCCCGTTGGTGTAGCGCAACAGCGCTTCGATGTAGTTGCCGTAGGCAGCTGAACCTGGCTTTTCAAGCTGCTGGTAGATGCCCATCTCCTGTACGCTCCAGCGATGGCCGAAGTCCCAGCGATAGACAGAAGGGTCGACGAACTTCCCAAGTCCCGCATGGAACGGAGCCACATGGTAGAGCTCCAGGTACACCTCCATGAAGGCTTTCCAGTTGAAGTCATACTCGGTGACCTCCACTCGCTCGAGAATGTGCCCGGTAAAATCGTAGTCTTTCAACAGACTGAAGTCAGCGAGGTCGTCAGCGACGTCACGTTTGCCCGCGAATAACAGCCCATTCCAGTTTTGCAGCGTATCGCGAGGCAGATCCAGACATGGATTGTCGGGAAATTCCGGTGCACCGAGCAACTTACCGCGCAAGTCGTAAGTCCAGCGATGGATCGGACAAACGATGTTTCGAGTGTTGCCTCTTCCTTGAAGCAGCAGGGACTGACGATGCCGGCACACGTTGCCTAGTAGATGCACGCCGTCTTCGCCGCGCACCAATGCCTTTCCACTGCCGAGCCAGTCCAGGGTAAAGTAGTCGCCCGTGTTGGGCACCAGCAGTTCGTGTCCTACGTAGCCGGGGCCTTCGTCGAATAGGGTACGTTTCTCGAGTTCGGCAATGCGGGGGTCGAAATACCAGCTCAGCGGGAGCTGCGTGGGGGTAGTGGTCAGCGCGGAAACGTTGGCCAGATCAGACATGATGCTCCGTCGGTTCAAGGCTCTCGCGGGCAATCCCGCCATACCGTCCGGGTGCGTTCCGGCTCGGCCCTGCTGCGCCCCTGTTAGGGTCCTATTTTACTTGGGCCCTGTCATGGCCCCACTTTACCTGGGGGCGCAGCGCGCAAAATTCTACACCAATCACACCACAGAAACGTGGGTTTCGATTGACCAGTGCTTTGATATTGGGCTATTTTTAGCGCTTTTTGTTCCACGCTTGCAGATTTTATGCCCGTACGCGCTTGCGTGGCCTTGCCGTTCCACCCATTGCTCTTAAAGTTGTTTTGGATTCGATGGCCCAGCAACCGGCTAAACCAACTCCTGCGGACGACCCGTCTGGAGAACCAGTAGCGACTAGCTTCGAGGCTGCTCTGGCAGAGCTCGAAACCATCGTGGCCCAGATGGAATCGGGCGAGTTGCCACTCGAGCAATCGCTGGCTGCTTACAAGCGCGGTGCGCAACTCCTGCAGTTCTGTCAGGCGGCCCTGCAGGACGCGCAGCAGCAAGTGCAAATTCTGGAGGCCGGCCTTTTGCAGGAGTTTTCCGCCGGCGAAACTGATGAGTGATTTCGCGGGCTGGATGCACGCGCGTAAGGAGCGCCTCGAACGTGCGCTCGAGACAGTGCTTCCCCCTGCGACTTTGTCGCCGACACGCTTGCACGAGGCCATGCGCTATGCGGTACTTGGAGGTGGTAAACGAGTGCGGCCGCTGCTGGCCTTTGCAGCCGGCGAACTCGCAAGCGCGAATCCACAGCGGGTTGAACGTGTTGCCGCGGCAGTCGAACTGATTCACGTTTACTCATTGGTTCACGACGATCTCCCCTGTATGGACGACGATGTCCTGCGCCGGGGCAGACCGACGTGTCACGTTGCGTTCGATGAGGCCACCGCCCTGCTGGTGGGAGATGCGCTCCAGACCTTGGCCTTTCACCTCCTGGCGGAGCAACCGCTTGCGCAGGAAGCAGCGAGCCATCTTGACATGATTCGCTTACTCGCGACCGCGGCGGGCTCGCGTGGCATGGCGGGCGGTCAAGCCATCGATTTGGAGAGTACTGGCCGAGAACTCAGCTTGCCCGAGCTGGAGATCATGCACATCCACAAGACCGGCGAGTTGATCCGGGCAGCCACGTTGCTCGGTGCCCGCTGTGGCGAAGGGCTGAGCGCTGGCGAAATCGAAAGACTGGACCGTTTCTCCAAGTTCGCGGGCCTCGCCTTCCAAGTGATCGATGATGTGCTGGACGCGGAGTCCGACACCGCAACATTGGGCAAGACAGCGGGCAAGGACGCACACCAGAACAAGCCAACTTACGTGAGTCTGCTGGGCGCGTCGCGTGCGCGAGCGTTTGCCGGGGAGCTGCGCAGCCAAGCGTTGCAGGCCTTGGACGTCTTCGGTGAGCGTGCGCAAAGGCTGCGCGAGTTGATCGACTTCATCGTATTGCGCATTCACTGAAAGACTGCATATTCAATCACCATGTTCGAGTTACTCGAGGCTATCAACGACCCCGCCGAACTGCGCAAGCTGGACCGCAAGCAGTTGCTGCGGCTTGCGGCTGAGCTGCGCCAGTTTCTGATCGAATCCGTATCGCGCACCGGTGGACACCTTTCGTCCAACCTGGGGACGGTGGAGTTAACCATCGCCTTGCACTACGTATTTCATACGCCCGAGGACCGGATAGTGTGGGACGTCGGACATCAGACCTACGCTCACAAGATCCTGACGGGTCGGCGCACGGCAATGGCCGGTTTGCGCACCTTTGGTGGCATTGCCGGTTTTCCGCGCCGAGTGGAGAGCCCCTACGATACTTTCGGAACCGCGCATTCCAGCACTTCCATCAGCGCGGCGCTGGGTATGGCGGTGGCTGCGCGTCGCAGCGGCTCCCAGCGCAATGTCATCGCGGTGATAGGCGATGGTGCGATGACTGCCGGTATGGCGTTCGAGGCGCTCAACAATGCCGGTGCGATGGACGCAAATCTGCTGGTAGTCCTCAACGACAACGACATGTCCATCTCGGAGAACGTCGGAGCGCTGAGCAATTATCTTGCGCGGCTCATGTCCGGACGGTTCTACGCGGCGGCTCGCAAAGCGGGAGAGAAAGTTCTCTCCGTCCTCCCGCCGGTGCTCGACTTCGCACGGCGCGCCGAGGAACACGTGAAGGGGATGGTCACTCCCGGTACGCTGTTCGAAGAGTTCGGCTTTAACTATATCGGGCCGATAGACGGCCACGACCTCGATGTTCTGGTACCCACGCTTGCCAACCTGCGCCTGCTACGAGGACCGCAATTCCTGCACGTGGTCACCCGCAAGGGCAAGGGCTACAAACTTGCCGAGGATGATCCAATCCTGTACCACGGGGTAACCAAATTTGACCCCAGCGTCGGCATTCAGCCCAAACCCCCGTCCAAGGCGACCTACACGCAAGTCTTTGGCGACTGGTTGTGCGACATGGCGGCGTTGGACGACCGATTGATCGCCATTACTCCAGCGATGCGGGAGGGTTCGGGTCTGGTGCGTTTCTCCCAGGAGTACCCGGACCGCTACTTCGACGTCGGCATCGCGGAGCAGCACGCAGTGACTTTTGCGGCGGGATTGGCGTGCGACGGCTTGAAGCCTGTGGTCGCTATTTACTCGACCTTTCTGCAGCGAGCATATGACCAGTTGATCCATGATGTGGCGATTCAGAATCTGCCGGTTGTGTTTGCCATCGACCGCGGAGGCTTGGTCGGTGCGGATGGACCGACCCATCACGGGGCTTTCGATCTGTCTTATTTGGCCTGCATCCCCAACTTGGTGGTCATGACGCCAAGCGACGAGAACGAGTGCCGACAGATGTTATACACGGCATTTCAGCTGAATCAGCCTGCTGCCGTGCGCTATCCACGTGGTGCTGGTCCTGGCATTCCTACCCAGCCGCAGATGCAGGCCCTCCCGGTGGGTCGAGGGGAGATTAGGCGTCGCGGGCGGCGCGTGGCATTGTTGGCCTTCGGCAGCATGCTCAGGCCTGCCCTGGAGGCGGCCGAGCGCATCGATGCTACGGTGGCCAACATGCGCTTCGTCAAGCCGCTGGACGCCGATCTGGTGCGGGAATTGGCCCTGAGTCATGATCTGCTGGTTACCCTCGAGGAGAACGCGGTAAGCGGCGGCGCCGGCACCACCGTTGCTGGCCAATTAGG
>Ga0068859_100007751_pt1 | contig 10899 bp, 9 predicted proteins | sample KBSSwiS22_FD_66585 | JGI IMG/M metagenome (GOLD analysis project Ga0068859, IMG submission 66585) | Switchgrass rhizosphere microbial communities from Kellogg Biological Station, Michigan, USA - KBS Switchgrass S2-2 | ecosystem: Host-associated > Plants > Roots > Rhizosphere > Soil ... | reverse complement strand
CTCGATCCCGCCGGGGTCGCGCAGTGCCTGAGCGAGCGCACGCGCGCGATCGTGGCCGTCAACCTGTTCGGACAGGCGGCCGACCTCGACGAGCTGATCACGCTCGCGCGTCCGCGCGGCATCCGCGTCATCGAGGACAACGCGCAAGCGCCGGGCGCCCTCTACAAGGGCCGCGCGGCGGGAACGGTCGCCGACATCGGCGTGTTCAGCCTCAACTGCCACAAGACCATCCAGGTGGGCGAAGGCGGCGTCTGCTGCACGCACGATGAGGACCTGGCCCGGCGGCTGCAGCTCATCCGCAATCACGGCGAGAACGTGGTCCGCGAGATGGGCCAGGTGCGCCGGCCGGAGCAGATCCTCGGCTTCAACTTCCGGATGGCCGAGATCGAGGCGGCGATGGCGGTGGAGCAGCTCGCCAAGCTCGACCGGCTCACCGCGCCGCGCGTCCGCCTCGCGCAGGCGCTGGACGCTCGATTGGCCGCTCTGCCCGGCCTCCAACCGCCGGCGGTCGGACCGGACCGCACGCACGTCTACTACGTCTACGCCCTGACCATCGATCCGGCGGCCGCGGGCCTCGCCCGGCGCACGCTCGTGCGCGCGCTGCAGGCCGAAGGCGTGGAGTGCTACGAAGGCTACTGCCGGCCCCTGTACCTCGAGCCGCTCTACCAGGCGGATTGGCCGGGCAAGGGCGGGCGCGCGTACGGGCCCGGCCTCTGCCCCACGACGGAGCGGCTCTACGACGAGACGCTCTTCTTCCACGCCCTCCTCCATCCGGAGATGGAGCCTCACGTCGCGTCGATGGCCGGCGCGTTCGAGAAGGTGTGGGACGCGCGGGCGGAGCTGGCCGCTCTCGACGACGACGGCGCGCGGGCGGTCCGCCGGCGCTAGGCCTTTCCGTCCGGATCGCGCGCGAAGGTCCGCAGCGACGGCAGCGTCACCTTCCAGTCGTCCACGGTCGCACCGCCCTCGCGCAGGAACGCGGCCAGGTCGCTGGCCACCGCCACCCCCGAGCGGTCCGCGTTGAATCCGAGGAAGACCTGCGCGTCCGGGTGAGCGACGCGATTGGCGAGGTCCTCCAGGAAGAAGCCCCACTCCTCCCGGCCCCACGGCCCTCCCTGCGGCCGCGTGTTGAACTTCAGTTGCATCGCGGTGACGCAGTCGAACCGCTCGGGAAAGTCCGGGAGAGGGACGAAGGGCACGACCCGCCAGGTGACCCTGTCCACGCCGAGCAGGCGCACGATGTCGTTGTACATCGGCGTGGTGTCGAGATCGATGGCGGCGGTCTCGTGCCCGTAGTGCCGGCAGACGAAGGGGAAGTAGCCGGCGCCGGTCCCGATGTCGAGGACGCGCCGCCGCCCCTGCGCATTCGCCGGAGCCAGGCCCAGCTCACGCGCGTAACGCACTTGCAACGCGACGTAGGTCGCGATGTCGAGGTACTTGCTGTAGCCGGGGTCGGGGCTGGCATCGGCGTAACGCGCACGAAGATCCTGGAAGTGCGCGAGGTCGAGGGAGCCGAGCATCGCCGCTACGTCGTCGAAGACGTCCGCCTCCCAACGTATCGGCTCCAGCAGCTCCGCCAGCTCGCGCGGGCCGTGGAAGCGCATCGGACGCGAGACGCCGAGGAGCCGCTTGAGACGGAGGGACAAGCGCATTTCAGCGCCCCGCGTAGAGGAGCCCACCGACCCCGATCATCAGGAGAGGCAGAGCCCACTTCAGGAAGAACGTCAGCCGCTCGAACGAGGCGCGCAGGCGCTCGCGTCCGCCGCGCGGGGCCAGCCGGTAGCCGTTGGCATACGCGGGCACAAGACGAGCCACGACCGATGCGCCGCAGTCGCCGCCGTAGCTTCGAGCGACGACGACGTCCGCCTGGCTCCGGACCTCGTCGAGGGTCATCGGAATGGTGACGCCGTAGTCCGGATCGAGCACGATCCAACGTCCGGGCGCGGTCTCCGCCGTCACCACCACGTGGCCCTCGAGGACCGCGATCTCCGCCCGGATGCCCGCACGCCCGAGAAGGTCGGCGAGGACGAGCGCGGCCTGCGAGCAGAGGCCGAACCCTCTTTCCAGCGCGAAGCGCGCGTTGCGGAACTCGAGATTCCGGAAGCGCGACGGCGCCACCGCCCCCAAGAGCCAGAGAATCCAGTTCTGAAGAGCGGACACGCGCGGGAAGCGTGACCCCATGGAGTGGATGAGGTGCCCATTGATCGCGCGGGTGAGGCGCGCGGCGTAGGTGTCGCCGCTCTCGTCCGGCCGTCGGCGCAGCTCGGAGAGGCGGCCGATCGGCCGCGTGCGCGCCAGGCTGCGCTCTCCCTCGCCGAACTCCCGCGTGACCGGGTACAGGGCCAGGCCGCGGGCCAGCCCCACGACGTTGACCGCGGTGAGCGCCAGGCCGATGAGGGCGAGCCCCGCGCCCGTCACGACCATGCCGCGCGCTCCGGTGTGCCGGGGCTCATGACGGAACGTGCGCAGCGGCCAGGGCCGCGGCCACCACATGCTGTGCCTCGTCCGTGAGGTGGTACCGGTCGATGAAGACCCAATCGAGGGCGAGGAGGCGCGGCTCCTCGTTGAGATCGGTCACCGCGATCCCTCGCGCGCGACACGCCTCCAGGATCTCGTGCTTGAACGCGAGAGAGCGTTCCCGGAGGGCGTCCCGCACGCGCCCCCAGGACGCCGGCCGATGCGACTCGGAGATCTCGGTGAGCCGCCGCTCCTTCTCGGAGTAGGGCCGGCCGAACCACTCCGGCACGGGCTGGAGCGCGAACGTCAGCGATCGGACACGTCGCGGCCGCAGGCCGTCCCAGAGGTCGAGCACATGCCGGAAATGGGCGAGGGCGCGCGCGGGATTGCCGGTGGAAGCGACGAGCGCCTCGGGATCGCCGAGGCCACGATTGATCTCCTCCAGCAGGCCGCTGTCCACGAACGGGTCGGCCGTGACGGCTCCGCGCATCCGGCGCCAGCGATCGGCGAGCCAGCCCCGGATCCCCTGTTCCGGGTCGTGGCCGAACCGGGCCAGCGACAGCCTCTCGAGGTAGAACGGTGGCACGCTCTCCTGAGCCGGCGACGCGAACCGGTAGCTCATGTCCAGGAGGTTGATACCGCTCATGATGACCGCGGTCTCGACTTCGACCCGGCAGAAGAGGAGGAACGCGAGCATCTCCTGGAGCGGGTTGAGAGTGCGGCCCGCGAAGTTGAACCACGTGCCCGGGCCGATGCGGTTCAGTACGCTCGCGATGGCGCGCTCGTCGCTGGTCGCGCCGACGCCAAAGGCAGTGCTGTTTCCGATCAGGGCCGAGGGTCGCGCGTCCGGTGGCAGGGCGTTGAACTCCTCCAGCGAGACGAACGTCCCATTCGCCCGCAGGGTGCGGCGGAAGCCCTGGGCATCGGTGCTGAAGGCCGGGCGCCGGACGTTCGGGCGCTGGAAGTGCATCACGTACGGGAGGTAGACCTGGGTCTCGGCCAGGTAGTCACGCATCTGGGGGACCGCCGCGAAGAATTCGGGCGTCACGCCGAGATCCGCCGCGCCAGCATCCGTTCGAGAAGCCGGCGGTACTCGAAGCACATCAGGTCGCCGGAAGGTCCGTCGGTCAGCACGCGCTCCCTCAGTGCGGCGTAGTCGTGCCGAACGCGGCCGATGGCCTCGCCCACCTCGCCTCGGAAGCCGATACCGAAGCGAGAAGCCAGCTCCACGATGCCTCCCCCGTCTTCGTGGTAGGCGACAGGAAGGCCGCACTGCGCTCCTTCGATGAAGTGCATGCCCCCGGGCTCCCAGCGCGATGCGGTGACGTAGGCGTGACACTGGCGCAGGAGCTCGGCCAGCCGCGGCCCCGTGCACGGCGGGAACAGCCGCGCCGATCGCCACTCCATCCCTCCCGGCCAGCGGCCGACGACCCAGAGCTCGGCCCCCGGCAGCCTGCCCTCCGCGATCAAGCGGTCCACCTCGCCGTAGACGTCGAATCCCTTCATCGCGTGATCGGACCAGTGGTGGGTCACGATGCGGAACGAGCCCGCGGGAGGCGCCGCGCTGGGCGGATGGAAGACCCGCGGGTCGGCTCCATTCAAGATGACGCTGTGGGGACGGCCGCGGTCGAACCACTTCCCGGCGTGATGGTCGCGGAGCCAGGCCGAGATGAACACGGTATGGTCGGCGACTTCATTGGTCCGAGCCAGCAGGTCGTCCATCCCGGCGGTGCCCTTCCGCACGTCGCATTCGTTCACGCGGTGGATGCAGACGAGCCCCGGACGATCTCGCTTCAAGGCGGCGACGTCGGCGATTCCGAACGTGGTGAGCTCCGGCCTCCCGTCGAGGAGGACAACCGCGTCGAGCCGGTCGTCGGCGCGATGGACGACCTCGTAGCCGTGATCGCGCAGGTGGTCGGAGAGCAGGCGGACGAACTGGTTGCCGCCGCCGTACGGCGAAGAGCGGGGCGCGAGGTTGAGAGCGATGCGGGCACGCGCGTGCCGTCTCATCCGCTTCGCGAGACGCCCGATGACGCTCACGTCGTCCGGCGTTTGCGGCCGATGGCGATGGCCATGTGGCCCAGCCAGGGCCGAAAGACCCGCCCGCCGAGGGAGACGAGGATCGCCTTCACCGGCGTCGGGAGATGCCTGCCCAGTGCTCCCAGCTCGTGCTGCAACGCGCGCGACATGCCCTGCTCGCCCCCGACCGCACGCGAAGCGACATCCTGGAAACCCGCCGCTCGGAAGGCGGCTTCCAACTCGTCGCGCGTGAAGCGGTACTGATAGAACCTCGAGGTCCCCGAGGGCCCGCCCTTCGCGCGCCAACGGTCGAGCACCCGCAGGCGGACGTTGTGGAAGGGCGTGGTGGCCACGAATGCCCCGCCCGGCCGCAGGAGGCGCCAGGCCTCCGCGATGCCGGCCGCGGGCCCCTCTTCGAAGTGCTCCAGCCCCCCCCAGTTGATGAGCAGGTCGAACGACTCCGAGGGCAGACCGGTGTGCCTGAAGTCGGCGACACGGAAGACGTCGCCGTGCACTTCGCGCAGCCGTTCGATCGCTTGGGGAGCGATGTCGATCCCCATCACGCGATGGCCGTCCTGCCGGAGGGCCAGGGTCCAGCCGCCGAGGCCGCAGCCGCAGTCCAGCACGTCGAGCGGGGCCGGTGCCTCCCGGAGGACGCGCTCGCGGAGGAACCGGTACTCCTCTCCGGCCCGCAGCGCCGCGGGAGGGATCGCGGCCGCAGCGTGCTCGTGCCACACGCGGTCCCACATGGAGGCCACGAACGCGTCTTCGCCGGCCGGAGACGAGGCCTCGACGTAGTCCTTCCTCACCGCCGAGCCCCCTGCACGATTGCCCCGATCTCCTCCGCCATGCGGTCGCTCGTGAAGTGCTCCTCGACGGTTCGACGCGCGGCGGCCCCCAGGCGCGCGCGGTAGGCGGCATCGGCTCCGAGGGTGTCGAGGGCCTCCTGCAGAGCACGCAGGTCTCCGGTGGGCACGAGGTGGCAGTTCTCACCATGCTGGATGAGGGGGCCGCCGAAGAGGCCGCGTGTGCGCGTGAGCACCACGGCCTTGCCGCAGGCCATGGCCTGCAGGGTGACGCTCTGTCCCTGCGGTTGCGAGGACTCGCGAAGCGGGACCACGACGAACGGGCATGCCCGATACAGATCGCGGAGCGCTTCGTCGCTCAATGCCGCGTCCTGCCACGTCCCTCCGGTGACGGTCACGCTCGGGGGCACGTTTCCCAGCGGCCGCCGGGTGTGAATCCGCAGCGGGCGTGTTCCCGCCGCGCGCACCAACAGCTCGTAGTCACGGCCGTCGTCGTTGCCGACGGCCAGGATCGGTCCCTCGGGGCCGCCGGGGCCGGGAGTCCAGAACGCCGTGTCCACGCCGAACGGCACGAGGTGGACGCGTTCGGGCGCGCTCAGTCCCTCCGCTACGACGTACCCGCGCTCGCCCTCGCCGACGACGATGATCGCGTCCATCGCACCCAGCGCCCAGCGCAACAGGCGCTTCGTGACGCCGGGAACGTGGCTCCGCTCGACCCGCTTCTCGGCTCCCATCAGGATCAGCACGAGCCGCGCGTCGGTGCTCGCCGTGCGGCGCCGGAGGGCCAGCATCATGAGGACGGGCTCGCTCGTGCTGATGATCGCGTCGTAACGCGCGAGCAGCGCGCGGTCGAGCTCGCGCGCCCCCCCGAAGTCGGGGCTGAGGTGGCTGAAGGCGTGCACCAGGCGCTGGAGGACACGGCCCGGCGTCCACGAAGTCGTGCGTTCCCTGAGCTCGACCTGCCATCCGGGGCGGCGGGCCAGCTGCCGGTATCCGTAGAAGAACTCGTCCGGATACCGACCATCGGGAAGGGCCAGCCGCTCCGCCCGGCCGCCGCGAAGGATGTAGAGCAGCTTCAGCCGTCTTATCCCCCAAAGCGCCCAGTTTACGCGAGTTCCGCGCGCCGCCCGTCGCTACAATGCCGCGGGACCGGACCGTGCGCGAAGGGGTGGAGTGGATGCGGCATGTCGACGTCAAGGAGAAGGTCGCGACTCTGGGGGCGAGCCTCCCCGACTGGGCCGTCTTCCGCCGCCTCGGCGACCTCACCAAGCTGCGCGCCCGCGAAGGCCGGTTCTTCCCCGTGAACTACGAGAGCGGGCTCCTCCTCTACGCCCTCGTCCGCCACCATCGGCCGCGGTCCATCCTCGAGATCGGCACCGGACGGGGCTTCGGAGCGCTGTGCATGGCCATGGCGCTCGAGGATTCCGGCGGCCCGGGCACGATCGTCACCGTCGACATGCTCGGAGCGGACGATCCCCAGGAATGGGCGCTCGACGACGGCAGCGGCCCGCGGATGGCCCGCCTCTCCCGCCGCGACGTCTGGGAGCGGCATGTCGAGCCGCGGCTGCGGGACCGCATCGTGCAACTGAAGGGCTCGTCCTTCGAGACCTTGCGCGGCCTGATCGACGAGGGCCGCGAGATGGACTTCGTGTACGTCGACGGCGACCACACCTACCCCGTGGTCCGCCACGATGTCTACGCGTCGCTGCTCCTCGCGCGGCCTCCCTTCCGCCTGCTGCTCGACGACTACACGCCCTTGTCCCACCTCTACGGCGTTCGCCGCCTGGTCGACGAGGAGCTCGATCCCGTGTTCGAGGCCGAGGCCATCCACACCGACGGTCGCTGGCACGGCCAGCCCGAAGAGAACACGCCCGTCGCGCAGTCCGATCAGGCTCAGGTGCTCCTCGACAGCGAGAGGGTGCGGAAGAGACTCGACGAGGCCTTCCCGCGCGCCAAGGTGGCGCGTATCGTCCGCGTTCACGAGACGTGGCCGCGCGTGCTGGACCGGCTGAGCGCGCTGCGAAGCCTCGTGCGAGACCTCGCGTCGTCCGGCCGGGCTAAGGAGCGGAAGTAACCCGGCGGCGCGCCCAGCCCAGCAGGTCGCGGGCGACCTCGTGCAGCACGCGGGCGCGGGACGCCTCCACGCGCAGGACGCGACGGGCGACGGAGCCGCGAAACCTCGAGACCCGCAAGACCGTCGCCAGCTGCCGAGCCAGCATTCGGTCGAAGTCCCGCGACCCGGTGACCGCGGGGAAACGCCTCCGATAGGCTCCGAGCAGGCGTTCGAACCGGTCCAGGAAGTCCTCGGGCGCAACGGACGGCAGGCCCAGGCGGAGCTCCGGCACGACCGAGACGTCGGCCGCGACGACGTCGTCGCCGAGAGTGGCCTGCAGGTTCGCGGCGATCGTCGCATTCGTCTCGGCCAGGTTCGCGTCGCCGCCGGTCGTGGTCATCGAGCCGCCGTGGGCGCGGCAGCGGACGAGCACGCGGTCGGTGTTCGCGACCTGATGAGTTCGCACGAGGCGGGACCAGAGGGCGAAGTCCTGGCAGTAGCGAAACCCCTCGTCGTAGCCGCCCGCCTCGTCGAGCACGACCTGGCGGCGGAACATGACGGACGAGTGCACGAACGCGTTGTCGAAGAGCAGCTCCCACCGGATGCTGTCGTGCTCGCAGCTCCGTGCGAGGGACCCGGAATGCCGGCCCCGGGCGTCGATGACGTCCGCCTGGGTCCCGACGAGAACGAGCTCGGGCCGGCGGGCCATCATGTCGGCCTGCCGGGCCAGGCGGTCCGGAGCGGACAGGTCGTCCGCGTCCTGGCGCGCGATCAACGGCGAACGGGCCTCGCGCAGGCCGAGGTTGAGGCTCGCGGTGAGACCGAGGTTGCGCCCGTTCGCGACCACACGGACACGCGGATCACGGTACGAGCGCGCGACCTCGAGCGACCCGTCCGTCGAGCCGTCGTCGATGACGAGCAGCTCGAAGTCCGGCCGCGTCTGGCCGAGAACGCTCTCGATCGCGGGCCGGAGGTACGGCCCGCCGTTGAAGACGGGCAGGAGAACGGTGAGGCCCGCTTCCGTCAACGGCGGGGGGCCTCGAAGACGGATCGGTGGCGCGCGATCCAGGCCGCGAGGTCGAAGCGAGCCGAGCGCGTGCGCGCCGCCGCCGAGAATCGCGGCCACGCTTCACGGACGCCGACGACGGCTTCGGCCAGCGCCTCCGCGTTGGGAACGACCGGCTCGTCCCAGCGGAGCTCGGCCGGCACGCCGATCCCCGCCTCCTCGCCGACCAGCTCCGGGACGCCGCCGGAGGCGGAGTACACGACGGGCACGCCGCAGGCGAGCGCCTCCAGAACCAGTCCGGGGCAGCAGTCGTTGTATTGGGTGTGGAGCAGGACGTGCGCGCGCCGCAGGAGCGCGGGCGCCGCCTCCTGGGCATATGGACCCACGATTTCGACGTGCGCTTCCATCTGATGGCGGGCGACGAGGCGGGCGGCGTCGGCGGCGGCATCGTCCGCGCCCCCTCCCCAACCGAAATGTCCGGTCACGAGCAATCGCGCGTGCACCCCGCCGTGGACCAGGCGCGCCAGCGTCAGCAAGGCCGACTCGAACCGGTAACGCTGGTTGTGGGTGCCGCCGAGGAGAAGCACGAGCTCCCTCTGCGGCTGCTGGGGCCCCGGCGTGAAGACCGTCGTGTCCACGGGGTTGTGGAGGACCTCCCAGCTCCCGGACGGTGGGCCCAGGAAGAGGTCGGACGCGCGGCGGCAGAACTCGCTCTGGTACAGGACGTGGTCGGCCGCGCGCAGCAGGCGCGCGAGCGCGGCGTTGGTCTCCTCCCATCCCGGCCCGTGCCAGGCCGGGTAGGCCACGCCGTTCTGGTTCCAGACCACGCGCCGGCCGCGGCGCCGCGCGACCCAGGCCACCGCCGCCGCCCCCTCGGGCACGCAGCTGCTCACGAGGTAAAGCGTGTCGAATTCGCGCGGCGAGTTGGGAAACGCGGCCTGCATCCGCTGGATCTTGACCATGCCTCCGTGCGTCTGCTCGCCGAGTCCGGGGATGCGGGGCATGCCGTAGAACACGGCGGGCCCGACCTGGGGGCGACCGCTAGTCAGGACGGAGAAGGCGCGGGAAGCCACGGCCGGGGATGCAAGGAGGGTACGACGCCACCGCCCGGCACGTCGCCGCACCGGCAAGGGGAGGAAGTCGCGGATCGACGCCATCCTAGGCGGCGGCCGCCGCCGCGCCATCCAGGAACCGGCGCGACCACAGCTCGAGGACGAGCAGGGCCCAGAGCTGCGCGCTGTAATCGCGTCCGTGCTTCCCGTGCGCGCGCACGAGGGCGGCCACCGCGCGCGCGTCGAAGAACGGCCGCGACTGCGCGCGCGACGACAGGAGGGTGTCTTCGAGGTAGCCGCGCAGCTCGCCGCGAAACCACCGGCCCAGGGGGACGCCGAACCCCTTCTTGGGCCGGCGCAGGATCGCCTCCGGCAGGAGGTCCTGCACCGCGCGCCGCAGGACGACCTTGCCCGTCCCGTCCAGCTTGAAGCGGCTGGGCAGGCGGGCGGCGAACTCGACCAGGTGATGGTCGAGCAGCGGCGAGCGCGCCTCCAGGCCGTGCGCCATGGTCGCGATGTCGACCTTGGCCAGGAGGTCGCCGGGCAGGTACGTCATCGTGTCCGCGTGCAGGGTGCGCCCGAGCAGGTCCGGCGCGTCCGACGACGCGAAGACGTCGAGGAGCGCCGCATAGGCGGCGGCCCCGCCACTGTGGCGCCGCATCTCGGGCGAATAAAGGGCGGCCGCCTCCTCCGGCGCGAAGATGCTCACCGTGCGCGCGTAACTCATCTCCGGGCTCGTGGACGCGGCCTTGAGCAGCCGGCGCGCCCGCGCGGGCAGCCAGGCGTCGGCGGCGTCGGCCACCGGACCGAGCAGGCTACGGCCGGGCAGGCGCGCGAGCGCGCGATAGGCGGCCAGGGCGCGATAGCGGTCGTAGCCGGCGAAGAGCTCGTCGCCGCCGTCGCCGTTGAGGGCGACGGTCACGTGCGCGCGCGTGAGGCGGGCGAGGTACCAGGTGGGCAGGGCCGACGAGTCCGCGAACGGCTCGCCATGGTGGGCGACGATGTCGGGCAGGACCTCGGCCGCGTCCGGCCGCACCACGAACTCGTGGTGTTCGGTCCCGTAGCGGGAGGCCACCATCGCCGCGTACGGACGCTCGTCGAAGGCGCCCTCCTCGAAGCCGATGCAGAAGGTCTTGACGCGGCCGAACTCCGACATCAGGGCCACGACCGCGCTGGAGTCGATGCCGCCGGAGAGGAAGGCCCCCAGCGGGACCTCGCTCATGAGCCGCACTTCGACCGCTTCCCGCAGCCGGCGCCGGACCTCGGACGCCGCGTCCTCGAGGCTGATGTCCAGTGCGGGCTGGAAGGACAGCGACCAGTACCGCTGCACGCGCGCGACGCCGTCCTCGAAGACGAGAGTGTGAGCCGGGGGCAGCTTGCGCACGCCCGCGAAGGCGGTGCGTGGCGCGGGTACGTATTGGTAGACGAGGTACTGGTGGATGGCCTCCAGGTCCGCCTCTCGCGGGACGTTCGGATCGGCGAGAAGGCCGCCCAGCTCGCTGGCAA
>Ga0068859_100007748_pt1 | contig 10901 bp, 9 predicted proteins | sample KBSSwiS22_FD_66585 | JGI IMG/M metagenome (GOLD analysis project Ga0068859, IMG submission 66585) | Switchgrass rhizosphere microbial communities from Kellogg Biological Station, Michigan, USA - KBS Switchgrass S2-2 | ecosystem: Host-associated > Plants > Roots > Rhizosphere > Soil ... | reverse complement strand
GCGACGACCTTGATGATCTTGTCGACCCGGTGGACCTTGTCGCCGGGATTGATGCGCTCAGGGCTGTAGCCCAGGCGAAAGTCGCGGCCGCGCTTCAGGCCGGACACCTGTTCGATCAGCGGACCGCATTCCTCTTCGGTCGCACCGGGGTAAACAGTGCTTTCGAATATGATCGTCGGACGGCGCTGCGGATCAATCCAGCCGGCCAGCCGCCGCGACGCAGCCAAGAGCGCGGCCAGGTCAGGTTGGTTGCGCTCGTCAACCGGCGTCGGGACGGTAACGATAATGAAGTCCGCATTTTGGCATTGGTCGTCGCGGCCGGTAAACAATATGCGGGTCGACGCCAGCGCCGCGTCATCGACTTCCAGCGTCCGGTCCATGCCCTTGCGCAGCTCGGCGATCCTTGATTCGTCGATATCGAACCCGACCACGTCCATGTCCGGGTGCGCCTCGGCGAGCGCAACCGCCAGCGGCAGCCCGACATAGCCTAACCCGACGATGATGATCTTGTTGCCCGTCTTGCTCATCCCCGCCCCAACGCGCTGGTGCCTAGTGCGTTTCGGACCAATTCAAGTCCTCATTAGCGGGAATTGGAGCCAAGGCGACCGCGGCCTACCCCGAAATGGGCCAATCCCGCCTGCTGCGCTTCGTCCGCATTGTAGACGTTGCGCAGGTCGACCAGCGCCTTGCCACGCATCCGCCTGGCAATCCTGTCGAGGTCCAAAGCTCGGAACTCGTCCCATTCCGTGACGATCACGATGGCGTCGGCGCCATCGGCCGCTTCTTCCTCGGACGCCGCATATTCAATCTTCGGCAAGACCTTCTCGGCCTGCTCCCGGCCGACCGGGTCGAAGGCGATGACGCTGGCACCGCCTGCGAGCAGTCCGTTGATCAGCGGAATCGACGGCGCGTCGCGCATGTCGTCCGTATTGGGCTTGAAGGTCAGGCCGAGCACGCCGATCCGCTTGCCCTCCACGCTGCCGCCGAGCGCGGCCTTGACCCGGTCGGCCATGGCTTCCTTGCGGCGGTCGTTGACCTCGACCACGGTCGAGACGATCCGCTGCTGGATGCCGGCTTCTTCCGCCGTCCGCAGCAGGGCGAGCGTATCCTTGGGGAAGCAGCTTCCGCCATAGCCGGGACCGGCATGCAGGAACTTGGGCCCGATCCGGTTGTCGAGGCCGATGCCGCGAGCCAGGTCCTGCACATCGGCGTCGACCGCCTCGCACAGGTCGGCCATCTCGTTGATGAAGGTGATCTTGGTCGCGAGGAAGGCATTGGCGGCATATTTGGTGAGCTCGGCCGTCCGCCGCCCTGTGAACAGCATCGGCGCCCGATTGAGGAACAGCGGCCGGTAGATTTCCGCCAGCACCTCGCGTGCCTTGTTATCCTCGGCGCCCACCAGGATTCGATCGGGGTGCTTGAAGTCGGCGATTGCCGCGCCTTCGCGCAGGAACTCAGGATTGGACGCCACCGACATGCCGTCCGGCGCGCCCTTTTCCTCGAGCAAGGCCGCAATCTTGTCGCCTGTTCCGACTGGCACAGTCGACTTTGTGACCACGACGATCGGGCCCTTGAGCAGGCCGGCCAGCTCTTCGACCGCCGCGAACACGAAGCTCAGGTCGGCATGGCCATCGCCGCGCCGCGATGGCGTGCCGACGGCGATGAACACCGCCTCGACGCCTTCCAGCGCTTTGGCAAGGTCAGTGGTGAACGCCAACCGTCCACGCTCGACATTGGCCTTGACCAGCCCTTCCAGGCCGGGCTCCCAAATCGGCATCTTGCCGGCAAGCAAGCCTTCGATCTTGGCCTGGTCCTTGTCGACACAGGTCACATGATGGCCGAAATCGGCGAGGCAGGTCCCGGAAACCAGGCCGACATAGCCGGTGCCGATCATCGCAATGCGCATTACTTGCTCCAGTTTCGGATATTGGCCTCGCGCCATAGCGGTGGGAAAGGGCACGGCCAAGCCGCCCGCAATAACTGCCTCGATTTTGCCGGAAAAATCGCTATAGGGCGCGGCTCCCCATGGCTACCAAACTCCCCTCCCCGCCGCGCGTCGGCATGGTCTCGCTCGGCTGTCCCAAGGCATTGGTCGACAGCGAACGCATCCTGACCAAGCTCCGCGCCAACGGCTACGACATGTCGCCCGACTATGCCGGCGCGGACGTCGTGCTGGTCAACACCTGCGGCTTTTTGGACAGCGCCAAGGAGGAAAGTCTCGAAGCGATCGGCGAAGCCATCGCCGAGAACGGCAAAGTCGTCGTGACCGGCTGCATGGGCAAGGAAGCCGATGTGATCCGCGCGCGCTTTCCCGAAGTGCTCGCGATCACCGGCCCGCAGCAATATGAAGAGGTGGTCGGCGCAGTGCTGGAGGCCGCGCCCCCCGTTCCCAATGCCTATCTCGACCTGGTCCCGGAGGCCGGCCTCAAGCTCACCCCGCGCCACTACAGCTATTTGAAGATTTCAGAGGGCTGCAACCACCGCTGCAGCTTCTGCATCATCCCGTCGATCCGCGGCGACCTCGCCTCGCGGCGCCCCGATGCAATCCTGCGCGAAGCCGAAAAGCTGGTGGCGGCCGGGACCAGGGAATTGCTCGTCATCAGCCAGGATACCTCGGCCTACGGCGTCGACATCCGCCACCAGCCGCGGGAGTGGAAGGGGCAGGAAGTCCGCGCCCATATGACGGACCTCGCCCGCGAATTGGGCAAACTGAAGACGCCGGAGGGCGAGACCCCGTGGGTCCGCCTCCACTACGTCTACCCCTATCCGCACGTTGACCAGGTCATCCCGCTGATGGCCGAGGGGCTGGTGCTGCCCTATCTCGACATCCCCTTCCAGCACGCTTCGCCCAAGGTGCTGAAGGCAATGAAGCGCCCGGCCAATGAGGCCAAAGTGCTCGAGCGGCTGAAGAATTGGCGGGCCATCTGCCCCGACATCGCCATTCGCTCCAGCTTCGTCGTCGGCTTTCCGGGCGAGACCGAGGAAGACTTCGAATATCTCCTCAGCTGGCTTGAGGAAGCACAGCTCGACCGCGTCGGCGCTTTCCGCTTCGAGCCGGTCGAGGGCGCCGCGGCCAATGCCCTCCCCGACCATGTGCCGGAAGAGGTCAAGGAAGAGCGCTACCAGCGCGTCATGGAGCTGACCGCGCGCATCTCCGCCGAGAAGCTCGCCGCCAAGGTCGGCAAGACGATCGACGTGCTGATCGACCGCGTCGACGATGAGCCGCAAACTGATGAAGGCCCGGATCGTGGGCACTTCGACGCTCCTCATCCCGAACATCATCACGACATCGGCGCCACCGGCCGCTCCAAGGCCGATGCGCCGGAAATCGACGGCGAAGTCCACCTCCGCGACGCCGCGGGCCTGAAGCCAGGCGACTTTGTGCAGGTCCTGGTCGAAGACAGCGACGAGCACGATCTGTTCGGCGTCGCCAAGGGAACAATCTGAGATTTCCGCCGTTTCCTCCTGTCTCCGCAGGAGGAACAATCATGACGACCGCTAAGTTGTTCGGGCTGACGTTGATTGCGTCTGCTTCGCTAATCGTATCGGCAGTTGCTGAACCGGTCGCTGAAGGTGGCCGCAAGTTCGCTACCACCCTGTCGGGCGCCAACGAATGCAATGCGGGCGGCACCTGCAACCTGGGCGACCCGGACGGAAGCGGGACCGCGAGCATCACGGTCAACGTCGGACAGCAGCGGGTTTGCTGGGACATCGACACGAGCAATCTCGGCACCATAACGCGCGGCCATATCCACAAGGCTCCGGCTGGAACGGCGGGCGCAATCGTCGTCGGTTTCTTCGAAGCCGCCGCGGTCGACCTGCATGGGTGCACGACGACGGACGTCGACCGGGCGCTCCTCACCGACATAATCCAGCATCCCCAGGACTATTATGTGAACGTCCACACGTCGGACTTTCCCGCCGGAGCAATCCGCGGTCAGCTGAGCAAATAAGCTTGAGCCGCCGAACATAAGCGAACGTGGCGCTGACCGTTTACTTGACCCGCGTCCAGACCTGCGACTTGCAGCCCATGTTTCCAATCAGGCAGCCGCGGGCGACGATCGTATCCTTGTCCTTGACCGTGCCGGTCCCGGAGAAAACGCGATCGACATCCGGAACGAACACTTTGCCCTTCCACACTTTTGGGCTCACTTCGCGGAACTCGCGGAAAAGCTCCGTGCCGACAAGGTTGGGCGTGCCGCCGCGCGCGGAATCCGCTTTCGCCTTCGCATTCGCCCAAATTACCGTCCCGCACCGTGTCTTGCCGCATGGATGAATGCGGACGTGAACGCTGTTCTGGGGGTTGCGCAAAACCAGGTCCTTGCCGACCACTTGTGCGAAGGCAGCGGAAGGCGAGAAAATGCAGGCCACGGCTGCCGCCCAAGCCGCGATCTTGAAGAATTCGCGGATTTCGCATCCTGCATCTGGCCGGAGCATTGTCATATCGATTCCCCTGCCACCGCTCCAACGGTCGCCTGGTTTGCCGCGGCGGAGCATTGGTCCTTGCCGACGCCTGTGTCGCTAGGCTCGTCGGACAGCGGGAGGCATCGGGATAATCCCCGAGAGTCCGCGAAAGGGGCCCAAAGCCGGCGCGCGGCTAATGGCAGGAATGGGTCGCAAGCGGTCGCCGCCAATCGTTATTGGCCGCTACTTTCCGCGTGGACCTTCAGCTATTCTTCGCATCCTTGGTCGCTTGTCCCGCACGCCAGCCGGCCTGCCAGGATTGCTGCATCATGCCGCTTCCATAGGGACAGGCATTGAGAGGCTCATTATGCTTCCCAGCCTTATGGCCCTCTGACCATGCTCGATCATGCGGATTAGCCATTTAACCTCCCTATTTTGAAGTAAGCATAGCATGAAAAGGGGGCTCGCCCTCATGTCAGCATTGGGCGGAAAGCGGTCCGCATCTCAACAATAATCCGGATACCCAATAGCGGACACTGGTAGCACTGCCCAACTCCTAAGCCGGCCGCGAAACTCGCAGCCCGGAAGGAGGCAAGGCCATGAAACAGTCTCGAACTCTGCTCGCTCGAACAGCTTTCGCGCTCGGAGTGGCATTAATGGCTTCGCCCATCGCGGCGCAGGAGGTCTGCGAAGTCGGGGGCACCAGCACGACCTCGGGAACGGCAACCGGTGCCCGCTCTTTGGCATGCGGCAATGGTTCCGTTGCCAACGGCGATGACGCAACCTCTATTGGCGCCCTTTCAAGCGCAGTGGGTGCCGAGTCAACAGCGCTTGGGGGAGACGCCGACGCTGTGTCCGCAGGGGCTACCGCGATCGGCTACAATTCACTTGCGAATGGTCCACTTTCCGTCGCCCTGGGGACAGATTCGATCGCGCTTGACGTTGCCTCGACGGCAATCGGCGCGCTCGCCGAAGCAAACGGTGAAGGCTCGACCGCAATTGGATTTTTTTCATTTGCGGAGCAGGATGGCGCGGTTGCGATCGGAACCTCGTCGAATGCCAGCGGTTTGAATTCCGTCGCATTGGGAGCTGATGCGGATGCTGCTCAGCTAGGATCGGTGGCACTGGGCGCGAGCAGCAGCGCTCTGGATAATGGAGCTACTGCGGTCGGATTTCTTTCGTCCGCGAACGGCGTCAATTCTACCGCCCTGGGAGTAAATAGTACCGCGGATGGCACGGGCTCTACGGCTATTGGCTGGCTCTCCAATGCGGGCGGCAGCAATTCGACGGCCATTGGATTTGGTTCATCTGCGGTGCTGGCCGATTCAATCGCCATCGGCCCAGTGGCGGTAGCAAGCGGCACTTTCGGCGCAATCTCGATCGGCAGCGGCTCGACCGCGAGCGGCGCTTCTTCCGTAGCGTTGGGATTCGGCTCGGTCGCCGACCAGGACAACACGGTTTCGGTCGGAGCGGTCGGCAGCGAGCGCCGAATCGTCAATGTCGCAACGGCAACCGTCGCTACGGATGCCGTGAATCTGGGCCAGATGCAGGCGGCTGACACAGCGCTGCAAGCCAACATCGATGCCGAGGCTGCCACTCGCGCTGCAGCGGACACGACGCTTCAGACCAACATCGACGCGGAAGCAGCCGCGCGGACTGCAGCGGATACGACGCTTCAGACCAATATTGATTCCGAGGCTGCCACTCGCGCTGCAGCGGACACGGCGCTTCAGACCAACATCGACGCGGAAGCAGCCGCGCGGACTGCAGCGGATACGACGCTTCAGACCAACATCGATTCCGAGGCTGCCACTCGCGCTGCAGCGGACACGGCGCTTCAGACCAACATCGACGCGGAAGCAGCCGCGCGGACTGCAGCGGATACGACGCTTCAGACCAACATTGATTCCGAGGCTGCCACTCGCGCTGCAGCGGACACGACGCTTCAGACCAACATCGACGCGGAAGCAGCTGCGCGGACTGCGGCGGATACGACGCTTCAGACCAACATAGATGCCGTGCAGGGTACAGCCGATCAGGCAATACTCGATGCGGCAGCGGCCCAGGGCACCGCTGACCAAGCGATCGTCGACGCCGCGGCGGCTCAAGGCACGGCAGATACCGCCCTGACAACCGCACAAGCGGCCGACGCCAAGGCGGATCAGGCGATTGCCGATGCGGCGGCGGCGCAAGGCTCGGCGGATGCTGCGCAGGGCACGGCAGACACTGCCCTGACAATTGCACAAGCGGCCGACACCAAGGCCGACCAGGCGATTACCGATTCAAGCGCGGCGCTCAGCACTGCGATCGCGGCGGACGCGAAAGCCGACGAGGCAATCGCCGGCGTCGATGCGATCAACGAAAGCCTGTTCGGCACATCCATTGAACTTGGCCAAGGTTCGGCGGCAAGCGAGAATGCCGTCGCGATCGGCGTCAATCAGACTGCGAACGGCAGCGGCGCCGTAGCCATCGGCGATCCCAATGTGGCGACCGGTACAGGCGCAGTGGCGATCGGCGCCGACAATGTCGCGACCGGTGATGGAGCGGTTGCGATCGGCAATCTCAGCAGCGCCATCGGGCAAGGCAGCGTCGCGATTGGCAATGTGGCCGTTGCCGGGGCCAATGGCGTGGCGGTCGGCAATGGCGCGTCGAACGGCGGGTTCGCCAATTCGGTCGCGGTCGGTGCTGGCTCGGTCAATACTGCCGCCAATCAGGTCAATGTCGGCGGCCGCACCATCGGCGGTGTTGCTGCCGGGGCGCTTAATGCGACGTCGACCGAGGCGGTCAATGGCTCGCAACTCTTCGCCACCAACCAGGCGCTTGCTGCCATGAGCAGTCAGATTGGCGCCATCCCGGGGATTCAGGACGATATTTCAAACCTGTACGACCTCCGCAGCAAGGACCGGAAGGACATGAGGCAAGGCATTGCCTCTGCCGTAGCGATTGCCAATGCGCCGATGCCATCCAGTCCGGGCGGTGTCAGCTATGCCGTCAACGGGGCCACCTTCCGCGGTGAATATGCTGTCGGAGGGTCGGTCAGCTATCGGCTGAACACCAGGACGCCGACTGTGATCAACGTCGGCGTTTCTTATGCGGGCAATAAGAATAATGCAGTTCGCCTAGGCATTGCGGGCGAGTTTTGAACAAGCCGGCGCAATCCTGATTGCATCGCCAGTCCCGGTCAGTTCGCCACGCTTGCAGCAAGGACTCATTCGCAAAAATGGGAGCGCGAGTTCGCGCCCCCACCTTCATCCAATCTCTTAATGCCGGCCAAACGTGTGCTGCGGATTGCAACCCTGGGCCGGGAAAGCAAAACCGTCGCGATCGTCTGGGTCACTAGGATCATAGAGCCCGTACCGCGCCATGAAGGCGCCAAACGACTGAACCTGTCCGCCCGGATCATACTCAGGACTTCCTGGCGTGCCGAACCCGTCCGGAGTGTCGTTCAGCCCCGAAAAGGAACACAAGGAATTGCCGTTGCTAACGCTGGTGCCAGGTGGAGACGGAACGTTTCCCGATGGTGGCGGGCCTTTGATTTCGCCGGCCAAGACTGGCGCTGCAATGAGGCTAGCGCCGATCGCGCACGCGATCACACGAAGAATCTTCGTCATGGATGTTCCTATGTGAGTTGAGGAATCGACGCGAACTCACGCACGTTCCAACAACTTTAACATAGATTAAGTTATGTAGCGAGTTTATGCCCGTCGATTATTGGGCGGGTATCGACTGGCGCGAACCGCGTCTCCAATATCGCTCAACGACCGCAAATGGGCCCGGCCGTGTTGGGCCCTTGGCGGTCATTACGTTCATGACCGCCAAGGGAAAGCAGACATCAGCAAGTTGGCGCGAGGCACGTTGCGGGTGCTATGGCGAGGAATAGAAAAAGGAGGGGCCAATGACGAAATCGCTATTGCTACTTTCTGTCACAGCGCTGCTGCTTCCGGCGTGCCAGGCAGGTGACAAGCCTGCAAACAACACCGCCGAAGCGAATAGTACCGCTGCTGTCGACGCTGGGGCGGATGAGCAGGCAATCCGCGGGCAGGTCGATCGTTGGCTCCAGCTCGTGCAAGCCAAGGATGCTGCAGGCATTGCGGAACTCTACGCGGAGGACGGCGCTGTGATGCCACCCAATGCGCCGATCGGCAAAGGACGCGCCGCCATACGGCAAGCCTGGGCATCCATGATGAACACGCCCGGGTTCAACCTAACGTTCAATCCAGAGCAGATCGTGCTGTCATCTTCTGGTGACATGGCGCTCGATCGAGGGACTTATCAGCTAACGATTGCGCCATCAGGTAGGGCGCAAAACGACACAGGCAAATATGTGGTGGTCTGGCGGAAGATCGGCAACGAATGGAAAGCGGCTGCCGACATCTTCAACAGCGATGGGCCGCCAGCTGCAGGCTAACCTGTCGTCGCCTACTGTTGCTGCTCAACAGGCATGGGCGGATTGCTCAACCGTACTTCAGTTCAGACGGCAAGGGTATGTCTGCTTCGGGTCGCTTGTGGCCGCAATGGGTGGAAAGCGGCCATTAGCAATTGCCGCGGCCGTAGCTCATAACTGTCATTCGCGCCTCTAGCGCTGGAACTAGCGCAGGACTGCACTTACTGTCCGGGCGGCGGAGTCTGTGGCTGCGTTTGTGGGATTGCGGCCCCTGAGTGCGGGCAGGGTTGGAAGGTGAAGTAGAGATCGATCGGCAATGGGCGTATGCGGATCTTTCCGGTGTCCATGTTTTTCGCCATCACCAGCATGAACTGACGCGGCGCCGGATTGCCGCAGAGCGTTCGGCGTATCGGATAAAAGGGCGGATTGCTGCTAAGCCCGAACAGGCTCGAAGCATCGACCGTTTCATCGAGAATCTTCTTCCAGCTTGGGTTCGCCTTGCCCTGTCCGTCCGGCTCGTTGAACAGACTTATCTCGACACGGCTACCCGGCTTCCAGCCCCAGCCTTGCGGAGTGAGGCCCGGAACCCCGTTCTTGGCGGCCGAGCTGACGAGGAACTCCGCCTCGCTGTCGTCCTTGAACTGTGACTTGCTGTCACCTTTGCTTTGGGCCGTCGGCTGGCAGGCGGTGAGCGCCAGGAAATGCGGGGCGCAGGCGGCAATGAAAAGAGCGCGCTTTAAAGTCATGTGAACTTCCCCTGCTAGGACCGGGCGGAAGGCACGCGTCGCTTAATAGGCCGAAACGGCCATGGCCCCAAGTGGGGTCTCCACCGATTTTTAGAGGCGGGAAAATGATCGAAACGGGTGGAAAGCGGACATTACCGGATTTCTGAATTTCCCTTGCACACTGCCAATGGTCGTTGCGGACGCGAACCTTCGGCAACGCCTCGGAGCGCCAGGCGTTCGACGCGTATCCCTCTGCGATATCAGGAGGTTAGCCATGAAACGCAAAGTGATCATGTGCGTCGTCGCGAGTGCGACGCTGGCCGCAACTACTCCTGTGCTGGCCAAGCCCGGCGGCGGCGGCGGAAATGCCGGGGGGCACGTTGGAGGCGGGATGAGCGGCGCGCACGGCTTCGGGCACGGCGGAATGAGCGTGGGCACAAGCAGGAGCAGCGGAAACGTCGGCACAACCACTATCGGCAGATCGAAGGGGTTGGGGAGCGTCGCCGCTCATCGCACGCCACTGACCGGCATCACCAACGGCATGAGCGTCTTCGACACGGGCGGCGCTGCGATCGGCACCGTCACCAACATCTCAACCAAGGGCAACGGAAGCGTTCGTGACGTCCAGGTCACGCTGGCAGATGGAAGGCGCATCTTGCTGGCGCCGAACAGCCTGACCCAGAATGGCGGCGTGCTGACGACCAACAGCTTGACGACGACCGTCAAGAGCCAGGGCGCCTATCACGCCTCGGTCAATGGCCTCGCGCATGCCAGCCCGCACAGCGCGCTCAACGGCGTCGGCATCACAACCTTCACTGGCCTTGCCTCAGGCATGCCGGTCAACAACAGCGCCGGTCTGGGCGTCGGCACCGTTTCGGGCATCGTGCTCAACCGCAGCGGCGCTATCGCCGGTATTCGGGTTGCGCTCAATGGCGGTGGCACGGCGCTCATTCCCGCCCCGAGCCTTGCCTTCAACGGCTCGGTGGTCACAACCAGCTGGATGCCGAAGCATTAGGCATTGGTCAGGTTTGACGCTTGCACCCCCGGCGGAAAGGCTGGGGCCAGGGCAGTCGCCGCGTGTTTAGCGGCCACTCCGCGTTGTGGCCGTTATGGGTGGAAAGCGGTCATTTGGTCTGGCAGAAATGCGCTATGACTGATGCCACCCAAGAACCCTGCGATGACTGCCGCGTGGGGTATCACTCGCCCTTTGACCGCTTCGAGCGCGTTGCCGCCCGGTCTGATGGGCCAACGTTCCTACAGCGGTGCAAGCGGTGCGGGACGCTTTGGGATGAGACGCTGCACGATGCGCGACAAGTCAGCCCAACGGAAGCCAAACGTATCTATCCCGTCGCATCGCTGCCCTAATGACCGCAATGGGTCGAAAGCGG
>Ga0068859_100007747_pt1 | contig 10901 bp, 12 predicted proteins | sample KBSSwiS22_FD_66585 | JGI IMG/M metagenome (GOLD analysis project Ga0068859, IMG submission 66585) | Switchgrass rhizosphere microbial communities from Kellogg Biological Station, Michigan, USA - KBS Switchgrass S2-2 | ecosystem: Host-associated > Plants > Roots > Rhizosphere > Soil ... | reverse complement strand
AGTGGCCGGCTCCCACGCCTGAGCATATCGGCTCATGCCCCATCATCTCCCGGTACCTACGCCAATCAAGGCAATCTCTACATTGAAGCAGGCATCTCTTGCCCGCCGAGGATCGCCGGGAGATGGAGCTGTGATCTGCAGCTCGCACCGAACCTTGGAATCGCCTTGCCGGCTGTCAACGTGGAAATCACTCAACCCGATGCGGGAACAATGAACATGCGGTTGCTCGACGAGGGCGGGATTGCTCGCGAGACGCAAACCCTGCATCTGGGCAAAGACTACCAATGCGATATGAGCGGCCTGTACTTCGCCTCGACAGGTTTCGAGGCCCGCGCACTAAGTGGGGCTACGATCCAGCTGAAAAGAGCGTTCGTTCGCGATACGAAGGGCGGGCTAGTAATGACGGTGCGCGAAGACACCCAAGCCTTGATAGTCTTCATTGGCGTGTTGAAATCGGATACAAGCCATGTGCGCTGGATGCCTACTGGTGCAGCGGAAGCAGTGCCAACCCAAACGCCATGAAATTGATTGACCTTGTTGGAGCGTTTGCCGCGGGAGTACTTGTGGTTGCCTTGGCGTCGTGCGTCTCAGCTGGGCGCCACGACTATCCGAACGACTGGTCACCCATGTCGGCTGGCGATGGAGCTTGTCCCCATCTGACCGGCAGCTACGCTAACAGCGGTCGCGGCACGCCCTCGGTGTTGTTAGCCAAATGGATTCTGCCGAAGACCACCGCTCGGCTGGAGCGCATCGAGCGTCTCAAGATGGCGGGGCCAACGGACGGCAGAATCACCGTGCGGCTAATGGAAGGCCCAAGCACGGAGGTCGCGGTACGCGAATGGAAAGAGGGCACCGATTATCGTTGCGAAAACGGATGGTTGGTGCTGTCACTGGAGAGCATTCTGATCCCGCCGTTCGGTTATTTCGAATCTGCCAAGCTTACCCGCGCTGTCGACGGACAGCTGATTGTAGATTCAACACAAACGGCATTCGGTCTGTCACCGTACGCCCCGCTGGTACCCGTGGCGCAACAGTCCGGCCAATGGCACCTCTATCCTCTCCTCCCGGAATGACGGTTGTGCGCACTGCCACCATACAGCACGCATTCTGACTGAGCGTCCGCTCTCGGATCGATGGCGTCATCGTTTGGCTGCTATCGGCGGCTTTTCCGTACGGCTGGAGTTGGCCGCACTGAGACGAAGGCGCTCACCGAGCGCGGAGATACTGGTTTGTGTCCGCTTCGGAGCGCGGCATCAGGCAGGGTGTCGACCCACAGCGGCGTTCGGTCTACTCGAAAGCGGCGATGCCTTGGCGAGAAAGCGGACGCCGAAATTCGCAATTCTTGGGAACGGCCGCAGTGGCGCGTGCGATCCGTCGTCAACTCGCTTTTGGCCTGCGCCGCACCATTCCATTGGCGCTGCCTCGGGACTTCGCGATTGTGGTCGCTCGCTTCGTTGCCGAGACGATTACCTGATCCCATGGCGCCACTTCTCCTCTCATGCGATCTGCCAGAAAGTCGACCATCATCCTCAGCAGCTGTGGCTGATGCTGGCGGGACAAATACACCGCGTGGATACCAAGCGGCTCTGGCTCGCAGTCGGGTAGCAGACGAATGAGTTCACCGGAGGCTAAGTCCGCGCTGACAAAATAGGTTGGTAACATCGCAATCCCGGCGCCGGCGAGAGCGGCTCGGCGCGTGACCGCCGCCTCGTTGCTCTGCAGTTGTCCTCTCACGGGAATCCGGAGCGACTGGCCATTTCTTTGAAGGCGGAATTCGGTGCGGCCAACGTAGGCGTGGGTGATGCAATCGTGGTTTCGAAGATCGTCCGGCACGCTGGGGGTGCCGCTGGTCTTGATGTACGCCGGCGACGCGCAGACAACGGACCGGCATACTCCCAGCTTCCGCGCTACCAGAGGGTCGTCGAGCACGTTGCCGATTCGCACCGCCAGGTCGATGCGTTCCTCCACAAGGTTGACGGTTCGCTCCAGCGCGATCAATTCGACCTGCGTTTGCGGATGCCGCGAAAGGAAGTCCGTCACAACGTCGGCCAGGTAGGCCGCGGCGAAGGAAGTGCTGGTGGTGATCCGGAGCTTGCCTCCGGGCGCCGCGCGCCGCGCGCCTGCCACGCTTTGTACGTCACGCGACAGCTCGAGCATCTGACGGCAGCGCTGCAGCGCCTCTTCGCCGGCGTCTGTGAGGCTAACTCGCCTTGTCGTTCGATGCAGTACTCGTACTCCGAGCCAACGCTCGAGGCTTTCGAGATAGCGCGAGACCATGGCCCGAGACATGTCCAGCGCTCTGGCCGCCTCGGTCAGGCTGGCGCGGTCAGCCACTTCGGTGAACACCTGCATGGCGGTGATTCGATCCACGATTAGATCGATCCAGTAGACAAAGTATCGACTATTCTACTGTTTATCTACTGTTTAGTATCGAATAGAGTGGCGCCGTCCTCCCAACCACGCGAGCGATTCCATGATCAAGCCTTGCCGTCCGCTGTTTGCCAGCCCCCTCGGCGTCGTCACCAACGAGGCCGTTGCACAACCGAGTGCCCTGTCCCTCCAGGTCTACAACGCCGACGCCGGCAGCTTCCACGTCAACGCGGTCCTGGTATCCGGCACGACGGACGCCGTACTCATCGATACCGGGTTCACTCAGGCAGATGCGCACAGGATTGCCGCGATGGTTCTCGACAGCCGCACGACGCTGAAGACGATCTACATCAGTCAGGCCGACCCGGACTTCTACTTCGGCGCCGGGCTTCTAAAGAAGTTGTTTCCCGAGGCGACGCTGATCGCCAGCGCGCCCACCGTGAAGAAGATTCAGGCGACGCTACCCACGAAGCTGCAGGTGTGGGGGTCGCGACTGGGCATCAATGCGCCGACGGACGTTCCGGTGCCCGACGTCATTACCGGGAACACGATCATGCTGGAAGGCCAGTCGCTCGAAATCAGAGGTCTGCATGATTCGCTCCCACACCGCAGCTACGTATGGATTCCTTCTTTGAAGGCCATGGTGGGTGGGGTCAATGCATTCGCCAGTCTGCATGTGTGGACGGCTGACACCCAGACCGCGCAGGAACGGGCCGACTGGAGCAGGAAACTCGGCGCGATGGCAGCGCTTCAGCCAACTACCGTCGTTCCTGGCCACATGCTCCCCGGACAGAAGCAAGACGCTTCGCAGCTTGCCTATACGCAGTCCTACCTGGCCCGCTTTGAATCAGAGCTGGCGACGGCGCCGAACTCGGCTGCGCTGATCGAGGCGATGAAGTCGGCCTATCCCACGGCGGGCCTGATGGTGGCGCTCGAAATCGGCGCTAAGGTCAACAAGGGCGAAATGAAGTGGTGATGCAAACCAACTGAGCGAGGACTTGTCAGCCGCATGAATGTTGGCGATGGCGTGTGCGGTTTGTGTCCGCCCTTGGTGGGATCGCGTTGAGCCACGCGACGGTCGCAGTTCGCCGGTCGCGGACATTTCGCAAAATCGTCGAGGGGCCGCTGCTCCTCTCCTGCGGCACTGACTTCGCCCGCGTTGCCGTTATGCGGTCCCCGGCACGGGTCGTGCCATTATCAAGTCCGTTTGATTGTCCGACCCTAGCCTGAACTTGTGTTCTCCAACCGTCGCGAATTGCCACTGTTCATAGAACGAGATCGCTCGCGTGTTGCGTTCCCAAACACCGAGCCAAAGCGTTCGATGACCCGACAGTCGGGCCGCATCGAGGCTCGCCCGCATGAGAGCAGCCCCCACCCCGCGTCCAATGGCACTTCGGTCGACGTAGAGCCGGTGAAGTTCGATGGGGTCGCGTCCGGAGACGCTCGAGTCGGTCGTCCCTGTGCGGAGCTTGGCGTAGCCGCCCGGTAGTTCCTTGCCCTCCACGAACGCGAGTAAAAATGTATTTGCATCGTCGGCCAACTCGTCCCGAACGCGATCAAGCGAGACGAGTCACGCACTACGCATCCATGTTGTCGGTCGAGTTGTCATCGGCGAAGGTATCGCGGAACGTCCGCGCGGCGAGCGCTCCCAGTTGCTCCGCGTCGGCGGAGGTGGCGATTCGGATAAGGGGTCGCTCGAACATCATCGCCAAGGTATTGAGTCCGAATTTACAAGAGGCAAACGATTGTATGAAGTAGGTTTCGCCGCATGATCTCGTGGCGCTAAAGGCAGGTGACCATTGCAGGAGGATAGTGTCTTCGGTGTTTACGAGTCACGACGTTATCCACTAGCGCGAGGTTGACAGCATCACGTGCCGTCTATGCCAGAACTTTAACGGTGCCCCCGGTTCCTGCCGCAGCGAATCGTCGACTCAACGTCAGGTATTGGGCGCAATAGCGGTGATACCGAGGGTCCGCTCCTGGCCGTTCAGCGACATTGGAGTCTGAACGCGGGCTACTTGATCGTTGACCGTCGCAGTTCGACCCATCGCCGACGTAACGAACCGCTCGAAGCGGACATACGATTGCGTACAAGCGGACGCTGAACTACTTGGAATTCAGCGGGAAGGAAGCGCGTCCGAATGCGGCGGCTAGAGCGACTTCGCGTAGGCGGCGACATAACTGCCCTGGACCAAAGTCGTGCACACGAAGCCCAACCAGATCGCAGCCGCGTAGCTTGCTATCGATGGCGAGGTTGAACAGCGGCGCTCAAGACCTACTTCTTCGCCTTCTGAGGATCGTCGTCGGGGTTAATGTAAGTTATGTTGAATGGCCCCATCCCGTTGACCTGAACCACCGTCTGAGCCTTCGCGAATGCGTAATGGTGGTCCCCTCCCGAAAGAGCATGGAATCCTCCGGCGATGAGCGCGTGCGCCTTGCTCATCTCGATCTTGTCTCCCGTGCCAAAATAAAATGTCCCGGAGATCACGGTAAGACTCTCGTCCTGCGAATGCGCGTGCGGCGGAAGCTTGAAGCCTGGGGGCAACATGAGTCGGATGACGAATGGCCCCGGTTTGCCCGGATCGCCTTGCAGGACGGCGAGCTTCGCGCCCTTGGGTATCGAAGGCGGAGCGTCGCCCCATTTGATGTCTTTCGAATTGATGAATACCTCTTTGTCGCTCGTTCCCTGAGCTAACGCCGGGGCTGCCATGGCCCCCAAAACGATTGCGGCCAACGTTACTGCGGCTGTCTTCTCTGACGTGTTCATGGTGTCTATCTCCGATGCGGCGACAAGGATTACCGAATTCACGGGCCCCGCTGTATTAATGATCGCAAACCTAACTGCGCTGATAGATGAGGGCCAGTCGAGGTAGCGGCAGAACTCCCGCTCCACATATTCGGGCACCGGCCCCGCCAACCAACGCACGCCACGGCCCGTGACGGTTGAGGACACCGCGAGCGCAGCCGCGCTGAACCACAGCGCCCGACGCTCGCGGCAATTTAGGTTACCGGTCGTCGCCGTCGCGGCCGACGGAGGCTGCAACTGCCGGAGTCGCGGAATTCACGGATCCGGTCAGAACCCAAGCGCGCTGGCTGGGTGCGAAGCGAGGCGCCAGGAGGCCGTCGTTGATTTCGCGCGTGACGGCGAAGCGGTTGAACGCTGTAGCGGGAAGGAACAAACGCGAATTGTCCGCGAACCCGTCCGACGGCGTGTCAACGTCGCCTTCGACCGCAGAAATCACTCCATCGCCATCCGTATCCACGCGCTTGACCTCAGCGGCATAGGCGTCAAAGAGCCGCTGCGGGAAGGGGGTGCCCGGCTCGAAGGAGGCGACACGCTGATACACGTCGAGAAAGATCTCGTTCGCCAACCCACTGGGGATGAATCGCATGCGAAATTCACGCTGCGAATCGACATCGCCGTCGAACTTGTCCGGGTCGCGCGGACCACTGGCGGCCACGACGCCGACGGTGTTGGGATTGTCACCATGGGTAATCGGGTTGTTCTTCACGCCTGCCGGTCCGGAGCCTGGCACTACCGACGACAATGCCCCAAGCTTACCGGCCTCGAATGTTCCAGGAATCCCGCCCGTGAACGGCAGCTCGTACAACGGATGGATCCAGTTCGTCGTGTAGTTGAATTCCCAATAGGCATGGCAGTCACTTTGCTGCAGGCAGTTGTAAGCCCCCATGCTGAGCTGAATCGGAACTACGTTGGTTTGAGTGTCGGGGAAATGGTCGGCCTCGCTCGGAAGGCGCACATCGTTGCCGTCCATGGTGAACACGTTTCCTTTTCCGTTTTCGAACACGTTGTGCCCTTTGCCCATGGTCTTGAGCGCAGCAGCGTCCGCGGCGGTGATGGTCCCGAACTGCGCGCGGCCATCCGGACCGGGCGCAGCGGACGGCGCGACACGCAGGTCGTGAATCATCCAGCCCTCATACCAGCCGCTTTCGTTGTTGATGACGAATAGCCCGGAGATGTCCGTGAATACGTCGATGAAGGCGCGCACGTCGTTGGGATCGGTGGGCAAGTCCGGCTTGGGCTCGACGACTTCGCGGACCGCGCCGATGGTGGGCAGTCCGCAGTCGAAGCCCGTCGCCGTGAGCATGACGGCATCGTTCACGTTCGCGAACTGTTTGGTGAACACGTTCGGCTCGAAGCCGCTGGTGTTCAACAGGTAATACTGGAAGAGTTGACTGGGATGGTCGGCTTCGGCATACGCCTGCACGGGCAGTACTGAATGGGGTCGCCCTGCCAATTGCCCCAAAACATCTCGCAACGGGTCAGGCAGATGGCGCACATCCCCGCGATTCAGTACCGCTTCTCGGTCCGGCGCAGCGTTGGGGTTGGGATGGCATGGCGGCGGTGGTGAAGGCAGCTTGATTGCGTGTGCTTCCCCGCCCACCAGGATGCCCAGCCCCGCGATCGCGGATAGCGTAGCCAACCTGCGTGCAGGGTTCCGCACAATGTGCTTTCTCATCTTGTGTACTCCTTCTGATCAAGTTGCCACGGCACCCTTTGCGTCTGTCGGCAATCGTCATCTCCTGCCGTCGATGGATTGAGCAGCGCGACGACCTCACGTGACTGCATGTCCACATCCGATTGTTTCCGGGTGACGCGGTGCTGGAATTTGATGACAAGGAAAAAGGAAAGTTGGTCGCACTTGTCTCATCCGATTCTGCTCATTTGAATCCCGGTCAAGCGGGGGTTGAAGTCAGCTTAGCGGGTAGACGTGCCGGCGAAATTTCACCGGGATGCCATTCCTGTTTCATTTGTTGCGCGCACCTCAGGCGGGCGTCGATTGGAGAAGCTGCTCGCCGTATCCGGCCTTCGGCTATTGCGACGTGAACTTCTTTGCGATCACCAGGTTCACCTTGGCAGCAACCAGAGAGGCTCGGCGCACAAGACCGCCTGGATTATCCGCGCGAGAGATGATCTCGAATGAAAGGTGCCCGTGTCGTCGCGTTCCATCATCCGTGTGTAGCCGACGACATCCGCGATGACGATGGCGGCAACGCGACGGGTGACGTTCGTGGCCGTCACGGGTAAATTGAGCTGAATAACTTGCTATTGCCGCGAAGATGAGCACTCCCGTTGTTACCGCTCCGGTATCCCTGCTTTGCGAAGACCGGCAAGGATATGACTCTCGGTCAGTTCGGCATACTTCGGAGAATCCGATTTTTGCAAGGCAACGTAGCGTGCGATCGTGTAGTTCGGCGCACGTTTGAGTAACTCGGCTTTTGCGGCGGCGGCTTTGACCTTATCCCCAGACTGGGCGTATGCAGCGGTCAGGAGCGGGTAAACGTAGAACCATCGGTCTTCATAGGCGCGCCATTTCTCGCAGGCGACGATCGCCTGCTCGTAACGACCCAGAAGAAGGTAGCTCCAGCACCGCATCAGGTCATAGTTTGAGATGGCACGGGGTTCCAGCGCAACGCCTCGCTCTGTCGCTTCGAGCGCCCTTTCGGGTTGGCCGGTCATCACCATGAGCCATGCGAGGGTGTTGAACCGGGAGGTTGGATCGAGCTGACGTTCCCTCGCCTCCGCCTCCAGCGCCGCTGCCAGGTTGGCTTGCCACCCGAGCGCAATCGCTCTTAGTTCCCAAGCGCGCGGATCGGTGCTGTCGAGATCCAATGCTCGCGCCGACAACGCGATCGCTTCTTCCACGAGGTGATCGCGGTCCGCACCGGGATCCTGCTCCAGCTCCGCGATCACGTTAAACCCGCGACCCAGCAACGCCGGGAGCAGCGCCGGGTCGAGTCGAAGGGCCTCATCGTATAGCCGACGAGCCTCCAGAAGCGCGGTGTGGGCGTTGATGTCCAGCGCATCTGCACGAAAAACGAGCTTCATCCCGGGCGACTGGTCCGGATCGGCGCGACGAATGTCGTAGAACGCATTTCTGGTACGACGAACCATTCGGCCCACGATTACACTGCGTTCTGCCGCATTCGAGACGCGAAAGTCGGTTTCGTCGGTCCAAAGTTGCACGCCATTGCTCGCGTCGATGATCCGGGCACGCAGCGTCGCGTGGTCTTCCTGCTGTCGGACGTCACCCTCGACGATGTATCGAATCCCTAGTTCTCGGCCGATCATTCTCGGATCCCGACCACGTCCCCCAACAGTCGCGAGGCTCGGCGTTACGAACCGGATCTCGCGGACCCCTACAGGGAGCTTTGAAGCGAATTCGTCGCTGAGCTGCAACGCGAGCTGATCGTCGCCACCGCTGCCGCCTTTGGAAACCCACGGAAGGATCGCCGCTGAGGCGAGAGAAGGCGCAGGAGTCTCGCCCGTCGTCTTGCCGCCCTGCAGGACCCACCAGCCCGCTACCGCGGCAATCAGCAATGCGACGCTCAACCCTGCGGACCACGTCCAGCGCCTCCGATTCATCAATCGAGTTATGCCGCTCGCTTGCGGCGGGGGGGGACTGTGCTTGGCGAATCCCACCCGAAAAACGCGAATGGGACGAGCGATGTTCTTGACTCGCTGCTCGCCGCCATCAACGAACTCGACGTCGAGCTGGCCGTGGACTTGCTCGCGAACGCCAGCGGACACGCAAATGCCGCCCGGCTCCGCCAATGCTTCGAGCCGCGCCGCGACATTGACTCCGTCGCCGGCAATATCGTTCCCGTCGACGATGATGTCGCCGAGGTTGATGCCGATGCGGAATTCGATGCGCTCGTCGGCAGCCTTCGACTGGTTGTCGGCGCTCATCAAGCGCTGCACTTCGATCGCGCAGCGGAGCGCCGAGTCCGCGCTGCCGAATTCGAGCAACATCCCGTCACCGGCGGTCTTGACGACCCGGCCGCCATGTTCGGCGATTTTGGGATCGATGACGCGCTCGCGAATTTCTCGCAGCCGCGCGAACGCTCCAGCGTCATCACGTTCCATGTGCCGGCTGAAGCCGACCACGTCAGCGATGAGGATGGCGGCCAGCCTGCGGCTAACAGCACTCGGATTCACGGTCGCCTCTGTGACAGTCAAGAATGGCGAGGTCAAACCGTAACACAAGGCCGGGCCGGCCTGCGCGGGGCGGGTGGGTTCCCATTTAACCGTACCGCGACTCAGCGTCAGCCGGTTCTTACCGAACGTTGGTGATAAGCGGCCGCTATGCGGAGCGAGGCACTACGGCTGGTCGGGGCCGACTGCAACCATGTGGACGAGTTCATGGCCGAGTGTCCGAAGGGCGGAGCAGTCAAGCTATTTTCGCTCGCTCTGGAGCTCGCGTGGCGCCTCGGCAACGTGTTCTGCAGGAATGCTCACGGTTGCAAGCGCGAGAACGTGTCGCAGTCTCGCGGATCTCCAGATGCTAGGCCCTTATTCGAGCCGGGCCGCAGCGCATCAGCGTCAACTGCCTTGCGCCGTCGCTCGTCGTGACGTCGCTCTTCGACAAAGTCGGCTCGAACGCCTCGATCGAGGAGAAAGAGGCCGACCATCCCCTAGGCTTCGGCACCGTTGACGACGTAGCCAATGCAGCCATATTTTCTATCCGATGCGAGCAAATGGATCACCGGACAGGCGCTAATAATGGATGGTGGGTATTCGGCGAAGTGATTGGTTTAGCGCGACCCATAGACGACTGACGAACTCAACCGGCCACGCAAGCGAGCTCCAACGTTCGGAGCGTTTCGGCGATTTCCCGATGTAATCGCGCGGCGCCTTGCATCTGTTGCCTATCGTCTCCGCCGCGCGCAGTATTTGTTTAGCATGCCTTCGCGAAGGTCCACGGAGCGCCGCTCGGCAGCACTCGACATAGACCCGCACCCAACCGCAGAGAACATCAAGGAGGATAGAAAATGCCTGGCTATTACGATCTGAAGAAGACGGCTTCCGGCAAACTATATGTTTAACCTTAAAGCCGGAAATCACGAGGTTATCTTGACCAGTGAGACCTACAACACCAAGCAAGCGGCAGAAAGTGGAATTGCGTCAGTACAGACCAATTCCCCCAACGACGAACGCTATGAACGCAAGAAGTCCACCGGGGGAGAGCCGTTTTTCGTCCTCAAAGCGACCAACGGCCAGACGATCGGAAAGAGTGAGATGTACTCGTCGGCGTCTGCGATGGAGAGCGGTATCACGTCGGTGAAGGCGAACGGACCAACGAAGACTGTACGGGACCGGGACGCAACGTAGCAGTGCGTCGCGTTCAACGGCGGAGCAAAAGGAATTGATCCCGAGGCTGACCGACATGGTTTCGGCATGCAAAGGCGTGTTCGAGTATCGCGGCAAGCTTTGGGGCCAGTTGACGGAGGACGACGGCAACATCCCGCGACGCGCATTGGGGTCATTGCACGCGAAATTCTCGGCACCGGCCGCGCCGCCGAGACAGGAGAGACGTTGCACTAACTCTTTGCGGGGCGCCAGCAACGTGCTCGACCGAGCGGTTCGCACAACACTGCGCGACCGCTAACGACGGCGGATTCAACCCGTCGACGCAACAGCTTCATGAAATCGTTGTGCTGGCGTTTCGTAGTGCAGCGTCTTTCTCGGTCGTTCGTTGAGGCGCCGCGCGATCGCGTTGAGCTTGGCT
>Ga0068859_100007746_pt1 | contig 10902 bp, 11 predicted proteins | sample KBSSwiS22_FD_66585 | JGI IMG/M metagenome (GOLD analysis project Ga0068859, IMG submission 66585) | Switchgrass rhizosphere microbial communities from Kellogg Biological Station, Michigan, USA - KBS Switchgrass S2-2 | ecosystem: Host-associated > Plants > Roots > Rhizosphere > Soil ... | reverse complement strand
GGTGGTGAGGCGTTGTTGGTGGCAGGCCGCGGCGCGGGTCGTGCTGGTGATCGCGGCGGGCCTGCTGATCGTCTCGCCGGCGCGGCCGTTGTTCCCGGTCCTGACGCTTTTAGGAAAACTGCCCCATCCGCCGGCGCGCCTGGTGGAAGTCTATTCCGTCTATCGGGAACGCCACGATGCGTTCGCCCCGGTGCGCGCGGTCTTGCCGGCGGGAGTGACGGTGCTGGGCATGACGACGTTCGATGATCCGGAGACGTCGCTGTGGCGGCCGTTCGGGTCGCGCCGGATCGAACATATCCTGCCGGAGGACACGGCGGCGGACCTGAAAGCGCGCGGGATCGGATACGTGCTGGTGCGGGGCGAGGTGTTCGGCACATGGTTTCCGGGAGCGATGGACGACTGGCTGGCGAAGATGGACGCGCAGGTGGTCCAGAAGCTGTCGCTGGACCTGCGCGCGGCGCAGGGGCCGGCGGACTGGTATCTGGTGAAATTGAATTAGCAAAACGGCGCTCGCCAAGTCCGTCGACGATTCATTAAATTCACGCATGGCCGAACCGGTCGAACTCACCATCCTGATGCCCTGCCTCAACGAGGCGGAGACCATCGCCCGTTGCATTGAAAAAGCGAAGGCGGGCATCGAACGGTCGGGGGTAAAAGGGGAGGTGCTGATCGCCGACAACGGCAGCACGGACGGTTCCCAGGCGATCGCGGAAAAGCTGGGCGCGCGCGTGGTGCCGGTGCCGGCCAAAGGCTACGGCAGCGCGTTGATCGGCGGGACGCGGGCGGCGGCGGGCCGATGGATCCTGATGGGCGACGCCGATGACAGCTACGATTTTTCGCAGGCGGACCGTTTCGTCAAAAAATTCCAGGAAGGCGCCGACCTGGTGATGGGTTGCCGGCTGCCGGCGGGCGGCGGGACCATTTTACCGGGGGCGATGCCGTGGAAAAACCGCTGGCTGGGCAACCCGGTGCTGTCGTTCATCGGCCGGTTGTTCTTCAAATGTCCGGCCCACGATTTTCATTGCGGCCTGCGCGGTTTCACCCGGTCCGCTTTCGAGCAGATGGACCTGCAGACGACGGGCATGGAGTTCGCGTCGGAGATGGTGATCAAGGCGACGTTGCGGAAGCTGAAGATCGCGGAAGTGCCGGTGACGTTGAGCAAGGACGGGCGGTCGCGGCCACCGCATCTGAAACCGTGGCGGGACGGCTGGCGTCACCTGCGGTTCATGCTGCTGTTCTCGCCGCGCTGGTTGTTCCTTTATCCGGGCATCGTTTTATCGGTGGTGGGGACGTTGTTGGGCGCGCGGCTGGCGCTGGGCGATTTCCAGGTCGGCGCGGTCCAGTTCAACATCGGCACGCTGTCGGTGGCGTCGATGACCGTGATCATCGGGTTTCAACTCGTGGCGTTCGCCTTTTTCACGAAGGTGTTCGCGATCGCGGAAGGATTGTTGCCGGACGACCCGAAGTTGTCGCGGTGGTTGAAGGTCTTCACGCTGGAGAAGGGGATCGTGCTCGGGCTGGTGGTGCTGGCGGGCGGCTTGGGGTTGCTGGCGCGTTCGTTCTGGATCTGGAAGCAGGCCGGGTTCGGGGAATTATTGCCGGTGGAAAACCTGCGGCGGCTGATCCCGGCGGTGACGTTGATCGTCCTCGGCATCCAGGGGATCTTTTCCAGCTTTTTCATGAGCGCGCTGGGATTGAAGACGGCGAAACGGCGGCCGCCGGCGGTGCTTTAGAGCTTCAACTTTTCGATCTCGAACGGCCGGCATTCCAGGCCCGCGCGGTGGTTGGCGGAAAAATCCGGTCGCGGATCCTGGTACATCAGGCTGACCAAACTGTCGCTGCGGAAGTTGAGCCGCAGGCCGGCGCTCTCGGCGCTCTTCAACCCGAGCCAGACCAGACGCCACGGCAGGGGGATGAATCCCGGTTTCCGGCCCAGCGCGCGGGCGATCTCCTGGAGCAATCGTTTGAACGGCCACGGTTGCGGGTGCGCCGCCGTCAGGACCGAAGCCCCGCCGCCCGCCTGGCCTCCCGCATAGCGTTCGATGAATGAGCAAAGATCTTCGTGGTGGACCAGGAATTGGATCTGTGAACCATCGCCGATCATCGGGACGATCGAAGATTTCCTGACCTGGGAAACGAGTTTGCCGAACATCCCGCCTGATCCGCTGCCGTAGACGAGGCCGGGCCGCAGGACGAGCGCGCCGTTGTCGAGGGCGATCTTTTCGATCTCCAATTTTGCCTTGCCGTACAGCGACCGGCAGCCCGGGTACGCGCTGATGCTCGAGATGAAGATGATCTTCGGGATGCCGGCGGCGCGGGCGGCTTCGAGGACCTTGCGCGAACCTTCGACGTTCACCGCGCGGATCTCGTCCCATTTCAACGGTTTGAAATCATACGCGCAATGGACCAGCGTCGAGAGGCCGGCCAGCAACGCGGGAGAAACGTCGTCGCCGAGCTGGAACCGGAACCCGCTCGCGCCGGCCCGGGGACGGCGCGTCAATTCGAAGCTTTGCCAGCCGCGGGAACTGAAATGGTCTTTGACGCAACCGCCCACGTAGCCGTTGCTGCCGGTGATGGCGCAAATCTTTTTGTCGCTCATAAATCTGCGGTCCGCGAGCCGATGCGGTGGGCATTGGCCATGACGGAAAAAGTGATGGTCGTGGCGGGGACGCTCGGCAGGACGCTGGCGTCGACGAGATGAAGCCGTTTCCAGCCATGCGGCCGGCCGAGCACGTCGCTTTCGAACGGTTGCGGTTCCTTCCGCATGGGTAACGAGCCGCCGGTATGATAACCGCGGCCCGGGTCGGCGATCTGCAGCAGGGGCGGCAGCGGGATCCCGCCGAGCGCGATCGCCCGGCCGGACAATTCCTTCAACACTTTCCGGATGGTGGGGACGGTCTGCGGATTGGGTTTGGCGTCGAGTTGCAGGACATCTTTCGCGCCGTCGCGTTTCAACGTCATGTCGATGGTGCTCGAGGCGTCGGAATGCAGGTAGCCCTGGACGATCAACAGCCGTTCGGCGAACGGCCGGGCGAACAGTTTGAACGGCCCGAGCGAGCCGCGGATCGCGTGGCCGATGATGTCGCTGTAGCTGTAGACCTGGAGGTGGACGGTATGGCGGCTGACCTGGCGGTTGTTCAATTCGACGAACGCCTGGCTGAGGGTATGGAGCGGTTCGCGGCGGACGTCCCCGGCGCCGCGCGCGCGCAGGATCGGGAACAGAAAATATTGGCTGTCGCGCAGCGTGAGCGGCCGGTCGAAGGCGTCCTGCGACCGCAACAGGATCTGCGCGGTGGGGATGACGCCGGCGGCGAGGTAGACGCGCGGCGCTTCGAAGGCGAGGGGCGCGCCGGTCTGGCGATGGAAGCCTTCGATCGAGACCTTGCCGGCGTCCTCGCGCAGGTGGGTGACGATGACGTCGGACTGGTACCGGAACCGCGCGTCGCGTTTGAGTTCACGGACGGTATCGGCGGCGTTGAAGATGCAGCCGTAGACGCAGCCGGTCATGCATTGGCCGCAATAGACGCAGCCGGCGCCGCGGGGCGAGGCAGCGCCACGGACGGCGAGGCGCGACCGGCCGAAGCGCCAGCCGCGGGCGCGGAGTTTTTCGCGGTGCCGTTCCAGCCGGCGCAGGAACCGGTCCGCCTGGCGGCTCAACTGCAAGGGATCCGGCCGGTCGCAATATAACGGAAACGATTCGGCCAGGTCATCGGGCTGCCCGGCCAACCCGGTGATCCCGGCCACGGCGCGATAGTGTGGCGCGAGGTCGGAAACCTTGATGGGCCAGTCCTGGATGTCGTCGTCGCGATACGGCAACATCGCCGCGCCCCAGACGTTGCTGAGGCCGCCGAGGGCGAGGGAAGGGCGGAAGCCGATGCCGTTGCCGCGCCAGGGGATCTTTTCCTCGGTCTCGCGGTAAGGAAAATCAGAGCCGAACAACGTCTTGAGGGGGATGCCTTTGGCGGTGGCGGCGATGTCGCCGCGGACGGCGGCGAGCTGGGCGGGTTTCCATTCGGAAATTTTTTTGGCGGCGAGTTCGCGGACGGTTTGGGCCTGCGGGGGCTCGAGTTCGATGCCGGCGTCGAGCATGAGGACGTCGGCGCCCTGCGCGAGGAGCGCCTGGGCGCAGGCGACGCCGGCCGGGCCGGAACCGATGACGCAGTGCATGGCTAAAGTTGTGAAATTTTCCTGCGCGGCCCAACAACAATCTTAACTTTCTTGTCAGCCGGCGGCGTTTTTCTACATTGACCGGATGGCACCGACCCGGACCGATCGCATCAACCGCCTGTTGCGGAACATTTTTTTCGCCATGGCGGGATTGCTGGCGTTGTATGCCGTGTCGTTCATGGTCTTTCTCCATGCCGGGGAGCAGCCGTTGTGGCGGGCGAAGATGATCTGGCTGACGATGGGCGGGGCGGTCTTTTTTGTCGTCGCCGGCCTGCGTTTTTCGCCGGCAGCCAAGTTCAAGATCTTTGCCGTGTTGCTGTGCCTGTTCCTGCTGGAGCTGTTGTTGCAGGCGACGGCGTGGCTGGGGGTGTTGCCCGGGGTGGAGACGAAGTTGAAGGCGCCGTATGCGAGGGTCTATTGGACGGCGGAAGGGCGGGGCAACGGGGTGCGCAACCGTTTCGGCTGGTATTTTCCGCCGTTCGACCTGAAGGCGCCGCACAAAGTGGCGGTCATCGGCGACAGCCAGGTGGAGGCGGTGGAAGTGGCGCGGACGCAGAACCAGGCGGCGGACCTGCAGCGGTTGTTGAAAGAAAGGTCGCCGGACTGGGCCGTGCTCGGGCTGGGTTCTCATGGCACCTGCCCGGCGTATTCCATCGAAGTGCTGGACTACGCGTGGCGGCATTTCCAGCCCGAGGAAGCGATCGTGGTGGTGTCGATGGGCAGCGACGTGACGGAGGCGTCGCCGGTCCTGAACGACATCCCGCCCGACCGGTTTCTCTATTACGAGCTGGACCCGTCCGGCCGCCTGGTCTTCAACGCGGCCAGCGCGGGGGTGCGGCAGCGGTTCGACCAAAGCCTGGAATTTTGTCATCGCTCGTTGTGGGCGACGTTGCCGGTGCTCATCAACAGCCATTGCATGAGCCTGCAACTGGCGGATTCGTTGCGGGACCGATGGTACATGCGTCATCGCATGGCCGAGCTGGTGGCCAATGGCAACCTGGAGAACGGCTTCAACCCGGCGGCCTTCGCGGTGAACCCGTCGTCCGATGCGCAGCGTGCGTTGCGGATCCTGATCGCCCAGTTGCAACAGTGCAAAAACCTCTGCGACCGCCATGGGATGAAGTTCCGGGTCGTCACCATCCCATCGTTCCAGAAAGCATTCTATGATTCCCAACGTGGCCGCGACTGGACGACGCGCATCGGCGACTACGATTATTTCAAGCCGGAATGGGAGATCATCGGCTGGGCGCGGGCGAACGGGGTGCCGATCGTTTCGATGGGCGAAGTCATCCGGCAGAAGCGATTGGACGTCGACGAGATCCGCAGCCTTTATTTTTCGAACGGGATGGGACATCTGACGCCGAAGGGCCATGCGTTGTGCGCCCAGGCGATCTTCGACGGGTTTTACTCTTCCGACAACAGCGAGAAAGCCAAATAGGGCACGCCGAAGAACAGGACGGCGGTGCCGACGGCGCAGACGAGGATGGCCGGCAGGATGCCGTCGGTCCGATGATAGACGTGCATGATGGTCAGGGCGGAGACGAGATAGGCGCCCAGCAGGATCGCATCGATCTTCCACTCCAGCGGTCCGGAAAAGATATCACAAGCCGCGAACACGAGGCCGAGCACCAGGCCGAAGATCCAGGGACGCCGATGGCCGCCGTCGTCGCCATATTTCAGCGCCAGCGTCCAGCTCAGCAGTTTGAAGGTGACGGAAAAGATGAACATGCCTGGGCCGAACGGTATCGCCGGGCCGGGATGATCGCCAGCTGATTCACGGCAGCCAATGTTCTTTCCGGAACGCTTCGTCGATCTTCGCGGCCATCAATTCGTTGGCGTGGTCGTTCGGATGCGCGTCTTCGGGCGAGGCCCAGAACTGTTTCGGGTCGCCGGTGGCGGGGAAGGCGTCGATCAGGTCGACGACCTCGAACTGGTTGGTGGCGCCGACGGCGCGGATGAGGTCGTCGATGTGGGTGAATTCGTAATCCCCGGACAGGCTGTGCAGTTCGGGGATGAGGACGACCTTGAGCGGGAGGTGGCGGTCGCGGCAGAGCTGCGCCAGGTCGGCGAAGGCCGCCTGCTCTTTTTTCCAGCCGGGCTGGTCGCCGGCGTAAAGGCCGTTGTAATACTCTTTATACGTTTTATTGGCCCCGACATTGCGCAAGAGGCTGTCGAACTGCGAGGTGATCCAGACGTAACCGTAGGAATGGTAGGCGATCCAGTTGCGGCTGGGATGCGGCGTGGGCTCGGCGTCGTTGATGTACCAGCCCAGCAGGACCAGGTCGGGATCGAGCGCGAGCCATTTGTCCTTGAGCGAGGCGACTTCCTGGGCGGTGTTGTAGTTGCCGATGCCGGTGTTGATGACCTCGTATTTTTCCCAGCGGGTGGAGGGCGGGTGGGTGTTGAACGATTGTTCGAGCAGGAAGGGATAGGTCTTTTCCGTGTGGACGCCCCAGCCGAAGGTGGTGGAATCGCCGAGGACGAGGATGCGGCAGGTGCCGGGTGGTTTGTTGGTGGTGATCTCGTGGTTGCGCAGGCCGAGGGAATTGATCTGGACGTCGGCGCCGAGCAGGAAGGCATGGGTGTTGGGCTGGTGCTGGTGTCCCATCTCGGGGTCGGCCGCGCGCATCTTCAAGTGTTTGGCGTATTTCCACATCTCGAGGCCGAAGTGCATGGTGGGCCGGCCGTAGACGATACGGGCGAAGATTTCGATGCCGGCGAGGCAGACGAGGAGCATGACGACGGCGGGAACGAGGCGGGCGAGGAGGCGGAGACGGCGTTGACGGTTCGGATCCATACAAAATCTTTTATGACCGCGCGCGAAATTGCTCGAAAAACCGCCGGGTTACAAGTTTGTTCTCGGTTGAAGGTTGCTTTGCGGCTTCAACTTCTGCTAGGCTTGCGGGGTGTCCAAAATTCTCGGTGTCTCAGCTTATTACCATGACAGCGCCGCGGCGCTGATGGTGGACGGCCGGCTCGTGGCGGCGGCGCAGGAGGAACGGTTCACCCGCAAGAAGCACGACCACAATTTCCCCCGGAAGGCGGTCGATTATTGCCTGAAAGAGGCCAAACTTCAGCCGGAAGACCTCGATTTCGTCGTGTTTTACGACAAACCGCTGTTGAAATTCGAGCGGCTGCTGGAGACGTACCTGGCGTTCGCGCCGCAGGGGTTGCGGTCCTTCCTGATGGCGATGCCGTTGTGGCTGAAGACCAAGCTGCACCTGCCCAAAGAGATCCGCAAATCGCTCGACGGCCGGTTCAGGAAGAAGATCGTTTTCACCGGCCACCACGAATCGCACGCGGCCAGCGCGTTCTTCCCGTCGCCGTTCGACGAGGCGGCGGTCCTGACGATGGACGGCGTGGGTGAATGGGACACGGCGAGCATCGGCATGGGCCGCGGCAACAAGCTGGAGATGCTGAAGACGCTGGAATTCCCGCATTCGATCGGCCTGTTGTACAGCGCGTTCACCTACTTCTGCGGTTTCCGCGTCAATTCGGGCGAATACAAATTGATGGGCCTGGCGCCGTATGGCGAGCCGAAGTACGTGGACCTGATCCTGGAAAAGCTCATCGACCTGAAGCCGGACGGGTCGCTGGCGATGGACATGAAATATTTCAATTATTGCCAGGGCCTGACGATGACGAGCCCGGCGTTCGATGACTTGTTCGGCGGCCCGGCGCGCGATCCTGAATCGATGATCACGCAGCGGGAGATGGACCTGGCGGCATCGATCCAGAAAGTGACCGAGGAAGTCGTGTTGCGGATGGCGCGGCACGCGAAGGAGATCACCGGCGCCAAATATCTCTGCCTGGCGGGCGGGGTGGCGCTCAATTGCGTGGCCAACGGGGTTTTGTTGCGGGAAAAAGTGTTCGACGACATCTGGATCCCGCCGCCGGCCGGCGACGCGGGCGGCGCGCTGGGCGCGGCCCTGTTCGTGCATTATCATCTGCTCGAGAACGAGCGGAAACCGAACGGTTCGGACGCGTTGATGCAGGGCTCGCTGCTGGGGCCGAGGTATTCCAACGACGAGATCCGCGCGTTCCTGGATTCGCGCCAGATCAAATATCATTTCTTTGCCGACGAAGCCGAGCTGCTCCGCGAGACGGTCGGGGCGATGTTGCAGGAGAAGGTCGTGGGCTGGTTCCAGGACCGGATGGAATTCGGGCCGCGGGCGCTGGGCGCGCGCAGCATCATCGGCGATTCCCGCAGCGAGAAGATGCAATCGCAGATGAACGTGCGCATCAAGTTCCGTGAAAGTTTCCGTCCCTTCGCGCCGAGCGTGCTGGCCGAGGACGTGTCGGCGAATTTCGAGCTCGACCGCGAATCGCCTTACATGCTGCTGGTGGCGCCGGTGCGCAAGGAATTGCGGTGCGAGCTGACCGAGGCGCAGCGGCAGGCGATGCGCGACCCGGACCTGCGCAAGCGGGTGAACGTGAAGCGGTCGGCCATCCCGGCGATCACGCACGTCGACATGTCGGCGCGCATCCAAAGCGTCGACGAGAAGCGCAACGGCCGTTATTACCGGCTCATCCGCGAATTCAAGCGGCAGACCGGCGTCGGCGTCATCATCAACACCAGCTTCAACATCCGCGGCGAGCCGATCGTGTGCACGCCGCAGGACGCGTACCGCTGTTTCATGGCGTCGGACATGGACGTGCTGGTGCTGGAGAATTTTGTGCTCTACAAGACCGAGCAGCCGCAGCTGGCCGAGAACGAGAAACAGAAATACGTCGGCAGCTTTTCGCTGGACTAGAGACATGGACCGCTGATCAACGCTCGTTAGCGAAGATCAGCGGCCAAGAAAATTTTATGATGAACCCGTTCGCAGAAGTGGATTGGAACCCGGACATCCGGGGACGCCGGAAATTCGCCGTCAGCCTGATCATCGGTTTCCCCGTCATCGCCGTCTTGTTCGCGGCGGCGTCGTGGTTGAAGACCCGCCACGTCGGGCCTTTCCCGCTTTGGCTGGGCGGCATCGGTTTCGCGGCCGGCGTGATCTTCTGGCTGGTGCCGCAGATCGCGCGCCCGTTCTACGTCGTCTGGTATTTCATCGCGTGTTGCATGGGCATCGTGGTGGGCAACGTGCTGTTCGCGCTGTTCTTTTACGTCGTGTTCACGCCGTTGGGATTGCTGATGCGGCTGCGGACGAACAAGGCGATCACCAAGGGATTCGACAAGTCGCGGTCCAGCTATTGGCGCCGGGCCGAAAAGCCGGTTGATTTAAAGCGCTATTACCGGCAATTTTAAGGAAGCAATCGAGCAAGAGAGTATTAGCAAGAGAGTATTTTATGGCAGACGACAAACGCAGCGAATTTGAGAAGTCCGGCGACGAAAAAGACATCGGCCTGATGGGCGAATTCATCGGCATGATGAAGCAGAACAAGAAGTACTGGCTGATCCCCCTCATCGTCATCCTGTTGTTGTTCGGCGTTTTGATCATCCTCGGGTCCAGCGCGGCGGCGCCGTTCATCTACACGCTGTTTTGATCGGCGATGGACCTGCTCGCCCATCGCGCGAACCTTGCGGGCCCTGAGCGCGCCTCGGAGAATTCGCTGGCGGCGACGCGGCGCGCGCTGGAGGCGGGTTTCGGCCTGGAGACCGACCTGCGGCGCGACGCCCAAAAGCGGTTCTACATCGCGCACGATCCCCAGCCGCGGACCGACCAGAACGACTTCCAGGCCTTCGCCCGCCTGTTCCGGGAATTTTCCGACCGCACCATCGCGATGAACGTGAAGGAGCTGGGATATGAAGCCGACCTGATCGCCTTGCTGGCCGCGGGTGACCTGGGGGCGAAGCCTTTTTACTTCGATTTTGAGCTGTTGGAGCCGAAGACGCCGGGGCAGGCGCAGCGACGGTTGCGCGGGTTGCCGGGCGGCGACCGGGTCCCGCTGGCGGCGCGGTTGAGCGACCGGGGCGAGACGCTGGAACGGTGCCTGGCCATCCCGGCGGAAGTGGTGTGGGCGGACGAATTCGATTCGTTGTGGCTGAAGCGCGTGCACGTGGAAAAAGTCCGGGCGGCCGGGCGGAAATTTTACGCCATCTCGCCGGAGCTCCATGGATTCGATGAAGCTGCGCGACGGAAACGCTGGCAGGACTTCAAAGAGTGGCAGATCGACGGCCTTTGCACGGATTACGCCTTGTCAGCGCGTGATTTTTTCCTACGATGAACGGCATGTCGTCGACCCCAAAACCCGCCACCTCGCAGTTCGAATGCCATCGCCTGGAGGATTTCACGAAGGGCTGGTTCGTCGGGAATTTTTCCCCGACGCTGATCCCCAGCGACGACGTGGAAGTGGCGGTGAAGCTTTACAAGGCCGGCGACCACGACGCGCGGCATCATCACAAGGTCGGCACGGAAGTGACCGTGGTGGTGAGCGGGCGCGTGAAGATGTCCGGCGAAGAATTCGGCGCCGGCACGGTCATCCGGATCCCGCCCGGCCAATCGACGGATTTCACGGCGTTGACGGATGCGACGACGGTGGTGGTGAAGATGCCGTGTGTGTCCGGCGACAAGTACCTGGATTAAGACGATGAAGATCAAAGCCGTGCTTTTCGACCTCGATGGCGTCCTCGTCGACGCCACCGAATGGCATTACAACGCGCTGAACCGGGCGCTGGCGCTGTTCGGCTACACGATCTCGCGGTACGAACACCTGACGACGTACAACGGCCTGCCGACGCGGAAGAAGCTGGAGATGTTGTCGGTGGAAAAAAGTTTCCCGCGCGGCCTGCAC
>Ga0068859_100007742_pt1 | contig 10905 bp, 10 predicted proteins | sample KBSSwiS22_FD_66585 | JGI IMG/M metagenome (GOLD analysis project Ga0068859, IMG submission 66585) | Switchgrass rhizosphere microbial communities from Kellogg Biological Station, Michigan, USA - KBS Switchgrass S2-2 | ecosystem: Host-associated > Plants > Roots > Rhizosphere > Soil ... | reverse complement strand
CCAGTCGAGGGCGTTGTGGAGCAGCATGAACCCGACCGTCCCCAGGATGATCGCGATGTAGGCGATCCGGATGATCCGGACGACCGCGTGCTCGCTGCGCGTGCCCGGGACGACGTGCACGGGTCCGATCGTGAAGCGTGCTCCCGCCCCCGCGTGACAGGTTCCGCAGGTCTTTCCGAGATTCGCGGGGTGGATCGTCGAGCGCGGGTCGCGGGACGGAAGGATGTTGTGGATGCCGTGGCACGACGCGCAGTTGGCGACGGTCTGGGAGCCCGAGCGAGCCGCGAGGCCGTGGTAGCTGTCCTCGAAGGCCGGCACCTGCTCCCGCTTGAGGTTGTAGCGGGCGGTGAGCCGCTCGTCCTCGTGGCAACGTCCGCAGGTCACGGTCGAGACGCGCGCCGGGTTGACCAGCGAGTCCTTCTCCGCCGGAGCCAGGATCTCGTGCTCGCCGTGGCAGTCCGTGCAGACCGGCGCGCCGGGCTCGCCGCGCGTCACCGCCTGGCCGTGCACGCTGTCGGCGTAGGCCTTCGCGATCTCCCCGTGGCACGCGCCGCACGTCGTGGGGACGTTCCAGTGGTTGATCTTGGACTCCGACAGGCGGGCGGGGGCGATCGCGTGCGTGCCGTGACAGTCGGAGCAGGAAGCGGCCGCCCCGTTGCCCGCCGCCGTCGCACGGCCGTGCACGCTGCGCGCGTAGGCCTCGACCGGCCGCGCGAACGGGATGTGGTGGCGCGCCAGGAATTCCGGATCCGCGTGGCAGGCCCCGCAGGTCGCCGCGAGGTTGCGCTTGGCGACCGGCGAGGCGGGGTCGGACGGCGGCAGGATCGCGTGGCCCTTCCCGTGGCAGGAGACGCAGCCGGGGGTGTCCGGACGATCCTTCTGCTGCGCGTGGACGGAGCGGGCGTGCTCCCGCACCGCGTCCTCGTGGCATGCGGCACAGCTCGGACTCGGGATCGGGTCCGGGTGGGGGTAGGCGGCGATCGCCTCGTGGCACGACGTGCAGTCGAGCCCCTCGTGAACGCTCCCCGTGAGGTGAGCGTCCTCGTGACAGCTCGTGCACTCCTCGGCGGCCGCCGCCGGGCCGGCCAGCAAGACGAGGAGCACGGCCACCGTGATCACAGCGCCCCTACTTCAACCCGAGATCGGTGAGGATCTTGGGATCCTCTTCCTCCGAAGCGAGGATGGTGTGGCACGCGTCGCAGCTCTGCGTGATCGTCTCCCCCCCGGGGGACTCGTGGGTCTCGTCGTGGCAGCGGAAACACCCCGGGAAATCCTCGTGGCCGAGGTTGTTCGGGTAGGTCCCCCACCCGACTTTCATCGACGGGAACACGTTGCGCGCGTAGATGGCGGCGATCTGCTGCGCCGCCCGGTCCACGAGCGCGCGCTCCTTCCGGAAGAGGTCGGGGTACGTCGTCTTGTAGTACGCGGCGAGCCCCTCCGGGATCCGCTGCGCCGCCGTCTCCTGGTCCGGGTACTCCACGCGCAGCAGCTCGACCGCCTTCTTCTTCACGAAGGGAAGCTCGCGGCCGATCCGGCCGTCGGTCATCGCCTCGTCGACCGCGCGCTCGGGGAGCTGGAAGATGTGGCTCGGCCGGTTGTGACAGTCCACGCAGTCCATCGCGCGATGCTCGCCCTTGGCGAGCTCCTCGGGCGTCGCCTTGATCTCCTTCGAGACGAACTCGACCGTGCTCCCGTCGTCGGCGCGATAGGTCACGCGGGGGATGACCTGCCGGCGGTCGTCGGTCGCGATGTAGTGGATCCGCTCCGAGGCGTCGAGGTGCCGGCCGTGGATTCCCTTGCCCGCCGTGCCGCTGTGCCCGCCGATCTTCAGGACGAGCACGGTCGTCAGCGGCGTGTTCTTCTCGTCGTCCGAGTACTTGGTCCGCACGACGACCTTGTCGCCGTGGAACTTCTCGGGCCAGTGGCAGTGCTCGCAGGTCTCGCGCGCCGGGCGCAGGTACTTCACCGGCGCCGGGATCGGACGGGAGTACGTCTTGAAATTGACCGCGAGGACCTGTCGCGTCCCCGACAGCTTCGATCGCACGAACCATCCCGCGCCCGGTCCGATGTGGCAGTCGACGCACCCGACGCGCGAGTGCGGCGAGGTCTTGAACGCCGTGTACTCCGGGGCCATGACCGAATGGCACGTCAACCCGCAGAAGTCGGTCGAGTCCATGTAGGAGACACCCCGGTAGGTCGCCGCGGAGAGGAGCACGATGTTCAGCAGCGTCGCGCCGCCGACGAGCATCGCCCCGCGCCGGAGCAGGCCCTGCCGCAGGTCGACCCGCGGGTACACGCTGGGGAGCTCTCCTCGGGCCTTGAGCTGGCGGCGACGGAGGAACACGCCCAGCGGCATGAGGAGAAGGCCGAGCACGAAGACGGCCGGCAGGATCAGGAAGAGCGCGATCCCGGCGTAAGGGTGGACGGGGCGCGCGCTCACCGCGTCGAGAACCCAGGCGCCGATCATGGTGAGCGCGGAGCTGGTGGTCAGCACCGCCCCCGTCAGGGTGATCGGGTTGCTTCCGAGGTAGGCGAGCGGCATCCACCAAGACGAGAGTTTGCGCATGGAGGCAGATTCATAGCGCGCCCCCGTCATTCCTTCCAGACAAATCTGGTCCGCGATCCCTTCCGCGACCACGTGCTAACCTCCCTGGCATCCAAGGGAGGTCTCGATGCGCACGAAGCTCACGATCGTTCTCGTTGTCGCCGTCGTCGCTCTGCTCGTCGCCGGCTCTCCGGCGGTCGCGGCCGACGGCAAGGCGCTCTACGACAAGAAGTGCGCGATGTGCCACGGCGCGGACGGCGTGCCGAAGAAGATGGCCGAGGGCTCCAAGTCGTTCACCGACCCCGAGTTCAAGAAGGCGACGACCGCCGACTCGATCCTGAAGGACATTCACGAGGGCAAGGGAAAGATGAAGCCCGTGAAGGTGACCGACGAGGAGGCGAAGGCGATCGCGGACTACATCCTGACGCTCGCCCCGAAGAGCTGATCGGGCGGAGAGCCGGGGGGAAGGGGTAACCTCTTCCCCGTGATCTCTCCCAAAGACGCCGAGTCCTTCGAGCTCACGCGCCGGTCCCTCGACGGCCGCACGGTGAGGCTCGGCTACGCCCTCCGCAGCCGCGGCGGCGCGCGGATCGAGCTCGAGGAAACGCTCCAGATCCCCGAGAGCCTGGGCCCGCTCGCAAGCGGGGACGACCCGGCCGTGGCGCGCGCGCTGCTCGCGCTCCACCTGTTCGGCGGGACCTCCTACTGGAAGACCGCGGTGCCGAGACGGCTCGTGGTCGTGGACGCCGCGCTCTCCCTCGAGGATGCGGCCTTCGCCACCGAGGTCTACACGAAGGGGCTCGGCGAGTTCTTCTATCGCAACGGCATCGACCCGGCCGGGGCCGCCGTCTTCGAGGGAACGGGGGCCAAGGCCGCGGCGCCCGTCTCCGGTGGGGCCGGTGCCGCGCTTCTCCTCTGGGGCGGCGGGAAGGACTCGGTCGTCTCCCAGCGCGTGCTCGCCCAGGCGGGAGAGCCGCACGAGCTCCTGACGATCGGCCGGGGGGGGTGGGAATGGGTCACGCGCTCCGCGGGGGTCGCGGGCGTGCCTCACCACGTGGTGGAGCGCCGCCTCGACCCGAAGCTGTTCGAGATGAACACCGCCGGGGCGCTCAACGGCCACGTTCCGGTCAGCGCCTACCTGGCGGCCGCCGGGACGCTCGTGGCGCTGGCGACCGGTCGCCGGGCGGTGATCGCCTCGAACGAGGCGAGCGCATCGGTCGGGAGCACGACCTGGCGCGGGCTCGACGTCAACCACCAGTGGTCGAAGTCCCTCGAGTTCGAGCGGGGCTTCCGAGCGTCCCTCGCCCGCAACCTCGATGACGGCGCCGAGTATTTCAGTCTCCTCCGGCCGCTCACCGAGCTGCGGATCACGAAGGCGTTCACGAGCCACACGCGCTTTTTCTCGAGCGTCACGTCCTGCAACCGCAACTTCTCCCAGACGGGGCCCGCGGCGGCGCGCTGGTGCCTCGCTTGCCCCAAGTGCGTGTTCGTCGCGCTCATGGCGCGGCCGTGGCTCGACGACGCGGCCTATCACGCGCTGTTCGGCGGCGACGCCCTCGCCGACCCCTCGAACTGCGAGACGATCGAGGAGCTTCTCGGGATCCGAGGGTCGAAGCCGTTCGAGTGCGTGGGCACTCCGGACGAGACCGCGGCGGCCGTCCATCTCGCGCGGATGGGAGGGGTGACGCTCCCTCACGGCTGCATGACCGTCTTCGGCGACCGCGTCGCCGCGGAGCGGAACGACCTCGACGCGGTCGCGGCGCGCGCGCTTGCGCGCTCCGGCGACCACGCGATCCCCGAACGCTTCCTCGCGGCGCTCGATGCCTACCTCGATCGGCACTGACGCGCGCGTCGCGGTCTTGGGGTTCGGCGTCGAAGGGCGCGCCGCGGCGGCTTGGCTCGCGAAGAAAGGTGTCAGGCACCTTTTCGTCCTCGACCGGGAGCCTCCCTCCGATCGACCGGAGGGCGCCTCGTTCGCACCGGATTCCGACTCCGCGGTGCTCGACCGCGTGGATCTCCTCGTCCGCTCCCCCGGCATCGCTCCACGCCATCCCCTCCTCGTCGAAGCGTTCCGGCGTGGGCTGCCGGTCACGACGGGAACGAGCCTCTTCGTCGAGGCCGTGCGCGCTCAGGGGATCCCGATCGTCGGGGTCACCGGCAGCAAGGGGAAGTCGACGACCTCGACGATCCTCCACCTCGTCCTCGACGAGGCGGGGATCGACAACCTCCTCGTCGGGAACATCGGCCGCGCGGCGCTCGACGCGCTGGACGACGTCCTCGAGCGGCGCGCGATCGTGATCTACGAGATGTCGAGCTATCAGACGCACGACCTGTCCACCGGGCCCGACGTCGCGATCGTGACGCGCCTGTTCCCGGAGCATCTCGACTGGCACGGCTCGAAGGAGAGCTACTACCTCTCGAAGCTGAACATCGCGAGGGCGCAGCGCGCCTCCGACACGACGATCTGGAACGCGACCGACCCCGAGATCGCCGCGCGCGTTCCCCTCGGTCCCGCGCAACAGGTTCCCTACGGCGACGAGGCGGGGATCCACTTCGCGCGCGGGGCCTTCCATCGCGGGAGCGAGCGGCTCTTCGACGATCGCGACATGAAGCTCCGCGGGCTCCACAACCGGCTCAACGCGTGCGCCGCCCTCGCCGCGGCCGAGGCGTTCGGCGGCTCCGCCGCCGACCTCCAAGCGGTGCTGTCTCGGTTCGCGGGACTCCCCCACCGCCTCGAGGACGTCGGCATGCACGACGGGATCCGCTGGATCAACGACTCGATCTCGACGGCCCCCGAAGCCGCGGTCGCGGCACTCGAGGCGCTCGAAGACGAGGTGGCCACCTACATCGGCGGCGGGGCCGACCGCGGCTTCGACTTCACGCCGCTCGCGACAGCACTCGCGGCCCGGCGCGTTCCGAACGTGATCCTCGTCCCGCCGGGAGGGCCGCGCATGGCGCAGGCGATCGAAGGGCCTTCGCACGCCGCGGCCGATCTCGCCGAAGCGGTCCACCTCGCGCGGCAGCTCACGCCCGCCGGCAAGACGGTGCTGTTCTCCCCCGCCTCGCCGAGCTACGGGACGTTCCGGAACTTCGAGGAGCGCGGTGCGGCGTTCCGCGCGCTCGTCATGGACCCCAGGAAAAGCCGATGAGGAAGGCCGCCTGCTCGTAGTCGCCGTCCCGCTCGATGGGCCCCAGCTCGAAACTCGTCTCGCGCACGACCCGGCCGTCGACGCCGATGTTGAAGTGGTCGCCGACCTTGAAGAAGACGCCGAGGTTCCCGTAGAAGCCGAACGACTGATCGTGCTCGTCGGCGCCGAAGAGCAGGAAGTCGTTGCCGGTAGCGGCGGCCATCGTCAGCGCACCCCCGCCGATATAGGGGCGCACGACACCTTTCCTGGGAAGCCATAGGAAGCCCGCCGAGAACTCGAAGAACCCGACGTCCACGTCCCCCGAGCTGAGCGGGCCCGGAAGCGTCGAGTCGTCCCCCGAGAGCTGCATGGACAGCGCGACGTGCACGGGCGATTTCGCGGGGGCGAAGTCGATCTCGACGCCGAACACCGACGGGTCGCTCTTCGCGCGCCAATCGTCCGAGAGCCGGCGCTCGCCGATGAGGAACTGCACGTTGCCGGTGATGTCGTCCGCGAACGCGGCGGACGGAACGAGTGCGAGCGCGAGAACGATCCCGAGGCGGCGCATCCGTCGATTGTACGGTGTAACCTCCGCGCCGGGGGGAAACCACATGAGACGCGTCCGGCTTTCGATCGCGCTGTTGCTCGCCTTCACCTGTGGTGTGGCGGCGACGCTCGCCGCGAAGAAACCTTTCGATCCCGCTGTCTATTCCGGAAAGGACCCCAAGGCGGCCGCCGAGGCGCTGCTCGCCGCGGCCGAGCCGATCGCGGGGACCGGATCCTGGGAGCGGATCGGAATCGGGAGGGTGCACTACCTCTCCGGGGACAAGGCGAAGGGGCAGGCCCTCTTCGACCTCGCGATCGCGAAGAAGACCGAGTCGAGCGATCTCGAGCGGATCGCGACCGTCTACGCCGTCGCCAAGGAGTGGGACAAGGCGAAGCCGCTGTTCGAGCGCGCGATGACGATGAGCCCCGGCGACGACACCTTGATGATGGAAGCCGGTTGCTGGTTCAACCTGAACGGCGATCGCGCGCGGGCGGAGGAGCTGTTCGGCAAGGCCTTCGCCAAGAACCCCGAGGACGTGTGGCACTACGTGAACGCCGCCGCCTCCTACCTCGGCGAGGCGCCCTTCTAGCCGGGGGCCGAGGCGAGCGGCGGCACGAGCTGCCGCCCGAAGCGCTGCGCGACGCGCTGCGCCCGCGCGAGCGTCTGGAGCACCCGGAAGCGGCCGGTCCAGCGCCAGCGGTCGGAGCGCATCACGTCCGCCGCGAGCAGCGTCACGATCGCCTTCGGGATCTGCATCGCGTCGTGCGGGTCGAAGAAGAAGGCGAGGAAGTGCGGGTCGTAGTACGACCGGATGAACGAGAAGAAGAGCTGCTGGAGGTCGCGGGCCGTCGCCGCGGTCCCCGCGAGGTCGGACGCGTCCACGCGCCCGCGCCGCTTCAGGGCCGCGACGATCGCGTCGGCGGCGCTCACCGCCGTCGTGGTCCCGATGAACACGCCGGTCGAGAAGATCGGATCGAGGAAGCCGGCCGCATCGCCGACGAGGGCGAAGCCGTCGCCGTGGATCCGGCTCACCCGGAAGGAGAAGTTCTGCACGGCCTGCGCCTGGAGGACGCGGCGCGCGGGGCCGAGCCGGCGCCCCGCCTCCGGCGTGCTCGTCACGACCGCGTCGAACAGCGCCTCGAGGCCGCCGGTCACGTGGCGGTACCGGCCGACGTCGAACACGGCGCCGACCGAGGTCGTGCCCGTGCGGAACGGGATGAACCAGAACCACCCCGACGCCGTCACGACGATCGTGATGTTCCCCGCCGCGCGGCCGGGGTTCTGCACCACGCCGTCGAAATGCCCGACGACCGCCATCTTGCGGTGGTTCTCGTAGACCGTCTTCCAATCCATGCGGGTCGCGAGGAAGGCGTGCTGCCCGGTCGCGTCCAGCACGCAGCGCGCGCGCACCAGCCGCTCTTCGCCCCCCTCGGGACGCACCCAGGCACCGGCGAGGCGGTCTCCGTCCCAATGGGGGCGGGTCGCCTTCCAGGGAACGCGCACGTCGGCGCCGCGCTCTTTGGCGGTGTCGAGGAGCATCGCGTCGAACTCGTCGCGGCGCACCTGGTAGGCGTGCGGAATCGCCGGGGCGAAGGCGTCCTCGAACCAGAACTCCACGGACCGCGCGCCGTCGTGCGTCGCGAACGACGCGCCCTCCTTGCGCAGCGCGTGCGGGAGAGCGCGCACCTTGTCGTGGACGCCGAGCCGGTCGAACAGCGGAAGCGAGTGAGGCAGCAGCGATTCGCCGACGTGAAAGCGTGGGAAGGTCTCCCCCTCGACGACGACCGTGGCGATCCCCTGGTCCGCGAGCGCGATCGCCGCGGCCGAGCCGGCCGGCCCGCCGCCCAAGACGAGGACGTCGGTGGACTCCTCGATCACGCGGGCTTTCCGCCGGTGTACTCGGAGAAGATGCCGAGCTCGACGTGGCGCGCCGCACCGGCGAACCCGACGGCCTGAAGCGTGGCGAGCACGCTCTCGGGCGGGACGCACGCCTCGATCGTGTCCCAGTAGTAGCGCATGAGGCGCGCGGTCTCGGCGTGCCGCGCGAACACCTTGGCGAGCACCGGGACGAAGCCGCGCATGTACGCCTTCACGAACGCGTGCGCGATCGCCCCCCGCGGCCGCGTGATCTCGAGCACGCAGGCGCGGCCTCCCGGCACGAGCACGCGGTGCATCTCGCCGAAGACGACCGACAGGTCCGACATGTGGCGGAGCGCGAAGCCCATCGAGACGAAATCGAAAGCACCGTCGGCGAAGGGGAGCGCTTCCGCGACCCCCTGAACCGTCGCGATCCCCTCCGGCAGCGCGCCGCCGCGCAGCATGCCGATCGAGGGGTCGAGCCCGACGACCCCGCCCTGACCCGAGAGCACGGCGACGGCCTCGCGCGCGACGAGTCCCGTCCCGATCGCGACGTCGAGCACGCGCATCCCCGGTTTCAGCCCGGCGCGCAGGAGCGCCTGCCGCCGGTACCAGGGCCCCGACCCGAACGCCATGAGCCGCTCGATGCGGTCGTAGTCCCCCGCGGTCGCGTCGAAGATCCGGCGGACGAACGCGCGCCTCCCGTCCTCGCCGCGGTAGTACTCGGGGAGCGGCGGATGGGGAGCGTGCGCGACTTCGGGATCGGCCGTGACCCGCATGGGACGCAGTCTACAATCCCGGGATGGCCGTGGCGACGGAGATCCCCCCGCATGCTCCCCAGGTCGGCCGCGCGCGGCGCCTGCTCGGCGACTTCCACGTCACGGGCCTGTTCTGGTACCGGTTCCACCGGTGGGGGATGGCGACCGTGCCGTCGTGGACCTACGGGCCGATCATCGCCGTCTTCACGACGCTCTTCTTCTTCACGATCTTCAACATCCGGCGCGCGATCGCGTCGAACCTCACGGCCGTCCTCGGACCCGCGGGCTTCTTCGCCCGCCAGGCGCGGATGTACCGGACGATGTGGGCGTTCGCGTGGTGCCTCTCCGAGCGCTACGAGCGACTGACGACCTCACGGACGTTCGAGGTGGATGCCTCGGGGCTCGAGCACTGGCGGGAGGCCTGTGCCTCGGGCCAGGGTCTCGTCATGGTCTCGGCGCACCTGGGCGCGTACGAGATCGGGTCGATGATCCCGGCGATCAAGGACGGACTGCGGGTGCACCTCGTGCGCGAGCCGGAGGTCGATCCCCGCGCGCAGGAGTTCATCCGGGAGAGCGTGGCGTCGGTCGAGAACGACCGCTACACGATGCACTTCCAGAGCGACGACCCGCTCCAGGGGGTCGTCTTCCTCGAGGCGCTCCGCCGTGGAGAGATCGTGGCGATGCAGGGCGACCGTCCGCGCTCCGGGGCGAAGGGCATCCCCGGCCACTTGTTCGGAAGACCCTTCACCTTTCCCGCGGGACCCGCAGCACTCGCCCGCACGGCGGAAGTGCCGATCCTCCCCGTCTTCGCCCTACGCCGGGGGCGGCGCCGCTACCACGTGGTGTTCTCGGCGCCGATCACGGTGGCTCGCACGGCCGATCGCGACCGGGACCTCGCCTGTGCCGCGGAGAAGATCGGAGCCGAGATCGAGCGAGCGATCCGGCTCGCACCCCATCAGTGGTTCTGCTTCCGCGAGCTCTGGCCGGACAGCGCGGCCTCCTCGAGGTAGGCGCCGATCGTCCCACGCAGGATCGGATGCGACTCCTGCGATACCTCGACGTCGTAGTGCGCCAGCGGACCCGCGTGGGCCACGAGGCGCGCCGAGGCGATGAGAGGAGCGCCGGCGGCGACGGTGGCCTCGTACAGAAAGACATCGCGCGCCGAGACGAGGAAGCCCATCCGGGCGTCCCCCGCGCCCGGAGGCGCGCGGAGGGCCTCCCAGACCGCCGCGGTCTGCGCCGCCGCCTCGAGCGCGGCGATCGCGGGGGCCGCGCCGCTGCGCACGAGCGCGCACGCCTCCGGGATGCGCGCCGCACAGCTCAGTCCGTCCTCGGCTTCCCCCAGGACGCTCTCGACGAATCGCATCGGATCACGGTGCGGAAGCAAAGCCTCGATCGGCGGGATCCCCGAGCGGCGGCGCGACGCGACCGACTGCCCCCAGTCCTCCGCCGGGCGAGGCGCGCCCAGCGCCATCTCGATCGTCGAGACGAGGCCGTCGCCGGAGCTCACGTCGATCCGCACCGTACCCGTCGGCGTTCCGCGCGAGACGAAGGAGAGATGGGCGGGAGGAATCACGATGCGCCGGAACCGCGCGAGCACGAGGCGCTCGAGCAAGGCGGGGCGCATCGTCTCCGCGGCGAGTGCGAGCTGCACGACGCCCGGCACGATCGGGCGCCCCGGGAAGTGGCCGGACACGTAGGGCGTGTCGGCGGGGATGTCCACGGGGACGGTCACGGCCGGGTCGCGGTCACCGCGGCGACGACGAAGGACGGGTAGGCCTCGCGCACGATCGCGACGTCGGGATGGATCCGAACGTCGGCGAAGCCGCACGCGGCCAGCGCGGTGCTCCACTGCTCCGGCGTCCTGAATCCCGCGCCGGGGCGCCGGAACACCTCGAGGAGGTTGAAGACGAGCTCGACGTAGATCGCGCGCCCGTGAAACGGCCGCACGCACTCGCCCGCGACGAGCATCCCGCCGGGCCGGAGCGCCTTCTTGATCTCGCCGAGCGTGAACGCCAGGTCCTTCGCGACGTGCACGACGTTGACCGCGTGGACCACGGCGAACGAGCC
>Ga0068859_100007741_pt1 | contig 10906 bp, 11 predicted proteins | sample KBSSwiS22_FD_66585 | JGI IMG/M metagenome (GOLD analysis project Ga0068859, IMG submission 66585) | Switchgrass rhizosphere microbial communities from Kellogg Biological Station, Michigan, USA - KBS Switchgrass S2-2 | ecosystem: Host-associated > Plants > Roots > Rhizosphere > Soil ... | reverse complement strand
GACGGCGGCTACTTCCAGGACGCCTTCCTCTGGGCCCGCGGCTTCACGATCTCGGCGGGTTCCAACGAGATCATGCGCAACGTGATCTCCGAGCGCGGACTGGGGCTGCCGAAGTGAGACTCCCGACGGAGCAGGAGCGGGTCCTTCGCGAGGCCTGCCGCGAGGTGCTGGGAAGGCAGAGCACCTCGGCGCATATCCGGCAGGTAGCCGAGTCCGACACCGGCTTCGACGCCGGGTTCTGGAAACTCGCGGCTGACCTCGGCTGGACGGCGCTCGCGGTGCCCGAGTCCCTCGGTGGCATCGGCGGGTCGGTCGGCGATCTCGCCGCAGTCGTCGAGGAACTCGGCTACGCGGGCCAGCCCGGCCTGCTGCCGCAGACACTCGCCGTGGCCTATGTCCTCGGACGTATGGGCGGCGACTCGGCCGAAATCAGAGCGCTCCTGTCGGACATCGGGGGCGGCGATGCGATCCTCACCTGGGGTGGCGTCGGCCCGGACAGTCCGGGCACCGTCCGACTGACCGACGGCGTGCTGATCGGCACGGTGGAGTTCGTTCCGGACGGCGGGAACGCGACGCATCTTGCGGTCCCCGCGATGGAAGGCACCACGACCTGGCTCGTCGTCGTCGACCTGACAGCCGCCCGGTTCGAGACCGTCCCGACGATGGATCTCACCCGGCGCTACGGGCGGGTGTGGCTGGACGGCGTCGCGGCCGGTTCGATAAGGCTGCCGGAGGATGCGGTCGGCCTGCTGTTCGACCTCGGTGTTGTGCTGCAATGCGCCGAGGGCGGGGGGATCGCCCGGCGACTGCTGGACATGACCGTCACCTATGCCGGGCAGCGCGAGCAGTTCGGCAGGCCGATCGGTAGCTTCCAGGCGATCAAGCACCGCATCGCCGACATGCTGATCGAGACCGAGGGGTGCCGTGTGGCCACCCGCGAGGCGGCCGACGCGCTCGACGCCAACGTAGCGGCCGGCGGCGAACCGGTGAGCGTCGCCAAGTCATGGGTCGGGCGCGCTGCGAGCTTCGTCGCCTCCCACGCACTGCAGATCCACGGTGGCATCGGCTTCAGCTGGGAACACGACCTGCATCTGTTCCTACGCCGGGCCAAGACGAACGAACTGCTGCTCGGGTCACCGGCGTGGCACGACGAGCGGCTCTACCGATCCGTTCTCGCCGGACTGAAGGAAGGGGAACGCTGATGACTGGGCGTCGACCGATCGGGCTGTGCGTGCCGAACAACGAGCCCGGCGGCGCCAAGGTGCTCGACGTGCTGCCCCTGCATGCCGAGGAGATGGGCTACGAGTCGGTCTGGTTCACCGACCACGTGGTCGGCGTGCGTGCGATGACCGGGGTCTACGGCTCGTACTGGCTCGAGCCGCTGGTCGCGCTGACCTGGGTGGCTGCCCGGACGAGCACGATCCGCCTTGGGACGGGCGTGCTCGTCCTGCCGATGCGCGACGCGGTCCTCACTGCGAAGATGGTGGCCACGATCGACGTCTTCAGCGGGGGACGGGTCGATCTCGGGATCGGTACCGGCTGGAGCCGCGCGGAGTTCCGCGCCGTGGGCATGGCGGACCGGTACGAGGCGCGCGGCAAGGTCACCAACGAGGCCATCGAAGTCTTCCGCGAGTGCTGGCGCGGCGGCGAGGTCGAATACCACGGTGAGTACTTCGACTTCCGGCACATCGAGTTCGAGCCGGTCCCGGCCCAGGATCCGTTGCCCATCTGGGTGGGCGGCAACGTCGGCCCTGCGCTGCGGAGAGCCGCGAAATACGCCGACGTCTGGCACCCGCACGACATCACCGTCGAGGAACTGAACGCGGGGTCGGCGCGGATCGACGAGTTGGCAGGGCGGCCGGTGCCGACATCGATGCGCCTGGCGGTGGAGGAGAAGGACCTGGACGGCCTGGCCGACCGAATCGACGGATACCTCGAGGCCGGTTGTCGAGCCGTGGTGCTGGACTTCCGTTCGATCAGCGCTGACGAGGTCGTCGGTCTGGCCGAGCGGGCGGCCTCGCTACTGCTCTGAACGTTCGCCCCGACAAGGAGGACCCATGGCCTTTCCCGCGTACTCACACCTGGCGATATCGGTCGCCGACCTGGCCCGCGCCACGACCTTCTACACCGTGGCCCTCGGCTTCACCGCCGGGCCCACGTACACCTCCAAGGGCCGTCGGGTCCAGGCGCTGATGGAGTGCGAGGCGCCCGAGTTCGACGGCGTCTTCATGCGGCTCGGTGACGTGCTCGTGGAACTGCTCTGCTACAGGCCACCCTTGGCTCCCGCGCAGGTGCCGCGGCGTCCCGACGAAGTGGGCTACGCGCACATCAGCCTGGCCGTGGACGACATCGATACGGCGATCGCCGCCGTGGAGAACAACGGCGGCGCATTGCGCAGCAGGATGGAGCTCACCTTCGTCGACGGCGCCACGAAGATCGGGTTCGTGACAGATCCGGACGGTAACCGCGTCGAGCTCATCGAACACACCACGCCGGGTGAGCGGGTCGCCCATGGGGAGTACCTGGGTCTCGCGGGGCTCGGCTGGCCGGCCGTCGCGCGATGACCGATCCGGCCGGAGCGGTGCCGCCTGCCTCGACACCTGAGCTGGCCGGCCGGCGGGCGCTGGTAACCGGGGCGGGGCAGGGTGTCGGACGTGCCATCGCGCTGCGACTGGCTGCAATGGGGGCGACCGTCTCGGTCAACGACTTCGTAGCCGCCCGTGCGGAGGCGGTGGCCGCCGAGGTCCGAGCGGCCGGCGGCCGGGCTGCAGCGCTGCCTTTCGACGTCAGTGACCTGACGGCGGTACGTGCGGCCGTGGCGGCCGGAGGATCCTTCGACATCCTGGTCAACAACGCGGGGAACGGCGGATCCGCCGGCTGGCGAGGTATTGCGCCCTTCGCCGAGACTGATCCGGCTGACTGGACCCCGACGATCGGCGTCAACTTCTTCGGTGTCCTGCATTGCACCCACACGGTGCTGCCCGCGATGATCGCCGGCGGCTGGGGGCGAGTCGTCACGATCATCTCCGACGCGGCTCGCGTCGGCGAGCCGACGTTTGCCGTCTACGGCGCTGCGAAGGCAGGGGCGGCCGGGCTGACACGCACGGTGGCCAGGGAGAACGGTCGGTACGGCATCACGGCGAACAACGTCGCCCTCGCGACAGTGGTGCCACCAGGGTCGGACGAGCCCGACCGTGCCGAGCAACGATTGAAGAACTACGCGATCCGCCGCTTCGGAACCCCGGACGACGTCGCGGGCCTGGTCGGCTACCTCGCCGGCCCGGCAGCGGGCTGGATCACCGGCCAGACGTACCCGGTCAACGGCGGGTACAGCTACAGCCAGTGACGCGGCTGCCGCCCGCTCAGACGCGCTCGGAGGTCAGCAGCATCGAGCCTGCGATCGGGCCGCCGCCGTTGCCGATGGCTGCGACCTTCGGGTCGGTGAGCTGGCGCCCCTCCGCTTCGCCGCGCAGTTGCAGGACGGCTTCGTGGATGAAGCCGAAGCCGTGCGTGCGCCCGGCCGAGAGCTGACCGCCGTGGGTGTTCAGCGGCAGCTCGCCATCGAGCGCGATGCGGCTGCCGCCTTCCAGGAAGCCGCCGGCCTCGCCCTTCTTGCAGAAGCCGAGAGCCTCGATCCAGGCAAGGGCGAGAATGCTGAACCCGTCGTACAGCTCGACGAAGTCCACGTCCGCCGGGGTGAGCGCAGTGCGCGTCCACATGTGCTCAGCGGCACCGGTGGCCGCCATGGCGGTGAGGTCGACCTGCTGGTCCCAGGAGAAGCGCTGCGTGAGCGCGGACCCGATCGCCTCGAAGTAGACCGGGCGCTTGGGCGCGTCGACGGCGTAGTCGGCGGACGAGATGACGAACGCAATCGCACCGTCGGCCGGCACGTCGCAGTCGAAGAGGCACAGCGGCGAGGTGATGACGCGCGCGCCGAGGTAGTCCTGCATCGTCAACGGCTCGCGGTAGATCGCTTTCGGGTTGCGGCCCGCGTTGGTCCGGCAGGTGATCGGAATCTGGCCGAGCTGTTCGCGCGTCGTGCCGTACTCATGCATGTGCCGCGAGGCGAGCAAGGCCAGCCAGTTCGCTGCGGACGGCGCGCCGAACGGGGTCTGGAAACCGCCCATGTTCAGCGACGCGTAGCCGTCCGGGTCATAGGTGGCGCCGCGGCCGCCGCTGCCCTGGGCGGTGGCCTCGGTGACCGTGCGATAGACGAGGACGTGGCGGGCGAGGCCGGCGGATACCGCCATCACGGCCTGGGTGAGCGCGCCGAGCTGCCCGGGGAGCTCGGCCGACCCGGAGTACCACTTGGTGTCCAGTCGCAAGCCGTCGATGACGAGGTAAGGCGACGGACCGCCGTAACCCATGGTCGAGTTCGAATCGCCGCCGGGGTAAGAGGTGACGCCGTCGATGTCGCCCCGGGTCAGGCCTGCGTCGGCGATCGCCTGCAGTGAGGCCTCGAGCGTCAGATCGAGAGCCGACCGGCCCAGCCGCCGGCCGATCTGTGACTGCCCGATGCCGGTGATGATGCTGTCGTGTTCGTAGCGACGCTCGGCCATCAGTCTGCCTCTACCTTCCGGAACAGCGGGTAGTAGCAGTCGTGGCGATGCAGGAACGCGACCTGCACCCGATCGCCGATCCGCACCGACCACGGATCGCAGTCGACGACGTTGGTGGTCAGCCGCAGGTCGTCCTGCTCGTCGATGCCCACGATCGCGATGCAGTAGGGCTCCTGCCCGGCGTTCCACTGCTGGACGTTGACCGTCACCGCGAGCACAGTGGCCGCGCCCGAGACCGGCTGCGGCGCCACGTTCGTGCTCAGGCAGCGAGCGCAGACCGACCCGGCCGGGTGAGTGCGGTAGCCGCAGTCGCCACATGTCAGGAAGCGAAGGATGCCGTCCTGACCGCTCTGCCAGAAGAACTCGGTGAGTGGATCGGGAGCGGGTTTCACCCGATGGAGGAGGGGGTCCGCGGTCACCGGTTCGGCCATGGCGATGTTGATAGTACGCCTCCGGGGTAGTCGTCCGGCTCTTGGCCGGACCTTGGTAACTTGGCTAAACTCGGTTACTAAATTAGTTATGAAGTGGTGCGATGTCGAGAGCATCGCCCTAAATCGGTCGGCTGGTTTCCTGGAGGAGCAATGGAGTTCGGGTGGACGGAGGCCGAACTCGCCTTCCGCGCAGAGCTGCGCGAGTTCATCGCCGAAGCAGTGCCGCCGGAGTGGGCGACGCTCATCCCCGGAGAACACGCGGACACCTCGTTCACGCGTGGCTTCTCGCACTCGCTCGCAGAGCGGGGAATGTTCGTGTCGCACTGGCCCGCGGAGTACGGCGGGGCGGGCGCCTCGCCCTGGCAGTTCATCATCTCCGGCGAGGAACTCTGGGCCGCGGGCGAGCCGCGCGGCTCGCAGTACATGAACGTGAACTGGATCGGCCCGGCGATCTTCAGCTCGGGCACCCCCGAACAGAAGAGGGAGCACCTCAAGCGCATCGCCACCGGTGACGTCACCTGGTGCCAGGGATTCTCCGAGCCGGGCGCCGGAACCGACCTCGCCGCGCTGAACACGTCCGCTGTGCGCGACGGTGAGGACTACATCATCAACGGCGAGAAGATCTGGACCTCGTACGCGCAGGTCGCCGAGTACTGCTTCATCCTGGCCCGAACCGACCCCGACTCCGTCGGGACGAAGGGCATCTCGATCTTCCTGGTGCCCACCAGCACACCCGGTTACAAGGCCGAGGTGATTCCGTCCGTGCTCGACATACACGAGTACAACCGCCTCACCTTCACGGACATGCGCGTACCGAGTGCCTGGCGGCTCGGTCCCGAGAACGAGGGATGGGACGTGATCCGCCGGGCGCTGGCGCACGAGCGCATTGGTGGTCCCCGGTACGCCCGCGCAGCATTGGTGTGCGAGCGGATCGCGGCGCAGGCCGACGAGAACGGCTGGTGGCAGATCGACGGCTTCGCCACCCGCCTTGCGTCCGCGCGGTCCGCGTGCGCCGCGGCGCGCATCCTCGTCTACCAGGCGCTCGGCGACCGCGTGAAGGGTCGCCCGGACGACCTCTCGGTGAGCCTGTCGCGAGTCGCGATCGTGCGCTGCGAACGCCTCGTCGCCGAACTCGCACTCGATCTGGACGGCGAGGAGGCATTGGTGGTCGGTTCGGTCGGTCACGGCCAGATCAAGACCTCGATGATCGCCGGACTCGGCGGCGGCAGTGCCGAGGTCCAGTTGAACCAGATCTCGCGCATCCTGCTCGGGTCGGCACGGTAAGGAAGGCGACGATGGACTTCGATCTCAGCGACGACCAGGCAGCGCTGCTCGCGCGTATCGACGGTGTCGTCGTGCATCGCGACGTCGAGCATGCCTTCGAGATATCCAAGAACGGCGGTTACGACGCCGAACTCGATGCCAGGCTCTACGCCACTATGGACCCCGCCCAGCCGTTCAACCTGCTCGACCGCGTACTGGTCGCGGATCGGCTCGCGGAACTGGGCACTGCCACGACGCACGCGATCGGACTCGCGCTCGGGATCTCCGCACCTGACGTGATGATCAGCGCGGCGGTCACCGTGGTGGGCCCGACGGGTCTAGCGCGCTTCGGGGCGCAGGCAGGACTCGCTGTCGTCGGCTCGAAGGACGAGCTACGGGTCGTCGATCTGAAGACTGCGAAGGTCGAACCGGTACGTACCGGCTTCGTCTATCCGTACGCCCGCGTCGACGCCGACGGCGCCCGCACGGTCGGTCACGTGGACGCGGAGGTGTGGGGCGGGGCGATCCTGCTTGTCCGCTGTGCCGAGGTGGCGGGCATCGCCGGCGCCACCATCGCCCGCACAGCCGACCACCTGAAGAGCCGCGTGCAGTTCGGCAGGCCGCTGGCCACACTGCAGGCACTGCGACACCGCCTCTCCGAGCTCGCGGTCAGCGCCGAGGCGACGCGATGGCTTGTCCGCGAGGCCGCCTATACCGGCACACCCCGCGCAGTCGCCGTCGCGGCTCAGTACGCCCAGCAGACCGCCGCCGCGATCGTCCCGGAAGTGGTTCAGATCGGGGGAGCCCGCAGCTTCGCCCACGAGTTCGGTCAGCATGTCGGGGCATTCCGTCTCGAGGCGCTGCGGCTCGAGCTCGGCCGGCCGGACGCGCTGACCGCGGCGCTGAACGCGGCGCCGATGCCTTCCGGCGCACACAATGGGCGGTAGTACGGCGGCCGTTGCAGCCATCGAGTCGACGCGGGCCCGGATCGCCGAACGGGTCGTCGGCCGCGAACGCGAGCTGGACCTGCTGCTCGCCGCGGTCTCTGCGCGTCGGGACATCCTGCTGGAGGGGCCACCGGGTACCTCCAAGAGCACCCTGCTGCGCGCGATCGCGGCGGAGTGGGACATCCCCCTGATGCTCGTCGAAGGCAACGCCGACCTGACTCCTGCGAAGCTGCTCGGTTATCACAGTCCGTCGCGGGTGCTACGCGAGGACTACAGCGCCGAGACCTTCGTCGACGGGCCGCTGCTCGCGGCGATGCGCCGAGGCGGCTTCCTCTACATCGAAGAGTTCAACCGCGCGCCCGAGGACACGCTCAACACGTTGCTCACCGCCATGGCAGAGCGGGAGGTGACCGTTCCGCGTGTCGGCCTCGTCAAGGCCCTCGCCTCCTTCCGCGTGATCGCATCGATGAATCCGTTCGACAACGTCGGCACGACACGGCTGTCGGCCAGCGTCCACGATCGCATGTGCCGCCTCGCGGTCGGCTACCAGGACGAGGCAGCTGAGCGAGAGATCGTCCGCCGGGTCGCGACACCGGACGGACCGCCGTTCGCCACCGAATTCGTCGCCCAACTCCGGACCGACGCAGTGGCCCTCACTCGCGCCACGCGCGCCCATCCGGCGATCCGCCACGGCAGCAGCGTGCGCGGCGCGATCGACCTCGCGCTCGTGACCGGCGAGCTCATCGCGATGCGTGGCATCACGGGGACGGGCGGGGAGGGGCGCGCAGGCGCGGAGCCGGGATACGACGCGGATGCGCCGCTCCGGCACCGCTATGCGACAACCGTCTACGACGCGATGGTGGTGTCCCTCTCCGGTCGCATCCACCCGGACGAGACCGCTGAGTCCACCCCTGAGCAGCTGCTTCGGGAGATCTGGGCGGACTACTACCTGCTCGACCGGGCGGTCGCCGGGCCGGGTTGAAGAGCCGTCGGGACCGGCTCGCCCGTCCTGTCGCGGCGGACGGCGCCACAGCGAGAAGGACTGGCCCCGCTTCGTCGTAGGCCCAAGGAGCTCGACGTCGAGCCGACGCTTTTCGACGCGGCCGGCAGCGGCGCGGGAGGTCCGACATTCGGCGGACGCGGACCGGCTCCTAGGTCCGGCCGGCCGGGCGCTGGCGGCACCGAGTTCACGTCGGACGAGGGGGCGCTGGCCGGAGCCGCGGCGGAGGAGCCGAGCCCGGATCCGCAGGTGCTGCTCCGCGCGCGGCAGATCGCCGAACGCCTCGCCGTCCCGCGGCCGCGGCGAGACCGCCGACGGCGCGGTGCGGGCGAACTCGCGACGCTCCCGTACCGGGCCGGTGCCGACGATCTCGACCTCGACGCGACGATGGAGTCGCTCGCGCAGCACCCGATTCCCTCCGACGACGTCTTCTTCGTGAGGGAGCGCGTGCGTGTCAAGCGGTCACTTGTACTGCTCGTGGACGTCTCTGGCTCCATGCGCGGTGAGCGGGTGCGGACGGCAGCGGCGACGGTGGGAGCGCTCGCGGCGGAGTTCGCCCGCGACGACCTCGGGGTGGTGGCGTTCTGGTCGGATGCCGCCGTCGTGCAGCCCTTCGGCCACCCTGCCGCGACCGGCGACACGCTGGAGGCGCTGATGCGGATCCCCGCGCGCGGTCTGACCAACGTCGCCTTCCCGCTCCAGGTCGCACGACGTCAACTGGCACATGTGCCGGCACGCGACGCACGGGTGCTCCTGCTCTCGGACTGCGTGCACAACGCCGGCCCCGATCCTCGCCCTGCGGCAGCGGGGCTGCCGCGACTGGACGTCCTGCTCGACACCTCCGGAGAACACGACGGCGCCCTGGCCCGCGACCTCGCCCGACTCGGCCGTGGGCGCGTGGCACCGGTGTTCACCCACCACGACGTGGCTCCTGCCGTTGCGCGGCTCTTCGCGACCTGACCGACCCGACCGATCTGTCGAGTCGACGGCAGGTTTCGGCCGGGACAGTGACAGGGACCGTATTGCCTGATAAGAGTTACCTTAGTTAGCGACTTAGGAAAGACCGACGTGCTAGGGGTTCCGATGGAGATGTCAGAGATGTCGGGCCTGGACGAGACGCCGGCCGGAACAGTCCTCGTCGGAGACTTCCGGGTCCAGCGGCTCGGGTTCGGAACCCTGAACCTCGCGACGGTGCGTAATGCAGAGGGAGCCCGAGATCCTGCGCTGGCCCGCCAGCTCGTGCGCCATGCGGTGAACCGGGGTGTCACCTTCATCGACACCGCGAACATCTACGGACTCGGTCGCTCCGAGCAGTTGATCGCCGAGGCGCTGAGTCCGTACCCGTCGGATGTCGTCGTCGCGACCAAGGCCGGCTACGAGACACGGCGGTTGAACCCGGGGGAGCAGCGCCTCCCTCCCAGCGCCCATCCGGATCACCTGAGGTCCGAGTGCGAGAAGAGTCTGGCCAGACTCGGGCTCGACACCATCGATGTCTACCAACTGCATACCCCGGATCCGACGGTGCCGTTCCTGGACAGTGTCGGCGCGCTGGTCGAGCTGCAGCGGGAGGGCAAGATCCGGCACGTCGGCCTGTCGAACGTGACGGCCGATCAGCTCGTAGCGGCCCGCACCGTCACGAACATCGTCTCGGTGCAGAACCGGTACAACGCCGGTGACCGGGACAACGAGGCAGTGCTCCGGCTGTGCGAGGAGTACGACATCGCCTTCATCCCGTGGCGACCGATCGTCCGCGACCAGGCCACGATCCTCCAGGTTGGCGAGATCGCGGCCCGGCACCACGCCTCGGTGCAGCAGCTCTCCCTGGCCTGGCTGCTCCGACGCTCGCCGGTGATGCTGCCCATCCCCGGAACCACCAGCCTGGCGCATCTCGACGCGAACATCGACGCGGCATGGATCGAGCTCAGCGACGAGGAGTTCGCGCTCCTCGCTGCGGCAAGCCCGTCGCCGACGACCGATTAGGAACGAATGGATGCGAACTTGACCGACCCCGCCGTGCTGCGCAGCGACGTGGACGGCGTCGCGACGCTGACGCTGAACCGCCCGGACAAGCGCAATGCTCTCGACGTCGCGACATTCCTGGAGATCGAAGGACAGGTCGCCGACATCGCGTCGAGCACGGATCGGGTCGGAGCGGTGGTGTTGCGCGGCGCAGGTACGTGCTTCTCCGCCGGGGCGGACATCTCCGGACCCACCCGGCCGCCGCGTCACCACTTCCAGGCATCGGTCGTCGAAATGCTGGCGAACTTGCCGCAGCCAGTGGTCGCGGCGGTGCACGGGTACTGCTTCACCGGCGGGCTGGAACTGGCGCTGGCCGCGGACCTGATCCTCGCGGCGGAGTCCGCGGTCTTCTGTGACTCGCACGCGGCCTTCTCACTCGTAGCGGGCTGGGGCCTGACCCAGCGGTTACCGAGGCGCGTGGGCAGCTACCGGGCGCGCGAGATGATCTTCACGGGCCGCCGCTACGGCGGGCGCGAGGCGGAGGCGATAGGACTGGCCTCCCGATGCGTCCCCGACGACGAACTGGACGCAGCCGTGGCCGACCTGACGACGGCGATAGTCGCCGGTTCCTGGTTCAGTCACCGCGAGCACAAGCGGCTGCTGCTCGCCACCGACGGCATGGTGCTCGCGGACGGCCTGGCCCACGAGATCTACCGGGTCCCGATGCGCGTCGGCCCTGACTTCCGG
>Ga0068859_100007739_pt1 | contig 10906 bp, 8 predicted proteins | sample KBSSwiS22_FD_66585 | JGI IMG/M metagenome (GOLD analysis project Ga0068859, IMG submission 66585) | Switchgrass rhizosphere microbial communities from Kellogg Biological Station, Michigan, USA - KBS Switchgrass S2-2 | ecosystem: Host-associated > Plants > Roots > Rhizosphere > Soil ... | reverse complement strand
CTCGCGACGGCGACCGCCGACGATCTGCACGTTACCGACGCCGTTGATCGATTCGATCTGCTGCTTGATCTTGTTGTCGGCAACATCCGTGACTTCGCGCAGCGAACGTGAAGCCGAGACGGCGATGCGCACGACCGGTGCGGCGTCAGTGTCGAGCTTCTGTACGATCGGCTGTTCCGCCGTAACCGGCAGGTCGTTAACAATCAGATCGATCTTGTTTCTGACTTCCTGGGCCGCGATGTCGGGATTCTTCTCGAGCAGAAAGGTGATGAAGACCTGGGAAACACCTTCGACTGACGTCGAGCGAAGCTCGTCGATGCCGGAGATAGTATTGACCGCGCCTTCGACGAGATCTGTGATTTCAGTCTCGATCTCCTGCGGCGAAGCGCCGGGGTTCACGACCGTCACGGTGATCGTCGGCAAGTCGATCTTCGGAAACAGATCGACGCCCAGCGACTTGTAGGAGAACAACCCGACCACCGTCAGGCTGAGTATCAACATCGTCGCAAACACCGGGCGGCGAACACATATTTCAGCAAGCTTTTGCATAGTAATTATTAGCCGCGGATTACGCGGATCAAATCGCGGATTTCCTACTGCTTCACAGCAATGCCATCGGTTAACTGTTGCTGATTACTCGTGGCGACCTGTTCGTCTGCGGCCACGCCTTGTCTGATCTCAATCAGGTCGCCTTCGGTCTGTCCGGTTTGCACGAGACGCTGCTCGGCGTGTCCGTTCTTGATCACAAACACGCGACTGACACCGGCTTCACTAGTAACCGCGCGAGCCGGGACCAGCACCGCGGGCTCCGCGCGTTCCTGAAGGATTCGCACGGTCGCAAACTGGCCGGGCTTCAAAGCGCCACTGCTGTTGTCGATCTCAGCTTCGACTGTCAACGTGCGCGACTGTGCCGTCACGTTCGGAGCGATGCGCGCCACACGTCCGGAAAAATTTCGATCGGGCCACGCGCTCGTCGTTGCCGATACTGACTGCCCGACGCGTACTTCCGGAATTGCCTGTTCAGGAATATCGATACGAACGCGCAACGGATTCGTGCGCACTATCGTCGCGACCTTTTGCTGGGGCGAAACATACTCGCCGAGGTCCGCCGTTCGCTCTGAAACGAAGCCATCCATCGGCGCAGGGATAACTGCGTACGAGAGGTTCTGTTTCGCCAGACTTAGCGCTGCTTCAGCGTTCGCGACGTTTGTGCGCGCCACGTCTACTCCCGCGTAGTTCTGACGCGCCTGAGCCAATGCAACGTCGTACTGTTCTTTCAACTGATCGCGTCGCGCACGTTGTTCATCGTAGAACTGGCGCGACACGTCGCCCGACTCGATCAGTTTCTCTGCGCGACGCAGATTCTTCTCGGCGAGATCCAACGCGACTCTCGCCGCCGCGACTTCAGCCACGCGATTCGGATCAAACGCCTGTCCGGGTCGCAAACCAATCTTCTCTTCGGCTTGCCTGACGTTGGCCTTGGCCTGTTGTACTTGCGCTGCTGCCTGCTCGACGCGCAGTTTCAACTCAGCATCATCGAGACGCACGAGCATCTGCCCGCGACGAACAGGACTGCCGATATCGACCCCCACTGCGACGACCTTGCCGGACGTCTGCGGCGCCACATCAGTCTGTTGATCGCCGGCCAGACTTCCGGTTGCTTCAAAGAAGCGCGGCAGATCGCGCTTGATCGCTGTGGCCGTCGTCACGTCGACAGCGGGCGGCGGTGTATTCGCTGCCTCGTCTTTTCTAATGTTCGCTTTCGAACCGCCACACGCCGCGATGAACGCACCAACGGCGACGAGCGACAGCAGCAAAACCGCAAACTTTAAATTCCCCTTAGATCGCATATGTCTTTTAACTTTTCCTCGCCGTGATCCCGTGCAACAGGATTTCCGTGAAATGCTTTGCCGCCGCTTCGTTCGAGATGTTGAGCAAGCGACGCTCGGGATCCCAAAGATTGTTATTGAGCGAGTGGTGCAGAACCATACCCAAAAGGCAACGCACCACGATTTTCGGATCGACTTCCACCAAAGCTCCATCGCGTTGTCTGTCGCGAATATAGCTGCCCAAAAACTCATAAACGGGACGCACAAACTCGTTGAAAAACATTTGTGCGAGCTGATGCTTCTCGAGTGCGGAATGGAGCAGCAGTCTTTGAAACTCCGGGTCCTTCTCGTAATGATTCAGGGCTTCGAGCGCGAGCGACTCAAAGACGGCGCGGTCGTCTTTGTTCCTGATTGCCTCGGCGGCCAATTCTTTGGGGTCGAACTTGTCTCCCGAACACACTTTGTAGTCGAGAATTGCTGCGTAGAGTTCTTCCTTGGTGGCGAAGTGTCGAAAGACCATGGCCTCCGAGACACCCGCCGCCTGTGCGATTTCTTTTGTGGTAGTCCCGCGGAAACCTCTGTCAGAGAACAGACTCACGGCGACCGCGAGGATTTGAGACCGGCGCTCTTCACCGGCCATTCGGGCGCTGCTCGTTCCGTCAATCGTTAATTGCTTACTCAATTCTTTCCTCTATTCCCCTCCGCCGGCTGGCAAAGTAAGTACTTACTTACCATTTGAATCTACGTCTGTCAAGCAGTGTTGTACTCAACGACATGGCCACCGCGGATCAACCGCCACGGCTTTGCCGCCGTGATGTGAGGCGGCGGCTCTGCCCCGCCGTACGGATCCCGATCTTCGATCAGGTCTTACGTACCCTTTCACAACAAGACACAAGCAAAACGCAGTCAATTTAATTGATATTGATCGGCACAAGTGTTGCTCAATTTCTGCTGAGCCCAAGTCATATTACGAATTTGAAAAGGAGATATTCCGAAATGCCAGAGAATGGAAGCATCAACGAAACAACAGGATCGATGGGAACCAGCACCGGCAGTACCCCGGGCGGCGGCGCAGGAACAGGCACCGGTACCGGGACAGCACTTTCGCAAAAAGCTAACGACTACGGTCAAAAAATTTCTGAAGTCGCAACTCAAGCCAAAGACTACGTAACCGACAAAGTTTCCGTAGTTGGCGACAAGTTCAAAGAATTGCAGAACGCGGATCTAGGTGAACTCGCGGAAAATGCAAAAGAATATGCGCGACAAAAACCAGGCCAGGCACTTCTGATCTCAGCAGCAGCAGGCCTGTTACTCGGGCTAATCATTCGTGGCCGGCGATAAGTCGGCTCGAAGTAATGGACAGGGGGTGACACGATGGCAGCACCGAGAACCAGTCTGACGAAAAATGGTCAGACGACAGACGATGAGCTTGCCACACGCACTGACGCTGAGGGTCTACCAACTCTTTTCAGTCGTCTCGGCGATGATGTGATGCAGCTCTTTAATTCTCAGCTTGCTTTATTCAAAGTGGAGATCAAGGAGGAGGCAAGTGCCTACGCTCGCGGCATCACCATGATCGCGATTGGCGCAGTGATAGCGGTGGTAGGATTTGCACTGCTGAACGTGGCGATAGCTTTTGCGGTGTCGACTCTGTTCGCCCAGGCAAATTTCAGCCAACCTGCCAGCTACGCTTTAGGCTTTGTGGTAACAGGCGCCTTCTACGTTTTGGTTGGCGCGATAGTCGTGATGCTGATGAAGAACCGGCTCGGTAAACAGGAGCTGGTACCCCAAAGAACAGTTGCAGAACTGAGAAAGGATAAGCAATGGCTGAAGAACGAACTCTAGGATTGGCTCGCGCTCAAGACTACACTTCTGAAGAGCCTTCCAAAGAGGAACTTCAGCGTCGCTTGGGCGAAGCACGCGATTCAATTACAAATACAGTGACGGAGATTAAGGAAACCGTGGCAAATCAAGTTCAGGCAGTTAAAGACACGCTTGATTGGCGAGAGCAGTTTAAGAGACGGCCCGTCGTCTGGAGCGCTGCAGCGCTGGGAGTCGGTTTCTGTACCGGCTATTGTATCGCCTCGTTCGCTAAAGGCGACGGCAGTGACTATGAGTCGGCGATCAATCGTTACGGTCAGGAGTCGGATTACTATACCTCGCAATCATTGGCCGGTACTGGAGTGGCGATGGCTACTCCTGGTGGTCCAAGATCAAAGCAGCAATACGGCAATGGATCGCACGACAACGGACCGAGCTTCTTCCAGAAAGTGGCCAACACGCAGGCCTTCGAGCGAGTCAAGGACGAAGCGGGAAACATTGGCGACGCGTTTGTGCAGGAGCTTTCGAAGACGGCGAAGACCGTTGTGCTGCCGGCACTGATCACATCGCTAAGAAACTTCATTGGGGATTATCTTCCCAATGTGAACAAGCAAACGGCGCAAGGAACTCCGAACCAGCGAGATCAATCGCCGTCTTATCAACCATCATTAGAACGCAACCCGAGCTAAATTAACCGCGGATGAACGCAGACAACGCAGATCTGCGTTCATCTGTGAAATCCGCGGCTTTTCTTTGCGTCTTTAGCGCGGTGCGGGATAGACTTTCCGCACTATGCCTAACCTCTATAAACTCCCTAAGTTTGGAATTCTCGTCCTCCTGCTTCTGGCGCCATTCGTAACCGCAAGGGCACAGGACAACGACGAACGACATCGCGCCTTTCAGCTCTATAAAGATGCGAAGTATCCAGAGGCCCTGGCACTCTTTGAAAAGCTCGCTGTCGCCAATCCACGGGATGTCGCCGTAATCGAGAATCTGGGACTACTGGTCTACAACCAAAGTGCTTACCTCCCGACGCCTGAGGAACGTAAGAAAGCTCGCAAACGAGCCCGAGAGATTCTCATACAAGCAGTAAAGCTCGGTTCGCCAAATCCCTTGAGCGCGCTGATCGATGGTATTCCTGAAGACGGTGGCAACGATGGGAGCTTTTCGGCGCGAAAAGAAGTTGACGACGTAATGCGCGAGGGAGAAGCCGCTTTTGCGAAGGGAGAGTTTCCAAAAGCAATCGAGATGTACCAGCGCGCCCTGCTGCTCGAGCCGAAGCTTTACGAAGCGGCGCTTTTCATTGGCGATGTCTATTTCAAGAGCGCCGAACAAACAAAGGCAGGTGAATGGTTCGCACGCGCGATTCAGATCAATCCCGATCGCGAAACTGCTTACCGATATTGGGGCGATTCGCTCATAAAACAGGGCAAGGTAACTGAAGCCGGCGACAAGTTTCTCGAGGCCTACATCGCCGAACCCTACAACCGTCTCGCCCGCTCAGGATTTGCTCACTGGGGCGAACGCGTAAACATTAACCTCGCTCATCCGCGCGTGGAGTTTCCGGCCAGCGTCAACAAGAAGGGCGAAGGCACGAGCATCACTCTGGATCCCAAAATGTTCGAGAAGGACAACGATCCGTCATCCGCGGCATGGTTGATGTACAGTCTCACTCGCGCAAGTTGGTCAACGTCGGAATTTGCGAAGCAGTATCCGAACGAGAAAGCTTATCGCCACAGTTTGAAAGAAGAGGCGGCGTCTATTCGCGCGGCGCTGAGGTTGTTAGACGAAAAAAAAGCTACTAACCCTGACCGATCACTGCAGATTCTGAAAAAGCTTGATAAGGATGGACTGCTGGAAGTGTTCATCCTGCTCGCCATGCCTGATCAGGGCATCGCAGCCGACTTCGCAGACTATCGGAAGACAAACGTCGCGGATCTTCGTCGATATGTTAAGCAGTATGTACTGACTGGTGGTGGGCAATAATCCGTGTAATCCGCGGTTAATAAGCCGCGGATTACACGGATGTTAGGCGGATTACCTCGATCCCGGAGCGGGTTTGCGCGGCAACTTCTGGTCGCGCATTGCGGTTTGATAGACAAACGCGGCCATGATCGTTGCCGCCTGTTTCATATCATCAGCCTGAATACGATCGAACACATCCTGATTTGAGTGATGTGTGCGCGTGTCGTATTCGATCTCGTCCTGAATAAACTGAAATCCCGGTAGACCAATCGCATCAAACGACAGGTGATCCGTGCCGCCCGTGTTTGCGATCGAGAGTGTGGTTGCGCCCATGTCTCTGAACGGCGCCAGCCACTGCCGGAACAGTGAACGGATGCTTTCGTTTCCCTGCAGGTAAACGCCGCGGATCTTGCCGGTGCCGTTGTCGAGATTGAAGTAGCCACTTAGGTTGTCATACTCGGGCTTCTTCACGAGAGTTGGACCAGATGGAGCAGTTCCATTCCCATTCCCGTTGCCGTTGTTCATGCCGTTGGTGTTGGGGCCACCCGTTGACGGCGCCGCTGAAGTCGCGGGATTGTTGAGGGTGCCGAAGTGTTCCGCAACGTAGGCACGCGAACCGAACAGTCCCTGCTCTTCACCGCTCCACAACGCGATGCGAATGGTGCGGCGTGGTTTGAGACCGAGCGTCTGAATGATTCGCACGGCTTCCATCGCCACCGCACAACCGGCGGCGTTGTCAGTGGCGCCGGTGCCTGAGTGCCACGAATCCATGTGACCACCGAGCATCACGATCTCGTCCTTGAGATCTGTTCCAGGAATCTCGGCGATCGTGTTGTACCCCATCAGATCCGCATCCTGCCATGCGACTGACAAGTCGACCGTCATTTTCACAGGCTCGCCTGCCTGCAACATGCGCACGATACGATTGTAGTGTTCCACCGCGACCACGACTTGCGGCGTCATCTTCGGCGCGCTCTTGTCGTAGGGCGGGGTGCCACGCCCCAGCAAAGGCGTCGTCGCGTTTGGATCACGCGGCGGCTGTGGCACGGACGCCGATTGCACGAAGATGGTGCCGCCGTCACCACGACCCGGATCGACGAGCACTGCCGCGCCTTCCGTCTGGAAGAATCGGATTTTCGCATTAGTAAGTTCAAGCGCAGCTCGAAATTGCGGATTGTTGGCGAAGTTACGGTTGCCACCTGATCGCGGTTCGGGTGCATCGGCGAGCGTCAACAAATCTTTTTCATTCAGGCGTGTGCCCGGCGCTTCGAAGTGCGCGGGAACCTCGCGGAGTGGCGCGGTCAAGACGATCTTTCCATTCAGCTTGCCTTTGAACTTGTCGAGATCCGCTTCGGTTTTCGCATCGACGTATACGACGTCAGCAGTAAGCGGAGCATCGAGACCGGGTGACCATGCTTTCGGATATGCGATCACAGGGAAAGCGGTCGGCTCAGTCACCTGCGCGGAAAATCTTTTCAAGGTCCAGCCGCGGCCGAATGGTCCCCACGATTCGAGGTGCGCATTCTGAAGTCCCCACCTCGTCAACTGATCGCGCGTCCACTCGTTGGCGCGCTTCATACCGGGCGAAGCAGTGAGACGTGGTCCAATGACGTCGCTCAGGTAACTCAAGGTCTGCATTATCTGCGAGCGATTCATGCCTTCGTCTTTAATGCGTTGGATGGGATCGTTTGCATCGGGCGCCGGAGCTTGTGTTTGCTGCTGCGCGAGCACCGTCAGCGGCGAAACGAACAAGATTAGGAGCAGCACCAGGGCTGTAGAACGCCGAAGAATCATGATGGGTCTCCTCGAAAGAAGTAGGTTGGGTTGACAATAATATGCGGGAAGAAGGTTTCACGCAAAGGCACAAAGGAAGACGCAAAGTCGCCAAGTGATAGCATCGTCTTTGCGACTTGGCTTCTTCTCTTTGCGTCTTTGCGTGAAATGTATTACCCGGCGGTTGAACGAGTAGGCCGGGTTGCGGGTGGCTTCACTATAGGCTCCGGTGTTTCGTTTGACTTGTACCCGCAGTCTTCGTTCGCGCAATAACGGAACGTGCCATCCTTCTTCGTCGTCTTCTCCAACAAGAACGGCGCGTTACACTGCGGACACGTCTCGAGCACGGGTTTGTCCCAGTAAACCACGTTGCAGTTCGGATACTCCGAACACCCATAGAACGCCTTGCCGCGCTTCGACTTCTTCACGACGATCTCGCCCTTACAACCCGGTCGCGGACAAGAAACGCCGACAGTCTCCTGCTTGATGTATTTGCACTTCGGATAGTTCGAACAGGAGATAAACTCTCCAAAACGTCCGACACGCTTCACCAGTTGCGCGCCATCAACCGGACACTTCTCATCAAGCGGCACCGGCGCGGGCGCAGCGACTCCAGTCTTTCCAATCTTGCGGATGTTGCGACACTCCGGATAACCCGTGCAGCCGAGGAATGGACCAAAACGTCCACGCTTTAACTGCATCGGCTTTCCGCACAACTCGCAAACTTCCGGTTCCGCAGCCTCTTCGCCCGCCACCTGCGGGTCGGACGAATTTCCCGCACCATCAGAACCAGCCGGCGGCTCGGCATCGCGCGTCGCTTCACAGTTGAGACATTTGAGGTATGAACCAAACCGTCCCCACTTCTGGACCATGCCCGGCGTGTTGCACTTCAGACAAACTTCTTCAGTCGGAACGTTCTTCTCTTTGATGTCCTTGATGTAATGCTGAAACTGTTTCAGGTCACCTTCAAACTTGTCGTAAAACTCACGCAGCGCTTTGGTCCAACGGATCTTCCCTTCCTCGATCTCGTCGAGCTCCTCTTCCATGCGCGCCGTGTAAGTCTCGTTGAAGAGATCGTCGAAACCGCCGTCGATCAAAAGATCGTTGACCGTCTTGCCGAGCGCAGTCGGATGAAATCGTCCCTGGAGCTTCTCGACGTACTCGCGCTCCTGGATCGTCGACATGATCGCAGCGTAAGTCGAAGGCCGGCCGATGCCTTTTTCTTCGAGTGCCTTCACGAGCGTCGCTTCCGTGTAACGTGGCGGCGGCTCGGTGAAGTGCTGTTCGGAGGCGATCGAATTCAGTTTGAGCGGCTCACCTTTTTCAACGAGGGGCAGGCTGCGTTCTGCTTCATCGTCGTCTTCAGTCTTCTCGTCACGACCTTCCTGGTAGATCTTCAGGAAACCGTCAAACTTCTGCACTGAACCCGTGGCGCGGAAGATGAAACGTCCGGCTTCGATATCGATCGTGGTCTGATCGAAAACTGCCGGCATCATCTGCGACGCTACAAAACGTTGCCAGATCAGGCGGTAGAGTTTCAGTTCTTCCGGTTTGAGATACTGCGCGAGCGAATCAGGAGTGCGTGCAATTTCAGTCGGACGGATCGCTTCGTGCGCATCCTGCGCATCCTTCTTCGAACGATAGTAAACAGCTTTTTCAGGAAGATAGTTTGCGCCGTACTGACGATCGATGTAATCGCGTACTTCACCCAGCGCCGTATCCGAAACGCGCGTCGAATCGGTACGCATGTAAGTGATGAGACCGACCGAACCTTCCGGTCCAAGCTCGACGCCCTCGTAAAGCTTCTGGGCCAGCATCATCGTCTTCTTAACTGCGAAACCGAGTTTGCGTGAAGCTTCCTGTTGCAGTTTCGACGTGATGAACGGCGGTACCGGATTGCGTTTGCGTTCCTTCGTCGTTACATCACTGACTACGAACGACTGTTTCTCAGCTTCGGCAACGATCTCTCCGGCTTTAGTCTCGTCATTAATTAAGACTTCATTCTTCTTGAGATCCTGATCGAAGCCACTCGTCTTGACTGTCTGGTCGCCAATCTTCCACAGCCGCGCATCAAACGCGGGTGGCAGTTTCGCACTCAAATTCGCGCCCACAGTCCAATACTCAGTCTTGATAAACTGCTCGATCTCGCGTTCGCGTTCGACCACCATGCGCAACGCCACTGACTGCACGCGGCCGGCACTCAGACGCCCCCCAATCGTGCGACACAGCAAGGGCGAAACTTTGTAACCAACTAAACGATCGAGCACACGACGCGCCTGCTGCGCATCGACAAGGTTCCCATCGATCTGTCGCGGGTTGTCGAACGCCGCATTAACCGCGCGCTTCGTGATTTCGTTGAACATCACGCGAAACGCGGGCTTGGCGGGTTTCTTCGGAACGATCTCTTCAGCGAGATGCTGGCAGATCGCCTCGCCTTCGCGATCGGGGTCGGCGGCCAGATAAATCGCTTCGGCTTCTTTCGCAGCCTTCTTCAGTTCCGCAACGATCTTCTTGTTGTTTCGCTTCTTGGAATCAGGAATGAGCTCGTAAGTCGGTTCGAAATCGTGGTCGACGTCAACGCCGAGGCCTTTCGAAGGCAAGTCTTTAATGTGGCCTATCGAGGCCTTAACCAGATAGTCCTTTCCCAAATACTTATTTATTGTTTTTGCCTTTGCAGGCGATTCAACGATTACCAGATTCTTTGCCATTTATAGTTTTCTCACAAAACATCTTCCCGGCAGCGCTCGCACCAGCTCGCGAATTTCCAGAGAGAGCAGCGCAGCCGTCAGCTCCGATATCGGGAGCTTGCTCTTATCAAATAACCAATCAACATGCGCCGGACTATCCGGCGTCAACAATTTAAAGACCGAAGTCTCCGCCGGCGAGAGTCCTTCCGGAATGAGCGACAAACGATCCGCGATCGACGGATCCTTCTGTTTCTTATCGCCAAAAGGGGGCGGCAACAAAGTCGCAGCGATCTGCGGGGGCAATTCCGTGGCGATGTCCTGCCACTGCTGCACCAGTTTCGCGCCCGCACCCTTAATAAGATAGTTCGTACCGAACGAGTTTCGCGAAGTGATGTTTCCCGGCACAGCAAACACTTCTCGATTCTGCTCCATCGCGAGACGCGCTGTTATCAAAGATCCCGAATTCTCGGCCGCTTCCACAACTACCACGCCGAGACTCAGCCCGCTAATGATGCGGTTCCGGTACGGAAAGTTTTCCGAGACCGGCGGAGTGCCCAGCGGGAACTGGCTAACCACCGCTCCGCCACGGTCAAGGATTTCCGCCGCTAACTTCTTGTGATCACGAGGGTAAACCTCGTCGATCCCCGTGCCGAGCACGGCCACTGTCCGTCCACCGGCGTCCAACGCCCCGCGATGCGCCGCCGCGTCGATTCCTCTCGCGAAGCCCGAAACCACCGTCACGCCATGCTGCGCGAGGTCGCGGGCAAGCATAATCGCCGAGTTCTGACCGTAAGTCGAACACCGGCGCGACCCGACCACACCGATACAGGG
>Ga0068859_100007737_pt1 | contig 10909 bp, 11 predicted proteins | sample KBSSwiS22_FD_66585 | JGI IMG/M metagenome (GOLD analysis project Ga0068859, IMG submission 66585) | Switchgrass rhizosphere microbial communities from Kellogg Biological Station, Michigan, USA - KBS Switchgrass S2-2 | ecosystem: Host-associated > Plants > Roots > Rhizosphere > Soil ... | reverse complement strand
ACACTATAACTTTATACCATAACGACCGAATTTACTCATCCTATCCGACATCATTAGCACCAATAGACTCGTTTGTTACTATGGAACCTCTGTCTTATACAAGATTGACACTAAAGAGAATGCTCGACGCTGACGAAATTAATTCTGTGGAAAGGTGATAAATTATTGAATCCAGCAGTGGCTTCTCTTGAAGCACTACAGCCAACATCCGGTTTCCTGCTATGATGGCTGGACAGCTTGTTCCTATTTATCGGGATTGTTGCAATAGGCAATAGATCTCTAATTACCAATGACCGCAGTGTCGTATCCAGCTATTGTTCCACCCTTTTTTTTACTTCATTTCACTTCTCTCCCCCCTCGCCGCGAAACGGACTCCTCTTTGGCCAAGCAAATGGTTATATTTATGGGATAACCCCCAACCATGCCAAAATTTTTATTTGCACTACTCGCGCTCTTATTATTCGTTGATTTACTGAATGCTCAACCTTGCCCCAAGGCCGGCGATGCCAGCACGCCCGAAAAAAAACAGCTCAATGTTTTCAAAAATACAGGCATGGGTACCGGCAGCAGAGTGCCTGAACTATTGCCACTCAGAAATCTGCTGCCATCGGTTAAACGGAAGGACAGGAATTTGTTTATGAACGGCGCCTATGTTTCTACAGAAGGGATACTGGTAAGTTTTGAAGAAGAGGGACCCGAATCCTGCAATTGCCAGCTTGCAACAAAACGGGAAAAAGATGGTGATGTCCATATGTACCTGGGCTTGAAGGACAATGCCGCCAAGAAAAATTGCATTGTCGTTGAAATCACGCCCGCCTTTAAAAAGAAGCATCCGCAGTACGCTGATTTGCTTCATGCAAATAGCAAGGTTCGGATCACCGGGTTCCTACTGTATGATTTTATTCATGAAAAAGATGCGCTTGCAACCTGCACGCATTGCGCCGGTGCCTGGCGAAAAACCTGCTGGGAAATTCATCCGGTGACAGCGGTCGAACTGCTGCCATGATGCTTTTAAGGCATACGTTTTTTCCATTCGGAACATGCCCTTATTGAATGCTTCGCAGGCAAGATTCTTTGCGATCATCAATATCCCGCCTGCCGTTGCTTACCCACCCCCACCCCCATCCCATCCTTTTTATTATCCCCCCACTCCGCACAATTCTACTGAAATCCATTGAAAATCAAGGCCTAAAATTTTTATCAATCAGTAACTAATATATTTAGTATTTTTAGAAAAAGATTTCTGTCATGACACATGCTTTCCCCGTTCATTTTTCTTTGTTCGTGAATGGTAAACGCCAGGGTGCGTACCTGGAAACGATCCTGGATGGTGCTGCCTATAATGTTTTTTCGATCCGTTTTGCGGATGGCTACCAGGATTGTTTTTTCGACAAGGGTGATGGGCATATCCGGGGCATCAATGAGATCAAGAGCAAGCCCTATGCTTCGGCGCTGAAACATGATCTGTATGTATTCGATCATTTGGTGGGTGATGCCAGCCTGGAGAACTTTCCCTATGAAGTCGATGGTCGGTTTGCCAACGGATGGATATTAAAAAAACAGGCGGCTGCCGGTTGGGTGTATCGCATCTATCTGAAAGGGCAGCACAAATTTGATATCGTAGAAAAAGAAAAAGGATGGACAGCGGTGTCCGGCGATGCGGGGCCGATAGATACCAAGCTGGCCAATTATGCTTTTAGCTGGGCTAACGCTGCCGTTCCTGAACGGCGGGAAGACGAAGAACCAGCGGAGGCAATACAAGCGCCAAAGCCCATTGAGTTTCCGATTGAATTTTTATTTGAGGGGCAAACCATTGCTGCCTATGCGGTGCTAATGGATACACGTCCCTGGCCCCAATGTTCGGTCGCGCTTATCGGGACGGATCCTACAGTCAACAGTTTTCAATTTTTTAAGGTGGACAATCAGGAGCAGGTTTTTTCCTGGCTGCCCTATACCGGCAAAAAAGAAAAAATGGCCAAAGCGATTGCTGCGGCGCTCGGGGAACGATTTGCGGTGGACCGGGTGTTTGGGAGGAATTAAAGTAACTATATATTGTTGCGAAAAAGTTATGGCTTATAAAATTTCAGGCAAAGAAAAATCATTACAATGGCCAATAGAATTGCAGCTGGCAATATAAAATCAACATCAATACAGGTCTTTCGCATCTTGTGTTTATTTGTATTTACGGTGATTGCGCCATATCACCACGGCACAAACAGCTATTGCAAATATCCACGGGAGCATATATATTTTGGGTGGTTAACCTTGTTTAGAACGATAGCTATCGTTTGGTGATTTTCTTTTGCGTAACCATTTTCTGCAAATTGGTCAGTTGCTCGCTAAGCTCATTCATTCTCGCATCCATTTGCTCCAACGAAAGCTGGCCGTTCGTCGGATGGGCGGGTACATCAGTAAAAAAATCTTTGATGTTTATTTTGAGAATGGCTGCGATTTGGTCCAGCCTGCCCACGGAAGGATCGGTGATACCCCGCTCGATCTTCGAATAGGCGCTGGCTGTAATTTTGAGTTTGGCAGCCATCTGCGCCTGGTTAAGATCCTTTAACTCCCTGAATTTACGGATCCGGTATCCGAGCGTTTTCAAATCCATCTCCAAATATACGATGGTGCTTGCAATCATCGCAAATCGATGGTGTATCAGTCTATATTGGAGCCCTTGTTTAACTTTATGGTGGTTTTATTTTCCCAATGGCAGTTAGACTATTATTCACAAAAACATTACTAATCTTTCTCAAACAGGAAGGCTATACGCATATCCAACAGCGTGGGATTGAAAAAAGTCCGGCTGCAGATGACGCTTGTATTCTGGTGCCCTGGAAAAAAGGCATTGCTCAATTTGAAGAAGCCAACCTGCAGTTTGAACCCATCGAAAGTTCAAACATCGCTGACATGCTCGATGTTGAATTCGGTATCAATTTTTGGATGGAGTTGCCGGAAGCAGTTGCCGCAAAATTTAAACAATTGGATTGAAGCTTATTCACCATAGCGTTTGCAATCTTATCTCCGGCAGTTGCGCACCGCATACTTTGTTAAATTGTGCTGCCGCATATTTTGTCAGTGCCGGACTATAGCTGGTTTCCATCGGGTGTACAAAAAAATATACTTCTTCAATGCCTTTGTCCATCCATTGTTTGATGCGGAGGGCCCAGGCATCTATTCTTTTTGTATCGGAGGGGTGATCGCCTTTGCAAAGAAACCGGATAAATGCCTTCGGTATGGTCAGTTCCATGTGCAATCGTTCACGGAAAGCTGGCGTGTCCGTAATGACGGCCCCAATTTTATAAGTACGCAAACAATCGAATAGCTCTTTCCGGAATATTGTATCGGAGAACCATTCGGGGTGCCGCAGTTCCACAAATAGTTGTACCTGCTTCGGCCATGTTTGGAGGTAATTGAAAAATTTATCCTTTGCATGTTTGGGTCTGAATTTGTCACTGGTCTGCAGGAATAATGGGCCCAGGTGATCTTTAAAGGCGCTTATTTCATCCAGGAACTGGTGGGTTATGGCGTCTGCATTTTCAAAACCACTGTAATGACTAATCTGCTTCCATACTTTGGGGCAGAATCTAAAATCGCGGCCCATGGCCGCTTTCACCCATTCCTCTATCCTTTCCCTGCCCAGCAGATTATAATGAGTGGCATTGAGTTCGACCGCATTATATAATTTCACGTAGTGGTCCAGCAAGCTATTATCCCTGCTCCCCTTTGGATAGATCTGTCCAATCCATTCTTTTCTCCCCCACATGGGACAGCCCATGTACAGCTTTGGCTTCGCCCCATTCGGCTGCAGGATGATCGCATTAGCGCTTGCATCTGGCGGCAATTGTGTTTCGAGTGCATCAAAACCTGTATTCGATATCCGGCCATATTCCATATTCAAATATAATGGCAGGATAGAAATATTTGGCGAATACTAATATTTTTAGTAAATTGCCGCTAATAAAATACGGACAGCATGGAACTGAAAGGACATACATTACCCGGTTACCGCGTGTTTGAATACATGCTCATCATCAACCCGCATGAAGCATTAGAGGAAAAAATCAAGGGCGTTCGCAGCGAGTTTGAAACGGCCTTTAAAATCCAACGTAAAATCGGCAGGCGGCCCAATGTGGGCCTGGTGCAATGGATGCAGTACGAGATGATGGAAAAGCGGGTGCTGGATAAATTGAAACTTGTAGGCCTGGGTTTTCCACCATTCAAAATCGAGTTGCGTGATTTCGGCAGCTATCCATCGCACAGTATTTTTATTAAGATGGTTTCCATCGAGCCGGTTAAAAAATTAATCAGGGAGATACGTGAGCAAACGCAGTCACTGATGAAATTAAACAAAGAGACCAAACCGCATTTCTTTGATGAATCGAACATCAGCATTGGCCGCAAATTGCTTCCCTGGCAGTACGAGAAGGCATGGCTGGAATACAGTCGTAAACATTTCACCGGCCGTTTTATTGCAGATGGGATGTTGCTGTTGAAACGCCCGGATAAAACTTCGCCCTGGCAGATCGTGCAGCGTTTTGAATTCGCCAACCTTCCCGTTCATAATGTTATGGCAGAACAGGGTGAGTTGTTTTAGTATAAAGTTCCAGTTTGTTGTAGTTGTTTTTGGGCTGCCTGTTGAGCAGCCTTTTTTATTGCAGAAACTTATGTAGAACTGTAAGAGGCAGCTGTTGATTTGATCGGTTAATGCTATTCTACCAACCTATCGCTGAAGTTTCAAGGAACCGGCAATATCTGGTGATCCTTTTCTTTATCATGCGGCGACCACCGCCGGTACGCCTTCATACATCACGGCTTCATGTGGATTATCCCTTTTAAGAAAATCTTTGTGCAACGGTGTTGCTTTCATTTGTGCAGTGGCCGTCTGGTAATTGCTGAGGTCCATAATATCATCCACGGACAAACCCGGCGATAACCAGTCCTTATGCAAATCCCCTGGAAGTATGGTGGGCATTCTTTCCTTGCTGTTATGGATGATCTTCATCATACTATTGGCTTCGGTGGTGGCGAATGTAAAAGTATTGGTGAATTTGTTGTATAGTCCGGCAAAGTAATGAGGCCCGGGTTCTTTCAGTTCTATCCAATAGGGAAATTTCTCAGGTGTTTTCAGCAGCTTACCGCTTTTGCCCACCAGCTGCACATGCATCCATTCGTAAAACCAGTCGAATTCAACGAGACAACGGGTCTCAAGTGATTCTTTAAACATGCGTTCCTGCACCTGCTCGCTGACGAAATTCAGTGTGGTATAACCTTTGACCCACTTGCCGGTTTTTTCATTTTTATACCCATTCCGGAAACGGGTCGCTTCTTCTTTTGTTCGTATATAAGAAGGCAGGTAACCCCACTGCAGATCAACCCGCTCCACCATCCCTTCTGCATTTGCACGCAATACCGGCAGGTGATTGTAGTCGAAGCCTTTGAAAATCGCAAAATCCTGCGAGAGGTGCGCGATTTTTTCTTCCACTTCCTTGAACCGGTTGTATTCCTCCCTCGTTACTTTTCTTCCGTAATAATAACACATAGCTTATTATTTAGTGCTTGGCAGCCGGTAATGATCGTCAATTTGTGCGCCAATCTCCCGCACCACCCGCGTTAGCTTGGTGTCGTTCGGTATGGCCACCCAAAACTCCTCCTGGTTAATATCAACGCCTTTTCCAAGGCACAAAGGCCGCTGTGTAAAACCAATTACGAATACAATACTATCTCCCATCCTCATTCTTTTGCAGGGGTATTGTTTTTCGTTCCAGGTAATGTCAAATACATCATTCATGGCAGTTGTTTCCATAATGCAATTTAATATTTTTTACAAAACTAATATTTTTAGTTGTATAATACTAATATTTTTAGCCATCTTTGAGGTATCATGTACCTGAACTGTAAGTCATATTATTCCTTCAAATACGGCACTTTTTCCACCGAAGGATTGGTGGCGGCCGCGGCAGACAGGGGTGTAAAGACCCTGACCCTCACCAATATCAATACAACATACGACAGCTGGGATTTTGTCAAACATTGCCGCAACCACGGCATCAAGCCGGTGATCGGCGCAGAAGTCCGCAATGGGGATGAGCTTTTATACATCTTGCTTGCCGCCAACAATAAGGGACTGGCGGATATTCATCAATTCCTATCCGCACATTTATTGGCTAAAACGGATTTCCCGGTGGCTGCCCGCGTATTTGCAAATTCCTATGATGGGTATATGATTTACCCAATGGGCAAAAAGGCGTTGACAGATATGCTGCCCAACGAACGAATCGGGATCAAACCGTCGGAGATTGGAAAACTCTTCAGCATGGACTGGAAGGAACATGAAGACAAATTTGTTATTCGCCAACCGGTCACGATTCAAAACAAGGATGCTTTCTACGGGCATTGTTTGTTGCGCGCCATCGACAAAAACAAAGTCTTATCAAAATTAACGGCCGGGGAATGCTGCGGCCGGGATGAAACCTTTCTTTCCCCTTCTGAACTATTAAAAAAATTTGCCGATTATCCATTCATCGTAACCAATACACTACAACTACTGGAGACCTGCAACATTGAAATGGATTTTGGTGTAGACAAAACCAAGAAAGTCTATGGCGGTTCACTTAGGGATGATCGCATCCTGCTGGAGAAACTGGCCGTGTCCGGTATGCACCGGCGTTACGGGACCAAAGACAGGCTGGCAGCGGAGCGTATGCGAAAAGAGCTTGACATTATTTTCGATATGGGGTTCAGTAGTTATTTTATGATCAATTATGATCTGATCCGGTATGCTGAATCGCAGGGTTATTACCATGTCGGCCGTGGCAGCGGGGCCAATTCCATCGTCGCGTTTTGCCTGGGGATTACCGATGTTGACCCGGTTGAATTGAATTTATATTTTGAGCGTTTCTTAAATCCTGAACGCACATCTCCACCGGATTTCGATATTGATTTTTCCTATACCGATCGCGACGATGTGATGGATTATTTATTCAAACGGTATGGAAATGAACGTGTCGCGCTGCTGGGCTCGGTGCCGACTTTTAAATGGGACGGTGCCATCCGGCAACTGGGCAAAGTGTACGGCTTGCCGGATGAAGAAATCAAAGTGCTGCAGCGCAATAATTCTCCGCGCGATGAGATCGGTAAAAAAATTATTAAGTACGGAAGGATGATTTTGGGTTTCCCGCTTTATCCCTCTGTACATCCCTGCGGTGTCCTGATTACAGAGGAACCCATCATCCGCTACGCAACTGTCTTTATGCCTCCGAAGGGATTGGCCACGGTGCATATGGATATGTTCACCGCGGAAGACATTGGGATCAATAAGTTTGATATCCTCAGCCAGCGCGGTCTGGGTCATATAAAAGATACGCTCGCCCTGGTGAAAAAAAACAAGGGCATCGATATCGACATTCACGATACCCGCAAATTCCGCAACGATGAAAAGGTGAAAGCACAGATACGCAATGCCAATACCATTGGTTGTTTTTATATTGAATCGCCCGCCATGCGGCAACTATTGCGTAAGCTGCGTTGTGACGATTATACAACCCTGGTGGCTGCTTCCTCCATTATCCGGCCCGGTGTTGCTTCCTCGGGCATGATGCGTGAATATATTTACCGGTATCACCACCGTGATAAAATTAAATACCTGCATCCTTTGTTCGAAGAACATTTATCGGAGACCTTCGGTGTCATGGTCTTCCAGGAAGATGTCATTAAAATTGCGCATTACTATGCGGGTTTAAGTTTGGCGGATGCAGATATTTTGCGACGTGCCATGAGTGGTAAATACCGGTCGAATAATGAATTCCGGATGATCGAATTGAAATTTTACGAATCGGCGAAAAAACAGGGGCATGATGAAAAACTAACCGCAGAGATCTGGCGGCAAATGGTGAGTTTCGCGGGTTATAGTTTTAATAAGGCGCACTCCGCTTCCTTCGCCGTGGAGAGCTACATGAGCCTTTACCTGAAAACGTATTTCCCCCAGGAGTTCATGGTGGCCGTTATCAATAATTTTGGTGGTTTTTATTCACGCGAACTCTATTTCCTCGAGCTGTTAAAAGAGAAAGGCGATATTGAGCCACCCTGTATTAATAACAGCGACCACTATACGAATATCGTGGGCTCCAGCGTACATGCAGGCTTTGTACATATTAAACGATTGGAGAGCCGGTTGATCGAGCAATTACTGGATGAGCGCAAACGGCATGGCCCTTACCAGCACTTGCAGGATTTCCTTGAACGCGTTAACCCTCCGCTGGAACAACTGAACATCCTGGTCAGCATCGGTGCTTTTCGGTTTACCGGTAAGACAAAAAAAGCGTTGTTATGGGAGGCCAATTTCCTGCAGCGAAAAAATAAAAATCATTTCTCGCCTACCCCTTCCCTGTTCAAGGAGAAACCTTTCGTCTTTCAATTACCGGAACTGGTCGACTACCCGATTGATGATCTATACGATCAAATGGAAATACTGGGTTTCCCGCTCAGCAACCCGTTTGCGCTCGCAGATGCCGAGCCTGCACAGTTTGTTCCTTCGGCTGATCTTGCCTTGCACCGCGGCAAAATGGTTTCGGTGCTGGCTTATTTCATCGATCGCAAACATGTTACCACGAAAAAGAACACGGAGATGTTTTTCGGAACATTTGTCGATGCCGATCTTAACTGGATAGATACGGTACACTTTCCCGATGCGGTCGCCCGGTTTCCGTTTCATTCAGATGGTTTCTATAAAATCAGCGGGAAAGTAGTCAGTGAGTTCGGTGTAGACAGCGTCGAAGTACGGCACATGGAAAAAATTGGCCATAAACACCGCTCCTATGCTGGCCTTTGACAACCGCCATATTGCCCACCTGGACCTGGACACATTTTTTGTTTCGGTGGAGCATTTGCGCAATCCAAAATTGATGGGCAAACCAGTGTTGATTGGCGGCGGCAATGCGCGGGGTGTGGTGGCATCCTGCAGCCGGGAAGCACGCAGTTTCGGTATTCACAGCGGTATGCCCATGTACCAGGCGCTGCACCTTTGCAAGCATGCGACCGTAGTAAAAAGTGATTATGAGGCCTACAGCAAATACTCAACGCTCGTCACGGATGTGGTACGCGATACGGTGCCCCTATTTGAAAAAGCTTCTATTGATGAATTCTATATTGATATGACAGGCATGGACAAATACCATGGCTGTTATAAATTCACCAGTGAACTGGAGAGAAAAGTATTTAAAGAAAGCGGTCTGCCCATTTCCTGGGCGCTGGCCAGCAATAAGCTGATCAGTAAAGTGGCTACCAACGAAGTGAAACCAAAAGGTCAGATTGAAATTCCTTTTGGATTCGAAAAATCTTACCTCGCCCCTTTAACTATTTTTAAGCTACCAGGCGTTGGTGTGAAAACGGGCAACGAATTTCTTAAGATGGGTGTAGAAACGATTGAAAAACTTTCAGAAATGCCGGTTGAATATCTTGTCAACTTCATGGGCAAAAACGGCCGTGAGCTATGGCGGCGTGCAAATGGTATCGACGAGTCGCCCGTCATTCCCTATTCGGAGCAGGTATCTATTTCAACTGAACAAACATTCCAGGCGGATACCATCGACATGAATGTACTGGAAGCAATCCTGGTACGAATGACCGAAAGCGTCGCCTATGAATTGCGATCACAGAACCGGTTAGCCGGCTGCGTCACCGTCAAATTGCGGTATACGGACTTTCAAACGTTTACCAGACAAAAAGCCATCCCGTACACTAATTCGGATCATACATTGATTGCCACCGTAAAAGAATTGTTTTTAAAATTGTATGAACGGCGTGTGCTGGTCCGTTTGCTGGGTGTGCGCTTGACACATCTCATCGCCGGCACCTACCAGATCAATTTGTTTGAAGATACGCAGGAGATGATCCGCCTGTACCAGTCCATTGATTCGATAAAAAAACAATTTGGCGAAAACATGATTGTACGGGCGAAATCGCTTTGGACACAGAGCGGTGCGAAAAACAAGCAACATATTTAAAACGAGATGGCAGTATAAATTGACAATCGATGACAGATTGAACAGCGAAACTTAAAAGCTGGTAATGAAACACAAATAACAGTTGAACTGCCGCCAAACTGATTTTGAAATGTCATTGCTCAAAGACGCACTGGACGTTAAATTCAGTTATGATATTACGCGCAGAAATGCCATGGGATGCATTGAAAATCCCATGGCATTTTGAATAATTCATTTACCACTGTTTAATGACGGTGATTTTGCCTACGAATCTGGCGTTCAGCGCGGCGAACCGGATGTTTCACGCCATCTTTGCGTAAATCTTTTGCGTCTGCTTTGATGTCCTTTCTGTCTGCCTTGATTTCCTTGGTCTCTGCTTTGGCGGCGGCCTTATCACCTTCCTTTATATCTTCTTTTCTTTCTCTTTTATCTTTGCGTTCTTCGCGAATATCGTTGCGCAAGTCTTTCATGTCTTGTTTTTTGTCGCTAGCCGAAGTAGTAGGTGTTTGGGCCACTACAGCACCGGTCATAAAGGCAGCAAATACAAATAAGGTAATCTTTTTCATGTTGTTTTTTTTATTTAAAATGAAGCAATAACCACGATTGGAAGGATTCCTTTGGCGAAGGTTTAAGAGCAGACAGTCGTTTACCTGGCGTTAACAAATAGGTTGTGTTGGCCACCAATGCAATGAAGCTGCCGGGTGTCGGCAAGGAAAACGGTTGTAAGCTTTTGAAAATGGGTGTGGAGACCATTAAAACATTGTCAGAGATTCCCGTGGACATGCTGGAAAACCTGCTGGGCAAAAACGGCCGCGAGCTATGGCGGCGTGCAAATGGTATCGACGAGTCGCCCGTCATTCCCTATTCGGAGCAGGTATCTATTTCAACTGAACAAACATTCCAGGCGGATACCATCGACATGAATGTAC
>Ga0068859_100007732_pt1 | contig 10915 bp, 6 predicted proteins | sample KBSSwiS22_FD_66585 | JGI IMG/M metagenome (GOLD analysis project Ga0068859, IMG submission 66585) | Switchgrass rhizosphere microbial communities from Kellogg Biological Station, Michigan, USA - KBS Switchgrass S2-2 | ecosystem: Host-associated > Plants > Roots > Rhizosphere > Soil ... | reverse complement strand
ACGACGAAATTCGATACCTCTTGCGAGCCCTGGACCCTTGATGACCCCTGATGCCGCGTAACGTTCCATGGCCGTTCTTTCTATTCCTCGTATGGCGACCAAGAACTCCCGACAATGCCCACGCTGCGGAAAACCACTACGTCCGGATGCGCCCGAAGGTCTTTGCTCCGCGTGCCTGCTCGCGGCCAGCATGGAAACTGTCTCCGGCTCCATGGCGTCCGCCTCTGCGGCGACCGGTTCAAGCGAACCTCGGCTGACTGCCGGCCAGATCTGGGGCCCATACCACATCGGCCGCCTGCTGGGACGCGGGGGCATGGGCGAAGTCTACGAAGCCGAGAGCCTTGAGACCGGACGCCGCCTCGCGCTGAAACTGCTGCGAAGTCGTCTGGAAAAGGCGGACGACCGCGCGCGCTTTCTGCGCGAAGGGCAGCTTGCCGCGTCCATCAGTCATCCCCATACGGTGTACATCTTCGGAAGCGAAGAAATCGAGGGCATGCCCGTGATCTCGATGGAATTACTTCCGGGAGGGACGCTGAAAGAGCGGGTGGCCGCCAACGGTCCGATGCGGCCGGAAGAGGCCGTTGCCGCGGTATTGGACATCATTGGCGGGCTGGATGCCGCGCAGGCGGCAGGCGTGTTGCATCGGGACATCAAGCCGTCGAACTGCTTCATCGACGCCGACGGAGCTGTGAAAGTGGGAGACTTCGGCCTGTCCATCTCGACACTGGCGCGCGACGTTCACCACGATTTGGAGACGGGCGCATTTCAGGGCACGCCGCAATTCGCGCCTCCCGAACAGCTTCGCGGCGAGCCGCTCGACATTCGCGCGGACATCTACGCGGTGGGCGCGACGCTCTACTACCTGCTCACGGGACAGCCACCGTTTGATGCACGAGATCTTCGCGAACTCGTGTCGCGCGTGACCAGCGAGCCGCCTCGGTCCCCGCGCGTCTTGCGTCGCGGAATTCCGGCGGGCCTGGCCTCCGTCGTCCTCCAATGTCTGGCCAAGATTCCTGGTGAGCGCCCGAAATCCTACGCGGATCTTGCTGCCGCTTTGCGTCCGTTCGTGCCGGCCTCAGACCTGCCGGCAAAGCCGGGATTGCGCTTCCTGGCAGGTTTTGCTGACGGCATCGTCCTGTCTGTTCCCACTTTCACCGTGTTTGTTCTCGCAACCCGTCTCGCGCCTCAGGGGTCAACGGAGAATCCCGTGGCGTTTTGGTCGTCTCTCGCGATTGGGTTTCTTTACGGGTTCGTATTCGAGAGTCTGTGGGGGGCCACGTTGGGCGAGATGCTTTTCAGCATTCGAGTGCGGTCCGCAGACGGCGCGCGCGCGCCATGGTGGCGCATCCTGATGCGAATGGGAATTCTTTCTGCGGTGGGTGCGCTGCAGGCGCCGGTTTGGGCGATTGGAGAAGCCGCGGGATTCGGAAATGTCGCCATCTCCATTGGTTCGACGGTGATCATGTTGGGAGCCAGCGCAGCGATGTTTCTGACCGCGCGGAGCCATAACGGTTACGCGTCGCTGTACGACATGATCAGCGGGACGCGCCTTCGGATTCGTCCGGTGGAGCGAGAGCGACACGTGGGAACGGCGACCGTGCCGTTTCCGGCGGAAACCGCTGAAGATCATTCCGACGAACACATCGGGCCTTTCACGATCATTGGCGCAGTAGGAACCGCGGGGTCCGGAAGGCTCCTCGCCGGGTTCGATCCGGTGTTGCGCCGCCGTGTGTGGATCCGAACAGTGCCACCGGGAACACCGCCCATTGCGCCGGCCCGGCGCGATATTTCGCGCGTGACGCGTCTGCACTGGTTGACGGGGCGCCGGTCCGCCACGGACAGCCGGGACAACTGGGATGCCTTCGAGGCTCCCTCCGGCGGGCCCCTGTTAAAGCGAAATGAAGCGTCTCTGGATTGGCCTGCGGCCAGAGTCGTGCTCGCCGACTTAATCCACGAACTCGCGGACTCGTTGAAAGAAGGGTCGCTTCCGACACTCGGACTCGACCGTCTTTGGACTCGAGCGGACGGCAGGACTGTCCTGCTGGATTTCGAAGCCCCCTCAGGAGAAGGGGGGGTGGCGTCGCCCTCTTCCGCAAGAGCCACTCCGATGGAACTACTGGGTGCTGTCGCCGGCCGGGTCACGATGCCGGAGGCAGTTTCGAAGGACTCGGAGCCGAGGCTGCCGCTTTCCGCATGCCGTCTGCTTCGGCGCTGGTCGCGCGAAGCGCCCCGTTCGCTGGAAGAAGCGAAGGCTCACTTGAGAGCGGCTGCGGCATCGCCCGAACACGTGTCCCGCTGGCGCCGTGCCATTCCGATTGCGATGGCGTCAGGGCCGGCTCTATTCATCGGACTATCTGCGCTCGTCGTGTTACCGAATGCGGATGTTACTATCCTGACCCCGGCCGATCGAGAGGTGATTGGCCTGCTCACCATGCTGCAAGCCGGCGTGTCCCCCGGCGACCCCCCGGATAGTCCAATGCGTTCACCGGAATACCGTGTTGCGGTTGAAACGTACCTCGCCGGTCAACACGGCGCGCTCTTGCGCAACACTCCTCTTTGGAGCAGCGCAATGCAGGGGCCGGACGGAGATCGGCCTGAACTGCGCCGCCTGGCTTCCGACATCGTGAAAAGGTATCCGTCGGTGACAACGGAAGAACTGGCTCGAAGCACGGACACCATCCAACCCACACTGGAACGCGTGCGCCCGCCGCAGAGTCTTGGCGTCGCCAGCCCCGCCGTGATCGCCCTGACCTTAATGGCGGCGATCGCAACCTTGCCCGTTCTGCTCTGCAGCATCGTGTCCTCAATAGCCGTTCCCGGAGGCGTGGCAACACGCCTGATCGGGCTTGCCGTGGTAACGCGCGACGGCAGCGAGATCGGCCGCGTGCGCTCGCTTGCGAGAACGCTCATCGCCTGGGCGCCGATTTCCGCGTGGCTGGTCTTGTTGCCTAACCCGATTTTTATGGGCTTCGGGCCGGCATCTCCGCTGCCTGTGCTGGCTATCAGTCTTGCGTTCGCCGCGATGATCGCAGGAGTTGTGTGGACGATTGCCGGCGCAGACCGCGGCCTTCAGGACCGCATCGCCGGAACATGGGTTGTCCCTCGATAACTTGACGAACGACGAAACGCCAGATCAGGCATCGTTGCGCCACGCGGTATGCCGGCAAATCACCGGATCGATTTCAGCCGCACCGGAGTGATTTTTCCTTCCTCCACATGAACGGCTGTCCCCTGACCGGCATATCTTTGCATGACGACGGGATCCCACCAGGAATTCGGTTCGATTTTCTCGAACGCATACGCTGTGTAATCGCCCGGTCGTGCACTCAGCCCCGCCACACCGTCAACCCGGCTCTGCCCGCTCGAATAAATATCGTAGTGCTGGCGTCGTGCAAGGTCAGGCACCAGCACCACCGTCGCACCGGGCGCAGGCGAATCCTTGTCGTCCACAACAGATGCCGCAACGCCTCCGGTCGCCGTGCTGACGATGATTTCGAGCTCGCCTACGGGTTCTTTATCGATAACCAGGCGTGGATTGATGACATCCACATTGCCGAGTGTTGCTGATTTCACGTAAACGAGACCGCTCCGCATGTTTGTTGCACCCATCAACCACATTTGGTACGTCCCCGGAAGGGCACCGACGATCGTGAACGTACCGTCCGCGCGAACAGGAGCCGGAGCCGCGGCGGTCTCAAAGTCCTGCGATGTCGGTATGAGTTGCACGACAACACCGGCAATCTGTCTCTGGTTTTCTTCGAAAGAGGCGTCTTCGACCCTGAGATGCCCTTTGATCGTATAGCCAACCGACGCGGTAAGAATGATGTTGTCGAGATCGCTTCCCGCGACGACCTGTACGGGCATTCGCGCCCCAAGCCTCAAGCCGGTTGGATCTGTCGAGTAATCCCGCTGAATGCGCTGAGGAATGGGGTTGATTCCCGCACCGCCCGGGAAACCCACGCCGCCGGAGGAAAGGTCCGGCGGCAACGTTCCAATCACAGCCGCGAGATCGTAGGAACCAGGCGGCACTCCGGCGAATTCGAAAGTGCCATCGGCTTTGATTGGGGTATTGCGTCGAGTGGGCAGAAGGCCGCCACTATCCTCCCTGGAGATCAAGAGCAACTGCGCGCCTGCCGCAGGCAAACCTGTCGCACCGCTCACCACGCGACCGCGAATGCGGGTGGCCCGAACTTCCGACAGAACGAAATCTGCATTCCGGAAGTCGGCGCCTGGCGCGAGATCAAGCGCTGTTGCCGCTGAAGCTTCTAACGTTCCAGGAAAGTACACTGGGGCTTCTACGGAGCCTGTCATCGATGCAGGCAGAATGCCCGCCGAAAGAAATTCACTGAGGCTGGCACGCACCATTCCCTGACCGGGTTCATCTCGACCACCCAGTAACTGTCCTACGACTGGAACACCGGGAAGGGCCCTTGCCTGGTAGGTTGATGTGTTCGCCGGGCCCGCCGACGGGTTGGGGCCACCACTGGCGATTGCGCTGATCACGTACTGACCTGGAGGCAGAAAGAACAAACGGAATTCTCCGAGGTCATTGGTTATTGTTTGCTGCACGTTGGCCAGAGCGCGACGCCCCTCGCGATAACTGTACCGTTGCGCCTGAACCAAAGCATTGCTGACGGGATTGCCTGCTCGATCGCGCAGGCGTCCGGCGATCGCTGCCGTTGGCGTGATCTGCAGCGACGCGTTTGTGACGGACTCGCGCGGGGCAAGCGTGACAGGCTTTGTCCCTTTAACGAAGCCGTCTCGGGTCGCCATCAGGTTGTACGTTCCCGGAGGAATGTCTTTGATCACAAATCGGCCGGCGGCGTCTGTGAGAGTCGTAAACAGTGTCGTTTCCGCAATGCCGCGTGGCAGCGAACTCAGCACCACGCGTGCTCGCGCCACGGGCGCAGGCGGCGCAGAGCCTGCGCGAATGATGGTTCCTTCCAGAGACGCGGGAGGCTGCGGTGTGGTTGGGGGCGCAGCCTGTTGGAGTGCCTGCAGTGGCAGGACTTGGAGTAATAGCGAAAGTTTCAGAATCGCGAGATAGGTCATAGCATCTCCTCGTCAGCTAGCGAACTGCCTTCAATTCGATGGTGGATGTGTTACCTGCCTGAATGCGAACGGGTTTGCCTTGCCCTTCGAACTGCCGCAGAAATTCGGGATCCCACCATGCGCCGTCATCGATGCTTTCCCACGCGTACGCCGTGTAGGTTCCGGGCGGGATGTTTTCCAGACTCGCCCTGCCTGTGCTGTTTGAGACGGCCTTGAAATACATTTCGTAGTGCTGCTGTGTTGCGGAATCCGGAACGAGCACAACCGTCGCGATCGTTGGCGTTTGCTTGTCGTCGATGATGGATGCGGCGACGCTGCCGGTTGCGATTCCCAGCACAACATCGAGCTCGCCTGCAGGTTCATGTTCGAGGACGAATCGCGGGTTGATCACATCCGCACCCTCCATACGAGCAGACTTGACGTAGACGGTCGGTGGAAGTTTGGAGGCGCCGCGAATCGCAAGCCGATGCGTTCCAGGAAACGCTCCGGTGATGAGGAATGTGCCATCTGCGCTCACGGCGCCAGGCATGGAGAAGGAGCGCGTACGCCGAACCGCATTAATGTCCGAATTGTTGTCCTGCTGTAGCACACTGCCGGGAATCAACTGCACGGTCAGTCCGACTATCAGCGACTGAGCTTCAGCTGGATTGACATCCTCGATGGTCAGCTTCCCCTTGATGCGGTATCCCGGCCGCAACGTGATCACCAGATTTTCGTCATCGCCCGCCGCAACCCGCAGGGAAGTGCGGGCAAGCAGGCGCGGATCTGCCGGAGTGTTTGCCGAGCCGCCTCCCGTTCTGTCAATGAAGAGTCCGGCGGCTCCTACTGGTGCCGTTGACGGGATCCCCTGTGGGAGGTTTCCGGTTGTGACAACAATGTCGTAGGCGCCGGGAGGCACGCCGCGAATCTCAAAGGTTCCCGTGTCGGTGGTCTTCCCGTAACGCTCGATAACGTTTGGTGTATTACCCGGTGGAACGAGTGCGACGGATGTGCCTTTCACGGACTGTCCAGCCTCGTCGCGGATCTGGCCCCGAATACGGGCTGCGCGTACTTCAGTGACAACAAAGTCGGCGAGCCTCACGCTCTCTGCGGGCTGAAGATCGATCGGGGCTGCGGCGGATAGTTCGGCGACGCCGGGGAAGTAGAGAGGCGCATATACGACTCCTGTCTCCGCAGACGAGAGCGCGCCTTGAGTCAGGAACGACTGAATCGACGTGCTCACTCCTCCTGGTGCTGCCGAAGGAAAAGCGCTGCCCGGCAGGATCGTCAGACTCGCAAAAAGACCGTCCGGCCCGACTACAGGGCCTTCGGGCGGCAACGCGCTGACGAGGTATCGAGCCGGCTGAAGGTAGTACAGGCGATACTCGCCGAGATCATTCGTGCGCGCAACCTGAGCAGGCAGTAACGTGCGAACGCCATCACGGTAGGCGATGCGAAGTGCACGAACGGCGACGTTCGCCGCGGGTTCGCCGAAGCGATCGCGGATCGTTCCCGAAATCGATCCCATCGGGGTGAGCGTTATCACCAGCGGCGACAGGTTCTGCCCGTTCGCAATTTCGATCGATGTCCCCGGACTGTTCGCATTTCGTTGGCCGTATATGCCTCGCACATAGCCGTCATGCGAAGCAACGAGTTGATACTTGCCGGCTGGAATCTTTTGCAGATCGAAGCGACCGTTCTCGTCGCTCGTTGCAAGCAGTGGGGACTCGGAAACAGGATCGGTGTTCAAAATGATGCGGCTATTGGCAACGGGATCTCCGCTGCCGAGAGCCACGACTCGACCGCTGATGGTAGCGGTGCCTGCAGGCGTTTGAGCTGTTGTCGCGCCGGCGATCATGGAACACGCGACAACCGCGATGATACTGAGCATCGAGCGGGTTCGATGGGTTCTCACGAGAGTCTTCATGGTGTCCCTCCGATCACGCACTAGGCTTCGCCGAAGTCGAAGATTTCTGTTCCGTCCATTGCTGGCGGAGCAAAGGGCTGGCGGCAGTGCTCACACAGTTCGTTTGTCACAATGCGGTGGTGTCCGCACGAGGGGCAGCGCTCTGTGGCCGGCCATTCCACGACTGCAATCATCAGGAAGAATGCGAGCGGCCCCAGCAGAACGGTCAAAACCGTCCATAGCAGGAGACGTCGCGAACCGAATGAGTACTTCTTCCCTCTGCGATAGGTCACGACCGCGAAGACGAGGCCAAACGCTGCCGGGATGATCCATGTTGCTGCATTTAGTGCGGTCGTCGCTTCCCACGGTTGACGGTAATTGCGAAAATGATCGGCGATCTCCAGGGTTGCTCGGCCTGCCAGCGGAGCGACGGGCAGTACGGTCAGGATCTCCGCCCAGTGCGCTTCCTCTGTTTGTGGAATTGGCGCTAACGCCTGCTCCTGGATCGTTCGGCCTGCAGCATCGAGCCTTACGACGTGAGAATCCGAGCCCATTCCAGGCATGTATCCGTCCGCGTACCACAAGAAGAAAGGCTTGTCGGCAGCGCGCACGGCTCGATACACCCCGAGTGTTGGATACTTGTCGGTCAGGCCGGCGTGAGGTCGCTCGAAAAGGACTTCACCTGCCTCCGATTGAATAACGACGCGCTGCGTGGTCGCGATGGCGACAAAATTTTCGGGGGCCGAGGCGGGAGTGCTCGATCCGGCTGCAAGGATGGACTCCCCGGTGTCGGGTGTGAAGAGTTTCTGAACCTGCCGCTGTTCAAAATCGATCTGATAGACGCCGTCGGCAAATGTGTAGACCGTGTCATGAGCGCTGTCGTTCGGACGGTATGTATTTCCGAAACCTCGCGGCTTCGCAGGTCCTGAGGAAAACCCATCGGGTCCGAACCAACCGGCGAGTTCAGCTGAACGATTCGAATACTCGGCGATCAAGCCCGATCCATAGACGTAGAACCAGCTTCGCGAACCGCCGACGAACGCGTGCACACGGACAAACATCGAGTCTGTGCTGCGATATTGTGTTAGCCGATCGAAGGTTTTCCCGAGCCAGAGGCGCTCTGAGCTTTTTACGCCTGCAGTCACCTTCTGTCTGAGATTGCCATTCTGGTATGTCTCGATCGGACGTCCGTTGAGGTCGCGGACTTCCAGAATTTCAGCGTCCTGTTGCTGGATTTGCGCGATCTCGCCTTCGCTTGTCAGCACATAGCCTGCGTAGGGACCGTTAGCGTGACTCTCAACGAAGGAGGTCACTATGCCAATGACAACTGCGGCAGCGACGATAAAGCCGCAGCCCACCGAAAGCGCGACGGCTGCACGGCCGGAGCGCGGCTGCGACTCGTAGCGGCCTCCCGACAGGAATGTGGCGCGCGCTGCCGTTCCGACCACAACAATGCCGGCCATTGCAATCGCAACGGCAACCGAGAACTGCCCTGAACGAGAGAGCACGGCACAAACAACTCCAGCGCCCAGGCTGAACGCACGGGTTCCAAACCAGCGCGCATCGCGCATGCCGGTATGAAGCGCGGCAAAGTAGAAGACAACGCCGCACAGCAGATCTGCAGCGTAAGGCAAGGCGATGTGCCAATCGAGCGGCATTGGGATATGGCCGGGAAGCAGCAGCCAGCCTACAGCCGCCGCCGTCGGCAGGCTTGTCGCAATGGTGTAGAGGATCAAACCGGCGATCGCCTTTCCATTAAACAAGACCGATCGCGAGGTCGGCCGGTGAGCCAGGAACCCCCACTTGTCGCCGCGGTTCTCGGGAATGCTCTGGGCCAGTCCGAGCAGCGCGCCAATCAGCGCACAGCCAAACGTGGTGGCGGTGAATAAGGAGTCGATTTCGGCGAGTGAGGAGTAGCCGCTTTGCAGGTCCGAGAGCACGCGCTGGATCTCGTAGGTCAGCCCCGCAGCCAGGACCATCAAGCCGGCGATGGCCCACTTCAAGTTGTCGTGCAGCTCTTTCCAGAGGATCGCGTTGAATGTTCCCACCGGCGGTGTCGCTAACAAGGAGATCTCCGACTGTCGGCTCATAAGCTGCCTCCTGCCATCTCGAGTTCCGTCGTATCTTCGAGGAAGAATCCCTGTTCACCGCGGTCGCCGAGATAGCCAATGAGCGCATCGTCGAAGGCGACAGGTGTCTCCTCGATGGAGACCGCGCCAAGACTTCGGAGTGCCTCATGTGTGTTCTTGCCGGCCGAAGCAATTGTGAGACGCAGTTCGCCCATGGAGCGTCGTGCGTGCAGCAAGCCCGGCAATGCAGGCAACATCGCCGGCGGCGCCGCATTGGCCGCATAGCGCAGAAGGAACTGCTTTACATGCGAGCGAAACGTTTCAACAGGGCAGCAGGCCCGTAGGACGCTGTGGTCGAGGATGGCCAGATGATCGGCCACACGTTCAACATCCTCGAGCAAATGCGATGAGAAGAAGATGGTCCGATTGGATCCCCGCGTGACGTAAATCATCGATTCCAGCAAAGACCGGCGAGCCACAGGATCCAGTCCGATGGCGGGATCGTCCAGCACCAGCAGTTCCGGTTCGGGCGCCAGCGTGATTGCCAGCGAGAGTCCCGCGCGTTCGCCGCGCGAAAGCTGTCCCGCTTTCGTTCGGGGATCGAGGCGAAAATGCCCGATAACGGCCTGAAAGATTCTTTCGTTCCATCGCGGATAGAAACGTGACTGATACTCGCCATTTTGCCGAACAGTCAGTGAGTCGTAGAGCGAGTGCGATTCGGACATATATCCGATGCGCGCGCGCACTTCCGGGGGCAGCGACTGGCTGTCGTGCCCGAAAATTCGCGAAGAGCCGCGCGTGGGTTCGGTCAGTCCCAGCAGCATTCGAATCGTTGTTGTCTTGCCCGAACCGTTGCGGCCGAGGAAGGCGAAGACGCTTCCCCGGGGAACCGCCATCGTCAGGGCATCCACAGCCTTCCGAGTTCCAAAATACTTTGTGAGGTTGTGAGTCTCAATCACCGCGTTCCTGTTGCCGTTCGAGTGCGAAGTCATTGCGATCCTCCGCCATTCTTTGATCCGTTCGACAGTTCCTTCGTCTTCTTCGCCACTTCATCAACAATCTCTTCTGAGGAGAAGCCCAGCCGGAACGCCTGCGACACCAGGGATGTCACGGCCTGATCGATACGCCGTGTGCGCTCGGCTTTGCTGTAAATCTGGCGCCGCTTTGAAACGAACATCCCGCGCCCGGGACGCGATTCCAGAATCCCTTCGCGTACTAACTCCCCGTACGCCCGGCCGACGGTGTTGGGATTAATCAAGAGATCCTCCGCAAGTCCTCTGACGCTGGGCAGGGGTTCGTCATCGGCAATCTGGCCTGACAGAATCGCCGCGCAGACTTGATCGACGATCTGCTGGTAGATCGAAACGTTGCTGCCCGTCAGGATTTTTATGTTGAATGGCATGTCTTAGTGACCTAGTTACATTAGTACACTAGGTCAGTGGTGGGGTGCTGTCAAGAGGGAGATTTCTCACAAGCGCACGGGGCAACCGATAGTGGGCGAATAGTGGGTGGGACACTCGGCTTGTGGGGCTACAGCGCAGTGTCGGCGTTGGCGATCAGTAGCGAGCTATCCCCCGGAGCAGTGCTTCTCCTCCTCCGACCCGACCTCAATTCTTTTTGCCTGGATGGACTGCAACTTCGCCTGCACGGCAGGCACGTAAGCCGACAACTCGGGCGTCGCCTGGAGATATAAAAGTGCTGCCTGCAGGTCTTCCATTACAGCGTTGTTATGAAGGTTTCGCCGCTTCGCCCTACAGAAGAGCGAGAGGCCGTGAAACCTTGACCTTCAATTTGGGTCACTCTACAGTCATTCGAGATGGGGGCTGAGAGCCAACAACTCGAGAGCGGGCGGTTTCTCGGTGAAACGGTTCACGAACTCCGCCTGGATGATCTGTTTCTCGCCGACGTC
>Ga0068859_100007728_pt1 | contig 10917 bp, 8 predicted proteins | sample KBSSwiS22_FD_66585 | JGI IMG/M metagenome (GOLD analysis project Ga0068859, IMG submission 66585) | Switchgrass rhizosphere microbial communities from Kellogg Biological Station, Michigan, USA - KBS Switchgrass S2-2 | ecosystem: Host-associated > Plants > Roots > Rhizosphere > Soil ... | reverse complement strand
CGACGCACGGTGAAGCTCGACTGGCAGGTCGCCTGGCTGCTCCGCGCGATCACGCTGATGGACCTCACGACGCTGCAGGGAGATGACACCCCGGGGCGGGTTCGCCGTCTCTGCGCCAAGGCGCGCCGTCCTGTGCGCGAGGACCTGCTCGAAGCGCTGGGCGCGGCGGGTCTCGAGATCAAGGTGGCCGCCGTCTGCGTGTATCACGCCTTCGTGGAAACCGCGAAGCACGCGCTCGAGGGGAGCGGCATTCCCGTCGCGGCGGTGAGCACCGGATTCCCCGCGGGTCTGAGCCCATTCGAAACCCGGCTTCGGGAGATCGAGCTCTCGGTGGCGGCCGGCGCGGGAGAGATCGACATCGTCATCACCCGCGCCCACGTCCTCACCGGCAACTGGGCCGCGCTGTATGACGAGGTGAAAGCTTTTCGCGCCGCGTGCGGCGCGGCGCATCTCAAGGCCATCCTCGGTACCGGCGAGCTCGGCACTCTGCGCGATGTCGCGCGCGCGAGTGCGGTCTGCATGATGGCTGGCGCCGATTTCATCAAGACCAGCACCGGGAAGGAGCCGGTCAACGCGACGTTGCCGGTGGGACTCGTGATGGCACGGCAGATCCGCGACTTTCGCGACCGGACCGGCCACTGGGTGGGTCTCAAGCCGGCCGGCGGAATCCGGACCGCCAAGCAGTCGCTCGACTGGCTCGCGATGATCAAGGAGGAGCTGGGCGACCGCTGGCTCCGGCCTGATCTCTTCCGGTTCGGCGCCAGCTCGCTGCTCGCCGATATCGAGCGCCAGCTGGAGTACGCCGCGGAGGGTCGGTACTCAGCCTTCCATCGACATCCCCTAGCATGAGTTGCTGGCTGCTAGCTACTAGCTACTAGCAGCTATCAGCTAGCAGCTTTGCCCGAGGTCAGAATGCCGAGCATCCCCGAGCTCTTCGAGGACATGTCCTGGGGGCCCGCGCCCGAAGCACCGGGCCGGGCCAACGCCTGGCTCGACTCGCACGCGCGGAAGTTCGGCCACTTCATCGGGGGCCGATTCCGCGCGCCTGCGCCGGAGGAATGGTTCGACTCGACCAATCCCGCCAGCGGTGAGAGGCTCGCCAGCATCGCGCAGGGTTCCGCAGCCGACGTGGACGCCGCGGTTCGCGCGGCCCGCGGGGCGCAGCCGGCATGGTTCGCGCTCGGCGGCCACGCCCGGGCCCGTCATCTCTACTCCCTCGCGCGTCATGTCCAGAAGCAGAGCCGGCTCTTTGCGGTGCTCGAGTCGCTCGACAACGGCAAGCCGATCCGGGAGTCGCGCGATATCGACATTCCGCTGGTCGCCCGGCATTTCTATCACCACGCCGGCTGGGCCCAGCTCATGGAGCACGAATTTCCCGGCGCGGTGCCGGTGGGCGTCGTCGGGCAGATCATCCCCTGGAACTTTCCGCTCCTCATGCTGGCGTGGAAAATCGCGCCCGCGCTGGCGATGGGAAACACGGTGGTGCTCAAGCCCGCCGAATTCACCTCGCTCACGGCGCTCCTCTTCGGGGAGATCTGCCGCGAGGCGGGGCTTCCCGACGGCGTCGTCAACATCCTCACCGGCGATGGTCGGACCGGCGCGGCGCTGGTCGCGCATGCGGGCGTGGACAAGATTGCGTTCACCGGCTCCACGGAAGTCGGGCGCGCGATCCGCGTGGCCACCGCGGGGAGCGGCAAGAAGCTCTCGCTCGAGCTGGGCGGAAAATCGCCCTTCGTCGTCTTCGACGACGCCGATCTGGACAGTGTGGTGGAAGGCGTGGTGGACGCGATCTGGTTCAACCAGGGCCAGGTCTGCTGCGCGGGCTCGCGGATTCTCGCCCAGGAGAGCATCGCCGAAAAGCTGGTGACCCGGCTCAAGGCGCGGATGGAAACGCTTCGAGTCGGCGATTCGCTCGACAAGGCCGTCGACATCGGCGCGATCGTGGCGCCGGTGCAGCTCGAGCGGATCGAATCGCTGGTGGCGAAGGGGCGCGAGGAAGGCGCCACGCTCTGGCAGCCATCCTGGAGTTGTCCCACCGACGGACTCTTCTATCCGCCGTCGCTGTTCACCGATGTACACCCGGCGGCGACGATCGCGCAGGTGGAGATCTTCGGTCCCGTCGTGGTCCTCATGACGTTCCGCACGCCCGACGAAGCCGTCGAGCTCGCGAACAACACCCGCTACGGGCTCGCCGCGAGCATCTGGAGCGAGAACATCAATCTCGCGCTCGACATCGCGCCCCGGGTGAAGGCGGGAACCGTCTGGATCAACTGCACCAACGTGTTCGATGCGGCCAGCGGATTCGGGGGCTATCGCGAGAGTGGGTTCGGCAGGGAGGGCGGGAAGGAAGGGCTGTGGGAATATGTGAAGACGGGCGGACGGGCCGACGGGCCGACGGGCAGTGACGATGACATTGCACCTGACACTACGGCTGAGCGGCTGACGGCCCGTCGGCCCGTCAGCCCGTCAGCCCGTCCTGTAGTGGAAGTCGACCGGACCCCGAAGCTCTACATCGGCGGCAAGCAGGCCCGCCCCGACTCCGGATACAGCATGACCATCCTCGACGCGCGGGGCGGGGAAGCGGGACTGGTCGGTATCGGCAACCGCAAGGACATCCGGAACGCAGTCGAGGCGGCGCAGAAGTCGCAGCCGGGTTGGGCGCAGGCCACGGCGCACCTGCGGGCGCAGGTTCTCTACTATCTGGGCGAGAATCTTTCGGCCCGTGCCGGCGAATTCGCCGAGCGGATCCGCTCGCTCGCCGGCGCTCCGCCTGAAATGGCGGCAGCCGAGGTCGAAGCCGCCGTCTCGCGCGTGTTCACGTGGGCCGCCTGGGCCGACAAGTGGGAAGGCGCCGTGCACCTCACGCCGTTCCGCAATGTCACTCTTGCCATGAAGGAGCCGATCGGCGCCATGGCGGTAGTCTGTCCCGAGACTCCGGCGCTGCTCGGTTTCCTGGGCGCGGTCCTCCCCGCGGTCGCGGTCGGGAACACGGTGATCGCGATCCCGTCGGAGCGCTGGCCTCTGCTCGCGACCGACTGCTACCAGCTCTTCGACACCTCCGATGTGCCTGGGGGCGTGATCAACATCGTCACCGGCAAGCGCGATGAGCTGGCGGGCGTGCTCGCCGCGCACGACGACGTCGACGGGATGTGGTACTGGGGAAGCGGCGATGGATCCGCGGCGGTCGAGAAGCTTTCGGCCGGCAACATGAAGCGATCCTGGGTGAATTACGGCAAGGACCGGGACTGGCACGCTGCCGCCGCCGAGAGCGAGGAGTTCCTCCGAGAGGCAACGCAGGTCAAGAACATCTGGATTCCATACGGGGCCTGATCCAGCGTGGAAGCCGGGACTCCTGATCCGCTGGAACGACTGGCCCGCGGACTGGCGGGCCGGTATGAGGTGGAGCGCGAGATCGGCAGCGGCGGCATGGCCACCGTGTACCTTGCCCGCGACGTCAAGCACCAGCGCGCGGTGGCGATCAAGGTGCTGCGTCCCGAGCTGGCGGCGAGCCTTGGCTCTGAGCGCTTTCTGCGCGAGATCGAAATTGCCGCCGGCCTCGATCATCCTCACATCCTCCCGCTCTACGATTCCGGCGAAGTCGACGGCAGCCTCTTCTACGTCATGCCATTCGTCGAGGGGGAATCACTCCGCGACCGGCTGACTCGCGAAGGCCAGCTCCCGCTCCCGGACGCGATTGAAATCGCGCGTGAGGTGGCGGATGCCCTCTCCGCGGCGCACGCTCGCAACATCGTCCATCGCGATATCAAGCCCGAAAACATCCTGCTGTCGGGGAACCACGCGCGGGTTACCGATTTCGGCATCGCGCGCGCCCTGTCGGTGGCGGGAGGCTCCCGCCTGACCTCCGCGGGCATGGCCATTGGGACCCCGTCCTACATGAGCCCGGAACAGGCCTCAGGCGAAGAGGCGATCGATGGCCGCAGCGATCTGTACGCGCTCGGCTGCGTTCTCTATGAAATGCTTGCGGGCGAACCGCCGTACTCGGGCCCCACGGCCCAGGCCATCCTGGTGAAGCGGCTGACGGAGCCGGTGCCGCGCATCTCCGCGCTCCGGGAGACGGTGTCGCCGGCCCTGGAGCGCGTCATTCATCGGGCATTGGCCAAGGCTCCCGCGGACCGGCCCGCGAACGCAGCGTCGTTCATGAGCGAGCTTGACGCGGCCGCCTCAGGTGCGGCCCTGGCGCCGACCAGGCGACGCCCGGCGATCGCCGGAATCGTGATCGTGCTCCTGGTTGCGATTGTCGTGGCATATGCGGCGCTGCGACCAGGACGCATGCGGGTGGCAGGTCCCCGCCCCGGCGCCCCCAGCGTCGCCACCTCACTGGCTCGTGGCAATGCCCTCATCAGGGAGCGCACGCCGGAGGCGTTCCAGGCCGCGATGACGGAGTATGAATCCGCCTTCGCCGCGGATTCCACCGAGCCCGAGACGCTGGCGCGCATCGGCTACGCGCATGCCCTCTTCGCAGACTGGGGTTGGGGATACCGGGGGCAGTCCGTGAGCGCGCTGCGGGCGCGCGCGCTGGAATACTCCGAGCGCGCGTTGGCGGCGGATTCCACGTCGGCCGCGGCCTGGCTCGCGCGGGCCTATGCGTTGGCGCAGTTGGATCCCTACCGCATGCGGGGCGCGCTGGAAGCATTCCAGCGCTCCCTCCAGCTCGATTCCACCACCGCCGAAGGCTGGTACCAGTACGGTCAGGCATTGATGTACCTGGGCCAGGACAGCGCCGCCATCTCCGCGTACCGCCACGCATTCACGCTCGACCGCGATCGGCCCATGTCGCTCATGTCCCTGGCCGCGATTCTGCGGAAGGAAGGCCGGATCGACGAGGCGCGGCGGACGATCGACACGGCGGTCCTCGCCAGCCGGACGGTCACCAGTCCTTACGTGCACGTCATGCGGGGAATCATGGCCCTGGCAGCGAATGACATTGGCATGGCGGGAGACGAGGCGGGACTCGCACTGGAGCTGGATACATCCTACGCGCTGCCGGCCCGATCACTGCTGGTGCGGGTGCGCGTGGCCGAAGGCAATCGGGCCGGCGCCCTCGCTGAGATGAAACGGGTCCTCGCGGCGTTCGATACCACCACGCCTTCACCCAATGCGGTCCTGTTTGCGTCCGGGGCGCTGCTCGCGCTGGGACGCCGCGACCAGGTGCTCGGCCTCGTCGAACGCAGCAAGCCGCGCGGAGCGCAGCTCTGGTTCTACCTCCGCAATCCTGAATTCGACGGCTTGCGAGCCGAGCCGCGGTTCTCGCGGGTGGTCCGCGAGTCGGATCCCCGCAACGCGTCAGACAAGGACCCGCCGTAGTCCAGCGCTCAGGTGCATGAAGCGATCGTAGGTCGAAGTCCCCGACCTGATCGCGACTTCGTTGGGATGAATCGCCTCGTGGCCGGCGCCAATGAGCGTCGCCACATCTCCGACCCGAACCGCCTGTTCGGTTCCCACTTCCACGATCGTGTGACTCGCGCTCACCGCCGCGATCACCTTGTAGAGACTCCCGTTGATCAGGACTTCCGCGCCCTTCACCGCAGTGCGCGGATAGCCGTCGGCGTGGCCCACGGGCAGAACCGCGATCCAGGTCGGGCGCCCCGCTTTCCAGGGCCGTTCGTAGCTCACGCCGTCGCCGGCATCGAGATGTTCCACCCGGACCACCGGGGCCTTGAGGGTCACGGTGGGCCGGAGTCCACCCGCCGCTCGCGCGTCGGCGTCGACATACCCGCCCCACAGCGCGAACCCGGGGCGGACCATGTCGAGATGGGTCTCGGGACGATGCACGACCTCCATCGACGACGCGGCGTGCAGCGGCCCGGGATCGAGTCCGGCCTGGCGAACCTGTCCGGCAAACGCGCGAAGCCGTCCCGCCTGCTCGACGTCGAAGTCTGGTTCCTCCGTGAGCTCTGTGAACGTCCCTTCGATCGCAATCGCGCGACCACTCGCCAGCGCGGCGAGCCACCGATCGGACCGGTCGACTCGCTGGCCCATCCGGTTCATCCCGGTATCCATATAGAGGTGCGCGGGGACCGGCTTGCCGAGGGACCGCGCAAGGCGCGCCAGCTGCTCGGGAGCGCCGTCGCCATAGACACCGAGTCGCACGCCCTGCCTCGCGAGCTCGACACCTTCCTCGTCGCTGACCGGTCCCATGAGCAGGATCGGCTTGTTGACGCCAGCGCGGCGGAGGGTCAGGGCTTCGGCTGCCCGCACCACCGCGAGCGTGCGCACCTGGTCGAGTCGGTCGACGACCGGGCCTGCGATGTCGAGCCCGAGGCCGTAGGCGTTGTTCTTCACCACCGCGACGATCGGCCGTCCGCCGGCCATGCGGGACACCGCCGCGACGTTGCTGCGTATCGCGGACGCATCGATCTCGAGCCAGGGCTCAAAACCGGCGACGGGCGATGGGCTACGGGCGAGGGGCGGCGACGGGCGATAGGCGAGCGCGCCTGTTGCCAGGTACACGACCTCACGACGGGACCAGAGCGGACTCATGCCGGAGCCACGGGGGAGGCGCGTTTGCGCCGGAACCAGCGGACGGTGAGCCAGACGATGGCCAGCAGGACGAGGAGTGGCGCCAGGAACGCGAGCAGGATCATCGCGGCGGCGATTGCGTCCTCCGCGACGCTCAGGATCGGATTCGCGGTGCCCGCGGTCGCCGCGGAGCTCTTGATCCGGGTCACCGCGCCGATCGCATGGAAGCCGCCCGCCACCGGGGCGCCGACGATGATGGCGAGTGCGAGCGCGAAGGGCGCCGGCCAGCCCTGCAGCGCGGCGAGCGCCGCGATGGCCCCGGCGACCGGGCTCAGCACCGTCTGCAGCAGGTCGAGCACGTGATCGACGGCGGGGACCTTGTCGGCCGCCACTTCCACGGCGCTCGCGAGTCCGAAGATGACGAGCGCCGCGTCGCTCGCGAGCCAGCTCACCGAATTTGCGAGCGGCCAGTGGAACCAGCGGGCCGCCGTGCCGGCGGCGAAGAGGGGGAGAAACGCGCGGAGGCCGGCGCTCGCGGCGAGCGCGATTCCGGTTGCAGCCGCCGCGAGCGTCTCCACCACAAGGGTCAGTCGGTGAGAACGAACGTCACCTTCATGGTGACCCGATACTCGGAGATCTTGCCTTTTTCCACGGTGACCTTCTTCTCCTTGATCCAAGCCCCGCGGACATTCTTGAGGGTCTTATTGGCGCGGTCGATGCCCTTTTCGACGGCATCGTCGAAGCCCTTGGTGGATGCGGACGTGATTTCAGTGACTCGAGCTACTGACATAACAACTCCCGAAAGGGTGTAGGTCCAATCTATGTCCCCGGTCGGGATTCGTCAGACTCGAGATGCAGCGCGTGGAGCAGGCGATGCGCGACCGGGGCCACGACCAGCGTAGCACCGGCGATGAAGACGACGCCCGCAAACAGCGCGAATACGCCCGCGAATACCTTGCCCTTCGAGGTGGCGATCGCAGTTACCTGGCCCATTCCTCCGAGCAGCATGCAGGTATTGAGGAACGCATCGGTCCAGGAGTAGTGCTCGGTCTCCCGAAAACCCACCATCCCGATCACCAGTCCGATCGCGAGCAGTGCCAGGGCGGTGAGGAAGTGGAGGGCGAACCGCCGGCAGAACCTGGCCCTGGAGAGCAGTGATTCACTGCGATGTTCGTACATGCGGGGGTCCCTCCGGAATTACGCGCGGGTAACGAGGACCTCTCGTTCCAACAGCTCCTCGAGCAGATCCACGCGCCGCGCCGCGCCCCAGCACTCCAGGGCGAGGTTGCTGCGCTTGGTCCTCGGCACCAGCCCGATGCGAAGGCGCTTCGCCGTGAGCCTGGTGCGGATCTTGTCTACCACCGAGGTATAACCCCGGTCCAGTCCATCGGCGATCCGGAGCAGCGCGGCGAGCCGCCGGACCAGCGCCCGGTCCTCCCGCGAGAGCGCGGCGTAATCCGGGTGCTTCCGGCTGGGCAGCTCCTGCCGGTGATATCGCGCGATCATGGCCACCAGCGGCCGCTCCCGTGCCGAGAGCGAGAGCCGCTCCGCGTGCATGATGAGCTCGTAGCTGTGGCGATTCCGCTTCCGGTAGCTCACCAGCTGCCCCACGTCGTGCAGGACGGCCGCCGCCTCCAGCAGGGTTCGCTCTTCGGGTTGCGCGCCCAGTTGCTGCGCCAGCCGGTCGAAGAGCTCGAGCGAGAGACGCCGGACCTGCTCCACATGCCGCATGTCGCACTGGCATCGCTCGGAGAATTCGCGCGCCAGCCGCATCGGGTCGACGATCTTCGGTTCGTCGTCTCCGATCATCTCAAGCAGCAGGCCTTCGCGGAGGCCATAGGCGCTCACGATCAGCTCCGGCGCGTCCAGCAGCTCGAGCAGCTCCGCGGTCACCGCCAGTCCCGCCAGGATGATGTCGGCGCGCTGGGGATTGAGTCCCGGAACCTGCGCCCGCTCTTCCCGGCTCATGGAACCGAGCCATTCGAGCAGGTGTTCCACTTCCGCCGTCGTGACGTGGGTGCCGTGCACCGCCGTCACGGGCAGCTCCCGGCGCGCGGCCGCGATGCGGCCGAGGTTGGTGAAGGAGCCGCCCGATCCGACCACCTGCGACCCGCGCCACTCTTTCCAGGCCGTCGCTTTCCGGAGCTGCCGCGCGACTTTCTGCCGGAGGGCGAACACCGCGTTGCGGGCGTTCCGCTTGCCCTCGAGGTGCATCTCGGTGAGCCGAACCGCGCCGAGGGGGAGCGAGAGCGTCAGGTCGAGCACGCCGCGCACCGCGCCGATGACCTCCAGGCTGCCGCCGCCGATGTCCGCGACGATCGTCCGCTGGTGCTCCAGCCGGAAGTGATGCGCCACCGACCTGTAGGACAGGCGGGCTTCGGTCTCGGGATCGATGATGGAGAGGGGGATGCCGAATCGGCTCTGCACCCGGCGCACGAACTCTTCGCCGTTCTCCGCTTCGCGCACCGCGGCGGTCGCCACGGCCGCGAGCCGGTGAACCCCCCGCCGCTTGCACACCTCATGCATTCGCTCGAGCGCGGCGAGTGCGCGCCCGATGGCCGCTTCGTCGAGCCGTCCCGTCGCGGCGAGTCCCTGCGCCAGGCGGGGCTGATCCTTCACTTCGTCGACGACGGTGATGCCGCTCTTGGGATCCCAGTCGGCTACTAGCAGGCGGATGGAGTTCGACCCGACGTCGATGGCACCGAGCCGGACGGGGGAATTTGGAGGGGCGTCGATCACGCAGGAACGATAGACGCATAGACGAACAGGCGCATAGACGAAGGCATCGAGCGGTACTCTGCGTCTCTGCGTCTCTGCGTCTGTGCAGCCGCGGGGTCAGGTATCGACTGGCTGCGCGTGGAGTAGCTTTCAGGTTCACTCCGCACGAAGAGCCGGTATGTCGAAGCTTTCCCTGGTGGCGCTCGTTCTGCTCACAGGATTGCAGGGCGCCCAGAAGCCCGAGGACGACCTGGTGACGTTCGTCCGGACCTACCTGGGGAAGGATCTGCCCATGGACTGGGCCGGCCTCGAGGCGCTTCCCCGTACCAGGTGGAGTGTGCTTCCGCCCACCATGCTCAAGAGCTGCGCCCCCGATGGCGGGTGCTTCATGCGGGTGGGGAGCACCACCCTCGGCGGGAAGACGGTTGGGTTGATGGCGACCGGTGCCCGGACCATGGTGCTCAACGTCTACTTCCGGAATACGTCCGGGCCGATCGGTGAGGCTGCCGTCGTCGCCGCCATCAAGAAGATGGACCCCTCCGCCGAGCTGGTCCGCTGCCCCATCAAGGGCAGCGCCGGGACCACGAGCTGGTACAAGGTGAAGGGCGCCAAATCGCCGGGTTTTCTCTCGCTGCAGACCGTCGGCGGCGACAAGCCGGCTGAAGGCTTCATCCTCTCCTACGGAACCGAGCTGCCGGCCCTGCAGCCCAAGCAGCTCGCGCTGTACAGCCTGCAGTGCGGAGCCGGCGCGGCGCAGAAGCCGGTTTCGACCGTACTCCCCCACCAGCGGCTGGCCGAGGTCGTGACGGCGCTGCTGGTTCCGGCGACGTCGCCGGGGCACGACTGGGCCTCACTCCGGGCGCTTTCCACCGGTATCACCTGGGACTCGGCGCCGCCCAAAAAGTGGGACCTGACCACGCTCAAGAACGACCCCAGTCCGCTGGCGCTGAGCGGACACGCGGAATACGCGGGGCGGAAGTTCTCGATGCTGGCGAGCGGCACCGCGACCCAGGTGAAGAACATCTATATGGAGGAGACCGGCCAGCACCCCAAGGGCGAGCACATGCTCGGCGTGGTCTACGAGAAGGGGATCGCCGTGCGTCTGGTTCGCTGCGGACCGCCGTACACGGAATCGACCAACAACTGGTACAGCCTGCAGAGCAGCCGCACCCGGCCGGCGATGATCCAGCAGTCGATCGGCTATGATGGGAACAACGTGTCGGACAGCTACGCGCTGAGGCTCGATGGCACACTCCCGAATCGCGATCCGAGGGATCGGGATCCGGGAGTTGGGGGATGCCAGTAAGGACGCAAAGACGCATAGGCTCACAGACGCAGGCGAAGGCTTAGCTCCTGCGCCTGTGCGCCTGTGAGTCTTTGCGTCTATGGCGCTGCTACTTCCTCCGCCCGGTGCTTGATGCTCTTCCCTTCGACGAGGAAGACCACGTCTTCCCCGATATTCGTCGCCAGGTCCGCCACCCGCTCGAGATTCCGGCTCACCAGGAACAGCTCCATGCCCGCGCCGATCACGTGCGGGTCCTCCATCATGTGCGTCAGCAGGATCCGGAACACCGACCGGTGCAACGCATCGACCTTGTCGTCGCGCATGCAGACATCGCGGCCGGCCTGCGCATCGCCCCGGATGAAGGCCTCGAGGGCGTCCGACAGCATCTCCCGGGAGAGCCGCGCCATCTCCACGATCTCGGGCTCCGGCGCGAT
>Ga0068859_100007726_pt1 | contig 10919 bp, 10 predicted proteins | sample KBSSwiS22_FD_66585 | JGI IMG/M metagenome (GOLD analysis project Ga0068859, IMG submission 66585) | Switchgrass rhizosphere microbial communities from Kellogg Biological Station, Michigan, USA - KBS Switchgrass S2-2 | ecosystem: Host-associated > Plants > Roots > Rhizosphere > Soil ... | reverse complement strand
TGGAAGTATGTGTATTGATCTTATTCTCCGTTAAAAAAGAAACACCCTGTAAACGTTTATAAAAATTCAGGAAATAATTTTTGCTTTGCCTGATATCGATATCACCAAAATTTGCCTGCCAGCCTTTTTTCTTTATCTGCAAAAATATTTTATCAAAGTCTCTTAAATCCTGTGTATTACCATCGGGTTGTATGGGAATGTTGTTATCAGTAATAGCAGCCGTTAATTCTAAACTATCGCCGATATAACCACTTAGTTGCAGGTTAAGGCTGGAGTTGACCACTGCATCCTGGCTGTTACCAAAAGAAATACCACGGCCAAAACTACCTTCCGATTTTACATTACCAAAATCAAACAGCGGGTTACCCTGCTGATTATTTTTAAAACTGAATTTTACCGGGTTATTGTTAATGAAATTATACCTTATGCTGTCGTAGTTAAAATGTTTTACCACCGCATTCAACTTATACGGAAACACCCGGTAAGTAATCCATATTGACGGTACAGCAGGTTTAGTGATCCATGTGATGGTACCATTTGCCTCATCAACTTTATAGTCGGATGGTGAGACATTGCTAATACTGACCGAATTGGGAACGATACTTAAAGAATCCAGCTTAATAACTGTACTGCCTACAGGAACAAATTTTTTGCGCAGATTAGAAAGCGACGAAGGATTTTGTGCAAACAGGGTCTGCACAAAAAAAACCATCACCAAAAGCAAGTATTTCCCGGGGTGCTTCAACAGTTTTTAGATTAGTAATGCCTAAAATTACCATTTATTGTGTAAGACGTGCAAAATCATCTTTTTGCTGCAAGCGCAATCCGGCACATTTTGCTCGTCAACTCCAGCGCTGCAAAAAACAGGTTTAGCAGTCTCTTTTGCAGCTTGGGCAAATAACGGCACACCGGTATGAGTTTTATCCGACATTCACATGACGGCGCTCATAGATGTACAGGAAGAATAACTCTATTTTCATCATATGCCTTTGAGGAAAATATTCATACGGGCAGCTTTACTCTTTTGGGCAACAGGTATTGCTGTTGCTGGTGCACAAAACCCCGCTACAGTTTTTGTGGTTAAGAAAAGTATTGTATCCTTTCATTCCAATACAAAACTGGAGTTAATCAAAGCATCCTCAACACAGCTCAGGGGTGTTATTGATGCTCAAAAAAGAATTTTTGCTTTTTCTGTAGCCATGAAAACTTTTGAAGGGTTCAACAGTCCCCTGCAAAAAGAGCATTTTAATGAGAACTATATGGAGAGTGATAAATTTCCTGCTGCAAGTTTTAGCGGTCATATCATTGAAGAGGATGATTTTACAAAAGATGGTATTTACAGTATCAGGGCAAAAGGTAAATTTATCATTCATGGTGTGGAGCAGGAAAGAATTTTACAAGGCGACCTGGTGGTGAAAAACGGCGTTATCAAACTTACCTGCCTGTTTACTGTTTTTCTTTCAGAATATGATATTAAGATACCCCGAATAGTACACGAAAAACTGGCTTCGGAAATCAATGTGATTGTTTCCGCCGATTTTGCTGCCAAATGAATATACGCAGGCTATACAAAATATTGATCTTTATATTACTGCCAGGCATAAACGCCATTGCACAATACCCTTTTTCCAAAAAGATTGATGTTGAGGAAGAGAACCTTACTTTAAAAGCGAATGTACTGCTGAAGGATCATAATGGGTTTTTATGGATCGGCACTTCTGAAGGCATTTTTAAATATAATTCGGTTATCCCCGAAAAGATTTTCATTCCGGGCGGACAAAAAGTTTATATCACTGCACTGTTTGAAGATGCTGAAGGAACTATTTGGGCAGGTTGCAAAACAGGGCAACTTATAGCAATTAAAAAATATACTGTAACTTATTTTAACCCCCCGGAAAAATTACCTGAAGTTCCAATTACAGCTATTTACAGTGATGTTAAAAAAAGATTGTGGCTGGCATCTGCAGGCCAGGGTATTTATTGTTATGATAGTTCCCGGCTTTTAAATATTACCACTGCCGACGGGCTTGGAGATGATAACATCAATTGCCTGTACAGCCCAGATGGTAAACGAATTATTGCCGGCACAGACAGGGGGCTATCTTTTATAAACTTTGATGGAGGAAAAAAAAGTATTCATTTCTTCAGTTCAAAAAATGGTTTGCCAGATAATATTGTTCGCTGCATTCAAGGAGCTAAACAAAAAAATACCGTCTGGGTGGGAATGCAGGCAAAAGGAATAGCGCTGTTCAACATTCAAACGGAACAAATAGTTGATACGGTAACAATTCCTAAATGGAAATACAGCCAGGTAAACGATATCCTGGAATTAAAAAACGAAACCATTATTGCCACAGAGCAGGATGGCATTATCTGCTACAATAAACCGGGCAATAATTTTACCTGTAAAATTTTACGGGATACCATTTTCCCAAAACGCATCGCAGACCTGCAGACAGATAACGAAGGTAACATATGGGCTGCATCTGAAAATAAATTAGTAAGCTTTACAGGCGATTATTTACGGTATTGGTTCGTGGTAAAAAATGTGCCGCTTACTAAAGTGCATGCCATATTAGCCGGCGATGAAAATAATTTATGGTTTACCCCGGACCTGCGCCTGTATGAAAGTGCAATAGAAAACCATGAAAGCGAAAATTTGCGCAGCTATGATATTACCCCGCCAAAAAACCGTATCGACATCACCAGTTTGTACAAGGATAAGTTTGGATTTCTCTGGATCGGCACAATGGGTGAAGGTCTATTCAGGATGAATACGCTTACAGGAAAATGCAGGCGTATCAATGAAGATCCTATTGCCTATTATGGCAATATTTTAAGCATAGCTGGCAAAGACGAGCAGGTATGGATATCCACGTTAAACGGTGTGGCAAGGTTTAACCTCAATGAAAACAACTACGACCTTGCTGAAAAGATCAGTTTTATCAACTACAATAAAAAAGATGGACTGGGCAGCGATTATATTTACCACATCCTTATCGATTCAAAAAACAGGGTTTGGTTTGCAACTGATGGTGCAGGCGTGACTGTTTTTGATCATGACTTATTTATTAATTTTTATACGAGGAAACTATTTCCTTCAAAAGTTACTTACTCACTTACAGAAGATAAGAATCACCACATCTGGATTAGTACTTATAACGATGGGTTATTTGAATATGATGAAAAAAAATTTATTCAGTACGGCATTAAAAACGGGCTAACCGACCTTGCCATTACTTCCATTGCAGCAGATGATTACAATAATATCATTGCTGTAAATAAAAAAGGGATTGATGTATTTAACCCTGTAAAAAATATTGTACAGCATTATGGAAGTGAATCGGGGTTTGAGGAACTGCAACCTAATTTAAATTCAATAACAAAAGATGCTGATGGCAATATATGGATAGGTACAGATAATGGCATTGTTCGTTTTGTTACGCAGCCCTTGTTTACGATGTTTACACCGGTGGCCGTTATTGAAAGTGTAAACTTATTCAACAGCCCGGTTAATACAGATACGGAAAACAGTTTTACTTACGATCAGAATAATTTCAGTTTCAGGTTTGCAGCAGCTTTTTATAAAGCCCCGGAAAAAATAAGGTTCCAATATTTTCTTGAAGGTTACAGTAAAAAGTGGGAAACTACCGGCGACAGAACCATAAATTTTCCCCAGTTGCACCCCAGGAAATACATTATGAAAATAAGAGCATCTGTGAATGATAATTTTGATGCCTCCCCTGTTTCCAGTTATGCATTTACCATTCATAAATCATTTTGGACAACGTGGTGGTTCAGGCTGCTCGTATTATTTGCTGCACTTGCAGTAATATCCTTGTATGTAAAACAAAGGGTCAGTTCCATCCGCAAAAAGGAATATGCTGCAAGGGAAAAATTCCAGCTGCAGTATGATGCTTTAAAGAACCAGGTGAACCCCCATTTCCTGTTCAACAGTTTTAATGCATTAATGAATATTGTTGATGATAATCCAAAAGAAGCCTCCAGGCTCATCAAACATCTATCACAGTTTTACCGCAAGATGACAGCATTCAGTCAAAAAGAATTGATTACTTTAGGAGAAGAACTGGAATTGCTGCATTCTTATTTATACATCCAGGAAAAAAGATACGGCGATGCCCTGCAAGTTTCCATTGCTATTGAACCCAGTTTAAAGAAAGCAAGTTTCATTCCGCCACTGGTATTACAGTTACTGGCGGAAAATGCCGTTAAACACAACACCATAAGCAAGTTCAGGCCTCTGCACATCAATATTTTTTCGCAGGGAGACAGCATCATCATGCAAAACAATATCAATATTAAACTGGAGAAAGAAGAAAGTGAAGGTGTTGGTTTGCAAAATATAAAAAACAGGTATAAGGTTTTAACCGAAAAAGAAGTGGAGCAGGAAGCAACAACCGAAATGTTTACAGTTAAGTTACCAATAATTTATTCTAACTAAAATATGCGCATACTAATACTTGAAGATGAAGAGCAAGCCCTTAAACGGCTGGAGAAAATTATACTGGAAGTTGTTCCTGATGCAATTTTAATTGGAGCAACATCAAGTGTTGATGAAACCATTAACTGGTTTAAGGAAAATCCTATGCCCGACCTTATCTTTATGGATATCCAGCTTGCCGATGGCAATAGCTTTCAATTGTTTAATAAGATAAAGATCAGTTGCCCGGTTATCTTCACCACAGCTTATGAAAATTATGCACTGGAAGCTTTTAAAGTAAACAGTGTGGATTACCTGCTTAAACCAATTGATAAAACAGATGTTAAGAGAGCCATTGATAAATTAAAATTACTGCAAAGCCCCAGGTCTTTCATTACTGATTATGCCGAAATATTAAAAACGATCCAGTCCCCTGTAAAAAAGTATAAAGACCGTTTTATTATCAAAATTGGTGACACCATCAAATCGCTTTCCATTAAAGATGTGGCTTATTTTTATACTGAGAATAAATCCAATTTTGTTTGTACCAACGAAGGCAAACGTTACCCCATAGATTTTAATCTTGATCAGACAGAGCAAATGCTCAATCCAAAAAATTTCTTTCGTATCAACAGGCAGTTCATTATCGGCCATCACGCCATTGAAGAAATGAAAGCGCATACACGTTCCAGGATCATCGTCAAACTCACTCCTCCTTGTAAATTAGATACTGTTGTTGCCCTGGACAGGGCGCAGGATTTCCGTACGTGGCTATCGGAATAAGTTGCCACTTTTACTATCGTATTTTTCCCGGTGCAGGTTCAGCAGCTTCAGGTGCAGCTTCAGCAGGCTTTTGCCTGATTTTTATATGCACTGGCTTGATTTTTCGTTTTAAAAACAACAATTCTAATACAACCTTTTTTCAGCTGACAAGTTTGATAAGTACCCAATCGACCTATAAACCTGCTCATTAAAAACAACCAATGTTTATGAAAAAAAGTATCACATTTAAAATTGTAAGTTTACTGGTATTGTTTATTGCAGCTTTTCAATTTTCCTGTAAGCATGAGCTGCCCCCGCCTGCCTGTAACGGCAGTTATTTTAAAATTGCTGCCACCCAAACGCCTGCTACACTTAATTTAAACAATGGCACCATCACAGCAACCGCTTCTGGGGGAACGGGTTTTCAGTATAGTTTAAATGGTGGCCCCTACCAGGACTCCGGCTATTTTACAGGGCTGGAACCTTTTAAGAATTATAATCTTGCAGGGAGAAATTCCATTGGATGCACCGATACCATGTTGTTGCAAATAACTTCCGTTGATCCCTGCCAGGGCGTTGTAATCAATGTTACACTCACCAAAACCGATGCTTCAGTAAATCAGTCTAACGGATCTGTTACCGCAACTGCAACAGGCGGCACAGGTTTTACGTATAGTCTTAATGGTGCAGCATTTCAAAACAGTGGCACATTTGCCAACCTGGCGGCGGGCAATTATGTGGTAGCCGCAAAAAGTGCTGCAGGCTGTATTGGCACCAATCAAATTACCGTGGGCACCAACAATCCGTGTGCAGGTATTACTGTAGCAATTACAACAACTGTGGTTCAGCCTGCAACCGGGCAAAGCAATGGATCGATAACTGCAGCAGCAACAGGTGGTACAGGATTTACCTATAGTTTAAATAATGGCGCTTTTCAAAATAGCGGAACATTCGGCGGATTGGCCGCGGGCAACTACAGCATTACAGCAAAAAATGCCAATGGCTGCACAGGTGTTACTACTGTTGCACTTGGTGCATCCAACCCCTGTTCCGGTGTAACCGTAGCCGTTACTACCACTACTGTAAATCCATCTGCAGGAGCAAGCAATGGTTCAATTACAGCAACAGCAACAGGCGGTACAGGATTTACCTATAGCTTAAATAATGGTACTTACCAGGCAAGCGGAACATTCTCCAATCTTGCTGCAGGCACCTATACTATCACAGCAAAGAATGCTAATGGTTGCCTGGGCAGTGCACAAGCAATACTTACTGCCACCAGCCCTTGTACAGGTACAACAATTACATTAACGGGTGCAGTAGTAAACACAACACCTTGTGTAACGCCAACGAATAACGGCACTATCACATTAACCGCCACCGGTTCATCAGGTTTTACTTATAATATCAATGGCGGGGCTTACCAGGCAAGTAATGTATTTGCCAATTTGAATACAGGCACTTATGTTATGGGAGCAAAAGATGTTAATGGTTGTACAAAAACAGTTTCCACAATAGTTGGAGTTGTGGCACAGGGCCCGCTGTTTGCACAAGTAAGAACGCTCATCACAACACGATGCAGTGGCAGCGGTTGCCACATGAATGGCACCACAACAGCCGGGTATAATTTTGATCCTGATTGCAATATCGTTTCCAAATGGAGCCAGATCAACAACACCTCTGTTATATACGCTCCGGGCTGGGTAAAAATGCCGAAAAGTCCACAACCTTTCTTAACTGCAGCAGAAAAAGCGATCATCACCAACTGGATCAATGCAGGGCACAGGTACACGGATTAATATTCCGCCGGGTTTAGTTTTACCAAGATACAACAACTGACATACTGACCTGTATGATTCCGGTTACAGCTTCAGCATGTTTAATTGCAGGTTCAGCAGAAATTATAAAATCGTTGCTGCATTTTGGCGCTATTTTAGAAAGTAAAAAAGTAAATCATAGTTTATGAATACCAATAAAAAAAGGATCATCAAACTCACGCTGCTTTCTGTTGCAATAGTAGTGATAACAGCTGGTTTTGCGGGTTATAAAATGTGGACCAAACCCCACCGCAATGTGGAAGCTGCAAAAGCAGTAACTACTACTGCGTTGCAACTTGCAGGAGCTTATGAAGCCAATGAAACAGCTGCCAACAGTCAATATCTTGATAAGGTATTGGAGGTAATCGGCACTGTTAGTGAAATTGCAAAAAATCAAAAAGGAGAACCCGTAGTCTCTTTAAAAGGTACAGATATGAGCGGTGTGATATGCACACTTGAAGGAGCAGCGCCGGCAATGATGAAAGCTGGTGAAACAATGACCATAAAGGGTATCTGCACAGGTTACCTTACGGATGTTGTTTTGGTAAGATGTATTGTTCAGGCAAAATGAAAAACCGAATTATAATTCTTATTGAAAAACCATTTTTTTAAAAACTCTAATTCAGTAAAATGAAAAGCTGCAGTTTAGTTTTGCGGGTAGTCAATGGCGTTATCTTCCTGGCGTTGATAAGCGCCTGTAAACACGAGATACCGCTTACCGAAGCCCAGGTACAGATTACCGGCGGCACACAAACCTGCAGTGCAGATACTGTTTATTTTCAAAACAAAGTGTTACCACTGTTAAATTCCAGTTGTGCCATGAGTGGCTGCCACGATGCCATTACCCACAAAGAAGGAATCAATCTGACTGCTTATGCCACAATTTTTTCATCAGGTGTTGTGTTGCCGGGCAACCCGGCTAACAGTAACCTTTACAAAGTATTGAATAAATCAGGTAGCGAAAGGATGCCCCCTCCCCCTGCGGCAGCATTTACGCAGGCACAAAAAGATATTGTTTTCAACTGGATATTACAGGGCGCAAAAAATAATGCCTGCAATGATTGTGATACCTCATTGTTCACTTACTCAGGTGCCATTGCTCCAATTGTAAACACTTATTGCAAAGGTTGTCATAATCCTTCTTCATTGGGCGGCAATATCGATTTAAGTATTTATGCCGGCGTAAAAACAATTGCAGTCAACGGAAAATTAATGGGCAGTATTACTCATACAACAGGGTTTATTGCAATGCCGCAGGGTGGCACCAAATTATCTGATTGCAGGATACAGCAAATACAAAAATGGATCGCTGCAGGAACGCTTAATAATTAATTCTATACACACTTACAAAAATTATTTATGAAACTGGTTTTAATGATCCTGGGAATAATTGTATCACTTTCTTTTTTTGAAAGTTGTTATTATGATAAAGCTGATCTGCTTTATCCTTTTGATAAAACACCATGCGATACTTCGGTGGTTGCAAAATTTTCAAGCGATGTGTTATCCGTTATGAATGCCAGTTGCAATACAAGTGGTTGTCACGACGCAGCATCAGCTTCCGGTGGTGTAATACTGGATAATTACGCCGGGGTAAAAACCCAGGCGCTTAATGGCAGGTTAATGGGTTCTATTAATCAAACCGGCATATACTCTGCCATGCCAAAAGGCGGAACAAAACTATCTTCCTGCACCATAACAAAAATCCAGCAATGGATCAATTCAGGTACTCCTAACAATTAAAATCACATCGTATGAAAAAATTATTTTTTGTTGCTTTTTTTATTTCGGCTGCGGCATTTGCGAATGCTCAAAATATAGTTTTCACCAAAACAGGAAAGGTATCTTTCTACTCCCGGTCCAAAGTAGAAAAAGTAGAAGCAGATAATAACGAGGTGTCAAGTATTTTAAATACCCAATCGGGGGAATTGGTATTTGCAGTATTGTTAAAGAGTTTTCATTTTGAAAGAGCATTAATGGAAGAACATTTTAATGAAAACTATGTGGAGAGCAGTAAATTTCCCAAGGCAACTTTTAAAGGCAAGATTACCAATATCACTTCGGTAAATTTTATTAAAGATGGCGCTTACCCTGTTACGGTAGAAGGCGAATTGACCATGCATGGCGTTACAAAAACCATTTCGTCTAATGGCTCTGTTAGCGTTAAGGCCGGCAAGATTTCGGCTTTCTCAAAATTCAGCATTAAACTTAAAGATTACAATATCAGCATCCCTTCGTTAGTGGGAGATAAAATTTCTGAAGATATAGACATTACTGTTGATTGTAAATACGAACCTAAAAGCTAAACCAATAAAATTCCCAGCGATGAAAATTTTTTTGTTGATCCTCTTTCTCCTGGCTGCGTCGTTGCCAAAGATTTATGCACAGGACGACCTGATGAAGATGCTGGATGATGAAAGTAAGAAAGAAAAGAAAAAAGATTATACCACTGCCACCTTTAAAACTTCACGGCTTATCAATGGGCATTCTATTGAAAATGCCGCTGCTGGTGTTTTAGATCTAAAAATATCACATCGCTTTGGTATGGTAAACAAAGGCGCTTACGAATTTTTTGGATTGGACCAGGCTACCATGCGGTTAGGCTTAGATTATGGTATTTCAAACCGTTTGATGATAGGTATCGGACACAGCACTTATCAAAAACAATACGATGCATTTGGAAAGTTCAAAATAATCAGGCAATCAAAAAGCGGTAGCTGGCCTTCCCCAATTTCAGTTAGTGCAGTGTCATCAGTAATGCTTAACACATTAAAATGGGAAGACCCCTCCCGAAAAAATTTTTATACTTCCCGTTTAGCATTTGCACATCAGTTAATTATTGCACGCAAATTCAGCGAAGGACTTTCACTGCAGGTAATGCCCTCTTTTGTGCACTATAATATTGTTGCTGCTGTAACCATTCCCAATGATATTTATGCAATGGGTGTTGGAGGAAGAATTAAATTGAGTAAACGTTTAAGTTTTAATGCAGAGTATTATCATGTGCTGTCCATATCGCTTGTACCGGGAGAAGATTACAGGCTTCCAGGCACTAAAAACTCTTTAGCGGTTGGTTTTGATATCGAAACCGGCGGTCACGTTTTTCAATTACATTTTACCAGCTCTACGGGTATGACTGAGAAAACTTTTATAACCGAAACTACAGGTGATTTCTTCAAAGGCGATATCCATTTTGGGTTCAATGTATCCAGGGTATTTACAATAAAAGATAAAAGGAAAAAGAAATAAGGTTTCAGGTTTAGGTATAAAGAAACCGCTTCAAAATCATGAAGCGGCCCTTTTATTTTAATACCTTTTTTTATTCTTCTGAACTCAACCCGGCTTTTAAAAATTCCCGGTTCATCCTTGCAATATTGCTCACCGAAATTCCTTTTGGGCATTCTGCTTCGCAAGCGTAAGTGTTGGTGCAATTACCAAAACCTTCTTTATCCATTTGCGCCACCATATTCAATACACGGCTCTCTCTTTCGGGTTCGCCTTGCGGCAATAAAGCCAATTGAGAAACTTTTGCACTTACAAATAACATGGCGCTGCTGTTTTTACATGCGGCCACACAAGCACCACAACCAATACATGCAGCGGCTGCAAAAGCATCATCCGCATCTTTTTTATCAATAGGAATGGCGTTAGCATCTACTGCATTACCAGTGTTTACAGAAATATAACCACCAGCCTGTATGATCCTGTCGAATGCAGTCCTATCTACCATCAGGTCTTTAATTACCGGGAAAGCCTTGCTGCGCCATGGTTCCACCACAATAGTATCTCCGTCTTTGAAAGCTCTCATGTGCAACTGGCAGGTGGTGTTGGCAGCCCATGGACCGTGTGCCTGGCCGTTAATATACATGCTGCAGGCGCCGCAAATTCCTTCCCTGCAA
>Ga0068859_100007725_pt1 | contig 10922 bp, 6 predicted proteins | sample KBSSwiS22_FD_66585 | JGI IMG/M metagenome (GOLD analysis project Ga0068859, IMG submission 66585) | Switchgrass rhizosphere microbial communities from Kellogg Biological Station, Michigan, USA - KBS Switchgrass S2-2 | ecosystem: Host-associated > Plants > Roots > Rhizosphere > Soil ... | reverse complement strand
GCTCTTTCGTGCTCACATAGACACTTTGGATCTTCAGCACTACACGAATAGTATCGGAACGCTGATCCAATGTCGCCGGAACAAACGGCGTATTTGCCGATTCGTAGTCCAAAGCCCGTGCCAATTCATCTACAGCCTTTTCATTTCTTGACGGTTCTACTACCTCGGCGATCTGGGCCGAACCATTTTCAAAAACATCAGCAACCACGACGACTTCGTCACCCTTCAAATCATCCGTGACAAGTGATCGTGTCAGATCGATAAGTGAGCCCTGAGGATTGACACTAGGGGAAAACGAACCAATATCGGAACGCGTGTTCGCATAATCCTTTGGTGACAGGCTAAGTCGGCTGACATCAACGCCGGGCGACGAATTTGTCGTCATCACTCGTGAACCGCGCGGGCCGCCCGCAAAAAATACATCAGGCCGACCGGAAGGGCCGCCCGAGAGTATGATCGAAAGAAACGTAAGGCCCAAAACAAGCGAGGCACAAGCCCCGGCAACATAGGACATGATCAGAAGGCGATAGGAACGCGGCATGACAACCGGGTTCAACAGTCCATAAACAGACCCCGCGGACTCGGCTTTTGCGCGTACCGAATTCCTTATAGAATCAACCATCGGTCCCGGAACGTGCGGGCGGGAAAGCGTCCGCAAGCCTTGTCGGATATCCCGCATATCCGCCATTGATTGCCTGCAAAGCGGGCAGGTTGCCAGGTGGGCCTCTAAATTAGAGGCCTCGCTTTCAGACAGCGGATCGTCCACAAAAAGAGCAAGATTAAATTGTATATCCTCGCATTTCATTTCGCATCCGATTTCCTTTCCCGAACAAATTCGGGAATCAAATTCGATTCAGCGAATGACTGACCGACCCCGGTGTTTTCCGCTCACGGAAAACAACGCATAAGCTGCGGCAGCAATTAATGAATGAATTACCGTTTATCTGAACTGCTTTGCTGGTCATTTCAAATTACCCACGGTATCCCAGTCAATACGAACCAACCCCAACCCCTCGTTTTCTTCGACCTAGTGTTTGGCACCGATTGCATCAGTCTTCAAAGATAGAACCGGGGCGGGTCAGTCATTCGTTAAATTTTCAAAAACCTTTCAATCTTCGCCTCAATTCTTCACGCCCGCGGGCGATGCGGGATTTGACGGTTCCAATGTTAATTCCCAGGACCTCGGCGATCTGCTGATAGCTTTGCCCCTCGATATCGCAAAGAACTATCACCTCTCGAAACGATTGCGGCAGCGAAATCAGGGCCGCTTCAAGCGCCTGCTCTGTTTCTCGCCTCAAGAGGGACGATTCAGGGTTTTCCGACGTATCCGCAAGTGTGTCGTGCAGTGTTATGTCGGTCTCCCCTACAGTATCGTCGAGCGAGACGGTTCTTTCCCGAAAACGTCGTTTCCACCACCTGTGTCGATTGCGCGATTCGTTTATCGCGATCCGGAACAACCAGGTTTTCAACTCAGAATCCGCCCGAAACTTACTGATCGCCTTGAAGGCCTTCAAAAAGGTCTCCTGGGTCAATTCGCCCGCTTCATCCGGGTTTTGCGTGATCCTGAAAAGGAGTGCATAAATGTCGCCCGAATAACGCTGGATCAGTGAATCAAACGCGTCGGCCTCGCCGCTTCTTAGTCGTTCGAGGAACTCGTTTTCCACCGGGCTAAAGACGGAGTCGTATCCTGCCGCGTGTGCAGCGTCCCCCAAGCCATTTTCATCAAACGTGATCGACTTGCCGAAGACCATCGTCTCCCCTCTTGCCTTTCGTCCGCGGAGAAGTTTTCAAATTGCTCGCCCGCCATTCACGGGGCGGATCGATTAGTTAGACACCGCGGTTTCGAAAAAGTTCCCCAAAATCTTCTGTCAAGATATTCTCTGGCCGGCACCGATCAGATCGGGCTGCCATTTCCGACAACGGCGACTTTTTCCCTTTATTTATTTGCCCTTGAGCATTATATGAGCTACATTAACTCTTTTGGAAAAAATCCCATTTCGGCGATTATATAACGTTTGGACGACCATAAATTGCAGTTTTTTTAACCATGGCAAGAAAGAAGAGACGATTTGAGCAGCTGGAGGCCGCCGCGGCCACCGCGAAGCCGAAGGAGAAGCTCCTGTACGCAGACCGCTTTCAGGAAAACGTAGGCAAAAAAGTAGAAGAGGTAGGTAAAAAGCTGGAGGGACAGGGCCGCAATATGCTTTACGGCCTCGCCGCACTTGTCGTTCTTCTGATACTTGCGGGGATATTCTTTGTCTGGAATAAACGATCTGATGGCGCTGCTCAAACTGCTCTCGGAAAGGCGATCGATACATCGCAGGCAGTAGTGTCGGCGTCGCCGCCGCCGGCCGGATCGACCGGAAAGACATTCAAGTCGGAGAAAGAACGGGCCGAAGCTGCTGTAGCCGAATTTCAAGAGGTCTCGACCAAGTTCGGTGGAAGTGTTGGGCAAAAAGCCCGGTATCTGGCAGCGGTAAATCGTTTGTCGATCGACCGGGCGGCGGCGACAACGGACCTTGAGGGATTGGCTAAGGGAAATGATGAGGTGGGGACACTCGCCAAGTTCGCTCTCGCACAAGTCAAAGCCGAAGATGGGAAAACTGACGAGGCTATAGCCGCCTACCAGGAACTTGCGGCTCTTGGTGACACCGTCATAGCAAAAGACACGATCAACTTCGCGCTTGCCGAATTGCTGGTTAAGCAGGGCAAAAAGCAAGAGGCTGCGGATATCTACTTCAACATTGCAAAAGCCGCCAGTGAGGCCAAAGATTCCGAAGGTAAGCCGGTACCGATGACGCAAACGGCCCGGGAAGCAAAAGACAAGTTGCAGGCATTGGATCCGGATCGTGCGAAAACAATTGAAGAACCGAAACCGGAATCTCCGTTTGGAAACTGACTTACGGTTCTCTCGAGAACGGAAAAGATCTGAAGGGACGGAAGGGCTCCGTCCCTTCAGTTTTTTGCGTTAAGGGGCGATTTATTTGAAAATGGACCTTCGATTGTATATTTCTATTAACGGAACCAAAGAATTGACAGGTACAAGGTGAATCAAGAGATACGCAACGCACTGACAAAGAATTCGGATACTAACCCCCGTGCCGCAGCGGGTCAGGCCGATCTTGTTTCAACGCGTGTATCTCCTGCGAGTTATCTGGCCGCGCTTTTCTTGCTCTCATTCGCCTCCGCATTATTGATCTACCTTGGGATGGACACGGCAGGTGTGACGCTCTTCGGAGCGGCATTCCTGGGAATCTCGCTTTTGGCGTTTACCGACAGGATCGGCTTCGACGGCAAGAAGCTTCGTAGAACCGGTCTCTTGCCAAACTTGTGGTCCACTATCACCGGTTCCCGCAAGCGATTGCGCATTTCCGATATCGAACAGGTAGAAACGCAAGCGCTCCGGGCATTGAAACGTGGACGCAATGTCAAATACAGGTTTAGCACGATCATACGCGGAAAGGGATTGGTCTATACATTTGCGTCAGGGAGTGATTCGTACAGGCAATTGATAAACAGCCTTTTGCCTCTGCTGCCCGCGAATGTTCTGGACACCCGCTCATTGGAGCTCCGCGATTACCTGGTCGAATCCGGTGCGGTACTTCAACAGGCAAAAGGCTCCCGGATCCCGCCGGCTGATGTACTCGAAGGCGATCTGAAACATCTCGCCAAGGGTAAGAATCGTCCGCATCCGTCGGCGACAGATATCGAAACTCACGCGTCGAATCCACTTCAATTAAGAAGCCTGGCAAACCAACTTCGTCTGGGAGGGTTCTTGCTTCAATCGCTTGAAGCGTTCAGGCGTGCACTGATCCTCGAGCCTGGAAACGGCTGGCTTCTTTTGGAATGCGGCCGCTGCCTTCAGTCGCTTGCGGGTTCGGAAAAGGACCTTCGGCTGGAACGCCGCTCCGTTGCATTCCTCCGGTTGGCCGAAAAGCGGGCAGGCACGGACGGGGAATTGCTTACACGTGTCGCGGAAAGCTATTTTCAGGCCGGACAATGGAAACGCGCGGGTATCGTTTTCAAACGAGTCGCGGATACCCTGGGCGAGAATTTTAGATCAGTTCGCGGAATGGCTGAGATGGCGCTTCGCGAGGGAAAGATCGCCCACGTCATCCATCATTTCAATACAGCAAACAGAATAGCGGACTCTACCGCCCTAAAGCGCTGGGCACGCGGTGAGGCGGATTACTTTACCCGGCTTCATAATGACGAGGAATATCTCGAACTCGAGATCAGCCGGATGAATTTGATCGAGCGCCTCGACCGTTACCAGAAGACGGCTCTCAGGATAGTGCTCTTTGGCTTTCCTCTCATACTCGTCGGTGTCCTAGCAGATGAAGAAGGGGTCGCGAATGTCGGTTGGGCCATATCGACGCTCGCCATCGCTGTCTGGTTCGGCATGAGCGTTACCCAGCGTTTCATGGGCGGACGGATCCCGGTCGACATGATAGTCTCCGACGAAGAAGACCTCTAACGATCTAAAACCACACTATCTGCGCTCCACAGCTTTCTTTCATAAAGGCACTGAACATCGAATCCGAAAAACGACGACAATTTTCCTGAATCCGTTTGGCAAATTAGCCCGAAAACCGGATAATTCGTTGAGTCAGTTCTTATTAAATTCTTAAAATCTGGAGTTTTCATTGTGAACCTACTTCGTTCGTATTGTGCACTGGCCTGCCTGGCTATATTGTTCGTCGCCTTTTCCGTTGTTGCCCAGAAACCCACCCCAGCGCCTTCGGCTACAGTTACCCCGAGTCAAACACCAGCTGCGTCACCCACACCCACGCCGACGCCGGATCCGGCAGGCCCCGGAGCATATTCGGGACTAAAATTTCGCTCGATCGGACCGGCTGTTACGTCCGGGAGAGTGATCGCGTTTGCGGTGGACCCGACTGACCGGTCGAAGTATTACGTCGCGGTTGCGTCCGGCGGAGTTTGGAAAACAGTGAATGCAGGGACGACCTTTACGCCTGTCTTTGACGGGGAGGGTTCTTACTCGATCGGGGCGATCGCCATCGATCCAAAAAATCCGTCGACTATTTGGGTAGGTACCGGCGAATGCAACAGTCAGCGAAGTGTCGGGTACGGGGACGGGATCTATCGTTCGGATGACGCCGGCAAGAGCTGGAAGAACATGGGACTAAAAACCTCCGAGCACATCGGACGGATCACGATCGACCCGCGTGACAGCAACATTGTTTTTGCTGCGGCTCAGGGCCCGCTATGGTCGCCCGGCGGCGAGCGCGGTCTTTATAAAACTGTGGACGGCGGTAAGACCTGGAAAGCAGTAATTCCTGGGACCGAAAACACCGGTGCCACGGATGTCGTTATGGACCCGGGCAACCCGGACACGATGTACGCCGCGACGTGGCAGCGGCGGCGACATTTCTTCACTTTGATCGATGGCGGCCCCGAGAGTGCCGTCTACAAGTCGGTGGACGGCGGTAACACATGGACAAAGCTTCGCTCTGGACTGCCTCCAGGCGATCTCGGCAGGATCGGGCTATCGGTTTCGCCGGCGGACACTAACGTCGTTTACGCTACTGTCGAGGCGTCCGGCACAACGAGCGGGATATTTCGCTCTAACGACCGGGGAGCGACCTGGGAGCGGATGAGTTCGAACATCGCGCAGGGAATGTACTACGGTCAGATCATTGCCGATCCGAAAAATGTCGACCGCATCTATATTCCCAATGTAGTGTTCCAGGTATCGGATGACTCGGGACGGACGCAGCGGCCACTTGGTGAGCGGCTCAAGCACGTCGACAATCACGCAATATGGGTCGATCCGCACGACACCGATTACCTGCTGGTCGGTTGCGACGGCGGTGTTTATGAGAGTTTTGACAGGGGCTCGAATTGGAGCTTTAAGGCAAACATCCCGATCGCCCAATTTTACGACGTTGATGTCGACAACAATGTCCCTTTCTATCATGTTTACGGTGGTACGCAGGACAACAATTCGTTGGGCGGGCCGGCAAAAACGAGAAATGCCGGAGGAATACTGAATTCGGATTGGTATGCAACCGCCGGCGGCGACGGATTTCATTCTCAAGTCGATCCGATCGATTCGAACATCGTCTATGCCGAGAGCCAGAATGGCGGAATCGTCCGGTTTGATAAAAGGACCGGCGAGCGCGTCGATGTCGACCCGATCGAGGGCAAAGATGTCGAATCGGAAAGATACAATTGGGACACGCCATTCATCATCAGCCCGCACTCTCACACACGGCTTTATTTTGCCGGACATAAGCTGTTCAAGAGTGACAACGGCGGCGAGGACTGGACGGCGATCAGCGGCGACCTAACGCGCCATCTCGACCGCAACGCCCTTCCGGTAATGGGCAAGATCTGGGGTCCCGATGCGGTTGGCAAGAATCAGTCGACAGCCCTTTACGGAAACGCTTCGGCCTTGTCGGAGTCGCCGAAAAAAGCGGGATTGATCTACGTTGGCACTGATGACGGTCTGATCCAGGTCACCGAGGATGACGGCAAGACCTGGCGCAAGATCGACAAGATCCCGGGCATTCCGGAAACTGCATACGTCGCCCGCGTGCTTGCCTCGCGCAATGATGAGAACACCGTCTACGCTCTTTTTAATAATCACCAGAACGGCGACTTTAAGCCATACATAGTTAAGAGTACGGACAAGGGAAACAGCTGGACGTCGATCACCGGCAAACTCCCCGAGCGCGGTTCGCTCTATGCGATCGCCGAGGACCACTCGGACCCGAATCTTCTGTTTGTCGGTACGGAATTCGGCCTTTATTTTACGCAGGACGGCGGAGCGCGGTGGACTCAGCTCAAGGGCGGACTTCCGACGATCGCGATACGCGACATCGCAGTCCAGCGAATTGAGAATGACCTCGTCCTCGCCACGTTCGGTCGCGGCTTTTACGTGCTGGACGACTACTCGCCGCTCAGATCGGCAAAAAAGGAAACGTTAACACAGAATGCGTCGATGCTCTTTTCGGTCAAAGACGCTCTGATGTTCAGCCGGTGGAATTCGTCTTTCGCGAACTCGCAGGGAGCGTCATTTTATAAGGCCTCCAACCCGCCCTATGGAGCGACATTCACGTACTTTCTAAAAGAGGCCCCAAAAACCCTCAAGCAAAAACGCCAGGAGGTCGAACGCGAAGCGGAAAAGAAAAAGCAGTCGTTCCACTACCCGTCGATCGACGAACTGCGCGCCGAGTCCGAGGAGACGCCACCCACGGTCCTGCTGACGATCGCCGATTCTGACGGGAAGATCGTGCGGAGAATGTCCGCACCCGCAGCGGCCGGCTTGCAGCGTGCGGTGTGGGACCTGAGATACACGCCGCCATCGATTCGGAATCAACCCCCGCCGGGAGCACAGGCTGCCGCTCCCCCGGAGGAACCGGAAGAGGGCCGCGGCAATCAGGGTCCGCAAGGGCCGCTTGTTATGCCCGGTAAATATACCGTCACGATGGCCCTTCGGGTAAATGGTGTTACGACGCCAGTCGCCGGACAGCAAAGCTTTAACGTCACGGTCGAAGGCCGCGAGAAAATGGCGGCTGCCGAGCTGCAGTCGTTGAGTGACTTTCAGCGAAAAGTCTCTGTTCTTCAGCGCGCGGCCGCGGCGTCGATCGAGGCAGCAAACGAGGCCAAGGCACGGATCGGTCTGCTTAAGCGCTCAGCCGCCGAGGCTCCGGTCGATAATGCCAAGCTTGTTGAGCGAGCCGAGGCATTGGACAACGAGATCGATTCGATCATCAACGCTCTACGCGGCGGTCGCGAGAATACCGACATTCCGCCTCCGTCGGTCATCGCCCGCGTCGGCTATGTCGCCGATCGCATCAGACTTTCCACGGTTACTCCGTCACAAACGCAAGTGCAGCAATACGAGTTGTCCAACTCGCTGTTTCAGCCCGTGCTCTCGCGCCTTAGAAAGCTCGTCGATATCGATATACCTGCTTTCGAGAAAGAGCTCGAAGCCGCCGGTGCGCCACTCGTCCCCGGCCAGCTTCCTGGGGAATAGGGAACAAGGAGATTTTCAAAGGGCGTGAGCCGGGCGAAAATAGTCTCGACTGGGTGAGTTTGGTTCAAACTGTTGTCACAATGTGGTTTACGCGGATATTGGCGCAAATATTGTCGCAGAATCAGAGCTTTTTCTACTTGTTTTTGGTCTTTTGTTAGTTAACTTTGGTCTTTTGTTAACTACTTTTGGTCTTTTTCCAGTTAACTTTGGCCTTTTGTTAACTACTTTTGGTCTTTTTCCAGTTAACTTTGGCCTTTTGTTAATTAACTTTGGTCTTTTGTTAGTTAACTTTGGTCTTTTGTTAACTAACTTTGGTCTTTTTCCTGTTAACTTTAGCCTTTTATTAGTTAACTTTGGCCTTGATTCAACAAACCTGATTCCTGGTTTGGTAGGATTGGAGCATCTTCTAAAAGAAAAACGCTCGGCCATACAAGGGCGAACACTGTTTCGACTCAACTCCGTCTACCGGACATTTGACCATAGAGATAAGTGCGTCAAAAAAGAACCGGTCGCTCGTGCTTCCGGTTCTTTCATGGGGTTACTTTTTCGGTTTCTTAGCGGCTGGCTTTTTGGTTTTGACTGTCTTGGCCGCCGTCGATGGTTTTGAGGCCGATTTGCTTGCCGTTTTCGAAGCGGCTTTCTCTTTCGGATTGAGCATTGCGGTCCAGCGGAAAGCGGGTGCCTCAAATCCTTCGTCCAATTTTCTTAAAATGAAATCAGTCATCGAATCCACTATCCACCTGTGATTGTATTCACCGACCGAAGCTACTTCCGCATCCGGCGCCGGGTTCATAAAATCGATCGCGTAGGGGATCCCGTCTTTGATCGCGAATTCGACGGTGTTGAGGTCATATCCGAGCGCTTCGCAGATCGTGATCACATCCCGTTCGACGCGGGCGTGCAGCTCAGGCGACAGGTAATTATCGATATTGACGTACTGCATCCCGCTCAGGTAAGGCTTTGACGGGTCGTAGGGCATGATCAGGACCTTTTCCTTGCCGACGCAGTAACAGCGGACAAACTGGTCGTACTCGATGCCCTCCTGCAGCGTCATGCACAGTGTGCCTGACTGGTTATATTCGTGCCAGAGCTCATCCAGGGAGTGGATCTTTGACACGTTCTTCCATCCGCCGCCATCGAACGGCTTGAGAAAAGCAGGGAAGCCGACGTAGTTGACGATGCCTTCCCAATCGAGCGGGAACTCAAGGTTTCGGAGCGATTCGGGCGTGATGTCCTTGATGTATTTTTCCTGCGGCAGGAGCACGGTCTTCGGTATGGCCACGCCGATCTTGGCAGCGAGCGAGAAATTAAAGAATTTGTCGTCCGCCGACCACCAGAACGGATTGTTGATAACGTAAGTGCCCTCAAGCGCCATTCGCTTTAGCATCGCGCGGTAGTATGGGACTTCGTGTGAGATACGATCGATTATCACGTCGTATTTCTTCGGTTCGTCGAGGCGAATGCCGCCGACTGTGATCATTTCCGCGACAACCTTGCCGCCGCTTTTTTCGTTGATACTTTTGATAATAGATTCCGGAAACGTCTGTTCACGTCCCGCCAATATTCCAACTCTTTTCATAAAAGATCCTGAATTTCCTTAATTTGCTTCGCCAACCCTCCGCTCCACGCGGAACCACGGCAATCTGAAATCGTCAATCTTAATTGATTGAACCTTTGGTTTCAAGGCGAAGATTCCCGTTGCCACAACGCGGGACAAAGTAGTAATCTATATATTGAGCCGTTTTCCGCAAGCGGCGCCCACCGTCCTCTTAATTCATTAGTTTAAGCCAACTCTCAAATCCCATGAATGAAATTGTAACTCCTACAGCTTATCCGGCGATCAATGGTCAACAAGCCGCAAAGCATGTACCCCTTGCATCAACACCCCAAAGCGGAGCGGCATTAACAGCCGATATATTTCGAGCTGTTCTGCAGCAGATGCTTGCGGTCGACAGTAAGGTAAGTGACCTTATATTTTCTCCGGGGCGGCCACCCCAGGTTGAATTGAATAGCGACCTGCAGGGCGTACCGGTCTCCGGGATGGAGCGCCTGATACCCGCTCAGATCAAAGCGATCGCCGACGTCATGCTCACGGGAAATGAGCAAGGACATGAGACGCTCGATAAAAAAGGTTCGACGGATATTTCGTACAGCGCGGCTGGTCTCGGGCGATTTCGCGTAAACATATTCAGGCAGCGCGGCACATACGCCATCGTGATGCGCGTTATTCCCACCACACCGCCAAACTGGGAGGACCTGAACCTGCCGACGGCTATTACCAATGTTTCCAGTCTTAAGAATGGCCTGGTATTGGTTACGGGCCCGACCGGTTCCGGAAAATCAACAACGCTTGCTGCGGTGATCGATCTAATAAACGCGACCAAGAAGTATCACGTCGTGACGATCGAAGATCCGATCGAATTCATTCATGAACATAAACTAAGCACGATCCATCAAAGGGAACTTCACTCGGATACGCCGGATTTCGCTTTGGCACTCCGAGCGGCGCTTAGACAGGCTCCAAAGGTGATCCTTGTCGGCGAAATGCGTGACAGGGAAACGATCGAGGTTGCTATGGAAGCTTCGGAAACTGGTCACCTTGTTCTATCGACATTGCACACGGTTGACGCAGCCAAGACGATCGACCGAATCATCGGTGTTTTCCCAAAAACAGAAGAACCGGTCATCCGTACACGGCTTTCGCAATCATTCCGCCGGATTATCTCGCAGCGACTTATTCCGAAGATCGGCGGCGGACGGACTGCGGCTATCGAGATACTCGTTTCGAATTCAAGAACTCGGGAATATATCGAGAAGGGCGAAAAAGAAGGCCGATCGCTGACCGACGCAATGAAAGACGGCGCCATCGACGGAATGCAGACGTTTGATATGGAGCTGGAAAAAATGATCCGTGCGG
>Ga0068859_100007724_pt1 | contig 10922 bp, 6 predicted proteins | sample KBSSwiS22_FD_66585 | JGI IMG/M metagenome (GOLD analysis project Ga0068859, IMG submission 66585) | Switchgrass rhizosphere microbial communities from Kellogg Biological Station, Michigan, USA - KBS Switchgrass S2-2 | ecosystem: Host-associated > Plants > Roots > Rhizosphere > Soil ... | reverse complement strand
GCAACAGAAACCGATGTCACTGACGCGCTCAACCGTGTAACCAAGTACACGCTTGATAAAACCAAGTCACGAAACGTTGTGACTCAAGTTGAGGGCGTTTGCGGCTGTGGCAGTGGTGGTTCGCAGGTCCATACCTCAACCTTTGACAGCCAATTGAATGTGACATCAAAGACCGATGCTTTGGGCCACGTCACGTCGTATACCTACGACGCCAACGGCAATGTACTGACCGAGACAGATCCAACCGGCACTATCACCTACACCTACAATCAATTCAGTCAGGAGTTGACTCGCACGGATCAGTTGAATGGCGTCACTACCAATACCTACGACGCACAGGGAAATCGCCTGACCACCACCGATGCTCTCAATAACACGACGACTTTAACTTACGACTCGCGAGGTCAAGCGTTGACGAGCACCGACGCGCGCGGCAAGGTCACCACCTTCAGCTACGATGCAAATGGCAACCGCACGCAGATGAAGGATGCGTTCAATCAATTCACCACCTACTTCTGGGACGCGCGCAGTCGTCTGACAAAGGTACGCGATAATATAATCCGCTCCACGCTTTACGCCTATGACGCGGCGGGAAGAGTCAACAAGATCACTCATCCGGATCTTTCCTTTGTCAGTTTCACCTATGACCTGGCCGGACGACGAACGCGAGTAACAGATGAACGAGGCAATCCTACCAACTACGCCTATGACAACGCCTACCGGATGACCAGCATCACCGATGCTGCGAATCAGGTGACGAGTTATGGGTACGATGCGATGTCGAACAGGATTAGTCAGACAGACCCCCTTGGACGTGTGACTGATTACGAATACGACGACTTCAACCGGCTTGTGAAAATCACCTATCCGCCGGCCACGGTTGGAGCGAACAGGTTGTTTGAAACCATCGCTTACGATGCTGCAGGAAAGGTAACGCAACGGACCGACGCTGCCAGCCGCGCAACGAACTACAGCTACGACAACGCAAACCGGCTCGCGTCATCAACCGACGCCGATAACAAGACCATCACTTACACCCACGATGCGCTCAGCCGTCTGACCTCTGTGGTCGATCCGCTGAATCAGAGCTACCAGCTTGCCTATGACGCGTTGGGGCGCCGCACGCAGATCACACGTGGTGGGGTTTCAATGAGCTACACGTACGATGCCGTTGGCAACCGCACTCAACGCACCGACTTCAATGGGCTGGTCACCAATTACACCTACGACAACATCAACCGCGTCACGACCATCGCCTATCCGACGCGCACGATGTCATATGCCTACAATCTGCATAATCAGGTAACTCAAGCGGCAAACGAAAACGGCACTGTCTATCTCGCTTACGACAATCGCTATCGGATTGCGAGTTTCAGTGATCCGTTCTTCTATGGTGTCAGTTACAACTACGATACTACCGGTAACCGCACCAAGCTCACGCTCAATGGTACGACTTACACGACGTATACATATGACGCTGTAAACCGCCTCACCAGCCTCAAAGACAGCGCCAACCTGACTTTTTCCTATAGCTACGACGCCGCGAATCGGCTTCTTACCCGCGGAGCGCCAAATGGGATCACAGCCAGTTACACCTATGACGGGCTGGATCGATTGACTTCACTGGTGCATGCGGCAGGACCGACTGTTCTAGTTAATAATGTACTTAGCTACGACAACGTCAGCAACATTGCCAGTTGGGCCAACGCTGCGGGTAATCATACCTACACGTACGATTCGGTGGATCGTTTGACGTCTGCAACCCACAGCGCCCAGCCTAACGAGACTTACAGCTATGACGCGGTCGGCAACCGCACGGCCTCGCACCTTAGTTCCAGCTACACCTATCAGCCTTTCGATAAACTCACCAATACCAGCACGGCCGGCTACGCTTACGACAACAACGGCAACCCGCTTTCCAGGACCGATGCTTCAGGCACGACCCTCTTCTCTTGGGACGAAGAGAACCGTTTGAAGCAAGTGACGCTTCCGAGCGGTCTTGTTGTTAACTACAAATACGACGCGCTTGGCAGGCGAATTCAGCGCACGACCAGCGCCGGCGCAAACGAAAGATATGTTTATGACGACGTAGACGTATTGGTCGATCTAAACGCTGATTGGTCGGTCGCTGTGACTTATCTAAACGGTCCCGGCGTCGACAATCATCTCAGGCAGACAAGCGCAACGAGCGGAGTCTCATACTTCCTCACGGATCATCTGGGATCAACTGCTGCACTCGCTTCGGCCACCGGCAACATAACCGAACAACTCAACTACGATTCATTCGGCAATGGACCAGGCAGTGCATTCACGCGCTATACATATACAGGACGGGAGAGAGAACCCGATACGGGCCTGTTTTACTATCGCGCCCGCTTCTACGATCCCCAGCTTGGCAGGTTCCTGAACGAAGATCCGATCGGTCTGGTCGGCGGAATTAATCCGTATGCCTACGTCGGAAACGAGCCTCTAGTCAACGTCGATTCCTTCGGTTTGCAGAGGTTAGCGCCGCCAGGTCGAAATGGTCAGGAGCAGCGTGACGTTAATCGCGCTGAACTCGAGCGATTAATGACCCCGCGTGGAGGTGGCGGGCTTCCGGACGACGTGAAGCGAGAACTCGACAGAGGTTGTATCGGGCTGACCGCCTGTTATATGGGGAAGATCGGGCCTGGCGGCGATTTCCCCGATCTACCAGAGGATGCCCCAAACACCTTCTGCTATCTGGAAGAGAACCTGGCAAAAGCGCGGAGGTGCGGTAGATGTTGCCGAAATCTCGTCTTCGCCAAGGAGGGGACATGGGATCCGCGTCTCTGGGGTCCTTCAGGCCCCAACCCGGAACCAAGGACCCGGCGCATTCCGAATAATTCAATCTGGGGCGGCCCGCGTGATGAATATTTCAACTATATTATTTGGTTCCCTAGCACGCGGACCTACGCTTGGATGGACCATACTATAAAAAAAGGCCCGCAGACAGCTTTCCTCAGGAGGTCTGTTAGTCGCCACTATCGAAATATAATGTGGTGTTCTACGTGTATTAGAGTACGGGGAAGATAAGCTGGAAGTGAACAAGTTAAAATGGTTGCACGCAGCAATGCTCGCGGCTGTCGCGCTTCTCTGCTCATGTGCTGGAGAAAAACAGAAGGAGTTGCTGCCGGTGGTTAGTTCAAGCGAGGCAAAATCGCAAGCTTCAACTGCGGAACTCCGCGATCTGTACAAGGCGGCGAAATCGGAACGCGAACGCAGAGCGATCGCGCTGCGGGACATGGCGCTTCGTGCCATTGATGAAGGCGTGATTCAGACCTTCGGGCCGGTTAAGATCTCCACGGTTGACGCAATCTTCTCTACCCATTTGGCTTCAGAGCTGCCAACGAAGAAGCAAGTAACACGGACTGGAATCGTCGATCTTTCCGGCAGAGGCTCGCCCGGTAAGAATGAATCGGGTTGGTTTCTGGCGGTTGAGTACGATTATAGCGGGAGCATAAACCGTTACTACCTGACCAACATCCACCAGTAATGTTTGAATTTTCTACTTCACCGTTAGCCAGAAATCGCGTGGATAGAGCCGGTAGAGCTGCGTGACTGGACCCTCAACAGATTTCAAGTAAGCCTCATAAGCAGTCATCTGCTTTTCTGGTCCAATCACGAAGAAGTTTCGGCCGGGGATGTCTTTGCCCTTCATACCGTAGCCCGGAAAGACGCGCTCGTGAACACTGTCTTTCCGTTGGTAGAGTTGAGCTGAGAGGTCCGGTATCTTTCTCGCCTCCAAAATCGCACGCCGGAAACGCGAGACCACTTCCGGCGTGATTCCATCAGCTATGTTTGACGCCATCGCTTCTCCACGAACTTCGTAAGGAGACGAGGCGCGAGAACTAAACGTAAGCGCGATAACATATTCAGCGAGCGGATCACTCATAGGGCGCTTCACCTCGCCGATCGCGAACTTTAAGGTTTGCGGTAGTTCAGGTGTTCGCTCAGCGTAGTAATACATCAATCCCGTAGCGGGGTTACTCCCGATGCCGTTACTGTAAGCCAGACCCGCGCCAATGGTTTTATTGAAAACCGAATGCGCGCCGCCGCCGGTATAAAGTTTCGAAGCGAGAAAATTCAGAATAGCTTCGCGACTAGTGTCGGAATACTCAGTTAGCCTCGCACTGTTCATCATCACTCCGCCTGACATGTTCGGCGCCATCAAACCTACGTAAACCGGAACCGTAGCGTCCGGACGTCGCGCAGCGAGCCGCGCGTCAATTCGGCGCTGGTTGCCGTAGTTTTCTTTAACGAAATCGCTCTTGTCGAAACCGGCGAGAACCGACTTGTAGATTGGCTCCAACTTCTGTTTGACTGTCATCGAGCCAATGTAGAACATCCGCGTGTTGTGCGAATTTACGATCCGGTGACGCACGTTTTCGAGATCCCTCAAAGTTTTCTCCGGATCTTGCGCGAGGTCCTGGCGTATTTCGTTGCAGAGGTATGTCCAGTCAGAAGCGAGCGAAGAATCAGGAATATCGCCGAGCGTTTGCGAGAGGTCCGTCGCGGCATCAACCGCGAGAGCCTTTGCCGTTGCCGGCAATGTGCTCATGTTTTCGACAAACGGTTTCAATTCGGCCGTGACAGTCTGGTTCTTGTCTCCGCCCATCGCAGCGAGCATCGACTTCAGTTCGTCACGCGTTCCTTTCGCGCTCGTGAGTTTCGACAGAAACGCATCAATTGCTTTGCTGTTTTCTTCATCGCCCGCACTCTTCAGCATCCAGCGAAGGCGCTGGGCATTGTGAGCTTGAGTTAAGAAGGAAAACGCTGAAAGGTAAAGCGGATTGTCCTGAAAGCGATAGGCGTCTGAGGGATTGTTGACCCACTGCTCCTCTTGTCCCTGCATCCGCCGGCGCAATCCGCTCAGTTGCTGATCGACTACGTCACGAATACGTGGAAGATTTTCTTTACGCCAGTTTGGACTATTGAGAACGAGGTTCATCCACGTCACCGCGCGTTCTGACTCCGCCGCGTCGTTACCGGAACCGCGTACCGTTAATTCATACCGGCGCGTAAATGGTGAACCCGTAAACTGAACCTGAAGACTCAGAATCTCCTTACGAATCATTTCGGACATCTCTTCGTAAGAGATTGCCTTACCGTCTTTGATCACGCCGACCGCGCGAAGCAGATCGGGAAGAGAAGAAACGTAGACGAGATCCTTCTCGGGAATCGCATAAAGGCCGAGCACTATGCCCGTGGTTGCGCCAGTCATATTGTCGAACCTGGCAACACCGAGTTTTACATCGCCGACAGAGGTTTCCGTGTAGTCGATCTGATCGTCATTAGTTAGCGGCGGATTTTCGATAAACTTTGCATCACTGAGCTTCGCGAGTTTTTCGAGCTCAGCGGTGGTCGCGTCGTATTCTGCTTTGTAGCGTTTGATCGCTTCCTGGCCGTCGTTCACGTCGTATTTTTTCTTCAGCTCATTAGTTTGTGCCTCGGCACGCGCTGTTCGTTCGGTCTGTTCCTGCGTAATCAGTTGCGGATTTGCGTGGGCCACCGCGACATAAGGTTTTGTCTCCGCGAATTTCCATTTGGCCAGGTAGTCGCCCCAGAAATTCTTACCACTCGCAAGCAGGCTCTCCACTTGTTCGACTTGCGGTTTCATCGTCACTGACTTTCGGAAATCGCCCTCCTGGTTCAGATATCTTGTTTGCAACAACCAACCGTATCCATTACTGCCGTTGCGGAAACCGAATCCCGGTGGTGTGTTTACAAACTTGGAGAGATTGCGGCGATAGGCTGTCAGAGAGTTGCGGAAGCGATCGTTGAATTCCTTTAACTCGGGCGAGTCATCCTTGAATGCGGCAACCCGAGCAAATTCCTCCATGATCTTCTGGCGAATGAGTGCGGCTTTGTCTACGTTGAGGTTCGTTGCCGGCACGTCTGTCAGCGCAATGAAAACGGGAGCGCCGGCCGAATCGTCAACGTAGCTGTACATGCCCTTCGCGCCCGTGTCGAGGTCACGTGTGGTGCTGTCGATAAATTTTTTGTAGAGATTGGTGTTCGCGTCGCCGGCAAAAACGGAGAGAAAGTTATCGAGCAGAACTCTTTCAGTTAAGCTGAGTTTGAGCGTTGCCGGGTAGCCGAAAAGTACCGACGATGGCTGCTCTGCATTTTGGTTTGGATATTCGATGATGCGGATTGTTCCGGGTTCAGCCGACTTGGGAGCCGGAAGTTTTGCAACGCTCATGTAGTCGCGTTTTGGACTGGCCGGTTCGGCTTTGGTGAAGATCGCGTCAAGACGTGTCAGCACAACATCAGGCGTCATGTCTTTGGGCACGGAGACGACGGCGCCCATGTTTCCGAGATGGTAGTTAGCATCGTGATAACGCTTGATGTCCTCGGGTGTCATTTTACGAATAGCGTCGGGAGCGCCGCCGGCGTTGAACGAGAGAGGATGGGCCGGGCCATAAATCAGGCGCATTGAATTGTCGTAGAGTCGCCAGTCGGGGTTGTTCATCGAGCTGGTCATCTCATTGTAGACCGAGCCTTTTTCTTCAAGCCGGAGCGTCTTGTCAGGATTCTCGGTAACGCCCCAATTGCGCACCTCACGTCGCACTTCTTCTTCGGTATAGTCGGGATACAGCAATACAGTCATGTACTCACCGAACACGGTATAGAACGACTCAGCTCCTCCGGCTGTATTGAACTGGTAGTTGGTGAACGTTTGATTAGTCGAGGCGTTCGATTGCGTCAACGACATGTTTTGGATCACGTTGATATTTCGACCCTTGTTGCCCTTGCCGATCAGAAGATGTTCCTGAGTGTGCGGCTCGCCCATGTCAGAAACTGTAAACGTGTTGGTATAGATAGCCGCTTGAGGAACGGACTGGATCTGAAGCAGGTCGAGTGTAAAGCCGGTTCGCAAATGGATGAAGTGGCCGCCGATTGGTTTATCCGTGGCATCGAGGTAAACGGCATCCGTGCGAAAACCGTGAACGATTTGCCCTTTGGTTAACGCCGCGTATGGGTTGGTCTCGTTGGTCTGCGCAATTGTCCGAGGTAACTGTGTTCCGACAAGAGCGAACAATAAGAGAGCACACAACCAGCTTCGATATTTCAGCTTCATGATCTTCTCCGGTTTGGAAGGGATGACTAACGGAGCAACGTTAGGGTTAGCCTCGTGCGAATCATAACTTATGTTGTTTTAATTATGCCGAGGTTTTTTCTGAGAGGAACGTCTCGTACGATTATATGGATCTCGACCAGTTATCCAGGACGGCTTGTACAAACTCCGATCAAAAGAATTGTCTCAAACTCTTCGCTATGATAAAGTCCGCCGCGTCAAACCAAGGGACGTTTGATCCTGTCTTTACCTCTAGCAATTAGCTTTCAACGTGCAAAGGTTATCCCTGGGTTAGCATTTGCGATAAGCCTGTCCTCGCTCGCTCTCAACTTAAGCAGTAAAGCAAGTAAATCGTTCGGCCAGACTCTGTTCGTCCCTAAGGAGAAAACCGCATGAAAGCAATTTCCCCCTCGAGTTCAAGATTGTTTCTAATCGCGTGTCTGTTAGTTTCCGGTGCGGCCATGGTTTTACTTCCTGGTCCGTGGCAACAACAGGTTCATTCCGGTAGTGACAATTTACCCGTATCGCAGGCAAGTCCAACGCCTTATCCGTGTCAGTCGGTCGCAAGTTGCCCCAACGCGCCAGTTACCAATATCACCTCACCACAAGTTCCGTGCGACGTGTGTATTCCCTCGTCTTTTCCTTCGGCGGCCAACGCGATCGCATTTTTCGACGACTATTCGTGGCGCAGCTTTATCGCGCTCGTCTGGCCGGCTCTTCAGAACCAGCGCGGAGTGCCGGACACTAACCAGACGGTTGATGGTAAGGGACCGCGAGTGTTCGAGACCTACAAAGGACTTTGGGAACTCTTCCATTTTGACGGTTCAGCACCATCGGGCTGGAACGACTACGATCCGCCAACGATGAATGCCTGCGGCGCGACAACAGCTTTTGGCGATCTGGTGCTGGCGTCGTTCTCGAAATTCAGCGATCTAGGCCAGGCCGGCTTTGGCAAATTGGTCGGACCGTTGGTAGCACAGAATCAGACCTATGTCAGCTATCTAACTGCGTACAATCAAATCGAATTTGACCAGATCACCAGCAACAATTGGTACCTGCGGGCTAAGCTGCCGTCAACGATTACTTTCAATCCACAGTCTGTGGATATCAAGTCAGCGTGGATGGATATGACTAATGCCAAACATCCCGAGCGTTACTACACGCGTATGGCTACGGTGATGGATCCGGTGTCAGGCAAGTGTTCGCCGAAATTGATGGGATTGGTGGGCTTGCATATTGTGCAGAAGACCCCTACTCGACCACAGTGGATTTGGTCCACTTTCGAGCAGGTGGATAACGTACCTCCAGCGCAGCCAGGTGCGCCGGGAACTTTCGGGTTCAACGACGGCACCAGCACGCCGATGCCTCCCAAGAATCCGTATTCAGTTAATCCACTACCCACTCCAGTGCCTCCTCCTTTCAACGTCACCCGGACTAAACCCATTAGTACGTTGGTGGTCCAGGGCCTTCCTTCGACGGTCCAAACAAATGCTAATTATCAACAGGCCTTGAAGAAAGCCGGAAGCGTATGGCAGTACTACCAATTGGTAATGACGCAATGGCCGGTGCCCGGCAATACTCCAGCCAATCCGGGAACGCCGGCGTTTTCTTTTCCGGGTACTGGAGCTACAACGAGCTTCGCCAATACCACCATGGAAACTTTCGATCAGTCGTCAATAGCAACCGGCGGATGCATGAGCTGTCATACTGTTACGAAAACAGGTACGGACTTTCTCTGGTCCCTCGCAGATCATGCATTTCCACCGAAGATTCCAAGCTTGTTGATGCAGGATCCGGCTTTCAGAGAGCTGAAGACGCTGATCGAGAAGAGTCAGCCGATGGAGAAGCCGTCCGCAAAACCAGTCTCGAAGCGACCAGTACGTCGTCGTTAAATTACTCGAACCAATTCAAAGAAGGAGATAATTCATGGCCCCGATTGCAAGTCCACACTTTGCCGACATTCAGAGCATTCTGGATGCTATTGCCGCGGCAGACACAACCAACCCGATTTCCGATTCGCCCCATAATGAAGATAACGGCAACCCATTTTGGCGTGCGACCGGCAATGCTGACGCAGATTACAAGGAGTTCACGACTGGTTCAGTTCCTAACTTCGGCGATCCGATCATGGACCAGAAGAACCCGCTGAGCTCGCTCTTCTACACCATGCTAATGGGAACAGGACCAGGTTCCCAGATGCCTCTGGGTGGTCCGTACATTACCGACGCCGGTTATTCAGTAGTGGTAAACGGAAACACCATGTCAGGGCAGGACATCCAAACGACCCTTCAGACGTGGCTCAAGGGAGGCTTCCCACAGTAGACTAATAATTAAACCACGGAGTTCGCGGATGAACGCGGATCCAACCCGTGTTCATCCGCGGCTTTTAACGTATCCGATTGCATTGTCAAACCGAAACAGCAATTTACATCCATATGCTGACATCAGTTCAAGGATGTCGGGATTTAGGAAATCACTTGTGTTCTGAGTCACGAATAGTTTCTCGAGTCCGGGCTCGACTGACTCTAAGTCTGCCGTGATTGAAGCCAACACGATCGCATCTTGAGGAGAGAGAGGAAATTGGGTCTGATACGTGAGCGAAGCTGCCAATACATCACTCGTAAGCGGGATCATTCTCGCGAGCTTTGTCAGACGAAGTAACGTATCGTCCAACCTGCTCTTTTCCTCGATCACACTTCGAGAAAGAATGGCTATGATCGTCTGCGCGGTCTGCGTGATATTGCTGTAAGGTGCTGATCGTGAGAGTTCGCTGATTTCTGCCGTAAGCTGATCGCGAACGGATTTTCTATCCTTTGAGCGGCGCACCATGCTCTCATATGGTTCGCCACCACAGAACGCCGGAATCACAAGTTGAATGGCGCCTGATTCCGCCAGTCTAGCAAGAGCCTCACACGAATCCGATTGAGGTCGGAGGAATGCGAGTTCCAAGGTGAAGTTGGACTCGGCGTAAACAATCATAAGTGAGTTTGCGTGGTCACCTCACCTTTGTCGATAGCATCGAGCAAACCTGATTCAATCAGAAGTTTATAGGCGTCGGATCCTTTTCGCGGCCGGTTCACAGACAAAGTTGCGTGGCTAAGCCATGATGAAAGCGCGAATTGCAGTCCTTCTTTTCCGATAACTTTTGGCTCGGCGTCCGAAGTCGTTAAATACTTTTTAAGCACGTTGAAGGTCCTGACAACGTAGTCTGGAGGTACTACTTCTAATGTGTTTTTCTCTTTCCACAGATAGAGATAATCAGGCAGTGCCAGCAGAAAATATTCAGTCTTAGGTATCACTTGATGTTCAACTAGATTCCGCCGAAACCTTGCGGCCCAATCGGCTGAACTCCGACCCCCACCACCTTTAACTTCAACGATTAATTTGAAATTGTCAGATCGAACGACGATGTCGGCTCGATTTCCCATACCTCGTTGCCTCCATTGTTATTGGAGTTAGTATTTCGCCAGAATGTTTGTTGGTGGGTATAAGAACTATAGCACAATAATTTTCGTGTCACGCAATCAATAATGAACTATTCTTTAACCAGTTTTATAACAAGGAGCCCACGAATGGAACGTAAAGTAGCGAGTGATTACCCGCAGGAGTTGTTAGATCTTTTTCACGAGTACCAGCATGGCGATATCAACCGTCGCACTTTCCTGGACCGCGCCGCGAAGTTTGCGATCGGTGGACTGACCGTGGCGACAATCTTTGAGAGCCTTAGGCCCAACTACGCGTGGGCGCAGCAGGTTCCGGCCGACGACAAACGCATCAAGGTTGGTTACGAGACCGTGCAGTCGCCGGAAGGGAACGGCTCGAT
>Ga0068859_100007721_pt1 | contig 10924 bp, 8 predicted proteins | sample KBSSwiS22_FD_66585 | JGI IMG/M metagenome (GOLD analysis project Ga0068859, IMG submission 66585) | Switchgrass rhizosphere microbial communities from Kellogg Biological Station, Michigan, USA - KBS Switchgrass S2-2 | ecosystem: Host-associated > Plants > Roots > Rhizosphere > Soil ... | reverse complement strand
CGCCGTCGGCTCGCTCGTCGCGGCGGGACTTTTCGCAGAGCTGTGGTTCGCCCCCGACGCGTCCTTCTGGAACCTGCTCGACGCGTAAGGGTCGCCAGGGAGCAATCCAGGGGTTTACACCTATGGCTCCCTGCGCACTTACCATCAAAAATTTCAGCGATGCCCCAAGCACCGCTGCGCACCGTGCTCGTCGATTCGAGCGAGTCGTTCATCGCGGTGGCGGAGAAGTGGCTCTCCCGTCGCCGCGAGGTGGTCGTCGTCGGGCACGCGTACACCGGCGCGGGCGCGCGAGCGGCCGTGGGCCGGCTCCACCCGCAGCTCATCGTCCTCGACGCGACCCTCCCCGGCATCGAGGGGTACCGGCTCGTGCTCGAGTGGAAGGCGCTCCCCGAGTCCCCCCGCGTCATCCTCTCGATGAGCCTCGCGACCGACGCCGCGCGCAAGGCGGCGTTCGCCGCCGGTGCCGACGCCTTCCTGCGCAAGGAGGCTTTCGCCGTCGAGATGGACCAGCTCCTGCGCACCCTGTGACAAAATCGCCGTCATGGCGAAATCGAAGTGGCTCTCGGGAAAGCGCATCGACCCGACTCCCGTCCAAAGCGGGATCACCGCCGCGGACCTGATCGACCAGGCGTACCTCGCGTACAACGCGGGGCGTCTCCAGAAGGCGGCGCGCCTCATGGTCGAGAAGATGCTCGAGCCGGACTGCGTGATCGGCTTGAGCCTGACCGGTGCTTTGACCCCCGCGGGGCTGGGCCGCAGCGTCCTGATCCCGATGATCCGGGCCGGCTTCGTGGACTGGATCGTCTCCACCGGCGCGAACCTCTACCACGACGCGCATTTCGGACTCGGGCTCGCGCTGCACCAAGGCACGCACGAGGTGGACGACCGGATCCTCCGCGCCGAAGGCGTCGTGCGCATCTACGACGTGCTGTTCGACTACTCGGTGCTCCTCGAGACCGACGCGTACCTGCGGAAGGTGATGCAAGCCGCCGAGTTCCAGCGCGACATGTCGAGCGCGGAGCTGCACTTCTTGCTTGGGAAATACCTCGCCGCCCGCGACAAGGAGCTGAAGGTCGAAGACTCGTGCGTTCTCTCGGCCGCCCACAACTGCGGCGTGCCGTGCTACACGTCGTCGCCCGGCGACTCGTCGATCGGCATGAACGTCGCCGAGCTGTGGCTCAAGAGCCGCGGGCCCCGCATCGACGTCTCGCGCGACGTGAACGAAACGGCGGCGATCGTCTACGAGGCGAAGCGCTCGAAGGGAACTTCGGGGGTTCTCATCTTCGGCGGAGGCTCACCGAAGAACTTCATGCTCCAGACGGAACCGCAGATCCAAGAGGTGCTGGGCCTCGACGAAGCCGGGCACGACTACTTCGTGCAAGTGACCGACGCGCGCCCCGACACCGGTGGCCTCTCCGGTGCGACGCCCGGCGAAGCGGTGTCGTGGGGCAAGGTCGATCCCGAGAAGCTCCCCGGCACCGTCGTCGTCTACGGCGACACGACGATCGTGGCGCCGCTGCTCGCGGCGTACGCGCTCACGCGCCACGCACCGCGGCCGCTCCGGCGCCTGTACGACCGCCGCGAGGCGATGCTCGACCGGTTGCGGAGCGACTTCGTGGCGAAAGGCGGGCGGGACTAACGCAAGAAGCGTGAGTGTCGCGGGGTAGTATGTGCGCTCCCACGCATGGAGCGATACATGAAGCCCACGGCCACGCGACGCAACCTCCTCTTCTGTCTCGGTCTGGCGGCGACGAGCGCCTGGGCGGCTTCGCCGGCGGATGGCCCCACCCGCCTTCTCCGATACGCGGACATTTCCACGGATCGAGTCGCCTTCGCCTACGCGGGAGACCTGTGGATCGCCGCCCGCGAGGGTGGCGACGCCCGCCGCCTGACGTCGCACGTGGGCGACGAGCGCTTTCCGAAGTTCTCCCCCGACGGCAAACGGATCGCCTTCACCGGCGAATACGACGGCAACCCGGACGTGTACGTCATCCCCGTCGAGGGCGGCGAGCCGAAGCGTCTCACCTTCCACCCCGGAAGCGACATCGTTCTCGGGTGGACTCCCGACGGCGCCGGGATCCTCTTCCGATCCGACCGGTTCGCCACCCCGCAGCACCGCTACAGCCAGCTGTTCGTGGTCACGCCGCAAGGCGGCACGCCGACGCGGCTCCCGGTGCCGCGCGCGAACCTCACGAGCTTCTCGCCCGACGGCAACAAGATCGCGTACCTCGAGACCTCGCAGGAGTTCCGGACGTGGAAGCGCTATCGAGGCGGCTGGAGCCTTCCGATCGCGATCTACGACCTCAAGAACAACACGTACGAGGAGCTGCCGAAGTCCGAGGGCATGGACCTCTTCCCCATGTGGCACGGCAACGCGATCTACTTCATCAGCGACCGCGACGGCGTGATGAATCTGTACAGCTACGACTTGGGCGGGAAGCAGACGAAGAAGCTGACCACGTACAAGGACTACGACATCAAGTGGCCCAGCCTCGGCCCGAACGCCATCGTCTACGAGAACGGCGGCCAGCTCTACGCGTTCGACCTTCAGAGCGGCCAAGCGCGCGTCATCCCGATCCAGGTTCACGCCGAAGACCTCGGGGCGCGGGCGGAGTTCAAGAGCCTCGGGGACAAGATCTCGGGCTACGCGATCTCGCCGTCCGCCGCGCGCGCCGTCGTGGAGGCCCGGGGCAACATCTTCACCGTGCCTGCGGAGCACGGCGGTGTGCGCGCGCTGACGACGGACACCTCCGGCGTTCACGAGATGAACCCGAGGTGGTCGCCCGACGGCAAGTGGATCGCCTACCTGTCGGACAAGACCGGGGAGTACGAGGTGTACGTCCGCCCTCAGGCAGGGGGCGACGAGATACGCATCACGACGGACGGCGGCGTCTATCGCTACGGACCCGCTTGGTCGCCGGACAGCAAGAAGCTCCTGTACTCGGACAAGCTGCACCGGCTGTGGTGGGTGAGCACGACCGACAAGAAACCGGTTCAGGTCGATCAAGGCGACTACGCGGACATCTACGACGGCGCGTGGGCCCCCGACAGCCGGTGGATCGCCTACTCCAAGTTCGACCGTCGCGGCGCCGGCCAGCTCTTCCTGTACTCGCTGGACCAGAAGAAGAGCACCAAGGTCTCCGATGGTTACTACGGCGACACGAATCCCGTCTTCGATCCCGAGGGCAAGTACCTGTACTTCTTCTCCCAACGATACTTCTTCCCCAGCCAAGGCCAGCTCGATCAGCGCTTCAACTACTACACCGCCGACGGCATCTTCGCGCTGACCCTGAAGTCCGATGAAGCGTCACCCTTCAAGCCGCTGAGCGACGAGGAGAAGGGCGAGGCCGACAAAGACAAGGACAAGGAGCAGGAGAAGGACAAGGACAAGGAGAAGGACAAAGACAAGGCGACGAAGGACGACGACGGCAAGGGCGACAAGAAGAAAGACGCCCCTAAACCCGTGCAGGTCGATCTCGACGGCATCGCCGCGCGTGTCGCGGCTCTTCCGATGCGCTCCGGGAGCTACGTCGGGCTGGACGCCCGCAAAGGAAAGCTCTTCTACTTGTCGCAGGCGCAGGAGGCACGAGCCGCGGGCGGCGACGAAGAGGGCCCTCCCACGTTCGCGCTCCACACGTACGATCTCGAGAAGCGCGAAGACAAGGAATTGCTCTCGGGCGTCGAAGGCTATGCGCTGGACGCCGAAGGCAAGAAGGTCCTCTACAAAGCCGGGCCCGTGCTGGGCGTGGTCGAGGTCGCACCCGGCAAGAAGGTCGGCGACGGCAAGATCGACCTTTCGGACGTCCAAGCGCGCATCGACCCGCGCGAGGAATGGAGGCAGACGTTCCGGGAAGCCTGGCGCATCGAGCGCGACTTCTATTGGGACCCGGCCATGACGGGCCACGACTGGAAAGCCATGGGCGAGCGCTACGAGGCTCTGCTTCCCTGGGTCGCGCACCGGAGCGACCTGAACTACCTCATCGGCGAGATGATCTCCGAGCTCTCCACCTCGCACACCTATGTGGGCGGGGGTGACGCGCGCACGGCGACGAGAGTCTCCGTCGGCATGCTCGCCGCGGATCTCGAGCCGGACGGCGGCTACTACCGCATCGCGAAGATCTACCCCGGCGAGAACTGGAAGGAGTCCCTTCGCTCGCCCCTGACGGAGCCGGGCGTCAAGGTGAAGGCGGGTGACTATCTGATCGCGGTCAACGGCCAAGAGGCCAAGACCGGGCAGGAGGTCTACTCGTACTTCCAGAGCCTCGCCGGCAAGCTGGTCACGCTGAAGATCAACGGCACGCCGTCCGCCAAGGGCGCCTGGGAAATCGTCGTGAAGCCGGTCTCCGACGAATCCGGCGCGCGCTATCTGGACTGGCTCGAGACCAACCGCAAGAAAGTCGCGGACGCCACCGGCGGCCGCGTCGGTTACATCTACGTGCCCGACACGTCGACCGACGGGATCATCGAGTTCGACAAGGCGCTCAACGCGCAGCTCGACAAGGAAGGCCTCATCATCGACGAGCGGTACAACCAGGGCGGGCAGATCCCCGACTTCTACACCGAGAAGCTGAAGCGGCAGCTGCTCGCCGTCCTCGCCCCGCGTGACACGAAGGACATTCCCTGGCCCCCGGTCGGAGTGTACGGTCCGAAGATCATGATCGTGAACGAGCTCGCGGGCTCGGGAGGCGACGCGTTCCCGTGGTTTTTCCGCCGTGAGAAGATCGGCCCCATCGTCGGCACGCGGACGTGGGGGGGTCTGGTCGGCATCGGGAACAGTCAGCCGCTACGCGACGGCGGGTACGTCACGGCGCCCGGCTTTGGATTCTGGAGCACCGACAACGGCGGCGAGTGGATCGTCGAGCAGAAGGGCGTGGATCCCGATCATGTGGTGCCGCAGCGCCCCGACTTGGTCGTCAAGGGCCACGATCCCCAGCTCGAGAAGGCCATCGAGCTGGCCAAGGAAGCGCTCAAGGACTACAAGCCGATCCCAGCGCGGCCGAAGTATCCGGTGGCCAAACGCTGACGTCACCTTTTTCCGGACTCAGCGGTATGTTGTCCGCACACCGCGCGGTTCCCTCCCCCGCCCGCGTTACGGAGGTGACGTCATGATGTCCGCGAAGCGGCTGGCCGCCCTCTCTTCGATCTCGTTGATGTTCCTCGCAACTCCGTTCGCAGCGGCGCAGGTCTCGCCGACCTGGGTGGCGACCTACGATGTGCCGGGGGTCTCGACCTCCGGGGATCTCGTCGCCCGGGACGGCGCGGGCAACGTGATCGTCGCGGGCCTTTACGCTCGCACCGGCGACGACGCCGACATCCTCGTACTTCGATACGACGCGGCCGGTGCGATCATCGGCTCGACGCTCGTCGGCGCGGGCCGGGTCGCCTACTTCAACCCCGTCGGCCTTGCGGTCGATGCCGCAGGGAACGTCGTCGTCACCGGCATCGACTCGGTCCAGGGAAGCTTCTCTCGGAGCGTCACCGTCGCGCTCGCGGCCGACGGAACCGAGCTCTGGCGCCGCGTCTACGACGTTCCCGGCGCGTACGACATCGTCGTCGGACTCGCGATGACGGAAACGGGAGGCGTGATCGTCGCGGGAACGACCGAGCTGCAGTCCCCCACGAACACGCAGCAGAACATCTTCATCGTCAGCTACGCCGCCAATGGCGCGGTCCTGTGGCAGGACACCTATGACAACGGGAGCGACCAGGAGAACGCGTACGACCTCGTGCGCGACACGTCGTCCGGCGCACTCTACGTCGCCGGCGGAGTTTCCGGGAAGAACGGCGGGACCTTCGTCATTCGCTGGGACGCCGACGGGCGCCGGCGCTGGGCCAAGCGCTTCTCCGTGCGTGGGGTTTTCGCATTCGGCGAGGCCGCGGTCGTCGTTCCCGGCGGAGACGTCGTCGTCGCTTGTTACTACTCCGTCCCGCCGAGCAGCCAGGTCGACCTCCAGATGCTCAAGGTTCAGGGCAGCTCAGGGCGCCTCCAGTGGTCGTCGCTTTACGGCGATGCGACGCATGACGAGCGCGTCTTCGATCTTGCCGTCGATGCGACGGGGAACGTCTACGTCGGCGGCACGGCCTTCGGCATCTCCTCGGACGTCGACCGCTTCTTGCTCAAGTACACACCGACGGGGTCACGCGCATGGACGGTCGTGGACAACGCGTTCGGCCTGTACGACGCGACGTCCGCGCTCGCGATCGATCCGGCGGGCGGCGTCTACGTCACAGGCATCTCGCAGGACTTCGACGGCACGACCTACGACATCGACTGGATGACGCGGAAGTACGACGCGAGCGGTGTGCCGGTCTGGACCGCGATCTACGATGGCAACCCCAACTCATCGGTCGGCGACGCGCCCCACGACATCATCGTCGTGAGCGGGGCCGGACCGATCATCACCGGCGCCGTGCTGGGAAAAGCGACGACGGTGGCCTACGGGGCGCCGTAGCGCGCCCAAAGGCTAAACCTTCACGGACCGTGCACCGTCCAACCTTCGAAAGGAGACGGAGCATGGCCTTTACCCGATCCCTCGTCCTTCTGACAGCACCCGCGCTCGCGGCGGGTCTGGCACTGGCTCATCCCGGCACCGGCGCTGCGCAACTCAGCCCCGAGCAGCGAGACCAGGTGCGCACGATCATGCAGCGGCACCGCGCCGAGGGGCTCGCCGATGCCTCGCAGCGCGCGCGCGATGCGCGGCGCGAGCTGAGGAGCCTCATGCGCGCGGATACGCCGGACGAGACCGCAGTGCGCGAGGCCTACCGGCGCGCGGCGAAGGCCGGAGAGGACGTTGCGGTCCTGAGGATGAAGGCGCGGGCCGAGGTCATGTCCGTTCTCACGCCCGAGCAGCGCGAGGCGCTCAAGAACCGCTCAGTCCGCCGTCACCGCGGCTGGCGCCGCTTGATCTGACGCCGCCCCCCACTCCGCGATCAGGTTTCCGAGCAAGAGCGCGCCGCCGCCGGCGACGAGCCAGGCCGACGGCGAGCCGTAGCCGGACGCCCAGGCGATCAGTGTCGTCCAGATCGGCTCGAGCGCGTAGACGATCGCGGCGCGAACCGGATCCAGGCCGCGCTGGTAGAGGTTCATCAGCGTCAGCGCGAGCACGGTCGCGAGGAGCGCGCCGAGCAGGAGCGCTATCAGGAAGCCGCGGTCGCGCAGGACCGCAAGAAGCTCGGTGGCGGTCGGGGAGCTTGGGCGGAGCGATGCGATGGCCACGACGCCGGCGCCGATCGCCGCGGTGAAAGCAAATGACGTCAGCGACACGGATGCAGGGGAGTAGGCGCGCGTCAGCTTGTCCGTCGCCAGGATGTGGCCCGCGAAGATCGCGGCGCAGCCGACCGTCAGCCATTCCGCCGTTCCGAACGTCAAGTGCGGTGGTCCTTCGATGAAGCCCGCTCCGACGGTCGCGAGGGCGACACCGGCGAGGAGCGCGGGCTTCGGCCTCGACTTGTGGAGGACCGTCGTCAGGATCGCGGCGAAGACGACGTAGAGGCTCGTCAGGAACGCCGACACCGCGGGCGTCACGTGCTGGAGGCCGGACATCTGGAGGAAGAAGCCGCCGGCGAGGAGTGCACCGATGATCGCGCCGGCTTTCCAGGCGCCCGGAGTCAGGTTCTTTCGTGCCGAGGGCCAGAGTGCGAGAACCAGTGCGGCGATGCCGAACCGTGCCGCGAGGTAGAGGGCGACCACGGAAGTGGTCTCTTGCCGGCCCAGCACACGCTCGGCTGCGGCGAGGTTTCCCTTCATCCAGAGGAAGCCGAACCCCCAGATGATCGTGACGAGCAGGAGCGCCGCGAGCGCTTTTCCTCGCGACGGGGCGCTCACACCTTCCAGGTCTCACCGCCCGAGAGCAGCGCCGCGAGATCGCCGGGACCCTTCTTCGCCGTCACGTCCGCCACCTGCGCCCGCATCGCCGCGTCGAAGACGGACGCGTCCACGTTGCGGTAGACGCCGACGGGGACGGGGAAGGCGGGCGCTTCCATCTGCGCGAGCATGAACGCGTAGGCGGCCGGCGCCTTCTCGTCGTGGACGACGAGATCTTTCTCGGTCGTGCCGTTTCCGAGCGTCACGACCTCGGGCTCGAACGCGCCCTTCATCTTGATGCCCTTGTCCTTGTTCTTGCCGAAGATCAGGGGCTCGCCGTGCCTCAGGTGGAGCAGGTTGTCGTCGCGGAGCTCTTTCTCGCGGTAGGGCTCCCACGCGCCGTCGTTGAAGATGTTGCAGTTCTGGAAGATCTCGGTGAACGCCGTGCCCTTGTGGATCGCGGCACGGTGGAGGACTTCCTTGAGGTGCGCGGCGTAGACGTCCACGCTGCGCGCGACGAACGTGGCTCCGGAGCCGATCGCGACCGACATCGGGTTGAACGGACGGTCGACGCTTCCGAAGGGCGTGGACTTCGTTCGTTTGCCGAGCTCGCTCGTGGGCGAGTACTGGCCCTTCGTGAGGCCGTAGATGCGGTTGTTGAACAGGAGCACCTTCACGTCCACGTTGCGGCGCATGAGGTGGATGATGTGGTTGCCGCCGATCGAAAGCGCGTCGCCGTCGCCGGTGGCGATCCACACCGAAAGCTCCGGGTTCGCGACCTTGATGCCGGTCGCGACGGCGGGCGCGCGCCCGTGGACCGTGTGGAACCCGTACGTGTTCATGTAGTACGGGAAGCGCGCGGCGCAGCCGATCCCCGAGACGACGACGAAGTTCTCCTTGGGGATGCCGAGGTCGGGGAAGACGCTCTGGACGGCGGCGAGGATGGCGTAGTCGCCGCAGCCGGGGCACCAGCGCACTTCCTGGTCGGTCGCGAAGTCTTTCTTGGTGAGGGGCGTGATGGCGGTGCTCATGCGAGCTCCTGGATCTTGGTGAGGATCTCGATTTCCTTGAACGGCTGCCCCTGGACCTTGTCGAGCTGCACCACGTCGCGCAGGTACTTCGCGCGGATGAGCAGTGCCAACTGCCCCATGTTCATCTCGGGGATGAGGATGCGCTCGTAGCGGGAGAGCACGTCGCCCAGGTTCATCGGCATCGGATTGAGGTGGCGGAGGTGCAGGTGCGCGACCCTGCGGCCTTCCGCTCGCGCGCGACGCACGGCTCCTGTGATCGCGCCGTAGGTGCTTCCCCAGCCCAGCACGAGCAAGCCCGAGTCGTCGCCTTCGGCTTCGGCCGGCGGGAGATCGACCGCCACGCGCGCGACCTTCTCCGCGCGCAGGCGCACCATGTTCTCGTGGTTTTGCGGCTCGTAGGAGATGTTGCCGGTGCCGTCGGCCTTCTCGATGCCGCCGATGCGGTGCTCGAGGCCCGGGGTCCCCGGGATCGCCCACGGTCTTGCGAGCGTGTCCTTGTCGCGGAGGTAGGGGAGGAATCCTTCCTTGTCCGTGCGGAAGCTCACGTCGATCGGTGCGAGATCTTCGACCGTCGGGAGCCGCCACGGCTCGGCGCCGTTGGCGATGTAGCCGTCGGAGAGGAGGATCACCGGCGTCATGTGCTTGATCGCGAGACGCACCGCCTCGTAGGCCATCGCGAAGCAGTCCGATGCCGACCGCGCGGCGAGCACGATGCACGGGGCTTCGGACGGCCGCCCGTACAGGGCCTGGAGGAGATCCGCCTGCTCCGTCTTGGTGGGGAGCCCGGTCGAGGGCCCGCCGCGCTGGATGTCCACGACGACGAGCGGCAGCTCGACCATGATGGCGAGACCGATGAACTCCATCTTGAGGGCCATGCCGGGGCCGGAGGTCGTCGTGAGCCCGATCGAGCCCGCGAAGGCGGCGCCGATGGCGGCCCCGATCGCGGCGATCTCGTCCTCCGCCTGGAAGGTGTAGATGCCGAAGTTCTTGTACTGCGACAGCTCGTGGAGGATGTCGGACGCCGGCGTGATCGGGTAGCTCCCGAGGAACAGCGGGCGGCCGCTCTTCTGCGCCGCCGCGACGAAGCCGAGTGCCAGCGCCTGGTTCCCGGAGATGTTGCGGTACGTCCCTTCCGGCAGATGCGCCGGCGGGACCTCGTAGGTGACCTGGAAGATCTCCGCCGCCTCGCAGTACGCGTAGCCGCCCTTGAGCGCGAGCTTGTTCGCTTCCGCGAGCTCCGGCGACTTCGCGAACTTCTGGTCGATCCAGCGATTGCTGACCTCGAGCGGGCGGTGGTAGAGGTAGTACATCATCCCGAGCGCGAAGAAGTTCTTGCAGCGATCCTGGATCCGCTGCGGGAGGCCGGTCTCCTTCAGCGCGGCGCGGGTCAGCCGCGTGATCTCGACCTGGTAGAGGCGGTAGCCGGCGAGCGAGCCGTCCTCGAGCGGGTTCTTCGCGTACCCGGCCTTGACGAGGTCGATCTCCTTGAAGGCGTCGGTGTTGACGATGAGGATCCCGCCCGAGCGGAGGTCGCGCAGGTTCGCCTTCAGCGCCGCCGCGTTCATCGCGACGAGCACGTCGGGCGCGTCGCCGGGGGTGAAGATGTCCTCGGAGGAGAAGTTGACCTGGAACCCCGAGACGCCCGGGAGCGTTCCGGCCGGGGCCCGGATCTCGGCGGGGTAGTCGGGGAAGGTGGCGAGGTCGTTGCCGATCGAGGCGGCGGTCGCGGTGAACTGCGTGCCGGTGAGCTGCATCCCGTCGCCCGAGTCGCCGGCGAAGCGGATGACGACCTTCGAGAGTGTCTCGACCGCGGAAGAGATGCTCATGTGGACCCTTCGTCGCGCAGATCCTGACGCGCGCCGAAGTCAGTCTATCAAACCGGGTTGGCCATCTTCTTGAGGATCCAGGCGAGCCGCCCGCGGACCGAGTCGGCGTCGGGCGCCTGGGGCGCCAGCGCCAGGTAGCTCTCCAGATCGTCCACCGCCGCCCCCGGCTGCCCGAGGTGGGCGAGGAGGAGGCCCCGGTCGCGGATCTCCTTCGCGTCGCCCGGGGCGATGAGGAGGAGCCGCTCGACGATCGACAGCGCCCG
>Ga0068859_100007718_pt1 | contig 10927 bp, 7 predicted proteins | sample KBSSwiS22_FD_66585 | JGI IMG/M metagenome (GOLD analysis project Ga0068859, IMG submission 66585) | Switchgrass rhizosphere microbial communities from Kellogg Biological Station, Michigan, USA - KBS Switchgrass S2-2 | ecosystem: Host-associated > Plants > Roots > Rhizosphere > Soil ... | reverse complement strand
TGTCGGCCGACCAGGTCTGGCGACGGCGGCCGGCGGGGCCCGCGGCGTGGGTGACCGACGCCGAGGAGTCGCTGCTCGCCGGGCTCGGGCGCGCCGCCGTCGTGTGGCCGGAGCTGGGCCGGGCCCTGCACGAGGCCCGGCCGACGGGACTGGACCTCGCCGTCGAGCAGGCCCAGGGCTTCCTGCAGGCGGCCGGTGACCTGGAGCAGGAGGGTTTCGGCGTCCTGGTCCCGTCCTGGTGGACGCGGCCGGTCCGGCCGACAGCGCGGCTGACGGTGCGCGCGGTGAACCCGGTGACGCCGATCCTGCGGGACGCCACGACGGACCTCGACCAGCTTGTCGACTTCCGCTGGGCGGTGAGCCTGGGCGAGGTGGAGCTCAGCCAGGTGGAGCTCGACAGCCTCGCCGCGGCCAAGGGCGAGCTCGTCAGGGTCCATGGCCGGTGGACCCGGATGGACCCCGGCACGCTGGTGGGGCTGGACCTGGGCCGGCGGACGGACGGCCGGATGAGCGTCCGCGACGTGCTCGCCTACGCCGGTCTCTTCCCCGCCTACCCCCCCGCCGACGCCGACGAGGTGTCGGGCATGGGCGTGGAGGTGGCCGCGGACGGCTGGCTGGGCGCGCTGCTCGCCGGCCACGACGACGAGCCGGGCCCGGGGCTGGACGTCAGACAGGTAGCCAGGAACCTGCTGGCCGAGCCGCCTGCCGGCCTCGGCGTCCGGCTGCGCCCCTACCAGGCGCATGGTCTCGCCTGGCTGGCGCTGTTGGACCGGCTCGGGATCGGCGCGCTGCTCGCCGACGACATGGGCCTCGGCAAGACCATCCAGGTCCTGGCGCTGGAGGTGCTCACCCGCGGCGCCACCCCGCGGGAGCCGACCCTCGTCGTCTGCCCGACCTCGGTGCTCGGGAACTGGGCCCGGGAGGTGGAGCGGGTCGCGCCGGGCCTGCGGGTGCACACCCACCACGGGCCCGGCCGGCCGTCCGGGGCCGCGCTGGCCGGGACACTGCGGGCCCATGACCTGGTGCTCACGACGTACCCGCAGCTCATTCGGGACGTCGATGAGCTGCGCGGGTTCGCGTTCGAGCGGCTCGTGCTCGACGAGGCACAGCAGATCAAGAACGCGGCGACCGCCCAGGCCCGCGCGGCCCGCCAGCTGACCGCCCGTCACCGGGTCGCGCTGACCGGCACCCCGGTGGAGAACCGGCTCGGCGACCTCTGGTCGATCATGCGGGTGGTGAGCCCGGAGCTGCTCGGCTCGGCCGCCTCCTTCCGGGCCCGCTACGCGGTGCCGATCGAACGCTACGGCGACGCCGACGCGGCCGCGCGGCTGCGCCGCCGGATCCGCCCGGTCGTGCTGCGCCGGGTGAAGACCGACCCGGCGGTGCTGCGCGACCTGCCTGCGAAGGTGGAGCTGCGCCAGCTGTGTACGCTGACGACGGAGCAGGCAGCGCTGTACCGGGCGGTCGTCGACGACATGATGGAGCGGCTGCGGGACCGCTCGTCCCAGGTGCGCCGCAGCGGGGTCGTGCTCGCGGCGATGACGCGGCTCAAGCAGGTCTGCAACCATCCGGCGCACCTGCTCGGGGACTCCTCCGCGCTGCCCGGGCGGTCGGGGAAGCTCGCCCGGCTGGAGGAGCTGCTCGCGCAGGTCATCGCGGGCGGGGAACGGGCGCTGTGCTTCACCCAGTTCGCCCGCTTCGGCGCGATGCTCGCGCCCTACCTGTCCGCGCGGCTCGGGATCGAGGTCCAGTTCCTGCATGGCGGCCTGCGCCCGGCGGAGCGGGACGCGCTCGTGGCGCGCTTCCAGGCGGGGCGCGGCCCCGGCGTCTTCCTGCTCTCACTCAAGGCCGGCGGGACGGGCGTCAACCTGACCGCTGCGAACCACGTCGTCCACATCGACCGCTGGTGGAACCCGGCGGTGGAGGCCCAGGCGACCGACCGTGCCTACCGGATCGGGCAGCCGCGTGACGTCTGGGTGCGGACGCTGCTGTGCATGGGCACGCTGGAGGAACGGATCGACCGGATTCTGGTGGACAAGGCCGCGCTGGCCCGGACCGTCATCTCCGGCGGGGAGAGCTGGCTCGCGGCGCTGTCCAACGACGAGCTGCGAGATCTCGTGGCGCTCGCCCCGGAGGCCGTCCGTGACTGAGGGTAGGAGGCGGCGAGCGGAGGTCACGTGGGAGCGACGGGGTCCCTGCGGAATCGGCGACAGGGTCCCTGCGGAATCGGCGAAGCCGATTTCGGAGGTCGGCGATTTCGGAGGTCGTCAGCACGGGGCCGTAGCTCGCAGCCGACGGAGCTCAGCAGAGACACCTGAGCAGGTCGGGCCGGGTCGGCGCGACGGGCGGGCCTGGTGGTCGACGCGCCTTCTCGCGCTGGTCGAGGGCATGAGCTCGCCCGACCCGCTGCGCGCCGGCCGAGCCCTGGTCCGCACCGAATCGGTGCTGAGCGTGCGGCGCTCCGGCAACCTCGTCGTCGCGATGGTCCGCGACCCGAACGATGACCTGCACAAGGCGCGGCTCGCCGTCCGGACGTTCGGCGACGCCGACTGGGACCGCCTCACCGAGGCACTCGCCGCCGAGGCCCGGTACGCGGCCACCCTGCTGGCCGGCCGCATGCCAGCCGGCCTGGAGAAGGTCTGCGCCGCGCTCGGGCTCTCCCTGTTCCCCACCCGCGCCGACGATCTGGCGATGGACTGCACCTGCCCGGACTGGCAGCGGCCGTGCGCGCACCTCGTCGCGGCCGGCCATCAGCTCGCCGACGCGGTCGACCTCGATCCGTTCACGCTGCTGGCGCTGCGCGGCCGGGAACGCGACGCCCTACTGGCGCAGATCCGCCGCCGCCGCCCGCCCGGCGCCGCCCGCGAGCCGCGACGTGCGCGCACCTCCGCCTGGCCGGCCGGCGTCGGAACGGCGGACCGGGCCGACGGGGCCGCCGACCCGCTGCCGTGCGCCCCAGCGGCGTTCTGGTCGTCGCCGGTGCCGGCCGGGGTAGCGGACGCCGTGCCCGCGCCGTCCTCGCCGCCGGCCCGCCCGGACATTCTGCTGGAGTTGTGCGGGCCGCTGGAGGTGGACCCGCTCGGCGACCTGCGGGCCGCGCTGCGCGCCGCCTACGAGGTCTTCGGAACCTGATCCCGCCGCCTCAGAGCGGGTAGGCGACCGCCGTCAGCCGCTCGGAGTGCTCCCACAGGCGCGCGGCGGCGCTGGGATCAGCCGCGGGGGCGCAGGACGTCGTAGCGGGCACAGACGAACGCCCGGTTGCGGGCGACCTCGACGAGCCGCAGGTCGAGGCGGCGGGGCAGCAGCGGCTTGCCGGCGCCCAGGGTGACCGGCGCGAAGGAGATGACCAGCTCGTCGAGCAGGCCCGCGTCGGCGAACTGGCCGGCGAGGTCGCCGCCACCCACCACCCAGACGTCCTTCGTCCCGGCGGCTGCCGCCGCGGCGGCGTGCACCGGGCGGATGTCGCCGCGGACGAACCGCACGTCGGCGCCGTCGACCGGCTTGACGTCGCGGCTGCTGAGCACCCACGTCGGCTGCCGGTAGTCCCAGGTCCCGCCCGTGGCGAGGTGGTTGTCGAGCAGCCACTGGTAGGTCGACGAGCCCATCACGAGCGCGCCGACGTGCTGGATGAACACGTCGTGGCTCATCGGGCCGGCCGGGTCGATGTCCTGGCTGAGCAGCCAGTCGAGCGAGTGGTGCTCGTCGGCGAGGAATCCGTCGAGCGTCGTCGCCGTGTAGTAGATCGTGCGGGTCATGCCCCGTCCTCTCCGGTCGTCTCGCCGCGCCTGGCGCGCAGCCAGGTGATCGGGTCGCCGTCGTCGATCCGGCGGCCGGCGGCCCGCAGTAGTCCCCGCGCCAGCTGGCGGCGGTGCGCGGAGTAGGTGAGGACGTGCGCGACGACACCGCTGAGCAGGAAGGTCTCCGGCGGGTCGCGCCGGCTGTCGATCAGCCGGTCATTCCAGGCGCCCCGCCGGTCGAGGTCCCGGACCGCGGCCAGCCAGCGCCCGGCGGCGGCGTCGTGGCGGCCCAGCAGCCCGGCCACGCCGGTGCCGGGGCGTGGCGGCGGCGCGTCAAGCCCCTCGATCGCGGCGAGCCACACCTCCCTGGTCCGCACCAGGTGCTCCAGCACGGCGGCGATTGACTCCTCCGGGCCGTCCCGGTCCAGCACGGCGACCCCGGGCAGCCGGACGTCCCGCAGCCGCTCCTCGGGCAGCTCCAGCGCGACCGCGAGCAGTGCGCGCGTGTCGGCCAGGTCGTGGCCGACGAGCTGCTCGGTGACCGGGCTCGCCACCCGCTCCGGTGAGCTGACCCACAGCGCCATCGGCGGGTGGTAGTGGATGCCGTTGGGCGCCGGGAGCCAGTGGCCGCGGGCCGGAGTCCCCGGCGGATGCCCGAACGCCCGGGCGAAGGCCCGGCTGAAGCCGTCGATGGACTCGTAGCCCGCCGCCCACGCCGCGTCCGTCACCGACGAGCCCTGCCGCAGCTGCCAGGCCGCCCGCTCCAGCATCACCCGGCGGCGCATCGCGACCGGCGGCTCGCCGGTGTCGCGCGAGAGCAGCCGGCTGAAATGGAACGGCGACGCGAACGCGTCGCCGGCCATCTCGTCCAGGGTTCGCGCCACGCCGTCGTCGGCGCCGGCAAGCACAGCGTCGAGCAGTTCACGCAGGCGGTCACGTCCGGGGCGCGGCATGCGACCAGTCTGTCGAGCCGCGGCCGCCTGGACCCGACAGTTCTTGCCGAGTCGGCCGTGCCCTGCCGGGTGCTATAGTCCCTCACGGCAGCTTATTTCCGCCGTGTTACGCCCGCCTTCCTGGACGACTCCAGCTTGAAGCGGGCTCCGGCCCGCTGCCCCGTCGACGCATCCGGGACTCGTCACCCCGCCGGCTGAGCGCCCGTTGCGCCTGGTCGGCGAGGAGCTTTCCGATGAGCGCGCTGCCCGGCCCCAGCACGACCACACCCACCCCGACGGCCGCCGAACACGCGCCGCCGGCGACCGGCACAGCGGCGTACCGCTGGCTGATCGGCCAGCCGGGCGCGCGGGCGATGATGGCCGCCGGGCTCGCCGCCCGGCTGCCCATCGCCATGATCGGTATCGGCGCCATGCTGCTGGTCGCGGCGCGCACCGGCTCCTACCGGCTGGCCGGTCTGACGACCGCGGCTATCGCGCTCGCCGGCGCCGCGGCCGGCCCGGCCATCGCCCGGCGGATCGACCGTACCGGCCCCCGCGCGGTGCTCCCGGTGCTGGCCGTGGCACACCTCGTCGCGGGCACGACGTTCCTGATCGCCGCGCTGGCCGGCCTGCCCGCGCCCGCGCTGCTCGGCTGCGCCGTTGCCACCGGCGCCACCCTGCCGCAGGTCGGCCCGGTGGCCCGGCAGCGGTGGGCGGCGCGGCTGGCCGGCGATCCCCGCCTCGACACCGCATACGCGCTCGAGTCGGCGATCGACGAGCTGACCTTCGTGACCGGCCCGGGCGCCGCCAGCGCACTCGCCGGCCTCAGCGCCTACGCTGGCACCGCGACCGCCGTGCTGCTCGCCGCTGTCGGCACCCTCGCGTTCGCGGCCCTGCCTGCGCTGGCTTCGTCGGTGCCGGCCGCGGCCGCCGGTCCGTCCGTCGCGCCTGCCCGGTCGCAGCGGTCCGTGCTGCGGACTTCCGGGATCGTGCCGCTGCTGGTCTCGGCCGTCGCGCTCGGGATGTTCTTCGGGGCCACGGATGTCGCGCTGGTCGCGTATGGCCGGGCGCACGGCTGGGGAGGCGCGGCCGGGCTGCTGCCGAGCACACTGACCGCCGCCAACCTGGCCGCCGGGCTCTGCTACGGGGCGATTCGATGGCGGGCGGGCCTCGTCCGCCGGTTCGCCGTGGCCGCGGGCCTGTTCGGCCTCGCCGCCGTGACGGCCCCGATGGCCGCCGCGGTCGGTGGCATCGGCGCGGTCGTCGTCGCGGTCGTCGTCACCGGCCTGCCGCTCACGCCGCTGATCGTCAGCTCGACGGCGATCGTCGGCGAGCGAGTCCCCGCGCACCGGCGCACCGAGGGCTTCGGCTGGACGGTGATCGCGAACAGCGTCGGCGTCGCCGCCGGCGCCCCGCTGGCCGGCGTCCTCGTCGACCGCTCCGGGGCGACGTCCGCGCTGGTGATGTTCCCGGTCTGCGGCCTTGCGGTAACCGCGACCGCCCTGATCGCGGCGTGGCGCCTCACGCCCCGCCGCCTCAGGTCGCGCCGCGCCGCGGCGGGCCGCCCTGCCAGATCCGACGGCGCGGTGACGGGGCGCGTCCTGGTCCAGTAGGCGCGCGACGCGCCGTACCGCTGGCCGCCGGAGGCACGTCCGCCGGCGGATGATGCGGGCGGGCCGCGCCGGGCCGGGGACGCGAATCCAGGGAGGAGCGCCGCAGCGGATGTGTCGCCTTTTCGGCCTGACCAGCGCTCCGCGGCGTACGCGGGCCACGTTCTGGTTGTTGGACGCTCCCGACAGCCTGAGCAACCAGAGCCGGCGCGAGCCGGACGGCGTCGGGCTCGGCTTCTTCACCGCCGACGGCACCCCGGCCGTACACAAGGCACCCATCGCCGCCTACGAGGACCGGTGTTTCGCGCAGGAGGCCAGGGTGGTCGAGTCGGTCACCTTCCTGGCGCACATTCGATTCGCCTCGACGGGCGGCCTGACGCTGCGCAATACCCACCCTTTCCAGCAGGACGGCCGGCTTTTCGCGCACAACGGTGTGATCGAGGACCTCGACCGGTTGGACGCCGAGCTCGGCGCGGATCGGGCGCTTGTCGCGGGCGACACCGATTCCGAGCGATTCTTCGCCCTCATCACCCGGGAGATCACGGGCGCGTCCGGTGACGTCGCCGTCGGGATCGAGCGTGCCGCCCGCTGGGTCTCCCGCAATCTGCCGCTCTACGCCCTCAACCTGATCGTCACGACGCCGGACGAGCTGTGGGCGCTGCGCTATCCCGACACGCACCCGCTCTACATGCTGGAGCGCCCGGCCGGCGGCCACCACGGGAACCGCCACCTCGACCACAGCGGCACCGGCGGCCGGATGCGCGTCCACTCGCACGACCTCGCCGCGTGCCCGGCCCTCGTGGTCGCGAGCGAACGGATGGACGACAGCCCGGGGTGGCGCCTGATGGAGCCCGGCGAACTTCTGCACGCCGGCCCGGAGCTGGGCCTCACCCGCCGGACCGTGCTCGCCCAACAACCGGCGCACCAGCTGAGCCTGGCCGGCCTGCGGCCCGAAGCCGCCGCTTCCCAACGGCCCGCCTGAACCGCCTCGGCGGCGGAGCACCGACAGGCGCCGGAGGTCCGGTCCCTTCGACAGACGTTTCGACGGCGAAAGCGCGGCGTGGCGCCATCGCACGGGCCGCGCCCGGCGCTGAGCTGGCCGAGCGGCTCCAGAGCCGGGCGATGGACTTGCCGGGCGGCGCGTCGCCGGCTCGGAACGTGGAAAAGCCGGTCACCGACTCCAGAGCCTGCCAGAGACGATGACCGGCCTCCACCGGCCCCCCGTGCCGCGAGCCAACGGTATCGGCTTGGCGCGCGCCGACCGCGGCACCTGGCGCGACATGGCGTCCTGGCTGTCCCGTCCCGTCCTGTTTCGTGGGCCACAGTGCGAGAATCGCGCCGATAGGCACTCCCCGTGCACGTCTGACCAGCGCGAGGCAAGCGTTTGTGGCACACGGGGCCCGGGCCCGGGTGCGTCGCCCGACTCGGCGGGAGGGAGCGCGACCTGATGACGGAGCCGAACGGGCGGCCGACGCCGGACCTCGCGCCGATCTCGACCGAGGACGAGCTGCGGGTCGCCGTTCTGGGCCTGCTGGGCGACTCCTACGACCGGGCCGTGGAACGGCGGACCGGAGTGTCCAAGACGACGGTGAACGACCTGCGTAACGACCGCAGGCGGCTGACGCGCAAGACCCTGACGCTCATCGTGGAGGCGTACGACCCGAACCGGCTGCCGGACTGGCTGGCCACCTGGCAGCGGCTGCACCCGCGACCCGGGATAACCGATCAGCTGACGGAGTCCGGGGCCGACGAGAGCTGCGCGGCCGAGCCCGGCCCGACCGACGCCGACCGAGCGCTGGGCGGTACACAGCCCCTTGCCGCGACTTCGGCGGCGGCGATCCCGAGGGGGGCTGGTGGACCGGAGGCGGACGAGCCGCCCGGGTGGGCCAGCGTGCCCGGCCCCGCCGAGGGTGTGCACGTCGCGTGGCGAACCGCGCCGGACGCCACCGGCGCGCAGGGCACCCCGACAGCCTGGCCGGCCCGCCCGCGCCGGACGCACCCCTGGCGCCCGGCCCGGGAGACCGTCGTGGTGGCGCTGCTGGTCGGCATCGCGGCGTCACTGGTGACGTTCTTCGTGGCTCGTGGTGACCCGTCCGCCGGGACGCGGGCGGGGCTCGCCGGGATCCCGTCGTCCGGGCCGGTCTCGGTGGCGTTGCCGGGCCCGCCGGGCGGCGCGCCCCCGGGGTACGGCCCGAGCGGTCCGGGCGGCGCCGGGCCGGTCGGTGGCGCCGGCCCGCCGCGGGTCGACCTGAGCCCGCCCGACAGCGGCGCGGGCCCAGTGCGCCATGGCTGTTACTCGCCGGCACCGCGGAGCGGGCCCGCCGTCCGGGACCAGCCCGGTGCGGCGGCCGCCGGCATTCACATCACCGAGCTGCGCTTCACCTACTACGCCGCCTGGCATCCGGCTCTCGAGGTCGCGGGCCGGCTCAGCGCACCCCTCCCGGACGGCTGGCGGCTGGTGCTGGCCGCCTGGGCCGATCCGACGACGAGGGACTCTACGATTGCGCACAACCCGGGAAACGCCCGCTACTACCCGGGTGACGAGGTCTCCGTCACCGACCAGCGCTGTTTCGACATTCCGCCCTTCAGCCTCGGCTACGGCGGATACCCCGGGATCACCACCCGCATCTACCCGATGCTCGTGGCGAAGGCGCAGACCGCCGCCTTCCTGCATGCCGCCGCCGCGGTCAACGGCCTGTCCGACGCCGATCTCACCCGTTGGGGCGTGCGCGTCCTCGGGTACGCGATCGTCCCTTCGCGTCCCGACTGAGACGCGGGAGGCGGCGTGTGGAGGTCTCGCCGGCGACGGGGTCCCTGCGGAATCGTCGAACGGGGTTCCTGCGGAATCGTCGAACGGGGTTCCTGCGGGATCGACGACGTCGATCTCGGAGGTCGTGATCTCGGAGGCCTGTGATCTGGGAGGTCGTGATCTGGAAGGTTGGCGATTTCAAAGGTCGTGAGGGCGAGGCCGGAGCAGGCAGCCGACGGAGTGGCAGCGGTGGCACTGAGCCGGGCCGGGCGCGACCTTTCCGCGCGCCCCGGCGGCTGGGCGTGCGGCGGGCCGCATAGCCTTGCTCCGTGGCGCTGCATGGACAGGCAGTGGGTGACGATGCGGAGGCGCGGCTGGCCGTCCGGCCGCAGCTCCGGTGGGCGGCGCGGCGACCGCCCGAGGGCGCGCAGGCCGAAGGCGACCTGCCGCGGTACCGGATACCCGCAGGGCCGATGGCCCCCGAGAGCGCCTACCAGCTGGTGCACGACGAGCTGATGCTCGACGGCAACGCGCGGCTGAACCTGGCCACGTTCGTCACCACCTGGATGGACCCGTTCGCGGACAAGCTGGTGGCCGAGTGCGCGGCCAAGAACATGATCGACAAGGATGAGTACCCGCAGACGGCCGAGCTGGAGTCACGCTGCGTCAACATCCTAGCGAACCTCTGGCACGCGGCCGACGCGGACGACGCCGTCGGCTGCTCGACGACGGGCTCCTCGGAGGCGGGCATGCTCGCTGGCCTCGCGCTGATCCGCCGATGGCGGGCCCGCCGGCGGTCGGCCGGCCTGCCGGCCGACCGGCCCAACCTGGTGATGGGCGCGAACGTCCAGGTGTGCTGGGAGAAGTTCGCCCGCTACTGGGACGTCGAGGCGCGGCTGGTCCCGCTGGCGCCCGCCCGTACCCACCTGACGGCCGAGGAGGCCGTGCGGCACTGCGACGAGAACACCGTCGGCGTCGTCGCCATCCTTGGCTCGACCTTCGACGGCACCTACGAGCCTGTCGCAGAGATCGCCGCTGCCCTCGACCGGCTCGCGGCCGGCGGCGGGCCGGACGTGCCGCTGCACGTCGACGCCGCGTCCGGCGGGTTCGTCGCCCCGTTCTGCGACCCGGACCTGGTCTGGGACTTCCAGCTGGACCGGGTCGTCTCGATCAACGCGTCGGGCCACAAGTACGGCCTGGTGTACCCGGGGGTGGGCTGGGTGCTGTGGCGCGACCGCGCCCACCTGCCCGACGAGCTCGTCTTCCAGGTCGACTACCTCGGTGGGTCGATGCCGACCTTCGCGCTCAACTTCTCGCGCCCAGGCGCGCAGGTCGTCGCGCAATACTACTCTCTGCTGCGTCACGGCTTCGAGGGATACCGGCAGGTGATGCAGGGCTGCCGCGACGTCGCAGAGCACCTTTCCGAGCGGATCGCGGCGATGGGCCCGTTCGAGCTGGTCTCCGCGGGCGGCACCGGCATCCCGGCCTTCGCCTTCAAGGTCCGCGACGCCGACGGCCCCGGGCTCAGCGTGTTCGACGTCTCCGAGCTGCTGCGAACCAGGGGCTGGCAGGTCCCGGCCTACCGCTTCCCGCCGGCCCTGGAGGAACTGGCCGTGTTGCGCGTCGTCGTCCGCAACGGATTCGGCCCGGACCTGGCCGACCATCTGGTCAACGACCTGAACCGCGTCGTCGACCGCCTCACCCGCTCCCCACTCCCAGCAGCCCCAGGAGCCCCAGCCCCCTCCGGCTTCCACCACTAGTGGTCGTCGCCGTTAGGTCGCCGGTGATCGGCGGTGGCGGGTAGGTAGAGCCCAGCGGCGAGCTCGAGTGCGGCTTCGGCGGTTCCGGTCCAGGTGCCGTCGGCCAGTATGGAGTCGGCGTAGTCCATCAGCGGGCTGG
>Ga0068859_100007717_pt1 | contig 10927 bp, 1 predicted proteins | sample KBSSwiS22_FD_66585 | JGI IMG/M metagenome (GOLD analysis project Ga0068859, IMG submission 66585) | Switchgrass rhizosphere microbial communities from Kellogg Biological Station, Michigan, USA - KBS Switchgrass S2-2 | ecosystem: Host-associated > Plants > Roots > Rhizosphere > Soil ... | reverse complement strand
ACCGTGCTGCCATTACATACTGTTTGGTTAGCTGGTTGATTTACTACCGGGGTTGGGTTAACGGTAACTGTTGCAGTTATCGCTGGTCCGGCACAACCGCCAAATGATGGTGTAATAGTAAATGTTACTGTTACCGGTGCCGTACCCACCAGGGTTAATGTACCTGCAATATTACCGGTACCTGACGCTGCTATACCAGTTGCAGCTGCCGTATTATTTCTTGTCCACGTATAAGTGGCACCCGGTACATTACTGGTTAAAGCAATAGTGTTTATAGCCGATCCTGAACATGCTGTTTGTGTAGCAGGAGTTGCTGTTGCACTTGCAAATGGATTTACCACTACTGTTGCCGTAGTTGGTGTACCAGGACAGCCGTTAGCCGTTGCAGTTATAGTAAAGGTTACTGTTACCGGTGCAGTGGTGGTATTGATCATAAAACCACTGATCGTACTGCCAGAGCCGCTGGCAGGTATACCTCCGGGTACTGTTGCAGTATTATTTCTTGTCCATGTAAAGGTTGTTCCGGCAACACCTGTCAGTACAATTGGTGTGATATTGCTACCAGAGCAAACTGTTTGCGTAGCAGGAGTTGCAACTGCAATAGTGGCTGGGTTAACCAGCACTGTTGCTGTTACTGGTGTACCTGCGCAACCATTAGCTACTGGTGTAATGGTAAACGTTACCGTTACAGCAGCTGCTGTTGTATTGGTTAATGCACCGCTGATGTTTCCTGTACCACTGGCAGCAATACCTGTTACGGTAGCTGTATTATCTCTTGTCCAGTTATAAACAGTACCTGCTACTGCACTGCCTGAATTTACAATAGTAGTTATAGTGGCGCCTGAACAGATAGTTTGTGAAGCTGGTGCAGCCGTAACTGTTGGTGTTGGGTTCACCAGAACTGTTGCAGTTATTGGTGTACCATCACAACCACCAGCAGTTGGTGTAATAGTAAAGGTTACAGTTACCGGCGCATTGGTTGTATTGGTCAATGTACCTGCAATATCACCTGCGCCGTTGGCTGCAATACCTGTTACAGTAGCTGTGTTATTCCTTGTCCAGTTATAAGTAGTACCAACTACTGAACCACTAAATGCTATGGTGGTTATTGCAGTACCCGAACAAACCGTTTGCGAAGCCGGTGTTGCTGTTGCATCTGGTGTTGGGTTAATCACAAAAGTGGTTGAAGCACTTGGCCTGCACGCTGGGTCAAGCGGTGTAGGCGTAAGTACTGCATACACAAAGTAATTGTTGGCTGCAGCAAATGTGCCCGTTCCGGTTGCGGTAGTACCACCAGCGGTAAGAGCACCATTAGGTACTGTAGCTAACACCGTACCACCAGTGTAAGGATCTGCCGGTACTGCTGTGAATGATTTAAATATGATACCATAAGTAACACCCATCGAAGTAAGTCCCGATGCTGTAAGTGTTATTGGTGATCCGATACAACCTGTAGGTGTTGGGTTGGTGCTTACACCTCCTACTACAGGACAGATTGAACAACCACCCGGTCCGTTTAAGACATATACTGCCGAAGTTTGGCAACCATTACCTGCTGTTACAGTAACATTATATACACCTGCAATTAAACCGGTTTGGTTTTGAGCAGTTGGATTAACACCCGTTCCTGTCCATGCAAATGTATAAGGACCTGCCACACCGCTAAGCGCTAAGCTAATAGCACCATCTGTAGATACGCAGGTAGTAGGCTCTGTTATTGTTGGTGTAATAGTAGCGCCCACATTAACAAGTACTGTAGCTGTTGACGGTGTACCTACGCAACCATTAGCCGTAGGCGTTATGGTAAAGGTAACTGTAATTGGAGCTGCAGTGGTATTAGTTAATGTACCGCTGATATCGCCTGCGCCATTGGCAGCAATACCTGTTACGGTTGCTGTATTATCTCTTGTCCAGGTATAAGTAGAACCTGTTGTAAGGCTTGAAAGTACAATTGGAGTAATGGCATTACCTGAACAAGCAGTTTGCGAAGCAGGTGTTGCAATGGCCACTGGTGATGGATTTACCAATACAGTAGCTGTAAATGTTGCACCCGCACAACCAGTCGCACCGTAAGGTGTAACCGTAAACGTTACTGTTACAGGAGTCGCAGTTGTATTGGTTAAAGTACCGGTAATATTACCAGTGCCGCTTGCAGCAATACCTGTTGCTGTTGCGGTATTATCTCTTGTCCAGGTAAAGGTGGTTCCGGTACCTGTATAAGAAATAGCTGCAATAGCTGTGCCCGAACATACTGTTTGTGATGCTGGTGTTGCCGCTGCATCGCCGGTAACATTGAATTCATCAGCGCCTATATCAGGTGTTGCAGCTCTTGCATCACCATCATAGTCAGTAGTAATACCTGCAATAGCAACGCCTGCGCCATTTAGGCACCAGTTAGTACCCAGCGTATTGCTGAGGTGCAGGTCTGTTGCAGAAATATAAACCGGTTGAACATTTTTCGAATTAGCATCAGCACCTGTTGCTAATTTAAATGCAGCTAAAGTTGCATAATCAGTTGCCCCAATCTTTCCTACGGAATTAGTACCCGAACCGGTTGATGCAACCCAGTAGTCGTTGTAATCAAGTGATGTGAACTGTGTTACAGAAGTAAAGGCCGCAATACCAGCAGCTCCCACACCTGTGGTACCCAAACGTCCGAGGTTATTGTTAATAATATTGTCTTTAATGCTGGCTGCAGATGTATTGTCAAGAAGGATACCAAAAGAATAAGCAGCAGCAGAATAATTAAGTGTATTGCCACTCAGGTAAATGGTATTATCATAAAGATTAACACCACCCTGACCGGTACCAAACACATAAATACCTACCGGACTGTATGTACCTCCAAAAGAAGAGAAAGAGTCGCCATCACCAGAAAGGTTACGGATCATATTATTTCTTACACTAACATTGGCAGAAGCCAAGCCTGTTGATACAGCTATACCATAAGCTCCGTAACCGGAAGTGCCTGTATAGTTTATATCATGGATCAGGTTTTTTTCCGCAACAGAGTTAGTTGTTCCGGTAGCTAACCATATACCTCTCTTTGTTTCACTGGAGGTTGTTTCAAAATTACCGATATCATTACCCGATACAACTGCTCCATCTGCTCCCTGAACATAAATGCCAGTATACCTTATTTGATTCGCACCCGTTGTGTTCAGTACATTCGACAGGATATTAAGCCCGTTTCCATTTCCTGCAACTATTGCCAAATTACAATACATACCGATATAGGCCTTCTGAATACTGTTATTCTGAATAGTAATATCAGTCAGATAACCAGGGTTACCTAATGTGGTACCATCTGATACAACAAGTGCACTTGCAGTATTTATTCCGTTAATAATAACAGTATTTTTCAGCGTAGTGCTGGTTGTAGTTGTAGTACCAGTAGAGCCAAGTAATATTACACTCGGAGCAGTAGTACTGGTATTGGTAATGGTAAGATCCCTGCTGGAAGTGCCACTATTGGAGCCATCAATAATTACATTGCTGCTTAATATTTTGATAAGCGCATTACTGGCCAGCGACCCGGTTAATGTAGAAGTAACTCCGGCATTTGGTTTTATAGTAAGTGTAAAAGGTCCTCCGCATCCATAAGTTATTTGGTTAAGAGCTGTTGCCCCGGTTTCTGTTACAGATGCATCCAGGATATTCACTGTTAGATTAGCTGTTAACCCGCCAGCATTAAGCGCTGCAAATAAGCCTCCTGCGCCAGTAAGACTGGTATAGGTTCCCGCTGCACCAATAGTTACAGCACCTGATAATCCTCCAGTGCCAATGGTATAGGTTTTAGGACTTGTTACCGGGAAATTACCAGCAGCCAGGGCTACTGTAGCAGGACTGGTGGCAAAAATGGCAGTATTTACACCAATGTTTGGTGTGGTCACATTATCCTGTGCTACAACAAAATATTGTATCACATCACCGGCTACAATACCTCCTGATATAAGAGAAACGTCAATAGTAAGGCTAAACGGACTGGTGGTGTTTGATGCTTCTACATATTTCCAGCCATCAGTTGTATTATCATTGGTAGCTGGTAGTACATTGGCATTACTTGCTTTTTTAAACCATATACGGGGTTTGGTCCCTGCAGTTGAATTAACACCACTCAAATCAGTAATGGTTGCCGAAATTATTCTGTTACCTGAACATAGTGTATTGCCTAACGCGGTGTAACTAATTGTGGGACCTGTAAGATCATTAACAATAAACGCTCCCTCATCTGCACCAATATCCGGTGTTGATGCATTTCTTACATCACCATCAAAATCATCTGTAATACCTGAAACAACAATGCCACCACTTTCAAGCTGGGTAGGCACTGCAGGGTTTATATGCAAAAAGCCTGCATTTGAACCAATGGTACTTACAAAAGATGTATTTTCTGAAACACTATTTGCATCACGGCTTGCCACCCTTATTTTATAGGCTGCCAGGGTTTGATCGGAGTTTGTTCCATCGTAAAAAATAAGATTAGCCGTTCCCGGTATACCTGCATAAAATGAGTTGGTGTTAGAATTTGCAGAATATGTGGTGAGGGTTGAAGAAGACCTGCGGTAGGCTGTTGTAAATCCTGTAGCACCCACTGCTGTTGATGTATTTAAGAATACATTATCAGTTAAGGTTACAGTTGGAGTAGTTGATACAGAAGTTGCACTTGATCCAAATAAAGCTCCCGTACTGGTTCCATTTAAATAAACAGTATTGTAATAAGCGTTAACTGTAGTACCGCCTGTAACGTTCAATCCAATCAGGGGGTTTGCAGCGTTAGCCGTAGGAGTTCTTAAATCGCCTATGATATTATTTCGCAGTGTTACTGTTGTTCCTGAGGAAACAAGGATTCCGTTTACTGTACCTCCTGCATTGTTAGATTCCAGGTTGTAAATTTTATTCTTCGAAAAAATCTTGGTTGTACCTCCCGTATTCGACATGCCCGTAACTACACTGGCTCCGGTTGAAGTTAAAGTGTTCACTATATTTTGAGAAAAATTTTCCAGGGTACCCGAACCCGAAGTGATACCTGTTATTGCACCTGCGCTTGTGATATTGCTAACTAAATTACCCGATACTGTTGATGAGCCACTAAAACTTACAGCCAATCCTGTTATCGCAGATGTGCCTCCAGTCCAGTTAGTAAATGTATTTCCGGTTACGGATTTTGTTGGTGTACCTCCATTGGTATTGCTCCAGCCTGCAATAGTGGTAGCTCCGGTAACTGTTATATTTGAAAAGTTATTGTTATTGCTGTTGTTTATACAACCAGCTACATCGCTACCGTTATCAGTGAACAAAGTAACAGTACCACCGGCACCGGTTTTATTAAATGCAGTTACTATACTATTACCATTAACATTCTTTACTCCACCAGATGCATTTGACCAGCTGTTAGATATAAACACCACGCTACCCGTAGTATTAACCGACAAATTTGTAAAAGTATTATTATTGATACTGGTTGTAAGCGCTGTTCCAAGGTTAGATATAAAGGTAATTGCTCCAGTTGCTCCGGCTACTGTATGTGTTGTTGTATTAAAGTCATTGTTATTAATACTAAGTGTAGTAGTTGTACTTGTAGTTGTTCCTTCTTCAATTATACCTTGTAAAACACCAGCCAATACCGCACTTCTTACAGATATACTATTATTATTTATAGCGTTTACAATAGTACCTGTAGGCGCACTCGAAAAAGCAGGCACATAAATACCACGTAATGTACCAGCAGTGGTTCCACCATTTGAACTGGTTACAGTATTGTAAGAGATGTTAAAGTTCTTTGTATTTCGAACAAGAATACCATTAACAGTTCCTGATACGTTAACATATCCCGAAAAAGTTCCGGTAGTTCCAAAGTTGGTAATGGTATTACCCGTTGCCAAACTGGCACCTCCAATATCTGCAATATCGTTATTATCAGCTGCAGCAGTAGGGCCAACCACAACTATACCTATGTTGACATCAGTAATGGTATTAGCATAAATTTTTAGTCCGCTATTGCCGCCAGCAGTTGTAGTTGCCGTGGCACTGGTTGTAGGTGCAGTGGCGGAATGTGTTGAATTGCTATAAATACCAAATGTATTTTGATAGGTTCTGTCAAGATCAATAGTGTTGTTTTGAATGGTGTTATTTTGAGCACCGTTTGTAGTGCTGGCGTATAATAGTGCCACACCCCACTCCGTCATATTATTAGTTGCAGCAGCAGTAACCGTATTACCTGCATTCTCCTGCATAGTAAATCCGGTAAGTGTTACGTAATCGGCACCAATAAGCTTAAAAATAGCATCGTTAAGATTTCCTGCAGTTAAAGCTGCTGATGCAGTTATTATGTTACTATTTCCCTGGATCGTAATTGGGTTAGCCAGAGTACCGCTTGCCGTTATAGCATAACCACCTGCTGGTGCAGTTTGCGGATTACCTGCAAGCAGATTTAATGTTACTCCACCGGCTCCTACGCCTTGAGTATTCAAATCAGTAATGGCTGTTGCAAGATCCGGATAATCACCAGGAATGTTTTTAGTTCCTGTTAACTGTGCTTTGGAAAAAACTGTGCATAGCATAACACAGCAGAGAAGGGTAATCTTCCTCATAAAGTTTAGTTTGGTTTTATTGTTGCGGGTGATGCAGTTTTTCAACTACGGGAACTAAAGTATTTCATTTTGTTGTAACTAACAAATTGTTCCCCGTATTTTTACCGTATTTATTTTTTCAGCAACGGGAATTCATTCACATTATGTAAAACCCATACCTGTACTGGCTTTTAGCTCATTAAATTTTGAGAAAACTGGTGTTTACCATTAAATAAATTAATTAATACTGGCCCGGTATGCCATTACGTTACCCTTGCCGGAACATTGCTTTTAAACACAATATCCTGTTGCTGAAATCCATTATACGATAATTGTTTATTGAAGCGGCTTGCAGATATGGCGTTACTACTCCCGGTTTTAGTATATCCAAAGCCGTTATTTAAAACAAAACAGCCGGTGAGTTATTCACCGGCTGCAGCTATATCGTATCGACTAAAATTTACACCACTACATTGATCATCTTATTCTTTACATAGATCACTCTTTTAGGCGGCTTGCCTTCCAGCCATTTCTGTACAGTTTCATTTTGTAAAATAATTTCTTCCACTTGTTTTTGATCAAGGTCTAATGCTAAAGACAAATTGGTTCTTACTTTACCATTGATAGAAACAGGATATTCTTTGCTGCTTTCCACTAACAATGCAGGATTGAAAGTGGGATAAGCAGCATCTAAAATAGTACCTGCATTACCTAACTGGTGCCACAACTCTTCTGCAATATGTGGCGCATAAGGTACTAACAAGATCAATATTTTTTCCAGCACTTCTTTTTTATGACACTTTGCATCAAACAAATCATTTACACAGATCATAAATGCACTTACTGCGGTGTTGAAAGAAAACTTCTCGGTATCTTCTTCAATTTTTTTAATGGTGCGGTGTAAAATTTTTAATTCTGCATCAGTAGCTTTTTCATCTACCCATACTTTGCCTTTTAAATCATCATTAAACAAACGCCATAGTTTTCTCAAGAAACGATGCACACCTTCAATGCCTTTGGTATCCCATGGTTTGCTGGCTTCTACCGGGCCGAGGAACATTTCGTACATGCGGAAGGTATCGGCGCCGTATTTGTCACACAAATCAGTTGGGTCAACTGTGTTGTATTTTGACTTGGACATTTTTTCTGTTTCAACACCACAGATATATTTCCCATCTTCTAAAATAAATTCTGCATTTGCATACTCTCCATTTTTCCATTTCTTGAATTCATCAATATCTAGTTCAACTCCATCAACAAAGTTCACATCAACATGAAAAAATGAGTGACTTAATATGGACACATTCGCCAACTCAATAATTCCCGTCCAATTTGGTAATTCCGTTTCTATAAATAATCGTTGCTTAAAAAAATCTAACTTCTCAAATTCTTTGAATTTATTATAAGAAATAAATACGGGTGGAGCATTACTAGTAGTTTTGAAATCATTAAAACTATTCGAAAATGTGGCCACTGAATTTATTCTATACACAAACCTGCTACTCCCCTGTATCATCCCCTGGTTCACCAACTTCCTAAACGGTTCATCAAAACCAATCAATCCTAAATCAAACAATACTTTCGTCCACATGCGACTGTACAATAAATGACCAACAGCATGTTCGGTACCGCCAATGTATAAGTCTACCTGGTTCCAGTAATCGCTTGCTTTTCTATCACAGAATGTTGTTGCATTGTGCGGATCCATGTAACGCAAAAAATACCATGATGATCCTGCATAACCGGGCATGGTGGAGGTTTCTCTTTTTTCGAACACGCCGGGAGGCATGTTCCCACGAACATTTACCCAATCCGTTAAATTTGATAATGGTCCTTCACCATCTTTTCCCGGGCCATATTTATCTACATGCGGTAATTCCAATGGTAATTCAGCAGCATCCAAAGGCAATGCAATACCATCACTCCAGATTATAGGGAATGGTTCGCCCCAATAACGCTGACGGCTAAAGCCTGCATCCCTCATTCTGTAATTCACTTTTCTCTTGCCAATACCTTTTTCTTCTAATTTTTGCAACACCATTTCAGTAGCATCCGTCATCTTCACCCCATTTAAAAAACCACTGTTTTCCAAAATGGCTTCTTTAGTAGCGTTCGCTTCTTCACCATTAAAATAACTACCGATGATATTGGTGATGGCAATATTAAAATGTTGTGCAAATTTAAAATCCCTTTCATCGCCGCAAGGCACCGCCATAATGGCGCCGGTACCATAACCTGCTAAAACATATTCGCTGATCCACACCGGAATTTTTCTGTCATCAAATGGATTGATAGCATACGCACCCGTAAAACATCCTGTAATTTTTTTCTCGGCCATTCTATCTACATCGCTCCTGCTTTTTACATACGCCACATATTCATCAACTGCTTGTGTTTGTGCTGCCGATTTTATTTTATTTACCAAATCATGCTCCGGTGCCACCACCATAAAGTCAACGCCAAATATTGTATCAGGTCGTGTAGTGTACACCGTGAGTGGTGAGACGTGAGACGTGAGTGGAGTACTCGTATTCAAAAGCTCTTTACTCACGATTGACGACTCACTACTCACGCTTGCGGACTCACTACTCACGACTTCAAAAACTATCTCCGCTCCCTGGCTCTTTCCTATCCAATTCCGTTGCATTTCTTTCATGCTTTCGCTAAACTCCACTGTTTCTAATCCTTCTAATAAACGATCTGCATAATCAGTAATTCTTAAATACCACTGGCGCATTTTCTTTTTTTCTACCGGGTAGCCGCCACGTTCGCTTACACCATTCACCACTTCGTCGTTGGCCAGCACTGTTCCCAATGCTTCACACCAATTTACTTCGCCGTATTTGCTAAAAGCTAAACGGCGGTTCATTAAAATTTCTTCTTTGCGTTGTGTGGTAAATCCATTCCATTCATCAGCAGTAAAATGTTTGCCTGCTATTGGCGCACCGGTTTTAGGCATCGCACCTTTTGTTTCATATTTTTTTATCAATAACGAAATAGGCAATGCCTTCTTTTGGGTATTGCAGAAATAACTGTTGAAGAGTTGCAGAAATATCCACTGCGTCCATTTATAATAGTTGGGGTCGCTGGTTTGTACTTCACGTTCCCAATCGTAACAAAAACCAATTTTATCCAGCTGATTTTTAAAAGTGGCAATATTTTTTTTGGTGGTTTCTGCAGGATGCTGCCCTGTTTCCAATGCATATTGTTCGGCGGGTAAACCAAAACTGTCAAAGCCCATGGGGTGCAGCACATTAAAGCCCTTCAACCTTTTATAACGGCTGTAAATATCGCTGGCAATATAACCCAGCGGGTGGCCCACATGCAGTCCTGCACCACTCGGGTACGGAAACATATCCAGCACATAATATTTTGGCTTATCCGAATTGTTTGATACCTGGTAAACTTTTTTTTCTTTCCAGTGATCCTGCCATTTCTTTTCAATCTCGTTAAACTTATACTCCATTTATTTTTCTTTTTCTTTTTTTTGAGCCAGGCCAACGAAGCTTGTTCAACTTCATTGGCGTCGTCCCGATGCATCGGGATACTATATATCTTTATTGAACGCCTTTATCCGGTTATTCCTTCACATCATTCCTCCCTTAAAATGTGAAAGAAAAGTTATTTAACCGTCATTCGCCACTCATCTTCTCTTATACAAAAAATAATTTACAGCAGGCAATCGTTTTGCAGAGGGCAAAAATAACGTAATACACGCAAATTGAATTAATTTGCGGCCTACTAATCAACTGTGCCGGCCAAAAGGCGGTCATTGTACCATTAAATAAATTGTAAAGTATGTCTCAATTTGGAAAAGCAAGCAGCAAGCGTGGAAAACCTACTTATGCGTATGCTATAATTGGCGTGTCGCTGGTATTATTTTTATTTGGCATTGTGGGTTGGTTTTTCTTAAACCTTCGTAAAACCGGCGATTATTTTAAAGAAAATATACAGGTACAGTGTTTTTTGAACAGGGATGCTACCTCACAGAAGATTGATAGCGTAAAAGCTTATGTTACAGCGCTACCCTATGTAAAATCTGCTGAATATGTGACCAAAGAAATGGCGATCAAAAAGTTTGAAGCGGATAATGATACCACCTGGCGCCAGTTCATCAAAAGCAATCCCCTGCCGGAAAGTATTGATTTTTATGTGACTGCCGACCATGTGCAATCAGACAGTTTAAGGGCCATCTCCACAGTTATTGAAAGTAATTTTCCGGGGGTTATTTCAGAATATAAATTCCCGGATGAAATTGTATCCAAAGTGGGTGATTTTGCCAAATACATGTTCATTGGTTTTTTAGTGGCGGCAATTATTCTTACCATACTCGTGATCTTTTCAATAGATAACAC
>Ga0068859_100007715_pt1 | contig 10928 bp, 8 predicted proteins | sample KBSSwiS22_FD_66585 | JGI IMG/M metagenome (GOLD analysis project Ga0068859, IMG submission 66585) | Switchgrass rhizosphere microbial communities from Kellogg Biological Station, Michigan, USA - KBS Switchgrass S2-2 | ecosystem: Host-associated > Plants > Roots > Rhizosphere > Soil ... | reverse complement strand
CGGGCTGCACGCCGAAGGCGTTGTACACGAGCGCCATCGCGGCCGTGTCGGCAACCGTCATTCCGGCGTCCATCAGACCGCACGTGTCGTAACGGGCCGCCAGCGTCCTGAATACAGCATCGTTCACAAACGAGTTGCGGAACAACTGGTCGGACATCCTCAGCAGATTGGCTTCGAATGGATCCCAGCCTGACGCGTCGGGTCCTTCCGCGACTCTCCGGAGGTCTTCAGCGTTGAGACCGGCCTTGCGCGCCGATGCCGCGTGTTCCCGCCAGATGACATCGCTGCCATGAAGCCACGCGCTTCGGAGGATCAGGAGCTCACGATCACGCGGCGGAAGGCTGGCATCCCGAGTGATGTACGTGTGAAAGGTCATCGTGTGATCGACGAGTTCCGGTACGTTGAGTAACGTACGGATGCCGTTGCCAGGACGCGCGCCGGGCGCGACGAACCTTGCGATCCGTTCCCGTTGTGCCGCCGTCAGCATCGCGTCCGGAACGGGCGCGATGCGCGGCGCCCGCGGCGGAACAGGCCGTGACGAACCCGGCCGATCGGGAAGCGCCTGGCTCTGGAGGGTGAGCCACGTCAGCGAAACTGACGCGGCGACGACAACCGACTTCACTCGCACGCGCAGTGGACGTTCGCCAGCCATAAGTCGCCCTGAGAGAACCTCAATGAATGGCGCCGAGTAACGCCGTGATGAACTGCCAGAAGCGCAGGACGCTCGCGACGTCGATTCGTTCGTCTATAGAATGCACGTCCGTAATCGTCGGGCCGAACGACAGCATGTCGATGCCTGGATAACGCGCGCCGATGACGCCGCACTCGAGTCCCGCGTGTATGGCTTTGACGGAAGGCCTGGCGCCAAACAGCTCACGATACGTGACCTGCGCGATCTCGAGAATTGGCGAGTGCAGGTTTGGCTTCCACCCAGGATACGCATCGGTCTGCTCGACCGAGCCTGCCGCGAGCGTGAATATCGTTCGCACGGAATCGGCCATCTCGTCGAGCGCGCTCATGACCGAACTGCGCTGGCTGGTGGCGAGCGTGATGAACTCGCGGCCTGTTTCCACGGTCGCCACATTCGTCGAGGTTTCGACAAGACCTGGAATCTCCTGGCTCATGCGAACGATGCCGTGCGGCAATGCCGAGATGACGGTCGTGATGTGTCGCTGGAGATCGGCGGACAACGTCGTGTGGGAGGGTTTTTCCTGGAGGACTTTCACGTCGATCGCCAGGGCGTTCTCGACGCCGCCGATTTCCAGCGTGACGATGTCACGCATTCGTGCCACCACTCGAAGACACTCCTCGACGACCGATGCCGAAATGAACAACACGGCCGTCGCGCGATCGGGAATGGCGTTGCGCGCGGTGCCGCCATCGATTCGCGCTAATCGACCTCCCTGCTCCAGCAGCCGAAGCACGACGCGATTCAGGATCTTGATGGCGTTGCCGCGTCCTTTGTCGATATCAGCGCCGGAGTGACCGCCGCGCAGCCCAGCCACAGCGACTTCGATGGCGATGGCGTCTGGCGGGGCGGGTTCATGTTGGACAGGCCATTTGGCAACGGTGTCGCATCCCCCTGCGCAGCCGATGTACAGCTCGCCTTCTTCTTCGGAGTCCAGATTGAGCAGCAGTCGGCTGCGAACAAACCCCGGCTCGAGCCGCTTCGCGCCGTTGAGACCGGTTTCCTCGTCCACCGTGAACAGGAACTCGATCGGACCGTGTGCAAGGTCGTCGGCTTCCATCAACGCGAGGTTCGTCGCCACGGCGATGCCGTTGTCGGCGCCGAGTGTCGTGCCATCGGCAGCGATGAACCCATCCCGGTGGATCAGCATGATCGGGTCGGTCGAGAAGTCGTGCGTCTTCGCCTGGTCTTTCACACACACCATGTCGAGGTGGCCCTGGAGGCACACGCTTGGTGCATCCTCCCGGCCGCGAGCGGCAGGCTTTCGGACGATCACGTTGCCGGCGGCGTCGCGTGTCGCGGCGAGCCCGAGATGTGCAGCGACGTTCAGGACGTGGCTCGCTGCCTTTTCCTCGTGCTTCGAGCGCCGCGGAATGGACGACAGGTCCGCGAAGTGCTTCCAGACCGCCGCAGGTTGAAGACCGTTGATCACGTCGTGATTGGACATCGTGTGTGCCACGCTTCTACGGCCGCTGGGCGCCGGGACCGGCCGCCTTCAAGGCGATCTCCAGATTCTGCCGGGCGCCTTGATGGCCGGGATCGAGTTGCAACGCGCGCCGGAACGCGCTGAGCGCTTCCTCGGTCTTTCCCTGGCGCCACAACGCGATGCCGAGGTTGTTGGGGATGTCGGCAGCATCCGGCATCAGGCGCGCGGCCTGGCGAAGATGCTGAATCGCCTCGTCGAATTGTCCCTGCGCCGTCAGCACTTGACCGAGGTTATTGTGGGCGTCGGCGTAATCCGGGTTGCTCCGGATCGCCTCGCCGTATTCACGCGCCGCCTCGGCGAGCTGGCCTTGATACACGAACGCGATGCCGAGGTTGTAGTGGGCGCCCGCAGAATCGGGATCGAGCCTCACGGCGGCGCGAAGGTGGGCGATCGCCTCGTCGGCTTGTAACCACGGCGGACGCTGCGAGGCGTCGACACCCAGGCGGACAGGAATCCCTTGCATGATGAGCACCGCGCCAAGATTGAGGTGGGCGGCGACGTAGTCGGGATCAATCGCCAGCGCCGCGCGATATTCTCGAGCAGCCTCGGCGAATCGGCCCTGTTCCTTGAGCGCGCTGGCCAGGCCGTAGCGCAGCCGCGCGTTGCGAGGATTCCTTCGGACCACGTGCGCGTATTGCGCTTCCTGCAGCACCGGCCGATCCTCGGGACGGCGGAGCCGCATCTGCAGCTGCAGGTGCGCCATCTCGTTCGTCGAGCGGTTCCCGGACGTGATCGGCCGCGGCGGGTCGTTGCGCTGGCTCGGGTTCGCGGCCGAATTGTCGAAGGTCCACCGCATGTTGACCGTCGTGCCCGCGGGCAGCGTGACCGGCGCCGCATAGCGATACATGTCCTGCCACATGAAATTCCAGTGATCGATCTTGATGAGCCACCGGGTCGTGCCGTCAGGAAGCGTCGCCCAGCCTTCGACACTCTTGCCCAGGTAATGCGCGTGCGGGTACACCAGCAGGACATCGACATCGACGGGCAGCTGCATCGAATCGGTCACGACAAAGTTTTTTTCTCCGGCGGGAATATTCAGCTGGTCGTCGCCGTCGAGCAGCAGCACGTGTGCCGGAGCCGGCGCTTCCGACTTGTCGGCGAAGTGGAAACCAACGGTCGCTTGAACCGTCTGCGGCGTGTCGGAGGGCAGCATGTGCAGCTGCAGCACCAAATCGGTACGCGGCTGCAAGCGCCAGGTCATGCCGGCAAGACCCGGGAACGGGAGCATCCCCGGCGTCCAACCGAGAAGGCTTCCATCCGGCATGTGGGCTTCGCCCATCAGGTCCATGCCCGCGAAGCCCAGTCCAGGATCCTGATCGTCCAGTCGACGAGACGAGGGCGTCTCGTCGATCGCCATCAGCGCGTGGTGGACGAATCGGGCGCTGCCCGGCCTGAGCTCGATCGTCTTGACGAAACGTGTCGCTGAGAGCGGGATCGGAATCACGAAATTCCGGAAGACGTCCGTGTCGCCCGCCGGCAGCGTATAGGGCGCGGGCATGGTGACGATCAGATCAGGCTCGCCGAGCTGCCACCCGTCGGCAGGTCCTGGTGCCGGCGGGAGGTTCGCACGGTTTCCCTCAGGCATCCCCTGCTCGACCCAGGCGCGAATCGTCTCGATCTGGGCGGTCGTCAGCCGGCGGTTGCCAGCGAACTCTCCATAGCCCTGCTCGGGAAGCCATGGCGGCATCGCTCGACTCTCGGTCACGGCCGCGATGTCGTGGGCGCGCGCTCGAACCGCCTCGAACTCCAGCACACTGAACGGCGCGGACCCGTACTTGTTATGGCACCCGGCGCAGTGCTCGAACAGGATCGGCGCGACGTCGCTGGTGTAGGTCACCGGAGGAGCCGACTGCCCGCCCGCATCGGGAAGAGCGGCCAGGACGCGGTATCCCGCCGAGCCGATCAGCCCGAGGCTGACGACAACGAGCGGGCCGATTGCGGTCATGCCTGCCGCACGCATAAAGGCTACAGCCGAGATCCCAACATCGCGGATTCTAGCCCGTGGCGCGCCGCAAATCGCGCGGCGGCGAACCTAAATCGAACGCGCTCCGTCAGTGAGCAACGACTGCCCCGCGCCGTGCGTCGAAGCAGCCAGGAATCGTGTCACCACGTGGTTGAACTGGTCCGGACGCTCAATCGCCATCACATGCGACGATCCGTCGCCCCTGATGATCTCGAATTGGGAGCCGGGAATTCCGTCGGCGACCTCGCGGCAGGTCCATGGTGGCGTGAGAAGATCCTGTTCACCGACCACTACGAGAGTCGGCGACGTGACATGTGCCAGTCGGTCGAGGGCGTCGTACTGAAGGTACGCCTGCGCCTGGCGGTTGTAGGCGTCCGGGCCGATGGGGTTGGGGTTGCTCGTGAGCATGCGAAGGGTCTGCTCGACCGCTTCCTGGTTGCGCAAGAAGGCTTTGGAGAAAAGCCAGGTGAACTGCTGGCCGGCGAACACTTCGCCGATCGTGTCGGTACCCTTGACCCAGTTCCAGGTCCGGATTGGATCGAAGGCGGCTCGCGCGGGCGCCGCGCCACAACCGCTCAGCACCAGTCGATGCACCCTATGCGCATGCCGCAGCGCGAACTCCAGCGCGATCATGCCGCCCATCGACAGGCCCAGCAGGTGGGCTCGCGTGATATCGAGCGCGTCCATCAACGCCGCGACGTCATCGGCCATGTCGGCGATGGCGTACGGCGCCGTGGCGATCGAACTGCGGCCGACATCCCGATTATCGAAGATCACCACCTGGAACATCCGAGACAACGCTGGAACCTGGGCGAGTGTCCACAGGGTGGCGTCGTACCCGATCCCCATGATCAGGACGAGCGGAGCTCCCTCGCCATGGACTTCGAAGTACAGCTGCTGCCCGTTCGCGCTTACCGTACCGGACCTTGACATGGGGGCCTTTCCTGAAGCGAGCTTCGCTTCAGCCGTCCACCCCCAAGGCGTAACGAAGGGTGTTACGGTGGGAACCTCCGTCGTTACAATCCCTGTCGCAACTACTCGCCACAGCACACAGGCGACACGCCCATGCATGAGGTGACCGAAGCCACGCTTCGCAAACGTGCCCGTGACGCCGCCGCGCAAGGCAACTGGCAACTGGCTTACGACCTGTTCGTTCAGGCGGAAACGAGCGAACCTCTGGACGGACCGGATCTCGCCCTGTTCGCAAACTGTGCCTATGCCGCGGGTCATGTCGACGCGACCATCGATGCGTGGGAGCGAGTGCACCAGGAGGGGTTGCGGGCAGGCGATCGTCTCCTCGCGGCCGGCGCCGCGGTGCGCGTCGCGCTTCATCTGCTGTTCGATACCGCCCTTCTGGCCCCGATTCGCGGGTGGGCGACGCGCGCTGAGCGACTCCTCGAGGGCCAGGGCGACACGCCGGTGCACGCCTGGCTCGCGGTCGTGCGGAGCTACGAACGGCTGCTGTCTGGCGACTTCGGGCGCGCTCGCGAATGGGCCAGGCGCGCCGTCGAGATTGGAACCAACCGCGATGCGGCAGCAGCGGCCCTCGGCGGCGTCGCCGAGGCGCGCAGCCTTATCCTCGGCGGCGAGGTCGCGCGCGGGTTGGACCTTCTCAACGAAGCGGCGGTCGCGACGGTGTCAGGTGAGCTCGATCCCCTCTCCACGGGAGTGGTCTACTGCGAGGTGGTGTGTGCGCTTCAGGCGGTCGCGCAGTACGACCTCGCCGAGCAGTGGACGCAGGCCATGGAACGGTGGCGCCACGGGCAGCCCGTCGGAAGCATCCATGGGCGCTGCCGCGTCCATCGCGCCGAGATTCTTCGACTACGCGGGTCGTGTGTCGAGGCCGAGCGGGAAGCGCTCGCAGCGTGTGAGGAACTGCGCCCGTACCTGCGCCGGGAATTCGGGTGGCCGCTGACCGAACTGGGACGAATTCGCCTGCGCGCCGGAGACGTCCGCGGCGCCGAAGAAGCGTTCCTGGCAGCGCATCAGGCGGGGTGGGATCCGCAACCGGGACTTGCGCTCGTGCGCTTGGCCCAGGGCGACGTGCTGCTGGCAGTGACGTTGATTCGAGAAGCCCTCGACTTTCCCTTGAACGTGCCGTCGAAGGAGTTGCCGCCCCACTCGGATCTCCGTCGGGCGCCGATCCTTGCGGCCCAAGTGGAGATCGAAATCGCCGCCGGGAACATCGACCGGGCGCGCTCGGCGGCTGACGAACTCACACGCGTGGCGGCCGCCTTTGAGAGCAAGGCGCTGTCGGCCGGCGCGGTCCTCGCGCACGGACAGGTACGACTGGCGGCAGGCGAGATTGCCAGGGCGCGCTGCGATTTTGACGCCGCCATCCATCAATGGGGGGAGATTGGCGCGCCCTACGAGACGGCCCTCGGACGAATGGGGCTTGGCTGCGCACATCGCGTCGAAGGGGACGAGGCCCGCGCCATCCTGGAGTTCCGAGCGGCCCACATCACCTTCGCGCGCATCGGAGCCGCGTCGCAGGCGCTGCGCGCGCAACGCGCCATCGATGAAGGGCCACGAGGCGACATCAGAGAATCGACGTCGCAGACGCATTCGTGGCCAGCCAGTGGTACCCACCGAGATATCGAGAATGTCTTCCGGCACGAAGGCGAGTACTGGTCCGTGGTCTTCGACGGACAGACCGCGCGCCTGCGAGATGTGAAGGGAGTGCGGTACCTGGCCCGCCTGCTGGCCAATCCGGGCCGAGAGTTCCACGCCGTGGATCTCGTAGGAGCCGAGCAGGGTGATCCTGTCGAGATGACTCGTGTCACGAATTCCCGCTTGCGGTTTCGGGATGCCGGCGATGCCGGAGAACTGCTCGATCGGCGCGCGAAGGAGGCGTATCGCCGTCGGCTCACCGAGATTGAGGACGATCTGGAGCAGGCACTGGCACTGGGGGACGCCTCACGGATGGCGCAGGCCAAGGCCGAACGCGACTTCCTGGCGCGCGAGCTGTCCCGGGCGGTCGGACTCGGGGGGCGCGACCGACGAGTTGGTTCCGCGGCGGAGCGCGCCAGAGCCAGTGTGACACGCGCGGTGCGCCACGCGATGGGGCGAATCCGTACGCACCATCCCAGGCTGGGGGCGCACCTCGAGCAAGCCATCCGCACCGGTACTTACTGCACCTATCTTCCCGACCCTCGCGTCCCGATCGCGTGGAAGCTGTGACGGCGGCAATCAGATGATCCCCCCGCGCCCCGTAGCTCAGTTGGCTCGTCGAGGCCGCGCCGAGCGAGGCGATTGGCCTCGCAGCCTCGCCGCCGCACAGAAACGGCAGGGCCAATCGCCAAGACAAAAGTGATTCGCCGGAGCGGCCCTTCACCTATACTTTCGACGATTGGAAGCGATTTCTCGCCCGGCTCATCTGCGAAGGAGAGACCCATGAAGGCTGATCGACGGGGATTCCTCAAAAGCGGCGCGGCGTTGGCCGGTGGTTTGACGTTCGGAGCGGCAGCGCCCGCGACGGGCCAGACACCAGCAAACGGCCAGACCCCAAAGCCTGAGAAGTTCATCAAGGCAGACAAGGCCCTGGTCGAATACGGCGAGCGCTCGCACTTCGTGACGTCCGTGCGGGTGCCGCACCCGCCAGGCCCGGGCGCCAGACCGTCGCCGGACGAATTCGGGCTCTCTTTTCACATCGCCTCTCCGCTGCAGGAGCAGACGGGCATTATCACGCCCTCCTCGCTCCATCACGTTGCGACCACGCGTGGCGCGTTCATTCCGGATATCGATCCCAAGGAGCATCGGCTGATGATCCATGGGATGGTGGACCGTCCGCTCATCTTCACGATGGACGACCTGATGCGCCTGCCGTCCGTCACCCGCATTCATTTCATCGAGTGCGCGGGGAACCGTTCGACGCCGCGGGCGAAGACCGTTCAGGAGACGCACGGACTGAGTAGTTGCGCCGAATGGACCGGCGTGCTGTTGTCGACGCTCCTCAAGGAGGCGGGCGTCAAGGGCGGAGCGACGTGGATCCTTGCGGAAGGCAACGAGGAAGTGAAAGGCACGTCGAGTATTCCGATGGCGAAGGCCATGGACGACGCGTTTGTGGCGTACGGCATGAACGGCGAGCCGGTGCGTCCCCAGCAGGGTTTTCCGCTGCGGCTGATGGTGCCCGGCTTCGAAGGCATCTTCCACACGAAATATCTGCGGCGCATCAAAGTCGTCGACACGTACTACACGAACTACAACGAGTACGGGCATCTTCGTCAGGACGCCAAAGACGCGGCGCTCGGTTACCAGATCGGACCGAAGTCGGTCATCACCTATCCGTCCGGAGGACAGCAGCTGGCCGGCAAGGGGTTCTACGAAATCCGCGGGCTGGCCTGGTCCGGTGGCGGCGCCGTGCGCAAGGTGGAGGTCTCCACCGACGCCGGCAAGAACTGGAAGCCCGCCGAGATTCGGGGGACGGCCTATCGCATGGCGCACACCAAGTTCACATACAACTGGAATTGGGATGGCACGGAGACTGAGATCCTGTCGCGGTGCACGGACGAAATCGGTCAGGTTCAACCGACGCGAGCCCAGGTCGCCAAATTCTTCAACGTGCCGGCGGATCACGAACACTCATTCAACGTGCCAGGCAATGACAATTCCATTCAGCCGTGGAGAATCGCGCGGGATGGGAGCGTGCACAATGCGATTGCTTAGCGTACTGGCGGTGGTGTGGGTCGTAGGCGGCGTCGCGCTCGCACAGTCGCCGCCGCTCGGTGTGGGACGCACGCCCACGCCAGAGGAGATCCGAGCCTGGGATATCTCCATCAGCCCGACGGGAACCGAACTGCCGCCGGGGCACGGCAACGCCAAGGAAGGCGCGCTGGTCTATCGCACGAAGGGATGCGCGGGATGCCACGGCGCGAACCTGACAGGAGGCCGGGCTCCTGTTCTCGTCAAGGCCGAGAGGCCGGCCGGCACTGATCCCTGGCAATTAGGGCGAGTACTTCCGTGGCGCGCGCCGTACGCCACGATTGTCTGGGATTACCTCAATCGCGGCATGCCACTCAACAGGGAAGGAACCCTCACGGCCGATGAGGTCTACGCGCTGACGGCGTTTCTGCTCTTCAAGAACGGCGTGATCGCGGAAGACGAAGTGCTCGACGCGCAGAGTCTGCCCAAGGTAAAGATGCCGATGCGCGATGCACCGGCCCCGATTCCGGAGTGGAAGCCCCACACGTCACGGCTCAAGGGTTATCCCTACTAGCGACGAGCCAAACGGCAACCGCGAGATGAGTCACTGCCGACGCAACAGACATCGTTGTTTTGTCCTCTGGCTGGCAATCGGCGCCGTTGCCGGCATTACCGGCTGCACCACGCGCGACGGCACGCGAACGATGGTGGGACCATCCGTCGCTCCAGTGGCCACGCTGGCGGCAACGGGCGAGGTGTCGACGGTGATCGTCGACGACCTTGTTCGGGTCAGCCAGGACTTTCAATCCGAAGTGGCGACGCTCGAGTTCCTCATCGATCAGGCGCCCCCTTCGCAGTCGCCGGCCGTTCGCAGCCTTCAGACTGCGGTGCAATTGGAAGCCGGGTACGAGTTTCTGATCGGTCAGTTCACCAGGCTCCTCGACGGCGATCACGCTCAGGCCGTTGCGCTGCTGAACGGCGCGCTGGCGCAGCTCAAGGAATTCAAGAAAAAACTGCAGGACGGATTGGTTAACGACACCTTGCCTGCCGATATCCGCCATGCGGCAGAGACTTCCCTGGCAACGTCCGATCAGTTGCAGTCGCTGATATTTCTGGCGCTCGGCGGCTGTACCGAAGCACCCTGCTGAAGGGACCCGACTCTCCGTCACAGGTATCGAGCTCAACGTGCGAAGCCGCTTTGTGGCATCGGCGGTGCTTCGCGCTACTGCTGTCGGCCTCAACCGATCCAGGCGGTTCGGCAGGTCCGGCTTTTGCTTTGTGATCAGTGGAGGTTGAGATGAAAGCAGGTAGAAGCATTCCCGTTCTCCTGGCTGTGCTGATCACGACGTCGCTCGGCAGCGCGTGCAATCGCGGACCTGATCCGAAGGACCAGGTCGAGCGCGATCTCAAGAGTGCGTCGATCAGCAACGTCAACGTCGACTACGACAACAGCAATAAAGTCGTCCACCTGAAGGGCGCCGTCGACGACTCTGCCGAGAAAGCACGCGCAGAGGAAATCGCGCAGCGCGCGGTGGGCACCAGCGGTCGGGTCGCGAATGAGCTGACCGTGAAAGGCGTCGACACCAGGACCGCCGACGACATGGACAATGCGATTCGCAAGGAGTTGAACGCCAAAGTCAACAACGACCGGATGCTCGAGGACCGCAGCATCAACTTCGACGTCAACAATGGTGTGGTGACGATCAAGGGTGAAGTCCGCAATGAGGCCGAAAAAGCCAAAGTCAACGAGATGGCCAAATCGACGGAGAATGTGCGGGACGTCGTAAATACGCTCGAAATCAATCCGAAAATCGGCGGAAACGCACCGGCGGCTCCTGGCACGTCGAAAGCCGTGCCTCCAGCGAAGAAACGCGGTTAGTGGTAAACAGTGGCGGGCGCGACCCACGCGCCCGCGTCTGTACTTCGCGCGGATACTTCGCGCGGATGTCCTCCGCGTTTTTGATTTGATTTGTTTGGCATGGTCCCCCCAATGCCAAAATCCGAGCAAAAGTCACTCCGGAGTGGTCGCGCCCCTCAGTCAACCGCGTTTCCCGTCCGGAGCAGCGCGGTCGACGCCGACGGCGGTCGGGATGGGAGCAGCAGCACACCCACCAGAAACAGTCCGATCGCGAACAATGCCAGGTAGGCGG
>Ga0068859_100007707_pt1 | contig 10932 bp, 8 predicted proteins | sample KBSSwiS22_FD_66585 | JGI IMG/M metagenome (GOLD analysis project Ga0068859, IMG submission 66585) | Switchgrass rhizosphere microbial communities from Kellogg Biological Station, Michigan, USA - KBS Switchgrass S2-2 | ecosystem: Host-associated > Plants > Roots > Rhizosphere > Soil ... | reverse complement strand
CCTTCTCGTCGCTGCAGGGCGTGCCGAATCCGTCGTTCGTCTTCTCGGTGGTGCGCACGAAATGACCTGAGCGAGCGCGACAGTATCGGTGTTCTACCAGAGCGGGCGGTGACCTTCGGGTCGCCGCCCGCTTCGTCGTCTGCGCATTGTTGCTCTATTCGTCGTTCGAACTCGGTATAGGTTTGCCAGCGCGAATCTCGGTTGCCCCGGTCGTCGCGTCGCGATCCGCGCATCTCCCCTTTGTGAGGTACCCCATGGCCTCTCCGATCCCGTCGTTCCCCGCACGCACGCTCGGTGCGATCGTCGCCTTCCTCCTTCTTCCCCTCTCGCTCGGCGCACAGTCGGGCACGTTGTCGGGTCGAGTCACCGCGGCGGGCGAGCCCGTCTCGGGAGCAGCGGTCATCGTCACGGGAACGGGCCGGGGTACGCAGACCCGTCAGGACGGGAGCTACCGCCTCACGGTGCCCGCTGGCCGCTATGAGGTCCGCACGCGTCTCATCGGATATTCCTCCGGCCGCGATTCGGCGACGATCGTCGCCGGCCAGACGACGACGCTCGACTTCGCCGTGCGGCGCTCGGCCGCCACGCTCGAGGCGCTGACGACACTCGGAACGCGTGGCCAGGAGCGCACGGTGATCGACGCGCCGGTCCCGATCGACGTGCTGTCCGCGGCGGAGATCAAGACGACCGGGCGCACCGAGACCGCGCAGATGATCCAGGCGGTCGCACCGAGCTTCAACTTCCCGCGCACCTCGATCGGCGACGGCACGGACCACGTGCGTCCGGCGACCCTGCGGGGCCTCGCGCCGGATCAGACGCTCGTGCTCATCAACGGGAAGCGCCGCCACAACAGCGCGCTCGTGAACGTGAACGGGTTCGTGGGCCGGGGCTCCGCACCGGTCGATCTGAACGCGATCCCTTCGTCGATGATCGAGCGCATCGAGATCCTGCGCGACGGCGCCGCCGCGCAGTACGGCTCCGACGCGATCGCGGGGGTGATCAACGTCATCCTCAAGGAAGGGGCGGGTGGTGAGTCGGTCACGACGCTCGGCCAGAACAACACCAGCTACAATCAGAGCGACGACGTGACGGGCCTGGGCGGAGCCCCCACCACGCCCTATCCGATCCAGGCCGGCGAGCGCTCGGCGCACGATGGGAAGCTGTTCGACGAGGCGCTCGACTTCGGGTGGCGGTCCTCGGGCAACGCGTTCATTCACGTCGCCGGTGAGCTTCACGATCGCGGCCGCACCAATCGCACGCTGCCGGACCCGCGCATCCAGTTCTTCCCGAATGATCCGCGCGAGACGAACCCGGCGAATCCGCTGCCCGACGGACGGATGAACCATCTGCAGGGCGACGCGTACGTGCACGACCTGCAGGGATTCTGGAACGGCGGCACGCGCATCGGGAGCGTCGACGCCTACACGTTCGGCGGCGTCGCCTCGCGCAGGGGCGAAGCGGCGGGCTTCTGGCGTCGCGCCAACGACCCCAGCGGACGCCGCCAGCCGGCGATCTATCCGGAGGGTTTTCTCCCGCTCATCCACTCCAACATCCTCGACGCGTCCGGCGCGATCGGCGCCAAGGGTCAGCTCGGTGGCTGGGACTGGGATCTCGGCACGGTCTACGGCGGCAATCAGTTCGGCTTCGTCATCAAGCACACGATGAACGTGTCGCTCGGTCCGACGTCGCCCACGGAGTTCGACGCCGGCAAGCTGCGCTTCCAGCAGAGCACGACCACGCTCGACTTCAACCGGTCGTTCCGCGATCTGCTTCCAGTCCCAGTTGCCGTCGCCGGGGGCGCCGAGTTCCGCGCCGACAAGTACAAGATCGTCGCGGGCGAGTTCGGCTCGTGGGTCAACGGCGGGGCGAAGGTCCCCGATCAGAACGGCAATCCCACGACGGCACCCGCACCGCCCGGTGCCCAGGTGTTCCCCGGCTTCAAGAGCGACAGCGGCGGCAAGCCTGGCGACGCGGGCTCGCACACGCGCAACAACACTGCGGTCTATCTCGATCTGTCGTCCGACGTCACCAGCAAGTGGCTCGTCGACGTCGCGGGCCGCTTCGAGCACTACAACGACTTCGGCAACACCACCACCGGCAAGTTCTCGACGCGGTATCAGGTCTACCCCGGCTACGCGATTCGCGGCGCCGTGAGCACGGGCTTTCGTGCGCCCTCGCTGATGCAGGAATTCTTCTCCTCGACGGCGACGAACTTCGTGTCCGGCGTGCCGTTCGACATCAAGACGTTCCCGGCCAGCACGCCGGAGGCGGCGGCGCTCGGCGCCAGCCCCCTCAAGGCCGAGAAGTCGATGAATGCGGGATTCGGCATCGCGGCAGAGCCGCTCTCCTCACTCTCGATCACGGCGGACTACTACTACATCGAGATCGACGACCGCATCGTGCTGTCGAACAACTTCACCGGCGCGGCGGCGGTCGCGGCGCTCGCCAGCATCGGCGTCACCGGCGTGTCGGGAGGCCGCTACTTCACGAACGCGATCGACACGCGCACGCACGGCTACGACATCATCGCCAACTACGGGCTCACCTTCTCGACGACGAGCGTGCTCCGGTTGTCGGCGGCATACAACTGGAATCGCACGCGCGTCACGCGCGTCGACACTCTCCCGACGAACCTCTCGGGCCTCAAGGCGTCTCTGTTCGATCGTGTCGAGCAGGCTCGCATCGAGATCGGTAATCCGGAGAACAACCTCATCCTCGGCGCGGCGTACACCCTCTCCAAGCTCGGCGCGAACGTTCGGGTGCAGCGCTACGGCCAGGTCACGCAGTACGGCACCACGCCGTCCAACACGTACGGCCCGCTCGACCAGACCTTCTCGCCCAAGTGGATCACGGATGTCGCCGCCAACTACGGGTTCGGTCGCCTGAACGTCACCCTCGGTGTCGACAACGTGTTCGACGTCTACCCGGATCGGAACAACAACAACGGCAACATCTCGACGCTCGCCGCGGAGAACGGCGGCACGTCGAACTTCGGGATCTTCCCGTACAACGGCATCTCGCCGTTCGGCTTCAACGGGCGCTTCCTCTACACGAAGCTCGCGGTCGGTCTCTGAGGCTGCCCCTTTCGAGTGTCGACCACCGTGCACCGGGCCGCCGCAGTCTGGCGGCCCGGTCTCGTTGACGCCTCCCCTCCGCGGCGCCAGCGCTCCACATTGAACGGGTGAGCGATACGACTCCGCTGTGGAGCCCGAGCGCCGAGGCGATCGCGGCCGCGACCGTCACCCGCTTCATCCGCGACGCGGTGCAGCCGCTCGGCGGGTCGGCGGCGTCGGTGGCCGACGCGCACTCTCTATGGAAGTGGTCCGTCGCCGAGCCCGCCCACTTCTGGGCCGCGCTCTGGCGGTTCGGCGGCGTCATCGCCGACGAACGCCCCGGCGCTCCGCCGTGGGACGCCGTCCTCGAGCACGGAGAGCGGATGGCGCCGCCCGACCCCGTGCTCGGGCCGCGCTGGTTCCGCGGCGCGCGCCTCAACTTCGCCGAGAATCTCCTTCGCCGGTACGACGACACGGAAGCGCTCGTCCTGTGGACCGAGCGCGGACCGGGCCGGCGACTCACGTATGCACAGCTTGGCGACTCGGTCGCGCGCTTTGCCGCGTTCCTTCGCGACGCGGGCGTCGTGGCTGGCGATCGCGTCGTCGGCTTCGTGCCCAACATGCCGGAGGCCGTCGTCGCGATGCTCGCCGCCGCATCGCTGGGCGCGCTCTGGTCATCCTGCTCACCCGACTTCGGCCCCGGTGGCGTCGTCGATCGCTTCGGCCAGATCGCGCCGAAGGTGCTCGTCACGGCGGACGGCTATGTCTGGACGGGCAAGCGCATCGATTGCCTGGAACGCGTCCGGGCGTTCCTCCCGAGCCTGCCCAGCGTCGAGCGCGTCGTCGTCGTGCCGCACCTGCCGTCCGATCTCGCGGAGGGCTCCGCGCTGCCCGATGGTGCGATCACATGGGCCGACGCCCTCGCGCAGGGTGGCGCGTCGCCGCTCCACTTCACGCGCCTGCCGTTCGACCATCCGCTCTACATCATGTACTCGTCGGGAACGACCGGTCTTCCGAAGTGCATGGTGCACGGAGCGGGCGGTACGCTCGTACAGCACCTCAAGGAGCTGGCGCTGCACACGGAAGTACGGGCGGGCGACCGGATCGTCTACGTGACGACGTGCGGATGGATGATGTGGAACTGGCTCGTCTCCAACCTCGCGCTCGGCGCCACGGTCATCACGTACGACGGCGCGCCGATGCTGCGCGACCGCCCGATCCTCTGGGATCTCGTGGCGCAGGAGCGACTGGCGGTGTTCGGCACGAGCGCCAAGTGGCTGGCGCTCGCCGAGAAGGAGGGGTTGGTGCCCGGCCCGCAGCACGACCTCTCGGCTCTGCGAGTGATCCTGTCGACTGGCAGTCCGCTCGCCGCGCACAGCTTCGATTTCGTCTACCGGCGCGTGAAGCGCGACGTGCGCCTCAGCAGCATCAGCGGCGGGACCGATATCCTGTCCTGCTTCGCGGGCGGGGAACCGACGCTGCCCGTCTACCGCGGCGAGATCCAGTCGCGGGGCTACGCGATGAAGGTCGAGGTGTTCGATCAGGACGGACGCCCGGTCCGCGGCCGCGCGGGCGAGCTCGTGTGCACGGCACCCTTTCCGAGCATGCCCGTGGCGTTCTGGAACGATCCCGATGGCAGTCGCTACCGCTCGGCCTACTTCGACGTCTTTCCGAACACCTGGCGGCATGGCGACTGGGCGGAGCTCACGGAGCACGATGGCATGATCATCCACGGCCGCAGCGACGCCACGCTCAACCCCGGCGGTGTGCGCATCGGCACGGCGGAGATCTACCGCCAGGTCGAGCGGCTCCCAGAGATCGTCGAGAGCCTCGTGATCGGACAGGACGTCGACGGCGGCGACGTACGCATCGTGCTCTTCGTGCGGCTCCGTCCCGGGCTCGAGCTCGACGACGCGCTGCGCGAGCGCATCAGGCGCTGCATCCGCGAGAACACGTCGCCGCACCACGTCCCGAAGCGGATCGTGCAGGTGGCCGACATCCCGCGGACGATCAGCGGCAAGATCACAGAGCTCGCCGTGCGCGACGTCGTGCACGGGAGGCCGGTGAAGAACGCGGACGCGCTGGCGAATCCGGAGGCGTTGAGGTTGTTCGAGAACCTTCCGGAGCTAACGGATTGACGGGTGAGTCGGGGAACTGGCTAGTGAAGTGAGTTGGTGAGTTGGATAGCTGGTGAGTTGGTCGGTGAGCGAGTGAACTGAACGGCCCGGGCGACAACCGGCGTGGAAGACCACACGTGGAGCCTGCATGCTGGTTGAGTGGCCCGGGCAGTTCAACTCACCAATCAACCGACCAACCAGCGATCCAACCCACCAACTCACCGTCTCACCCGGACAATCCCCAATCGCTATACTGAACCCAACAGCCTCACCACAGCCCGACCCGAGTAGGAGCTCGACCATGGCCACTGAAACCCTCGCAGTCGCCGCCGAGGCGCATGACACCTTTCCGATCAACGGGACCGACTACGTCGAGTTCTGGGTCGGCAACGCGAAGCAGGCGTCGCACTACTACCGCACGGCATTCGGCTTTCAGCTCGTCGGCTACCGCGGCCCGGAGACGGGGGTGCGGGACCGGGCGAGCTATCTGCTCCAGCAGGGCAAGATCCGCCTCGTGCTCACGACGGCGATACGCGAGGACCTGAGTCCGGAGTCGAAGCGCATCGCCGAGCACGTACAGAAGCACGGCGACGGCGTGCGCGACATCGCGATGTGGGTGGACGATGCGCGTGACGCCTTCGCCAAGGCCGTGGAGCGCGGTGCCACGCCGGAGCGGGCGCCCGAAGTGCTGCGTGACGAGCAGGGGGAGATCGTCATCGGCTCGTTCAAGATCTACGGCGACACCGTGCACTCGCTCGTCGAGCGGCGAAACTATCGCGGGCTGTTCATGCCCGGGTTCGTCGCCGTCTCGCCGCACTACGCGCCCGAGGAAGTCGGCCTGAAGTACGTCGACCACTGCGTGGGCAACGTCGAGCTCGGAAAGATGAACGAGTGGGTCGAGTTCTATTCCCACGTGATGGGCTTCCGCAACCTGCTCACCTTCGACGACAAGACGATCAGCACGGAGTACTCCTCGCTGATGTCGAAGGTGATGGCGAACGGGAACGACCGCATCAAGTTCCCGATCAACGAACCGGCGCGGGGGAAGAAGAAGTCGCAGATCGACGAGTATCTGGACTTCTACCAGGGGCCCGGCGTCCAGCATCTCGCGCTCGCGACGGACGACATCATCGGTACCGTCACCGCGCTGCACGATCGGGGCGTCGAGTTCCTGAGCGTGCCGACGACGTACTACGACGACCTGCAGAAGCGCGTCGGCAAGATCGACGAGCCGGTGGGCGAGCTCGCGGAGCTCGGCATCCTTGTCGATCGCGATCCCGACGGCTATCTGCTCCAGATCTTCACGAAGCCCGTCGAGGATCGGCCGACCCTGTTCTACGAGATCATCCAGCGCAAGGGCGCGCGCAGCTTCGGTGCCGGCAACTTCAAGGCGCTGTTCGAAGCGATCGAGCGCGAGCAGGATCTGCGCGGCAACCTGTAAGAGGGCGCGACATGCCGTTCTACCATACCCTCGGCAAGATGCCGCGAAAGCGGCACATCGCCTTCCGGAAGCCCGATGGCGGCCTGTACTCCGAGCAGCTCGTCGGACACGAGGGCTTCACGGGGACGTCGGCGTTGCTCTATCACGTGCATCCGCCGACGACGGTGCTCTCGGTGAAGCGGTTGCGCGAGACGACGCTCGAAGCCGACGACGATTCGACGCTACGTCACCGCCACTTCCGCACGGCGCGCGCGAAGAAGGGCGGAAGTCCCACCCTCGACCGCATCCCGCTCCTGTTCAACCAGGACGTCGCGATGCTGTACGTCGAGCCGAACCAGGCGGACGAGCACTACTACCGGAACGCCCAGGCGGACGAGCTGGTGTACGTCGCGAAAGGGAAGGGGAACCTCGAGACGCAGTACGGCGACCTCCCGTTCTGGGAAGGCGACTACCTCGTGATCCATCGCGGCATCATGCACCGCTATCGCTTCGACGCGTCGGCCGACGCGCCGAAGCTGCTCGTGATGGAGAGCCGCGGCCACATTCGCCCGCCGAAGCGCTACCGCAACGAGTTCGGCCAGCTCGTCGAGGGAGCACCGTACTCCGAGCGCGACATCCGCGTGCCGCGCGAACTCCACACGCACGACGAGATGGGCGAGTTCCGCATCCTCGTGAAGCAGTACGACGGAATCAACGAGATCACCCTCGATCATCATCCGCTCGACGTCGTGGGCTGGGACGGTCAGTTCTACCCCTGGGCGTTCAACATCAACGACTTCGAGCCTATCGTCGGCCGCGTGCACCAGCCGCCGCCCGTGCACCAGACCTTCCAGGGCGACGGCTTCGTCGTCTGCTCGTTCTGCCCGCGGCCGTACGACTTCCATCCCGAGGCCGTTCCGGCGCCTTACAACCACAGCAACGTGGACTCGGACGAAGTGCTGTACTATGCGTCGAGCGAGTTCATGAGCCGGAAGGGAATCGAGTTCGGCTCCATCACGCACCATCCGGACGGCATCCCGCACGGGCCGCATCCCGGGCGCGCCGAAGCGTCGATCGGCGCGAAGGCCACCGACGAGCTGGCGGTGATGATGGACACCTTCCGTCCGCTCAAGGTGGCGCGGCAGGCGCTCGACATCGAGGACCCCTCGTACCACCGCAGCTGGGTGGATGCGCAGCACGCGGCGTTCAACCCCCCGACGAGCTGACGTGACTTCAGGCGGACCGACGCGGCGCTACTTCGACGGCGAGCGTCCCCCGCCCGACCGGTTCGCCGAGCACGTCCTCGCGCTCTGGACCTTCGACGTCGACATCCCCGAGGGAGAGTCGGCGCTGCACACGACCTGGCCCGACGGCTGCGTCTCGCTCTTCATCGTGGCGAACCGCGGCGTGCCGGCCGCGGCGAGCGTCATCGGGCCTCGGCTCCGCGCCCTGCGTGCCCCCGTGCGCAGCGGCCACGTGCTGCGCGGGTTGCGGCTCTGGCCCGACACGGCGGCCAGCGTGCTCGGTGTGGATCCGGGCGCCATCCGCGATCTCACTCGCCCCGCCGCGGAGGTACTGGGAATCGGTGCGCTCTCCCTCGCGCGTGCGGTTGCCCGCGCCGGCGACGACGCCGAGCTCGATGCCGTCTGGGACGCCTGGCTCGAGCCACACATCGCCGGTGCCGAGCTTCCCGATCCCGACGTGCGTTTCGTCGTCCGCCGCCTCATCGACTCGGATGGTACCTGCGACATCGCCGCCGCCGCGCGCGAGGTGGGGGTCAGCGCGCGAAGTCTCGACCGCCGGTTCGAGGCCGCGGTGGGGCTCTCACCCAGGCAGTTCGCGCGCGTCCGTCGCGTGCGCTCGACGATCGGCGCCATCGCGGCGGGCGAGCGCGCCGTGCCGAATCTCGCCCGCCACGCGGGGCTCGAGCCGGCGTCGTTCGCGCGCGAGTTCCGATCTGTCGCCGGCCTGGCACCGCAGGCATTGATGAACGAGCTCGATCAGCTCGACCACGCCGATCGGCCCGGACTCAGCGCGTCCTGAACCTCGCGATCGCCGCGCGGGTGTAGTCCGAGAGCACGAGCATGCCGCTCGTTCGTGCCCGTGCCGTGAGCAGCGTGTCCCACTCCTCGGTCCCCAGCCAGAACGCACGCTTCATCGCCGACATCGCATCGGGGTTCGACGCGGCCAGCGCGCCGGCGAGGAGCGCGAGCGCCGAGTCCATCGCGTCGGCGTCGTCGAACACGCGCGCGAACAGGCCGTGGCGCTCGCACCAGGCGGCGTCGCGCCAGTCCGTGTCGACGGACATCGCCGAGAACGGACCGCAGCCGATCCGCCGCTCGATCACCGGCCCGACGACGAACGGTCCGATCCCGACCGACAGCTCGCTCAGCTTCACCGACGCGGACTTCACCGCGAAGGCGTAGTCGCCGGCGGCGGCGATCCCCACACCGCCCCCCGCGGCCCGGCCGTGCACGCGAACCAGCACGAACTTCGGAGCCCGGATCATCGCGAGGATCACCCGCGCGAAGCCGTGAAAGAACTCCAGCCCCTCGAGCTCGTTCTCGATGTTCACGAGCTCGTCGAACGACGCACCGGCGCAGAACGCACCGCTGCCCCCGCTGCCGAGCACGATCACGCGCGCCGACGGATCCTCGCCGAGCGTCCGGATGCCCGCGGCGAGCCGGCGGAGCAGCGCGCCGGGGAGGGAGTTGCCCTTGGGGTGCGAGAACTCGATCGTGCCGACGCCGTCGTCGATCGCGAGAGTGACGTCGCCTTCCGTGCCGGCCCCGTCTATTTCTGACTCGGCGCTCATGCGGAGAATGATATGCACCGCCGACGCCGCCGTCGATTGTCCGTTCCCGCGGCTGCGGTGTACATTCTCGCCCAGGCCAAGCTCTTGCCATGCTTGGTCTTCGACGCTGAATCCCCGCAGCGAGCCCGCTCGGAAGCCCTGGAGCCCACGCGATGACCCAAGCACGCACGCAGCCGCAGGACGATCCGGCGAAGGTCGCCGCCTTCGAGGCGCGCATCGCCGCAGGTGAAAGCATCGAGCCGAAGGACTGGATGCCCGAGCGCTACCGCCGCCAGCTCATTCGCATGATGTCGCAGCATGCCCACTCGGAGATCGTCGGCATGCTCCCCGAGGGCAACTGGATCACTCGCGCGCCGAGCCTGCGCCGGAAGATCTCGTTGATCGCCAAGGTCCAGGACGAGGCCGGCCACGGTCTCTACATCTATTGCGGCACCGAGACGCTCGGCGTCGATCGCGCCGAGCTCGTCCAGCAGCTGCTCGACGGCACGGCCAAGTACTCCAGCATCTTCAACTATCCGACGCTGTCGTGGGCCGACATGGGCGTCATCGGCTGGTTCGTCGACGGTGCGGCGATCGTCAATCAGACGGTGCTCGCGAAGGCGTCGTACGGGCCGTACGCCCGGGCGATGATCCGCATCTGCAAGGAAGAGAACTTCCACAAGCGCCAGGGCTACGAGATCGTCGCCGTGCTCGCGAACGGGACGCGCGCGCAGAAGGCGATGATCCAGGACGCGGTGAACCGCTGGTGGTGGCCTTCGCTCATGATGTTCGGGCCCAGCGACGCCGATTCGCCGAACACGGCGGAGCTCATTCGGTGGAAGGTGAAGCGCCGCACGAACGACGAGCTCCGGCAGCGGTTCGTGAATCTCACCGTGCCGCAGGCCGCGGCCGTGAACCTCACGCTCCCCGATCCCGAGCTGCGCTACGACGCCGACACCGAGAACTGGCACTTCGGCCCGATCGACTGGGACGAGTTCAACCAGGTGATCCGCGGCAACGGACCGTGCAACCGCGAGCGCCTCGAGGCGCGCCGTCGCGCGCACGACGAAGGCGCGTGGGTGCGCGAGGCGGCGAGCGCGTACGCCGCGAAGCAGCGCGCCAAGCAGGCCTCGGAGGCGGCGTAGGCGTGAGCGACCGGCCCGACGCGACGACGCCCGTGGGCGAGCAGGCCGCGGCGATCGCGCCCGACGGGCAGTGGCCGGTGTGGGAGGTGTTCACGCAGAGCGCGCAGGGTGCGCCGCACGAGCACGCCGGCTCGCTTCACGCGACCGACGCCGAGCACGCGCTCCAGAACGCGCGCGACGTGTACGCGCGCCGCGGCGAGGTCATCTCGCTGTGGGTGGTACCGAGTGCCGCGATCACCGCATCCAGCCCCGGCGACGCTGGTCCCTTCTTCGATCCCGGCGCCGACAAGGCCTACCGGCACCCACAGTTCTACAAAGTGCCTCGCGGCGTGCGCGGGCTGTGACCACGCCCTCGGTCGTTCCCGTTCCCGGGCCGCCGCCGAACGACGAGCTGGAGCTGCTG
>Ga0068859_100007704_pt1 | contig 10934 bp, 7 predicted proteins | sample KBSSwiS22_FD_66585 | JGI IMG/M metagenome (GOLD analysis project Ga0068859, IMG submission 66585) | Switchgrass rhizosphere microbial communities from Kellogg Biological Station, Michigan, USA - KBS Switchgrass S2-2 | ecosystem: Host-associated > Plants > Roots > Rhizosphere > Soil ... | reverse complement strand
GGAGCGGTAGCGACCTGGTCAGTGATCAGCATGCGATATTTCCTAACGATTCTTGAATCCCATAGTTTGACCAGGTCGCTACCGCTCCCTGTACTGACCCGGTCCAAGTGAGATTCCTACGTTTAAGGCAAAGCCGAGCACAATGTAACGTAAACGCTTAGCCGGCCTTGTTTACTCGCTTCGTGTCTTTCAGGAATCGCTTGACCAAATCTTTCGCGGCGTTGTTGGCTTGCTTTTCTGTTTGACCAACCCCGTTAACGGTATCTTGTACAACACCGCGCCAGACGAGCTCCTGCGTTTTGGCGTCGATGATGTCGGCCATGACACAACCCTGGATATACGTCGTGGTCCAAATGTCTGGTCCAAATCCCCAACGCCAGCGATTACGAAACGGAACCCTGTATCCCCAACCGAACCCCGGCCCATAGCCGAAGTTTTGTACCTGCGTCCGCTCTCTCGTGCGCGAGTAGAACGCTACGACGAAATCCGGATTGTCCTGCGACTCCGTGAACCCGTTCATTTGCAGTTGTGCGGCCAACGCACTTTGGATTCTGTTCGCCTCAATCGTGTTCGTCACGAGCGGATCGTTGCTAGCTCTCTCAGTTTTAAAGTTGAAGGTCCGCAAGCGACTGAAGTCAAAATCCTTCTGGTAATCAGATTTGACCGAAGACCCGAGCGCCAAACTCAGCGTTGACAGAATCACGGACCCCATGAAAAGTATTCGAAACAGTTTCATACCAAGACTCCTTTGTTGAAAACTCACATCCTTATCCCGATGCTAAGTCCGCTGTCATCTGCTTTCTTTCAGGGCATTGCGTCTTGTTACTGTTTCTTGCGTCGGTCCATGTAAGCCATCGAAGCAAGATCGGATTGGTCCAGGCAAAATCGAAAAAGAAAGTTGGATGAGTGGCGCGTAGGATTGCTGTACTCAGGGGGCGAGGGCAAGACGGCGTCGGTTAATAATGGCGCCGTTGTTGAACGGGTGGACCTGGATTACGTGGGGCGTTAGCCAGGTTCACCCGCACTTACACGGAAACAATCATGGCTTTCAAATCGATAATTCTGATCAGTTTACTATTGCTCCTCATAGTTCAACTTAACACTCGGGCACAAACGAGCAGCACGCCAGAGGATCCGCTAGTAACTTTGCTTATTAATAAAGGACTGCTCACCAAAGAGGACGCGCAAACAATACTCGCGGCCGGCGGCGCAGCGCAGCAGCGAGATCGTCTTGCAGCGCTATTGAAAGACAAAGGTCTTATCACTGTCACCGAATTCGAGGCGCTGCGCGGTCCGGCCCAACCTCCAGCAACAAATTCTGGCGAACGCGTCGCCCTAAACGCGCCGTCCCCAAAAACGCAGAACGCGCCTCCACGTGTAATTCCGGCAGTTGCTCCCATTCGTCTCTTATCGATCGATCCGCCGCAACGAGAGGGTTTGATCCCGGATCTCAAACTCGGCTCAGGCGCGCGCATCAAGCCTTACGGCTATTTCAAGACGAGCGTTATTCACGATTCGTCTTCACCGCAGGGCAATGATTTTCCGTTACCGCTCCTAGCCACCGATACTGGCCCAAATGGTTCACCAGAGTTTCACTTGAAAGCTCGCGCACTGCGCCTTGGAGTGAATTTTGAGTGGCTTGACCCGGCCCCAAAAACTACGATCACCGGTCGTCTTGAGGTCGATTTCGAAGGCGACTTCACGCGCGTGAACAATCGCAACATCTCGTCCATTCGATCGAGTCAGCCATCGCTTCGTCTTGCCTGGGCCAGAATCGATCGACGATTCAATGAAAAGATCACCGGCTTTGCCCTGTTCGGTCAGGACTGGACCCCATTCGTTTCTTCAACGCTGCCGAATACGATCGAAAACACAAACTTCGGCGGCATCGGCTATGGCGCTGCGTACGAGCGCGCGCCGCAAATACGAACCGGATTCAACTACAACTTTGGAGGTGCGCGATCATGGAAAATTCAACCGGAATTCGCAATCGTGTTTCCTGCGTTCGGCGACGTGCCAACAAACGTTGCCGATCAGTTAGGGTTTGGCGAAAGACAAGGCGCCGACGCGAACCGGCCTGCGTCGCAGGGTAGAGTCGTAGTGCAATGGCAGTTGGATAAAGCAGAAGGTGTCGTGCCGGCGCAGCTCATCTTCAGTTTCGAACATGCCCGACGAAGAGCCATCGTTACCGCGGCGAATGTGCCGGCGCTGTTCAGTGCCGCATTTCCAGGTGGCGCCGAAGTAAACAGCGACAGCGATGGTTATAGTGCCGAGTTTCAACTGCCAACACGCTTTGTAACGTTGACGGGAAAATACTACGCCGGATCTGATCTTCGTTTCTTTCTTAGTGGTCAGCTCTTGTCTAACTTCAATGACACAACGGGGCTGAGCTCAGTCGCGACGGCAAATTCAATCGATGGTGCGTCAACAGTCGCGTTTGGATTCGTGAATGGAGTTCCGACCGTGGCGCCGCAACGGCCTGCACGCGGGCAAGGCGGGTTCATTCAGTTTGGCTTCCCTCTTTCGCGGCTCTTGGATGCAAATCCTAAAGGTCGAAATTCAGGTTGGACCGCTTTTGTCTATTACGGTTTCGACGAAGCGCTGCCACGGGACGCAAGGCGGTTCTCGCCCGTGCGCGGTCGCAGCGATCTGTTCTCAGGGAACATTCAGTACAAACTAAATAGCTGGGTGACGTTTGGTTTTGAAGAAGGCTACTACCGAACGCGCGCGACGAATCACTCTGCTACTGATTTCGGCGGCTTGCCTTTGTTCAGGGGCATTCCCAGCTACACAACTCACAATGTCCGATCCGAGTTCGCGACGATATTTACCTTTTAGTTCTTGAAACGTTAACCCCAAGAGAGTTCAACAATGCGCTTAACTCCGAACGTTCTTTTCGTAGAAGACGATGCTGACACGCGAGAGCTCATGGCCATCATTCTGAAATCGGAAGATTACCAGGTCGTGCTGGCGGCAAATTATGAGGAAGCACTGCTGCTCGCTCGCGTGATGCGATTCGATCTCTTCATCATGGACAACTGGATGCCGGGCGGATCGGGTATCGAGCTTTGTAAGAAGCTGCGCGAGTTTGATGTGACGACACCGATCATCTTCTATTCGGGAGCGGCTTACGAATGCGACAAACGTGAAGCGTTCGCCTCCGGCGCTCAAGCGTATCTCACTAAACCAACAGATACTGACACGTTGATTGAGACGGTAGCGCACCTAATCGCTGAAGCCCGAAAAATACCCATACCCACACGCACCGTCACCCTCGATGCGGTCGGACATAAATCGTTAGCCACCGCTGCCGGATTTCACTGATCTCTTTTGTGCTTTTTGCGCCTTTTGTGGCTAATCTTGCCAACCACCGCCTAAAGCGCGATAGAGTTGGACCAACGAGAGCAATTCATCGCGTCTGGTTTGCGCCAGGGTCAGCTCGGCAGCGAATAGAGACGTATCGACAACGAGGGCATTGAGTAGTGTGTCGACTCCTCCTTCGTACCGCAGGTAAGCAAGGTTCGAGGCATCTTGCAATGAGGCAACCAGCAACTCTTGTTGAGTACGAATCTCGCGGACGCGCTTGTGCTGCGACAAAGCAGTCGAGACTTCGCTGAAGGCTGTTTGAATAGTCTGTTGATACTGGACGATAGCAAACTCACGCTGAGCTTTTTGAAAGTCGACGTTCGACTTCAATCGTCCAGCCGTGAAGATCGGCTGTGTGACTTGCGGGACAAATGTCCATGCTCGACTCGGCCCTGTAAACAAACTCGACAAAGAATCGCTTTGAAAACCAAACACTCCGGTCAAACTGATCGTCGGAAAATAAGCAGCTCTCGCGGCTTTCACAAGGGCGTTCTGCGCGATTAGAAGTTGCTCGGCGGATCTGATATCAGGCCGGCGCTGCAACAACGACGATGGTAAACCCGCCGGCACGCCTGGCAATTGCTTTTGTTCGACGAGGGAAAGACCACGCGGAATCCCGCCCGGGTTATTCCCCAGTAACAAACTGATCTGGTTTTCAGTTTGCTCAATTGCACGCAGCGTGTCGGGTATTGTTCGCGACGCCTCGTAGACCAGCTCTTCAGCCTGGCGCACATCAAGCATGGTTGCGAGCCCACCCTGCTGCCGCGCGCTAATTAATCGAAGGGACTCTTCCCGAGCAGCGAGAGTACGTTTTGCAATTTCCAGCTCAGCATCCAACTCCAAAAGCGCGAAGTAGTTTGTTGCTACTTCGCTGACAACCAATGTCCGCGCTGTTTTGCGATCCTCTTCGGTTGACTTGAGTGTCGCACGCGCAGCCTTCGTCTCCTGACGACGGCGCCCGAACAGATCGATCTCAAACGTCAGCAGGCTAACAAACGCTTCGCCGAAAGATCGTGACCTGCCACTCAACTCCGATACTGACGCTCCCGACGTTCCTGAAGTTCGCGTCGTGGTCAGATCCGCACCTGCTTCGAACTGTGGAAACTGATTGGACCGCGCCAGTCCGACATTCGCCCGCGCCGCATTGATTCGCGCCACTGCGAGACGCAGATCATAATTCTGGGCGAACGCAGTGCGCACCAGTTTTTGAAGTTGTTCATCCTGGAAAACGTCAAACCACTTCAAGTCGCCGATGGACGAGCTATCACCCGGCGATATCGCTCCGCGAAACTCCTGTGGCACGTTCGCCTGAGGGAACGCATTCCCACTCGTCAATCCAACCACCAGTGCTGCCTTAATCAACTTCGACTTCATAATCTGCGTTCATCCGCGTCAATCCGCGGCTAGTAAATCTCTCGATCAAGTAGAAGATCACTGGAATCATAAACACTCCAATACACGTCGCGGCCAACATGCCCGCAATCACTACTGTTCCGAGAATCCTCCGTCCCGCCGCCCCCGAGGCCGACGCAATCCACAACGGCACACAACCAAGAATGAACGCGAACGACGTCATCAATATCGGCCGTAGACGAAGTCGCGCGCCCTCCAGTGTCGCCTCAACCAACGAGCGCCCTTTATCCAATTCATCGCGCGCAAACTCCACAATCAGAATCGCATTCTTCGCAGCCAGCCCAATAAGAACGACCAAACCGATCTGTGAATAAATGTTGAGATCGTATCCGCGCAGTACCAATCCGACGAAAGCGCCCAGCACCGCCACCGGCACCGAAAGCAATACTGAAAACGGAAGCGTCCAACTTTCGTAGAGCGCCGCGAGAATGATGAAGACAAACGCGATCGAGAGCGCAAAGGATCTCGTCGCACTGCCCGAAGCTTTCTTTTCCTGATACGAGAGATCAGCAAACTCGTAACCCATCTCGGCAGGCAGTGTGGCGCGCGCAACCTCCTCGAGCGCATCGAGCGCCTGGCCTGAGCTATATCCAGGCGCAGCGTTTCCGATGATCTGAGCGGCGCGATAAAGATTGAAGCGATTCGTGTATTCAGGACCACTGATCCGTCGCGTGGTGGCCAAGGCGGAAAGCGGAACCATCGCGCCCTGGTTGTTGCGAACGTAATAACCCTTGATGTCGTTCTCGCTCATCCGCGCCGAACCGTCACCTTGCACAAACACTCGCCACTGCCGTCCAAAGCGATTGAACTGATTGATGAACAATCCTCCGAGATAGACCTGAAGCGTTTGATAGACGTCAGCGATCGCAACTCCCTGCTTCAACGCCTTGTCGCGATCGACGTCGACATAGATCTGAGGCACGGCGGAATTGAATTGCGTGCTGACACTTCCGATTTCCGGTCGCGCGCGTGCAGCAGCGATAAACTTCTGTACATTCTGGTCCAGAAACTCGACCGTGCCTCCACTGCGATCCTGAATCCATAGCGAGAATCCGCCCGCATTTCCGAGACCGGGAATCGATGGAGGCGTGAAGGCGAGGCAAACAGCCTCCGGCGCCTTTTGGGCCATCTGTGCGTTGAGTGTCTTAACAATTCCATCGACCTCGAGCTCAGCGCTTCCTCGTTCTTCCCACGGTTTCAGCGCGACAAAGAAGAACCCCTGATAACTCGTCGTAACGCGCGAGAGTAAACTGAAGCCGCTAATCATCGTGTAATACTGAACGCCCTGAGTTTTCGACAGGATGTCTTCCACTTTTCTCAACGCCACATCAGTGCGTTCAGTTGACGCGGCCGGAGGTAATTGCACGTTGATGTAGGCGTAGCCGTAGTCTTCCGCAGGGATGAAACTGGCGGGCATTCGGTAACCCAGAAATGCGTCAGCGGCAGCGAAACCAAAGAGGATCACGACTGCGATCACGGCCTTCCGTATCAACGCGTGGCTCAAGCTGACATAGCCATGCGTCACTGATTCAAAGCCGCGGTTAAATAGATCAAATAGCCGCTTGAGGAATCCCTTCGATTCTTTTTTCGGCCGGAGCAGCAGCGCGGACAATGCAGGAGAAAGAGTCAACGCATTGAACGCCGACAGCAGGACAGTGATCGCAATCGTAAAAGCAAACTGTTTATTCAAGCTGCCCTGAATGCCGCCCATCAAGCCAATCGGCAGGAAGACTGAAGAAAGAATCAAAGCAATCGCTACGACGGGACCAGACACTTCCTTCATCGCCAGGAGCGTCGCCTCGCGTGGGCTCAGACCTTCTTCGATGTGATGCTCTACGGCTTCGACTACAACGATCGCATCGTCAACGACCAGTCCGATTGCCAACACGAGAGCAAACAGCGAGAGAGTGTTGATTGAGAAACCGAGAAACGGGAAAACGGCGAAAGTACCAATGAGAGATACAGGCACCGCGATCATCGGTATCAGAGTCGCGCGCCAGTTTTGCAGGAATATAAAGACCACCAGGATTACGAGGGCCACCGCAATGAAAAGCGTCTTGACTATTTCCGTGATTCCTTCGGTCACAGCTTGCGTCGTATCGAGCGTAATTGCGTATTCGAGATCATTCGGAAAGCGTCGCTTCATATCCGCCATCACGGCCTTGACGCCGGCGGCGACAGCGAGTGCATTTGAACCCGGAGCTTGATAGATGGCGATCGTCGACGACGGTTGACCGCCCATTCGCGATCTTTGTCGATAAGTCAGCCCGCCTAACTCGATACGCGCGATGTCTTTCAAGCGCACGATGGATCCGTCAGGCTTCTCGAGTACGACTATCTGACCGAATTCCTCTGGAGTTTGCAGCCGGCCTTGAGCGCGAACTGTGTAAGTCATCTCTCGACCCGAAGGCGCTGGATCGGCGCCCACCTGGCCCGAAGGATTGACAGTGCTCTGTTGCTGCACTGCATCGGCAATGTCTCTTACAGACACGCCGAGCTTCGCCAGCACATCAGGTTTGACCCAGATGCGCATCGCATACTGCGCTGAGCCAAAAACAGTGACGTCGCCAACCCCGGGCACACGAAAGAGGGTGTCAACCACGTTGATGTTGTTGTAGTTGGCGAGAAACAAAGAGTCGTAGCTGTTGTTTGGCGAGAAGAGCGAGACTAACAAAACTGGGGAGCCATTTGATTTGCGCAGCGTCACTCCGAACAGGCTGACGTCAGTCGGAAGACTCGATAGCGCTTGCGACACACGGTTCTGAACGTTTACTTGATCGATATTCGGATCGGTGCTGATGTCGAAAGTAACCGCGAGGGCTTCGGAACCATCGTTGGCGTTGGTCGACTGCATGTAGAGCAGGCCGTCAACGCCACTGAGTTGTTGCTCGATCGGCGTTGAAACTGACTGTTCGATCGTTATCGCATCTGCGCCAGTGAACGTTGTGGAAACATTGATCTGCGGTGGAACAATTTGCGGAAACTGGGCCAACGGCAATTGAAACATCGTGAGCAGGCCGATGATCAGTGTCAGTAAAGCGATCGCCATGGCCACGATCGGACGCCTGATAAAAAACGCTGAAATCATCTAGTTGTCCTGTTCTGCTTGCTGAACGGGTGTAAAGGGCCTTGGCTTCACAGTCACGCCTGAGCTGACGCGCTGCGTCCCGTCGACGAGTACGGTTTCGCCGTCTTTTAATCCATCCTGAATCACCCAGAGTTGGCCGAAGGTCGGGCCGGGAGTAATCGTGCGGATCGAGATCTTGTTGTCGCTCCCTGCAACGGCCACGCGATACAGTCCCTGAAGCTGAGTGACAGCTCGCTGCGGCACAACGAGGGCATTCTCCTGAACGCTCGTCGCCGCACGCACTCGTCCATACTGGCCGGGACGCAAAACGTTGTCGGGATTTGGAAAGACTCCCGCGATCCTGATCGATCCGGTTTGCGTATCAACCTGTCGATCGGCGATGTAGAACTTGCCCGTGTGTTGATAAAGGCTTCCGTCTGCGAGAAACAGTTGTAGCTCGAGTTGCTTCTCCGCGGCGCTGCGCTGGGCAGGAGTCGGGTTCTGTTTTACGTAATTCAGATACTCCTGCTCGCTAACCGTGAAATAAACGCGAATCGGATCCACCGTGGAGACGGTTGTGAGCACACCGCTGTTTGGATTGACGAGGTCGCCCACCTGCGCGGCCGCGATTCCGACGATGCCGTCAATTGGCGAGACGATCTTTGTGAAGCCGAGGTTTAGTTCGGCTGTTCTTACTACTGCCTGTGACGACTGGACCTGCGCTTTCGCCGCGACGATCGAGGCCTTTGCATTACCGACCGCCGCCTCGCTCGCACGGATCTGTGAACGCGCAGCGTCTACTTGCGCGATCGAGGCGTCATTCGATTGAACGGCGTTGTCGAGATCTTGCTGAGTCACAGCTTTCTTCGCAAACAGCGGGACAAACTTGTTGACGTCGAGCTGGGTTTTGCGTTGATTGGCCTGCGCCGTGAGCAGGCCGCTGTTAGCCTGGGCTAGCTGCGCTTCGGCTTGTTCTAGCTGACTTATTGCCTGTCCGAGTTGTGCCTCGGCGCGTGCTAAATCCGCCTTCGCCTGATTAAGGACCGCCTCGAACGGGCGCGGATCGATTTCAAACAAAAGTTGGCCTGTGCGCACGAAGGCGCCTTCGGTGTAGTTGCGGCGCAGCAGATAGCCCGACACCTGACTGCGGATATCGGCGTTCACCATCCCGTCGGTAGTCCCGATCCATTCGCTATAGATCGGCACGGTCTGTTCCTGAACCTGGACCACGTCAACCTCGAGCGGCGCCGTCGGAGGCGTCGTCCTCTTTCGCTCCCGCGCCCTCACCACGACGAAGATTAGTCCTAATGCGATGACGCTAATCACCGCGATCAAAATAAGCTTGTGCTTCCGCAGTCTTTGAATCGCTGTCGAAATCACAGAACTAACCCTCCGGAAGCAGGGTAGACAGTCGGAACTGGCTTTTCTTTTCCAAACTTGCTCCAAAGCCTGCGAGGTTGCTCGTTACGTGGTCCTGACAGCAAAGGGCACGCGTTAAGAGCAAGAGATCGAAAGATGTCGTGCGCTATTCACGTAGATGATGACGACCACGTTGGATCAGGAGATAGTTTCATGGAATCAATCGACGAGTTATTGGAAAGATGCGAACAGGCGCACGGTCATTTGTGCGCCGGTCAATTGCTAGGTGTACGAATGGCGTTACTCGGCTGTGACTGTCTTGGCATCGAGGACCCGCGCGGCGCCTTCGGAACGTACTATCAAACAAAATCCGAACCGATCCTGTGTCTCTGTAATTAGCCACAAAGGCACACAAACACAAAATCTCCCTTCCTTATTTTTTGTGTTTTTTGTGCCTCTTTGTGGCTAATATAGCGGCTTATGATCCTAACTCGACGACTACTCGCATGCGTCGCGGCCGCGTTGCTGCTGACGAATACAGTTGCCTTCGCTACCCCTGACCGGGCCACATACTTCGATCCATCGCTGCCGATTGACAAGCGCGTGGACGATCTTATGTCGCGGATGACAGAAGACGAGAAGATTGGCCAGCTCAACCAACTCTTCTACTTCGCCCAGTTCATGAAGCCCGAAATGCTCGACCCGGGCCTGCGTGAGGGCAAGATCGGCTCGCTGCTCTTCGTGACTGATCCCGCGACCATTAACCGGTTCCAGAAGATCGCCGTCGAGCAATCGCGACTGAAGATCCCGCTACTGTTCGGCTTCGATGTCATTCACGGTTTCCGCACCATCTTCCCCGTTCCGCTAGCGCTGGCCTCGTCATGGGATGTGGACCTCGTCGAGCGCGTGCAAACGATCGCGGCGCGCGAGGCAAGCGCCACCGGCATACGCTGGACGTTCGCGCCAATGTTGGATATCGCGCGCGATCCGCGCTGGGGCCGCATCGTTGAGGGCGCGGGTGAAGATCCTTTCCTCGGTGCACGGATCGCCGCTGCGCAGGTGCGTGGTTTCCAGGGACAAGACCCGGCAAGCCCGGGCCGGCTGCTCGCGTGCATGAAACACTTCGCAGGCTACGGCGCGGCTGCGGGTGGGCGCGACTACGACGCGGCCTACATTTCAGACGCCGAGCTTTACAACGTCTACCTGCCGCCTTTTCAAGCAGCCGTCAATGCAGGCGTCGGCAGCGCCATGTCTGCCTACATGGACTTGAACGATGTGCCCGCGACCGGCAACGCCTTCCTCCTTCGTGACGTGCTGCGCAAACAGTGGGGCTTTAAAGGTTTTGTCGTGAGCGACGCCGATGCGGTCGGCAATCTCGTCACGCACGGCTTCGCGGAAGACAAAGCGGATGCGGCTGCGCGCGCGCTCACGGCGGGTGTAGACATGGAGATGTCCATACCAAGCGGTATCTCAAACGCGTACTCGAACAATCTCGCCAAACTCATAAAGGAAAAGCGGGTCACAACAGCTCAACTCGACGAAGCCGTGCGCCGCGTTCTTGAGGCGAAGTTCAAAGTCGGCCTTTTCGAGAACCCTTACGCCGACGAATCTCGCGCGGCTTCGATGCACAACAACCCGGAGCACAGGAAGATGGCGCGTATCGCCGCTCAGCGCTCGGCGGTGCTGCTGCGCAACGAGGGCAACCTGCTCCCGCTCGATCGGAAGTTCT
>Ga0068859_100007701_pt1 | contig 10939 bp, 12 predicted proteins | sample KBSSwiS22_FD_66585 | JGI IMG/M metagenome (GOLD analysis project Ga0068859, IMG submission 66585) | Switchgrass rhizosphere microbial communities from Kellogg Biological Station, Michigan, USA - KBS Switchgrass S2-2 | ecosystem: Host-associated > Plants > Roots > Rhizosphere > Soil ... | reverse complement strand
GATCTTGAGCGCGTGTTCGCGAAATTTCACCGTGGTTCGGTCGAGAGCGGCGGCACGGACATTGGTCTCGGGCTGGCCATCTGTCGTGCCATCGTGCGGTTGCACGGAGGCCAGGCGTGGGCGGACCGCGTACCCGCCGGAGGGACGGCATTTCGGTTCACGCTCCCGCTGGAGGAAGTCCCGAGCGTTCCAACCGAGCCGGTACCCCATTGAGGATGGCAGAAGCACCATCGCGCCCAACGGTCCTCATCGTTGAGGATGAGCCCGAAATTCGGCGCTTCCTTCGCGCCGTATTCGGTGCAGAAGGCTATCGCGTCGTGGAGTCGGCGACAGGCCGTCGCGGTTCGATCGATGCGACAACGCACAAACCAGACGTAGCAATCGTTGACCTCGGGCTGCCTGACGTCGACGGTATTGAGGTCATCCGAACGATTCGCCAATGGTCTCCAATGCCGATTATTGTGCTTTCGGCGCGTATTCAGGAGCGAGCAAAGGTCGAAGCACTCGACAATGGTGCCGACGATTATGTGACGAAGCCGTTCGGAGTCGCCGAGCTGCTCGCTCGTGTGCGCGCTGCGTTGAGGCACGCGGTACGCAGTGGGGCCGGCACATCAACTCTGCGCTTCGGCGATGCCGTCGTGGACCTAGAAAGACGCGTGGCAAGCCAGGGATCAAAGGCGGTTCACCTCACGCCGATCGAGTTCCGATTGCTCACTACGCTGGCGAAGCACCTCGGTATGGTGGTAACCCATAGGCAGCTTCTCACCCAGGTCTGGGGCCCGACCCACGAGCGGGACACTCATTATTTACGCATTTACATGAAACAGTTGCGGGAGAAGCTCGAAGTCGACCCCGTTAGACCGCGACATTTGCTCACCGAGACGGGACTCGGTTATCGATTGGTCGCTGACGGGTGACGCCAAACGACCGCTATTGGCCGAACGGAGACTGATGCGTGCGGACAGCAGACGTTGCGCTTAACGTCTGCATTGGGGCGAATGAGGGGCGTGATCGACCCGGAGCTGTCGGCCGTGGAAGCCGATAGCGGGCATTGCGGGTGGTCGCACCGAGATGCCGAAACCTGATTGCGGCAGTCTAGGCACCGAATCTTTCACAGGTTGTGGCAGAGTCAGTTGTGCCCGTCGATTCGAAAGCGTACGGTAGACGTACCGGTCCGCGTGCTGCCGTCCCCACGTGATGCGCCTCGATGTACCATGCCCGCCGAAGGCACTCGCGGGGTTCGTGAGCGACCGTTTCTCCGTTGATCTCTGGGAGACAACGATGGAATTCCGCGCATTCGCGACGAAGCTCATCGCGCCCGCCTGCCTGATCCGTCACTTACCGCTGGCGATCGTGGTCGTCTCCGCCTCGCTCTCCGGGCCTACACTGGCTGTCGATATCAACCAGCACGGCCTCACCGGTTCCTGGTACAACCCGGCGGCTGCCGGCCAGGGCGTCGAGATCGAGGTCTATCAGGACGCCATCGCTTCAGGAGTTGGATACCTCCAGGGAAGTTGGGCGACCTTCTCCGTCGGCTGGGAAACCGGCCAGCGTTGGTACACGTTTGGCGGGACCGTACAGAGGGGGCAACCTCGCGCGACGTTCACACTCTTCGAGAACGTCGGCGGCAAATTCAACGCTCCGCCTGCAACTCAGAGCACGCCTATCGGAACCGTGGTGCTGACGTTCCTCGATTGCTCGACAGCAAGCATGAAGTACCAGGATGTCCTGTGGGACCGCTACTGGGGTCCCTTTTCCCAAACGATGCCGTTGGTGCGGCTCACACCCAACGTCACTTGCTCCGACGCCGTCGCGAGCCGGCCGGATCTCGACTTCTCCTATTCCGGCCACTGGTTCGACCCAGCGATCCCAGGCCAGGGCCTGTTCGTCGAGCTGAATCCGATCGCCGAGATGTTATTCGTCGTCTGGTACACCTATTCCAGGGACGGCGCGTTCACGGACGCGGAAGAAGAGGTGCAACGCTGGTACAACGGGGTTGGGAATTTCGTTCCGGGTATGTCTGCTCTGCAGATGACACTCTACGAGACGACGGGCGGTGTTATCGGAGGCAGCCCCGACCCCGCGTTCACCGTCAGGACGCAGACGGTTGGCACGGCAACGGCGACCTTCTTCAGCTGCGAGACCGCGCAACTGAGCTTCAATTTCACCGCGGGTAGTAACGCCGGAGCGTCGGGCACGGTGAATCTGTCGCGTGTGGGTCCCGCGCCCCCAGGTTGCGGCTCCTGACCTAATCGTGCGACTGGCGGCGACGCGATTGATTCACGCCCACCTAATGCGACGGCTCTTGGCCGGTCACCGACCGTCGCGCCTAAACGGGATCAGCTTGACCGTCGACGGTCGCAGATCGGCCAGTTCCAGACGGTCGCCATCCCACGCCAATTGCCCCGCAAGCGGCCGTTTGATCAGACAGCTGGCGCCTAGCGATCAGAAGCCGTCGCGCCGAGCTCTGATCCAACGCATTTCATCCGCCGCCTAGTCCGGGGACGGATTGATCGCGGAATGGCAGGAAGTGCTGTCCTTGGATCAGGCAAGCGCCGGCGCTGCCGGTAACCTGATCGGCGGATTCTCGCTCAGCGTCGCCAGTGATCTAGACTCATGCAGCGCGCAATTGCACGCAGTGCGGGTCGGTGGGCGTCGTTCAAGATTGCGAATGCCGCGCGGTCCTCCGACGAGCCCGAGGCGGCACTGGCGGGCGTTATTCTGCGCGACTTGAATCTAATCCAGCGGCAATGACAATGTCAACTCGTCGTTTATGAACTGGTCACATGCGAAGTGAATAACGCTATGCTGCTTTCATGCCGCGGATGTCCGCCTCGGGTCGCTGGCAGACGACGAAGCCGCCGGGATCGGAATGGCACGCGGCCACGGTGGATTCGCCGAGGAATTAGATGTTGCCTGCGGTAGGGCATTATCGGCGAGCCGTATCGAAAGGCACCATCGAAAGGCGCATTCGAGGGAACAATGCAAACGATTCCGCTGGCGCTCCTTGCAGCAATGTTGCTTACCGGTGCTGCGGCCGCCGGCCCGGTCGAGGACGCGGATGAGGCGTACAGGCGTGGCGACTACCAGACCGCCTTGCGCCTTGCCGAACCGCTTGCCGACGGTGGTGATCGAGCCGCCCAGTTTCGCCTTGGCGTCATGTATGAGCAGGGCAAGAGTGTGCCTCAGGACTACACCGAGGCCGCGAACTGGTACCGAAGATCGGCTGACCAGGGATATGGTCAAGGTCAGAACAATCTCGGCAACTTGTAGAAGAGCGGCCGCGGCGTGCCCCAAGACTATGCCGAGGCGATGAAGTGGTATCGCATGTCCGCGGACCAGAGTTATGGTCTCGCTCAAGTCAATATCGGCAGCATGTACTGGTATGGGCGCGGTGTCGCAAAGGCCGGCGATCTACAACAAGACTGCATTCGCGGAGGCGGGCGGACTGATGTCGTACGGCGCGCGCTAAGAGGAGTTTTTCCAGCAGGCTGCGCGATACGTTGACCGGATTCTCCGTGGCGCGAACCCCGGAGAGCTCCCTGTGGTGTTGCCGACCCAGTTCGGTTTTATAGTGAATCTCAAGACTGCCAGGGAATTGGCAATCCGGATTCCACCGTCACTTCTGCTCCGTGCGAACCGGGCGATTGAATAGCAATCCGCGCACGAGCGACGACTTGGATATCGGCCCGCTCGGGCCCGACAGGGCGCGCTTGTCGTCGTCAGGAGTGCCGCAGTCGCACCTGCACGCAGGCGCTCGCTATTTCGCGGGCACGCTCGATGCGAGCCAAGCGGCCGTGACGTCGCGATGCGATGGAATGTTTTCTAGAAATGCCTGGCGCAATGCCTCGTCAGAGATGGTCGCAGCCCGGGCCTGGAGCTGGGTATAGGCTCGCTTCAGCCACTCGGCGGCGCGCTGATCGCGGTTGCTCATCAGCGTGCGATAGCAGGTCAGTTCTACTACGATCGCTGAATCCGCGCCCTCCAAAGTACCACCCGCAGCCACGTGCGCCAACACGCCTTCCACATGTCGCAGTGCGCTGCAGGCATCGTTCTGCGCGAGCGCGACCCGCGCCAAGCCAGCTGCGGCTTCGTGATGAAGCACGAGTCCGAGCTCGAGGGCAAGAGTGCGAGCCCGCTCAAAAGACTGGGACGCTCGATCGCAGTGACCCAAGCACAGTTCAGCATTGCCAAGATACATCAGGGCACCGACCTCCATCGCATGTGCTTCCACGGCGCTCGCCGCTTCAAGCGCTGCCTTTGCCAGCGCTTCGGCTCGCACCGGCTCACCTTGCAAGAACGCCAGTAGCGACAAGTTGCACACTGCTGTGCACTCCAGTGGGAGGTCACCACTAGCGCGGGCCAACCGCAAACATTCCTCCAGGTTGCGCTGACCAAGCGCCAACTCACCCAGTGCCAACCACGAAGCGCCGAGATTGCCGCGTTGGATCGCCTGACCGCGTCTGTCACCAAGCTCTTCGTTAAGTGACAGCGCCTGTTTAGTCAACGCGAGCCTGCTCATCGGATCGTCTTGAAAATATGCGATGGTCGACAAGACGTCGAGGAACCTGACTTCAATTTGGGGCAATCCACGAGTATGTGCCTCAGCCAGCCCCTGCTGAGCCAACGCCTTCCCAGCTTTGTGATCGCCCGAGGAAGCCAAGGCAACTGCAAGCCGATGGTGAGCACTGAGTCGCAAAACGCAGTCACCGTTGCGCTCGGCCAGCGCGATGGCTCGCCGCGCAAAGGCTTCGCTAGCCTGCCAGTCCGCCGTTCTCATCGCGAGATTGTTGCGAATGAGCGCCACCTGGGCTCGTCTTGCATCGTCGTCCAGCGTCTCGGCCAAACGTTCAAGCGCGTCGACGTTCTGACGCTGCTCGCTGCGTTTACCCTCCCGTTCGTAAGTACGTTCACGAAGATCCAGCAGCCGCCACCGCAGTGCGGCGAAGTCTACAGTTGGGTTCGCATCGATCAATGCCAGTGCGCGTTGCACATGTTCCAGTGCACTGGGGTGAGCGAAGCGTTGCACCGCTTCCTCAGCGGCGCGCGCGTGGTATTCAGCGGCGCTAGCTGTTTCACCGGCCTTTTCGAAGTGTTCTGCGGTCGTGCTGAGGAAAATGTTGGCGCGCTCGACCGCCAATTCCGAAAGCCAACGTGCCACTCTTCCGTGTAATAAAACCCGAACCTGCTTTAGCACGGTGTCATAGGTCACTTGGTGCAAGAGCTGATGCTGAAAGACGTACTCGCGCATCCCTTCCGGCAATACCGCGGACCGGGGCGAGATTAGTCCACGACGCACTAGCGAAGGCAACGACTCCAGGGCGTTCCCGTCCAACGCCGCGAGTGCGCGGTCCCAGAAAATATGGCCAACGATACTGGCCCGTTGAAGCGCTTCTCTCTCTGCCGTTGGGAGACCGTCCAGCCGCGATTGCAAGACCCCGACAAGCGTAGGGGGCACATTCGCGCCCACCAACCTCTCTGAGTGCAGGGTCCACGACTTGCTGTAGGAGCCGTGGGTCGCGATCGCGCCTTGGTCTATCAGCATCTTGACCAGCTCCTCCATGTAGAAAGGGTTACCCTCCGCGCGTCCGATGACGAGCTCGCGAAGAGCTGCGGGTACATAGACGAGGCGCTTCAGCAACTCGTCGGCAAGCAACTCGCTCGAGCCTCGATCGAGAGGACTGAGATCGATGCGCAGATGATCCTCATTGGCTCTCTGCCATTCGGCGTTGCGTTCAAATAGCGTCGGTCGGGCGCAAGCCACGATCAGCATTGGCACGTCGCGGTTGACTTGAGCGATGTACCTCAGGAACTCGAGCGAGCCGTCATCGGCCCAATGCACATCCTCGAGCTGCAGCACGATCGGCATACCCTCTTTTGCGCTAACTCGGCGCAACATCTGAGCTGCCACATGGAAAGCGCGATTGCGGATCTGCCTTGGGTCGTCGCGTATGCCACGGATGTGCGGACTCGCGCTGAAGTCAAACCCGAGCAAGTGACCCAGTACATGGGCATGGCTTTCAGCCAAATCCGAGTCGTCGCCCACGAACAACTGCCCAATTTCCTGTTCGATCTTGTGCCGGGCCGCGTGCAGCGGCTCGTCATCGGCAATCTCAAGCCGCCATGCAATGATGTCGCGTAGCAGTCCGTACGGCTGGCGTTGCGCGTGGGGCGTTGCGCGCCCCCGAAAGATCGCGAACCGCTTCGCTTGCGCCTCGGCCCAGTTGTCAAACTCATATACCAGCCGGCTCTTGCCGATTCCGGCATCGGCCACGACAGTAACGATGGCAAGCTTATGTTGGTCGAAGACACGCTGAAAGCGGCCTTGTAGCTGTTGGAGTTCAGACTCGCGACCAATCATGCGAGTCTCCATGCCCTCGATGCCGCGGGTCGAGACGCGAAACGCGCGCGGCTTGACGCCGAGGACCAAATACGTGACGACCGGTTCGTCAACGCCTTTGATGCTCAGCGGATCCTGAGCCTCGACGTCGAACACGCCGCGAACATGCACGTAGGTTGCGTGACTGATGCGCAAGCTGCCCGCCGGTGCAGTCTGTTCCATACGCGCGGCAATGTTCACTGCGACGCCGCGAATGGCGCTAGGGGCACCGGCACCCCCTCCAAGCGACACGCCGCCGGTGTTGATGCCAACGCGCACGTTGAAGCCGGCGTCGTGTTGGCTGTTCCGGAGTTCTTCGCTCAGTTCCCGGGCCAATGCCAGCAGTGCCAGCCCGCACCGAACGGCGCGCTCGGCGTCGTCTTCCTTGGTCTCGTCAGCGCCGAACACCGCCAGTACGCTGTCGCCGGCATACTGCAGCACTTGGCCGCCAAATGCGTCGACGACGTCCGAGCACCGCGTGAGCGCACCGTCGATAACGTCGTGAATGTCCTCTGGATCCAGCCGCTGGCTAAGGAAGGTGGATCCCACCACGTCCAGAAACACGATAGTGACTTGCTTGAGCTTCTGTGCATGTTCGGCGGCCGTTATCTGCCGTGCTACCAGCTGGCTGCGCAACGCGGCCACGCTGACATCGACGACCGCGCCACCAAGAAGCGGTCTCTGCGCTTCCAGAGCAGTTATGGCGGCTTGGATTCGAAGGTCCGCGGACATCGCTGCGAGGATAGCAACTGACCTGTCTCGGAACAAGCCGAATGCTGCAAGCGTGGTGCTGAATCCGCCGCCCTGGTGGCGATGGACACTGGCCGCCACAGCGCGGGGCATGAGCTACTACGGACAGCAGAGCATCGACGCCTGCGAGGCGAGTCGATCCAACGTTGGAAACCGTGGGAGCAATCATCGGGACCACGGACGGCGGAGGGCAAGGCTAGGTCCGGCCGCGCCCCCGCGCCCCCGTCGACACTTCCTGTGCATGTGAGGACCGCGCGACGTGTGGCGTGCACTGAAGCCGCCGGCTCAGGCGCTAATCACAAATTCACCCTCTTGAGATGCGCTCTGACCCACTCAGGCTTAGTGCCGACCGCGGCGATCGCGGCAACTAGTTGCGCCGTGGTGCAACGGAATATTGCCGTCCAATACCTCACCTCGTAGCCCTCGTTGATATTGACGCGAGCACGATCTACGCGGCGGAAATCACTGAGGCCATCCATTTAGTTCATCTCAGAGCTTGAGCTAGCAACCCTGCACCCTTGATTACGAGCGACTAGTGGTCATTTCTCGCCAGCTAGAGCATTTAGAACGCTCTCGAATATGTGCGGGGGATCACCCTTCGACACCACGCGATCAAATCCAGCCGCTACTGCGGCCGATCGTGGAAGTGGCATGCCCGTGTAGGCGATGAATACAGCGTCTCCGGACCATTGCTGCTGCTTCAATTGTCTGCACGTTTCGAACCCGTCAATATTAGGCATATTGATGTCGAGCACGACCATCCGTGGTTGGAAATTGCGGGCAAGATCGATGGCGGCTTGTCCGCTGTAGACAACCTGCACCTCAGCACCCAAAATCCTCAAGAACTCGCCGACGACTTCGCCTCCATTATGGTCGTCGTCCACCACCAAGCACTTCACCGCGCGGCGATCAACCATGACCGAGACTAGCAGGTCTTGCCCTTCCGATTCGTAGGTCGTCGTCTTATATGAACATCGGCTTCCGCTTACATCGTGACGCGCGCGTAGGGTCTGGGTTGCGGATTGCAGTCTTTGTTACCATCGCCAATTTCCCGCCATGGGGCTTCGCCCGTGGCCGTGGCGAGAGCTTCCACGATGGGACTTGCACAGTTCATTCTCGATAATATCGAGCCGATCTTGACTGAGTGGGAGGCGTTCGCCAAATCGATGCCTCCCGGTCAGGAAATGAATTCGGCGGCGCTACGTGATGACGCGGAGCGGATGCTTCGCTTTGTGGCAGCCGACATGGATGCCACTCAATCGGAAGGCCAGCGAGCGGTCAAGGGCCGAGGCGAGCAGGCGGCAGGGAGCGATGAGAGTGCCGCCAACGCGCATGGGCGGCTGCGCCTGGCGCAGGAGTTCGATTTGGCGCAGATGGTGTCGGAATTTCGCGCGCTACGGGCTAGTGTAATTCGACTGTGGTCCGCTCAGCCGGGGGCCACTCCATCGGCCCTATCGTCGGAGTTGATACGCTTCAACGAGGCGATCGATCAGATTCTTGCAGAATCGGTAAGCAGGTACAGGGCTGACATGGACCGGGCACGAGAACTATTGCTGGCCGTGCTTGGACATGACCTTCGCAATCCACTGTCATCAATACGCATGTCTGCCGAGATATTGGCGCGGACTTCGTTGACCCCTCGCCAGAGCGATCTGAACGATGGAATTATTCGCGGCAGCGAGCGCATGCGGCGGATGGTGCACGACTTGCTCGACTTCACCCGCACTCGCCTCGGCGCGAAGTTAATGGTGGAGTTGGAGCGATGCGACCTTGACGCCGTTTGCCGAAACATTGCCGAAGAGGCCCGCTCGGGGCACCCCGATCGGGAGGTGGTGGTTAAGACTTCAGGGGACTGTGTGGGTCACTGGGACTGTGCGCGTATGGGGCAATTAGCGTCCAATCTCGTGGGCAATGCAGTGCAACACGGAGATCCGAATACCCCGGTGAAGATCACGACTGCGAGCGACGACGCGGACTGGGTTACGCTGAATGTCGAGAATCACGGACCCGCGATCCCCCCCGGTCGTCGCCTGTCGATGTTCGATCCGTTGAACCGTCCTTCGCAGGCAACATCGCACGGCCGAGGTGGAAGCCTTGGGCTGGGCCTATACATCGCGAAAGAGATCGCTTTGGCGCACGGCGGCAGCATCAAGTTAGTTTCCAGCGACGAGTCCGGTACTCGATTCGAGGTACGGTTGCCGCGGGTGGCCCCCGACACTCAACGGTGGCCGAACTGATGGCCGAGTGGCCCAAGTGCGGTGCTATGACTACCGGCTGGAATTGCTTTGGCGGCTCCAAGCCGTGAGAGCGACTGTTCGCTGGCGATGCGGCTTGATGAGTCGGACCTGACTGGGTTGCGGTAACGACTGATCGAGGCCCGGACAAGGATTGATGCGCTGGTCGCGCCCGCTGCTGGGAGCGATCGACGCAATGCCACGCCTTGAACTATTCGCCTTCCACTACCGAAACTCATTGACCGGCAAGTGGGTGAAGGCTCGCTACGTTGCCGCGCCCCACAAGATTGCAGCGCGCTACGCGGAATGGGAGTCATTGGACCGCCCGAGATCCTAGACGTCGACCCGGAGGCGCGCTATTTCACGCCTTCGAAAGGCGTGCCGAACGCAGAGCTTAAGCGGGGGGGGCCGCCGCCAGAAGTGCAGCCGCACCTTGCGAGGCCGCCAGCAGTCGACGGACTGGAAGCGTTTTTGGCGACGCTGTTTCTTCGGAGGTATGTCGCCTACTGCGCCAAGCGACGCCGATACTCGCAAATGGAGGGTGCTGTGCGGCTGCATCGAGAACTTGCAGCGACCGCGGACGCGCTATTTACTCAGTCTCAGACGGCGAATCACGCTTGGCAAGCAAGTCCTGCAGTGCCTGAGACAGGGCCTGCGGCATCGTCACTTGGCCCTCAAACGGGGTAGACGATTGTCGACCATCGTGTAATAGACCGAGCTCTTGTATCCGGATTCTGGTCGCGGTAGTCGACGTCTGATACACCGTGCTAAGCCGGTGCACAATCTCTCGAAAGTCGTTTGCACTGCCGGTCCCGTCGCTTAAATAAACCATGCCGGGACGCCGGGTTATGCCCATATCTAGCTGTTGGAGTGCGAGCGCTGAACGAAAGGTAACCCGCGGCATTAGCAACGCGGCGGCATACGAATTTGCCTGCCATTCCAGAAAGTCGCGGGGTGTTATCAATTCGCGCGGTCCCGGCTGCAAATCCCGCTCTCCGTCCACTATTGCACGTGCCGTTGCGTCGAGTGACTGGAAGTCCAGCCTCAGGTTGCGATGCAATGACAGATGTCCGAGTTCATGCGCAAGAGTGAACCGAAAGCGTGCGCTTCCGTCGGCGCTTTGCAATGAGGGGTCTACGAAAATCGCAAATGCGGGCTCGAAATAGCACGCCCCGAGAATCTTCTGACCTTGGGAGGTCAGCCCAAGCTCCTGGTCAAAATGAAATGTTGCGCCGAGTTGTTCGCTGACGCGGGCTGCGATATCGCCCAGAGGAGTTGGCTGTGCTTCTGTAAGTGCGGCAAGCACAAAACTCCGGAGTGTTGACTCAGTGCGGCGCTCAATGTAGTCCTTCGAGTGATGCGGAACTCCGGTCACGTCTGCGTTGCTAAATTGGCTGAAAAAATGGTTGAACCAGTGCGACTATGCAACGTAACTGATTGAATATACTTAAAGTAATGGCGGATGGGGTGGGATTCGAACCCACGGATCGCTTGCACGATCGCCGGATTTCAAGTCCGGTGCATTCAACCGCTCTGCCACCCATCCGAAGGCGGCGGTCTTGAATCCGCCGGGAGG
>Ga0068859_100007700_pt1 | contig 10939 bp, 13 predicted proteins | sample KBSSwiS22_FD_66585 | JGI IMG/M metagenome (GOLD analysis project Ga0068859, IMG submission 66585) | Switchgrass rhizosphere microbial communities from Kellogg Biological Station, Michigan, USA - KBS Switchgrass S2-2 | ecosystem: Host-associated > Plants > Roots > Rhizosphere > Soil ... | reverse complement strand
CGGCGGCACGGCGCGGCGGCCGGAGGCCGCCCTTGAACCCGTACAGAAACTTCGCGACGATCTTCGCGACGGTGTGTGGGTCCAGCACTCGGCCCCTCGCTGCGGGCGGCCCTTCCTAATCGGGGTTCACCGAGATCCGGTTGTCGGGATCGTGCGGCATGTGGTGCTGGCGGTCGGGATGGTGGAATGATGTTTGCGGTGTGAGGCTGTCGTGGTTTCGGCTGTCGGGGGGTGGCCTGTGGCGGGTGGCCTATCGGCGTCGGAGGTCGAGGGGTTCGCGGGTTTGTTCCCGGATCCGGCATCCGCGCGGCATGTGCTGGACCTGGCGGCGTTTCCTGAGGGTCTGCGTCCGTGGGATGCGCCGAACGGGTCGTTGTTCTGGGCCGCGGTATCACGGTCGCTGGCGGACGGGGTGGCGGTCGAGGGCCGGGTGCGGCTATTGGCGGCAGCCCGGTCGCTTTACCCCGACAGTCCGTTGTTCGGCGCCGGCAGGTCGGCGGTAGTCGGCGGGCGGCCGGCGGGCCCGGTGGTGTGGAACGTGCCCGCGCGGCTTCCGCGGTTCGTGGGCCGGGAGGATCTCCTCGCCGCGGTCGACGCGGGGCTTTCGGGTTCGGGTCGGGTGGCGCTGAGTGCGCTGGATGGCATGGGTGGGGTCGGTAAAACCTCGCTAGCGATCGAGTACGCGTACAGGAACGCGGAGCGGTTCGATGTGGTCTGGTGGGTGGCGTCGGAACGTGCAGAACTGGTCGAGCAGTGGGTGGCAGCGCTGCACGAACCGTTGGGCCTGGGGTCGGGTCTCGACGCGGACGAGGTGTGGGCGGGACTGCGGGCCGTGCGGTCGTGGCTGGTGGTGTTCGACAATGTGGAGGACGTGGAGGCGATACGTCGTTTCCCGCCGTCTGGCGGCGGGCGGGTGCTAGTGACGTCGCGGCGGCGGGCTGCCCGGCGGTTGGGAGTTTCGGTGCCGGTGGTGCCGTTCGACCGGGCCACGTCGGTGGAGTTGCTGGTGACGCGGGTGCGCGGCGTGGATCGGGTGGCGGCGGGCCGGGTCGCGGAGTTGGTGGGGGATCTGCCGTTGGCGGTGGAGGCGGCGGCTGGCTATCTGGACGAGACAGACATCCCTGTCGAGGAGTATTCCCGGTTGTTGGCGGACCGGCCGGAGTCGGCGGTTGGCGATCCGTGGCGGCTGTCCGTGGACCGGTTGCGCGTCGAGTCCCCGGCAGCGGTTGAGTTGCTGGAGCTGTGCGCATGGTGTGACGGCGAGCCAGTCCCACTCGACGTGCTCACCCAGAAGCCGGGCCGGCTGAGTGACGCTCTGTCCGTGGCTGCGGGCGACGCGAACGCGTGGGCTGACACGGTCGGAGTGCTGGTGGGTTACAGCCTGGCCCGCCGGGACGGCGATGCTCTGATCGTGCATCGGCTGGTCGCTGCGGCATTGCGCCGGGCGATGCCTGCGGAACGGTCGACCAAATGCGTGGGCGCACTCGCCGGGCTGCTGCGTGCAGCTTTGCCGTACGCGATTTGGAATAACCCGGACAAGTGGCCAGCGTGGAAGGCGTTGCTGTCGCTTTCGCTCACGGTGGCGGACCACGCCCGCAGCGAATCGGGGCAGGTGTTCGAAGATGGCTGCTGGCTGGGGGACCGTGCTGCCCGCTACCTGCATGCACAGGGACAACTCTCTGCCGCGGTCCCACTCTTTGAACGCACCCTGGCCGACCGGGAGCGGGTGCTGGGTGTCGAGCACCCGGACACCCAGGACACGCGGAAGAACCTGGCCTTCGCCTACCGGGTGGTGGGGCGGGTGGAGCAGGCGATCAGCCTGTACAAGCGCATCCTGGCCGACTTTGAACGGGTCCTTGGCGCCGAGCACCCGGATACCCTGCACGCGCGGAGCGACCTGGCCTTCGCCTACCAGGCGGTAGGCCGGGTGGAGCAGGCGATCAGCCTGTACGAACGCACCCTGGCCGACCGGGAGCGGGTCCTGGGCGCGGAGCACCCGGACACCCTGGAGGCGCGGAGCGACCTGGCCTTCGCCTACGAGGCGGTAGGCCGGGTGGAGCAGGCGGTCAGCCTTTGCGAACGCACCCTGGCCGACCGGGAGCGGGTCCTGGGCGCGGAGCACCCGGACACCCTGCACGCGCGGAGCGACCTGGCCTTCGCCTACCAGGCGGTAGGCCGGATGGAGCAGGCGATCAGCCTGTACGAACGCACCCTGGCCGACTTTGAACGGGTCCTTGGCGCCGAGCACCCGGACACCCTGCACGCGCGGAGCCACCTGGCCTTCGCCTACCAGGCGGTAGGCCGGATGGAGCAGGCGATCAGCCTGTACGAACGCACCCTGGCCGACCGGGAGCGGGTCCTGGGCGCGGAGCACCCGGACACCCTGGAGGCGCGGAGCGACCTGGCCTTCGCCTACCAGGCGGTAGGCCGGATGGAGCAGGCGATCAGCCTGTACGAACGCAATCTCGCCGTAGCGGAGCGAGTACTAGACGACCGCAACCCCGACCTAGCAGCCTACCGTGCCAATCTCGCAGGGGCCCGCGCAGCCGCACGCCGCAGTAAAGGGCCAGGTGCTAGCCGAATCGAGATTCCGTGAAACGATCAGGCTGGATCTTTGGGGCCGTTCGCCTTCATGACGCGCGAGAGGGGACGAGTTTCCGCGCGCTAGCGGGCAGCCGGGGCCGGCTCTTCTGGCGTGGCTACCGAAAGACAGGCGGCCCTTGTGCCAGGTAGTCACGGATGCGGATGAGGACCGTCGGGTGCATCTGTATGTGTTCTAGCTCGTCGACGGGGAAGAACTGGACGGCTGTTGACTCGTTGCTTACTGCGATCGAGCCGCCGACGATGGTGCAGGCGCAGCAGATATTGAACTGCTGCCTGACCTCGCCGTTGTCGTAGGCGAAGACGTGCGCGGGGTCGGAGTAAATGCCAACGATGCGGTCTAGGGTGACGTCGAGGCCGGTCTCTTCCTTGGTCTCCCGGATGACGCATTGGGCGAAGGTCTCGCCGATGTCCATGGTCCCGCCAGGGAGGGCCCAGTTTCCGGAATCGGACCGCCGTTGTAGCAGGACGCAGCCGGCGCTGTCAGACACGATGGCCGAGCCGCCGACCACGAGCGAGTTCGCTTTGGGCGCGTTGGGATCGTTGTAGTAGTCGACTCGTCCCACGGTCCTATTCCTCCTGCTATGTCGGGTTCCACCGTGCCGCGCTGGACTCAGCCCAGACTGCCTCGAACTGACGCGCGTAGGCTTCGAAGATCCCGGCGGAGCCTCGGCGCCGCAGTTGTAGCAGCGGGTGTTGGAAGCCGTGGAGCTTATACAGGTAGGGCGTTACGATCATCTGGTCGTCGAAGCGATAGACGGCGTTGTAGAGCGGGACGGTGTGAAGTCGGACCTCGATTCCCGGGTTTGAGAGCAGCGGCTCGAAATGGCCTAGCGTGGTCCGGATGCGCCCGGGGAGCGTGCCTCGTAGGTCCTCCAGCCGGTCGCGGGCGGCCACTTCCTCGCACATGGGGTCGGCAGCGAGGATGCGAACCCGCAGGCCGCTCTTGCACTTTTTGTCGAGCATGTCCTCCAGGTCGGGAAACTGCTCAGGTAGGAACAGCATCGCGTAGCCGAGAAGGTCGATGGTGGTGGACGCACGATCGAGCAGGTTGCTCCAGAGCTGTATGGGGGCATCGGCTCTGTGCGTGTAGGCGGTCACGATCTCGGACATCGACGTCAGCCCGGACGCGTTCGCTAGGGCCACTTCGGGCCAGAGTTCTTCTTCGGTCCGGTTGAGCGCGTCGCACGCCTTCCACCGGTGTCGTGGGTGCGGCACGCGGCCCGTCAGCCAGCGCTGCACGGTCTTGGGGTCGACGCCGACGTGACGCGCAAGTGCCTCTACCTCCAGGTTCCGCGATGCCATCGCGACACGTAGCCGCTCATTGCCGTGGACGGACATGCTCACACTCCCGACGTCGGGACGTTTGGAAAACATCCTAAACGTCCTAGACGTCATGACGATGGGATGGGTGCGTCCTCACGGTTAGTCAAGTCTGGCGATGCGCCTATGAGGGTGGAACCCGCACGAACAGGGGCCGCTACCGCTGGTCTGTGGACCATCCTCCGGCCGAAGCCGGCCAAGCGTGACTAGTGACGACTAGGAGGAGAAGCTATGTGCGACGTCAACCATGTGGGGTTCACCCGTCCCGGCTATCTGATCGACGTGCAGGCGGCGAGCATCGCCGCTGACGGGGCGCTGTGGACACGTGCGCTGGCGCATCATGCGCAGGTCGGTTTGGATGACGACCAGATTCGAGGGCTGCTGGACCTGTCGCGGGAGTACCACGCGGCCCAGCAGGCGATCCGGCAGCGGATGGCGGTGCTGGGTGAGCTGGCCGAGCAGAAGCGGGGCCGGCTGGACGCGGGCGCGCTAGCGTCGCGTAAGCCGCTGCTGGACGAGCGGGCGGAGCTGTTCCGTGCGGACGAGCAACTGTTCTTCGACTTCGCGGCCCGAGGTCAGGAACTGCTGACGAACGAGCAGCTCGACCGGATCGCGGACGTGTACCACGGGGAGAAAGACGATGCGCTCGCCGGGCTGGCCGCGTCGTTGGACCGGGCCGTGGGTCCAAACTTTCGTTTCGGCCCGGTGCCTGCCTGACCGTGACGACATCGCAGCGTGACGCGGCGGCCGGCTGGCTGAGTGCTGGCCGGTTCGCCGGTCTGACCTCGGGCGGCCGTGCGGAGGCCAGCGAGCGGCTGGCCCGGATCGCGGATGAGGTGCTGATCGGCGCTCGCCTTAGCACGGGAGCACGGGTGGTCGATGTCGGTGCCGGGACTGGTCTATTGACCGAACGGGCGTTGGCATTGGTTGGCTCGGGCGGGGTGGTGACCGCCGTCGACCAATCGGCCGGGGCCCTGGCACAGATCAGGGCGCCCGACGGCGGCGGAGTACTGCATCGGGTGGTGGCCGACGTGACCGCCATGCCCTTGGACGATGGAGTGGCGGACGCGGCGGTGGCTCGGTCGGTGCTGATCTATGTAGATGATCTGGTTGCCGTGCTCGCGGAGATCGGCCGGGTTCTGCGGCCCGGTGGCCGGTTCTCGGTGTTCGAGCCGGTGAACTCCAGGCGGGTCCACGACGCCTGGTTGCCGGGTCTGAGCGACACCGAACTGGCGGCTATCGGGCAGGCGTTGGCGGCGGCTACCGCCAGTGCGGCGACGATGACCCGTTTCAGCGAGACCGCGCTGCGCGAGGCCGCCGACACGGCCGGCTTCGGTGTCATCACGGTTCACCGCGCGGCGGTTCACCAGACGCTGACCGGCCGTGAAGCGGTCACGGCACACCTCGACCGCAGTTCGTACCCGGGAGCGCCGCCGGCGCTGGCGGTCGTCGCGGACGCGTTGGGTGCGGATTTGGCCGCGCGGTATGCCGCTGCCTGGCGGCACGCGGCCGACACGCAAGGAACGATCACCTACACCACGCCGACGGTCTTCCTGACCGCCGTGGCGCCGGACCGCCCTATGTGAGAGGCGCGGAAGGGTGCCGGCACACGCTGGCCGGTAACGATGCCCACGCAGTACGGGCGGGACGGGGAAAATGATGGAACGGCCAAATCGCCATGTCTGGACGCGCCCCGGCGCGGCCGTATACGCGGCATCGTTCCCGGATGGTTCGGGCGCGCTGTTCTCCCCGGTGCTGCCGGTGGATCTGGCGGCGGCCGGGGCGGGTCTGCTGATCCGGGATGTGCCGGAGGGCGGCGAGGCAGTCGATCTGCGCCTGGTTCCGGCGCTGCGCGGTGAGCTGGCGCGGGTGGCGGTCGCGCGGGCGGCGTCGCCGGAGGTGGCGCTGGTGGTGGTGTGCCCGGTGGGGGTGTCGCCGTATCGGACGGCGGTGGCTTTGGCGGTGGCGGAGATTCTGGGTGCGTCGCGAGCCAGCGGGGCTGGGGTGGTGACGTGCGCGGTTGCTCCGGCACACGGCGCATCGCTGGCCACGATCCGGCACGACGTGAGGGTGCGGGCGGCGGGTGGCGCGGTCTCGCGGTGCCGGGCGTTCGAGATCGTCGCCCGGTCGGCGGTACGTGGTCCGGTGTCGCTGGTTCGGGGTGCGGCGTGACGCGGGCGCGTGTGGTCTGGTTCCCGGCCTGCCCGGAGGCGATTCCCCGGCTGCGTGCGTGCGCGGTGGAGACGCTGGGGGACTAACGGGTAGACGCGGCGGCGATCGAGACGGCTGAGCTAGTCGTGGCGGAGTTGGCCACGAACGCGCTGAGGGTTTCTACGCCGGTCGGTGAGACGAACGGGCCGGACGGCGGGGGCGTGGGCGGGGAGTTCATCGCGGTGCGGCTGTCGGTGGGTGACGGCCGGGTGATGGTGCAGGTGTGTGACCGGGACGACTCGGCGATGCCGCGCCGGTCGGCGGTCGGTCTGTTGGACGAGAGTGGCCGGGGTCTGGCGCTGGTGGAAGCGCTGTGTGACCGGTGGTCGGCCTACCGGGCGGTGTCCGGCGGGAAAGTTGTCTGGGCGCAGTTCCCTGGGGTTGTGCTGCCCGAGCAACGGCCGGCGGACGCGGGCCAGTTGCGGCGGCGGGTGTCACGGGAGATGCCGGCGCCGCTGTATCCGGTGCGGTTCAGCGACGATCCGGAGGTGTTGCGGCGGGTCGTGGACCGGCTGCGTGCCCTGGACCCGTGGCATGTGGCCGGTTCGGATGAGGTGGCGCTGCTGGCGGGGGTCGCGCCGTGACGCCGGGCGATTCGAGGAGTACAGCGACGCGCGCCGGTTCTGCTGATGTGCGGGCGGATGTGCCGAGTGCGGCGCGGATGTATGACTACCTGTTGGGTGGCAAGGACAATTGGCCCGCTGATCGGGCGGCGGCGGATGCGGCGTTGGCGATCGAGCCGAATTTGGCGACCAGTGCCCGGGAGAACCGGGCGTTTCTGGTGCGGGCGCTGCGGTGGGCTGCCGGCTGCGGTATCGATCAGTTCGACTACGCACTATTCCCGTAGGCGCTGACCAGCCAGGCCAGCAGATCGCTCCGGTGGAACTCACCGACAATGGTCGGCAACGCGAGGGTGACCATCGTCTGGTTCAACGTCGCGAGCGACAAGGCGAGGATCAGGCCAGGAAGGATTCGCAGGATCTGGCGATGAGTCGGCACGGACCCATCGGAAACCGGGACGGTGGCCCGGGCCCGGAGGTGCCGCGGCCCCTGTCCCGCCCGCGCCCGGTGGCGGCTCGTCGGTGGGCGGCGGGCGCGGTCAGCGGCATCGGTGGTGGTCAACGCGACAGCAGGCCACCGTGCTCCGTCGCGTATGAATATAGCTCCAGGATCTCGCCGTACCTCCGGTTGAACAGGGCCTCATGAGACGCGGTGAAGTGTTCACGCCAGCCTCCGATCTGCCCTCTGAAAAAAGTGAACGAATCTCTGTTGAAGACATTTTCGACAATTTTTTCGAGGTCGGCGTCCGCGCCGACGAAGTCGATGATCCGCCGGACGGCGGCCTGCTGTGTCATCTCGGAGCCACCGCCGGGCGGGCCGACCAGCTCCTCGAAGGACACCTTGCACACGTTGGGGTGACGCAGCAGCCAGAGCGCGGAGGCGAAGGAGTCCATGCCGGGGAAGGCGGGATCGGTCAGGGCGAGATCCAGCCGTTCGCCGAGAGTATCGACGCTTCTGAGGATGGCGCTGTGCACATGATGCTCCGCGAACTCCCCCACGCCGCCTGGGGTCAGTCCGGACAGGAAGTTCACCATCGACAGCAGCACATCCCGCGGATCCCGGTAGTTGAGGATGATCCGCGGCTCGCCGGTGTCGGTCCATTCCCGGATGAAATACTCGTCCACCCGGTCCAGGGGCAACTGGTGTACGAACCAGCAGGAATTCTGTGGGGTATCAGCGAACCGTTTCGCCCGTGACAACGCTCTCGCCGCCAGCCCCTCGATGGTTTCGTCGTAGACCGCCAGCCCCCGCCGCGGAATCCCGAGACGGATACGCCAGGACTCGTTCAACGCGGCGATAGCCTGTTTCATCCGCCGATCGACGAGATCGAGGTCGGAGCAGGACGTGAGTTCGTCGAGCTCGGCCGGAAGGTAGATCATCTGCAATACCCGCCACATTTGCTCGGCCGGCAGCAGGGGCTGCTCCTCTGGCGCACTGAACACCTCACCACGCGGCGCGTAGCCGATTGCCGAAAACACCTCCCGGACCAGGTGTGTGCCGGACTTGCGTAGCGAGACCACCACGACGTGCGGTGCTTTCATGGCGTCGTTCCTGTCAGCCGATATCAGACGAGCAAGACGATGCGGGGCTGGCCGGCGTCCCGGGGACGCACGGCCAGCCCGGACCGGCGTTACTACTACGTGTAGATGTACGACGGCAGCACTGATCCCTTCTGCCCGGACAGCGCGGCGAGGAACTCCTCGCTGGCAGTGTCGGGAACCGTGGCGGCGAGACGCTCCATTATGCGTTCTCCATTCCTTCTCAGTCTCCGCCGGACGGCGAAGATTCTGTTCGCGGCCTCTTGTCCGCGACCGCCGGAATCGTGCCCTCTGTCGGCTTTGTGCCGCTCACCCAGAATCACCAGCAGCCGATTCGATTGCAAGACCGCCAACGCAGTGTGATATTCGTCACACAGTGATACTTGTATGATGCATAGGACTCGTAATACGCGGGAGGTATACGCACGGATCCCGCCGGCCGCTATCGCGGCTGACGACATCGGCTGTAGGCTCGCGGCCATGGCGAAATCGGGCGACGACGCCAGTCCTGATCCGGCGGCGCGACTTCTCGGGCCGCCGGAATACCTTCTCCAACCTGTCGATCTCTGTGGCGACCGCCGCACCGCGACGGAATCCGCCGTGTAGCTGGGCCTTCCGCCAGGTCGGCGCCGGGACTTCGGTCGCAGTTCTCGTGTTCCGGCGGTGACCCGCCCCCCGCGTTAGGCAAAGACCTCGATCGGGCACTTGGCGGCGCCGCTGCGTTCGATGCGAGCGTCGCTGGTGATCAGTGGCAATCTCAAGGTCTCAGCGAGGGCGACATACTGGGCGTCGTAGGCGCTGAGGTTGTGGTGCAGGTCGCGGACGCGTGTCCAGAGGATCAGTGTCTCGTGCCGCACAAGTGGCAATCAACCGCACGAAGACCCGTTACCACAGGTCGCGCCAGGTCTGGTCGGCCCCCAGTTGGACGATCATCAGGGTTACGTCGTCGACTCTGATCGCGCCATTCGACCGCAGATCGATGATGAGGTTGACGAAAGCTTCTGGGCCGTAGAAGCCGATCCAGCTCCACAGCCGGGGGTCGGCGTCGGCCGCGGCAAGCATGGATTCGCTCATCGCGTCGCTGGCCAGGACGAACGCGTCGCCTGGTCGGGCGAAGCCGCGCGCTGTGCGCAGTCTTGCCAGTCCGCGCTCAAGTCGTGTCTCCGCGGTGGGCACGAGGTCGGGACGCCGGTTGAAGTCGGACGCTGACGTGATCGGAAAGGAGCGGCGTAGCTGGCCTGCGCGGAGGTGGAACAGGCAGCAGTCCCCGACCGCCACGGCCTCCCACTCGACCTCGTCACTGGATTGGTCGGTCAGCCGGTCGACGGGGGGACGAGTGATCTGGAGACCGAGGAAAGCCGCCGCCGACCCGGCCGCGGTGGCGTCCTCGTGATACCACGCCTTTGCTGGGGGTTGCGCGGCCCGCCAGGCTTCGGTCTGTGTCCGGAACCATCCCGCCAACTGCCTGGCGCGGGTGTCGACGGTGGCGGCGGCATCGGGTGCCGGGAAGTCGTTGACGTAGGCATCCGCCAGGGCGCGCGCCCAGTCTCCGGCGCGGTATGCGGCGGCGGCGCCGTCGCATACCGCGAAGCGGCCGTGGCGCTCGCTGAAGGCGGCCGCGTCCTCCCACTCGTGCGGGGACTCGGGGTCCTTGGGAACGCTGTATACCTGTGCGCGCAGGCGCATGCTCATCTACCATCCGGGGCGGCCGGGTTTCCGTCAGTACTCTTCCAGCGATTCCAGGGACGTGCCGATCTCCAGGGCGCGGATGACCGCGCTCATATCGGCGTTGCAGACAAACCCGCGCGCCTTCGACGCGATGGGAATGTTCATTGCGCGGGCCTGTTCACGCATGATTTCCGGGAGCTCGCTGGACATGTGGAAGAGGAGCCCCGAGTAGTCGTCGGGCAGGTCGTCATCCACGGCCGGGAAAGAGATGGGACGGCTGGCACCCGAGGACAGGTTGATGTTGAAGAGCAGGACATTCCCGTTGTTCGTGTGCAGCTTTCGGATACGTTCGCTCCAGATGGTGGGGTCTCCGTCGGTCGGTTTACCGTCGCTGATGTTTATGATGATGGGTGGGAAGGAACCGGGGTGGGCGCGTACCCAGCCTGAGGCCACCCGGCCGGCCATCTCGAGTGCGCTACACATGGCGGTGCGGCCTTTCGCGACCGGCTCGAACCATACCGGGAGCGGCCCTTCTCCGCGGTCCTCCACCCGTAGCACCGCGTCGGCGATCTCGCCGACGGAGGCAAGTTTGCGGCCGGTGAGCGGACCGGTGAGCAGAGGCAGGGCTTCGTTCCCATATCCGATCACGCCGATGTCATAGTAGTGGCGGGGCGATTGACCGGCGTCCTTGACGCAGCGGCGGACAATGGTGAGCAGCAGGTCGTTGACGGCGTGGGCGACTCCGTCGGCCTTCGACATCGCCCTCGTTCCTGCCATCGGTTCGCTCATCGAACCGGACTGGTCGAGCAAGAAGAGCAGGCAGCCGGGATTTCGGCGATCGAACCGTCTTGAGTATTTCGCGTCCAACGGTGGACTCCTCTGAGCGGCGGTGCGACATCGCGACGCGCGGTCGGTGCGCCGCGGCAGATCAGTGAACCTTTTCCGTTGCCGCTGATGAGCAGCCCCGGCCTTGGCCAGTAAACACATAAACGGAAAAGGCTCCGGAGGCGGGCTGATCGCGCGTGGGCGGGGCTCTG
>Ga0068859_100007699_pt1 | contig 10940 bp, 6 predicted proteins | sample KBSSwiS22_FD_66585 | JGI IMG/M metagenome (GOLD analysis project Ga0068859, IMG submission 66585) | Switchgrass rhizosphere microbial communities from Kellogg Biological Station, Michigan, USA - KBS Switchgrass S2-2 | ecosystem: Host-associated > Plants > Roots > Rhizosphere > Soil ... | reverse complement strand
TAATCTGGACCGCGGCGCGGGTGGCCGTGGCAGGATTGCACGCGCCGCCGCAGACCTGGTCGCCGGTAGCGAGGATGCCTCCACCGACCCGCGAGTCATTGCCGCGTACCGCCGAATCGACGAGGGACAGGCTCGCCGCCGGCCGGAAGGGTTGCGCAGTGTTGTTCGACCCGAGGCCGATGCCGCCGGCGAAACCGCCCACGGCCTGTGAGTCCTGCGCGTGATTGCCTTCGATGGTCGAACTGGTCGCCTCGTATCGCGCCCGGTATGAACTGAGGCCGCCGCCGCTGTTTGCCGTGTTGCCTTTGATGGTCGCACGGATGAGGTAGGCGATGGCGTTGTCCTCGATATGCGCGCCGCCGCCTTCAGCAGGATTCTCCGCCGGCGAGTAACGCTCCGCGACGTTGTTCGAGACCTCCGTGTCCTCCAGCATCAAGGTGGAAATGCCATACGGCGAATCGTAGATGCCCAGATGCATGATGCCGCCTCCCGCAAATCGGGATCGGTTGTTCGTGATGAGACATCCGCGAAAGGTGGGCGAGGCATCGTTCACATGGATGCCGCCGCCGCTGCCGATGTTGCCCAATCCCGGACCGCCGGCGCCCGAGATGTTGCCGTAGATGCGGCAGTCCGTGAACACAGGGCGTGACCCGGTGATGATGAGGAGGCCGCCAGCGAATCGGTCGGCGGTATTGTTGCGGATCTCACAGTGAGAGAACGTCGGGCTGGACTTGAAGATCACCCCACCGGCCCCGTCGAGTGACCGGCTGTTCTCGATCACGACGTCAGTCAGCGTTGGCGAAGATTCCTGAAACGTGAAGCCGCCGCCGACGCCCGCGCCGCCGACGCCGCCACGGAAGGTCAGTCCCTCAATCCGGATGTTTCCCGTGGCCACGAGCACTTGCAGGGCCGTCTGGTTGCGCGATGTGGCGTCGATGATCGTCGCGGCCGATCCCATCACGCCGCGGATGGTCATCGACTTGCTGGTGCCGGCAATCCTCAGGGTTTCGGGGTACACACCCGGCTGCAGTTCGATCACCGAGTCGTCGGGCGCCTGGCCCAAAACCACAGCATTGATGGCCGCCTGGGCGGTTCCGTAATCCGCTGGTACTCGGAGGGTGGAGGCGAACGCGGGGCTGACAACGATGAACTGGAGAAGAGCCGCGACCATGAGGCGATGCGCCGGTCTTCGGAGGAACATTGCTCGGGCCAGCTGCAAGAGCTATTCCGCCGGCGAGCGAGCATTCGCTGTTCGTTCGCCTCCACCTTGCGGCGGCACCGCTGCCAGCCGATCCTGCAACAGCTCACGGCCGGTTCATCACACTCTGCGCCGCCCTTCTCGTCAGCGCGCCTTGTAGCCCTGCCACACCCATTCGAGCGCCGACGGATAGGTCTGAGCGATGACCTGGCCATCGGTGTGCCGGGCGTTCTTCGCGTAGACGAACTGATAGTGATACCGCTTCGCCTCGAGCGCAGTGGCCACGCGAATGTTGGCAATCACCCAGTTGTGCAGGCCAGATGCCGCTGACGTGGCGCCGTTGTCGTTCTGCGAGACGTGCATCCAGATGCGCAGCGGCTTGGCCGGGCTTTGCGGAATGAGCCGCTGCGGGTACTCCCACGCGCCGTTCGGGTACTCAGCATCGGGGTGCTGGTTTACGAACGTGCCGGAGTAGATCAGGACACGGTGATAGAGCTCGGGGTGAAACCACGCCATCGAGAACGACGCGGATCCGCCTGAGCTGCCGCCGAGGGTCATCCGGCCATCGGGATCCTTGGTGATCTTGACCCCGTAGTTGCGCTCAACCTGCGGCAGGATCTCCGCTTCGACGAACTCCGCGTACTTACCGGAAACCGTGTCGTACTCGAGGCCGCGCTCGCTGCCCGGACCGTCGCCGCCGCCGTTCGCGATCATCACCGCCACGATGGGCGGCAGCCGACGGGCGGCGATCATGTTGTCGAGAACCGTCGGAAGCTGGTTGTTACGCGCGCCGTACGCGTCGCACGACACGATGAGCGGCGCCGCGGTGCCGGCCACGTACTGTGCGGGTATGTAGACGGTGACCTGACGCGTCGGCGTGGCGCCACGCAGTCCGGTGTCGGGATAGAACCGGCTATCGGCGGCGTTGACCGTGAACGTCTCGACGCGGCCCTTCGGAACGCCATCGACGGGCGTCTGCTCCGGCGCCGGAGCGTAGTCCGGCCCGATGAAGTAGTTGCCGTCACCGGCGCCGGGTTTCCAGGCGGGCAAACGGTCGAGTGTTGCAATCTCGGCGGCGTCGGCTTCCGTCAGCGGCGCTCGCGGCGCGCCACGGCCGCCACCCCGCGCCGCCCCGGCGGCCTCGGTCTGCGTCGGTCCCGCAGGGGGCGGCGCGGCAGCCGGCGTCGTCTGGCCAACCAGCACGGCTCCGCCCGCAAGTAGGGAGAGTGTCACCACCCAAACAGTCGCAGTCACTGGCTTCATCAGGCATTCTCCTCGTGCGTCGGACCTGGCGCGCTGAAGGTCACGGACGCCGCGTTTCGGCACGTCGGTCTGGCTAAGGCGTGTTGATGACACACGGCCGGAAAACCACATCCGGGGGCCGTCATTTGTCGATCTGCTTCGACACGGCGGGCACCGACTGCAGGTAGGCCCAGAGGGCCTGCTTCTCGACATCGCGCATGTTCTTCGCCATCGGCGGAACGACTGCCGACATCGGCGCACGCAGACCCGACCCATCCGGACGTTTGGCCTCCACGATCGCCGAGAGGAACTGGTCGTAGGTCCAACCCTGGAGTCCTGTCGCGTCGGGTGTGAGGTTCCGGGCCGGCGGCCAGCTCGGATCACCGCCAACGATCGGACCGCCGCTCAAGTCGGGACCGTGGCAACCCATGCAGACGTTCGCCAGGTGCTTGCCGAACTCGACGGACGCGTTCTCGGCGGGAGGCCGCGCGGGATGGACAGTGTTCCCCGCCAATGTCTCCGCCGCATATCTCAGTTTGCCGGTCGCCACGAGCATCTTTCCGACGGGACCAAACGTCGGGGCCGGCACCGCATTGTCCACTGCGGGCTGCGCGCGAATGAACGTGACGATGTCGGATAGTTCCTGATCGGACATGTTCCTGAAGTCATCCGACGGCATGACGGCACCGTGTCCATCGCCCTTCACACCGTGACGGACGATGCGATCCCAATCACGCGCCGTGAAGCTCGTCGTGCGGCTGCCCTTTCCAAGTGTGAGGTTCGGTGCGAGCAAGTGGCCCAGCATCGGGTCGTCGACCATCACGCCGCCGCCAAAGTTCTGGCCGTGACAGGCGCGGCAGGGATAGCGAGCGGCCAGCAAATGGTCCGCGCGCTCGATCGCGCGCGATCGGGCCGCGGCCTGGGGCGCATCGCCCGTCAACCCAAGTGACGCCGCCTCGACGTCGTCCAGCGGAAAAGGAATGGGAAAGTCAGCCGCGTGCGTTTCGAAGGTGCGGGCTGTCAAGCGGCTGGTCGTCATCGACGCCCAGGCATAGAATGCGCCCGCGGCCACGAGCAGGACCGCTACAAGCATGCCCACGATCTTCAGGACAACCTTCATCTTCCCTCCTCAGGGCGGCCCACCTTACTTCCGATGAGCCTTCTGAATCAAGAAGCCGCGCCATCCATGAGCGCGAGGTGGTGGACTGCGTAGCGGCGATGGAGCGCGGAGGCGGATCTACCGCTGATCGAGCGGCAGCACCGTCTGGGGGTACGGCGGTCCGATGTACTCAGTCCGCGGACGGATGAGGCGGTTGTTCGCATACTGCTCGAGGACGTGCGCAGTCCAACCAGAGATGCGGCTGACCGCGAAGATGGGTGTGTAGAGATCGATCGGAATCCCCAGCGAGTAAAACATCGTCGCCGAATAGAAATCGACGTTCGGATTCAGCTTCTTCTCGGCCTTTACAAGTGCCTCGATGCGCTGCGACATCTCGAACCACTGCGGCTCACCGGCCTTCTCGCCGAGCGACTTCGAGAAGCGGCGCAGGTGGGTGGCGCGCGGATCCTCCGTGTGGTACACGCGGTGGCCGAAACCCGAAATCTTTTCCTTGCGCGCGAGTTTGCCGCGGACGAACGCTTCGGCGCGGTCCGCGCCGGCGTCGCGGCCGATCTCGAGCAGCATCTTCATGACTTCGGCGTTCGCGCCGCCGTGGAGCGGCCCCTTGAGCGCGCCGATGGCACCGACAATGGCCGAGTGGAGGTCCGTCAGCGTGGCCGCCGACACACGTGCCGCAAAGGTCGACGCGTTCAGTTCGTGATCGGCATGCAGCACGAGCGAGACGTCGAACGCGCGCGATTCCATCGCGTTCGGTCGACGGCCCGTCAGCATGTACAGGAAGTTCGCGGCGTGGCCTAGCGCGGGATCCGGGTCGATGTGGCCCCCGCCACCCGCCATCCGGCCCCACGTCGCGACAATCGACGCCAGCTGCCCGGTGAGCCGCACAGCCTTGCGATAGTTCGCCTGTGGCGTCTTCTCCGCCGTATCGCGATCGTAGTGCCCCAGCATGGAGGTGAGCGTCCGCAGAGCGTCCATGCCGTCAACTGGCGGCAGCATCTTCATGGCCCGCAGGATCGGCTCGGGCAGAATCCTGGCGGCCGCCAGCTGTGTTTGCAGATCGCCAAGGTCCGCGCGCGTCGGCAGGCGGCCGTGCCAGAGCAGATAGCAACATTCCTCGAACGAGACGCCGCGTTCGGCATCGGCAAGATCGTGGATGTCATAGCCCTGATAGGCCAGGACGCCACGGTCGCCGTCGAGAAAGCAAATCGCGGACTCGCCCGCGACGACGTCTTCGAGGCCTGCTTTGGGCTTGGCGTCAGTGGACATGCCGGCGCGCTACTTGCCGCCGGCCGTCTGGGCGGCCTTCACGAGGAGATCATCGCCTCTGAACTGCTGGAGGATCGACGTGAGGCCCATGTAGAGAAATCCAAACTGGAACAGCACCAGGAACGGCAGCGTGCCGTAGATGCCGTTGGCCAGCGCGTAGAACACCGTCGCCGTGAAATACAGTCCGAAGGCGAGCTCGACAAACGGCTGAATGGGCATGGACTGGTGATACTTCTTGTGCTGCCAGTCGTCCTGCCCCTTGCTGATGCCGTACTTGGGCGTGCGCGTGAATTCACCAGGCTCGCCGAAGAGCGCCTCGAGCACGGCCTTGGCATTGTTCACGGCCAGACCGATGCCGATCGCCATGACGACCGGCAGATAGCGGACGCGCGCACGCCAGTCCGGATAGACCTCGCGCTGGCTGATCAGATAGAAGTTGAACACCGAGAGCGTCGCCGCCGCGAACAGCGGAATGTCGATCAGCAACATCTCGGTCCACCCCATTTCGTACCGGACAACCATCGCCGGGAACATGAGGACCGAGAGCACGATCATGAGCAGATAGTTGAAGTTGGCCGTGAGGTGAAAGAACGCCTCGACCTTCACCTTCAGCGGCAGATCGGCCATCAGGATGTACGGCAGGAGCTTGCGGCACGTCTGAATGGAGCCTTTTGCCCAGCGATGCTGCTGCGACTTGAAGGCGTTCATCTCGACCGGCACTTCGGCGGGCGTCACGAGATCCGGCAAGAAGCAGAACTGCCAGCCGCGCAGCTGGGCGCGATAGCTCAGGTCGAGATCTTCGGTCAGCGTGTCGTGCTGCCAGCCACCCGCGTCCTGAATCGCCACCCGCCGCCAGACTCCGGCCGTCCCGTTGAAGTTGAAGAAGCACCCTGACCGGTTTCGGCCGCCGTGCTCGAGCACGAAGTGACCGTCGAGCAGGACGGCCTGCACCTTCGTCAGCAGCGAGTACCCCTGGTTGATGTGCCCCCAACGCGCCTGGACGACAGCCAGGCGATCGTTCGTCGTGAAATACGGGACGGTCCGCCGCAGGAAATCGGCCGGAGGGACAAAATCTGCGTCGAAAATGGCGACGAACTCGCCCCGGGCGGCCTTCAGGCCGGCCTCGAGGGCACCGGCCTTGTAGCCGGTACGGTCGACGCGGTGCAAATACTTGATGTCGAATCCACGCGCCGCCTGCCGGCGCACGGCCAATTCCGCGATCTCCCGCGTCTCGTCCGTCGAGTCATCGAGCAGCTGAATCTCGAGCAGTTCCCGCGGGTAATCGATCTCGCAGACGGCGTCGATCAGCCGGTCGACGACGTACATTTCGTTGTAAATGGGTAACTGAATGGTGACGACCGGCCACTCCCTGACAATGGGGGGAAGGCCGGGTACACGGTCCTTGTTCTTCATGTACTGGTACACGATGAAGTAACGGTGCCACCCGTAAATGCCCAGGATGCTGAGCACGAAGAAATACGAAACGAGGATCAGCGTGTCGTACGTGGTCATAGAATTGAGGCGTCCGGGGCAGCAGGACTGAGCCTTATTCTAGGGAGTGGTTCCGTTCTGAGTCAAACCAAAAGCCTTGTCCAATCAACACTTACGCCCGTTTGTCGCCCCATCGTCGCTCGCCGGAATCCTCGCGGACCTGCGCGCTGGCACCATCGACGCGATCGAGGCCGAGCAGCGCATTCTGGCTGTCGTCTCCACGCCGGCCATCGAGAACCTCGGGTTTGCGCGCGTCGACCACGACCGGGCAGACCGTCAGGGATTTCCGGAAGTGGTCTACGGCCAGGGCAAGACCCCCGACCAGGTTGCGCAGATCTCCCAGGCTATCGTGCGGCGCGGACACAGCCTGCTCGTCACGAGAACCGACGCGGCCGCCTTTGACGCCGTCGTCGCCCTGATCCCGGACGTCCGGTTTCATCCGCAGGCGCGAATCATTGAACGACGCGTGGATGGACCACGTGGTGCGGGGGTGATCCTGGTCGCGGCGGCAGGCACGTCGGATCTGCCGGTGGCTGAAGAAGCAGCCATTGCCGCCGAGGTCATGGGCAACGACGTCGATCGGCTCTACGACGTCGGCGTCGCGGGCCTGCACCGACTGCTCGCCGAACGCACCAGGGTCGATTCGGCACGGGTCATCATCACCGTCGCTGGCATGGAGGGCGCGCTGGCGAGCGTCATCGGCGGCCTGGTCCGGGTGCCAGTCGTCGCCGTTCCCACGAGCATCGGCTACGGCGCAAGCTTCGGGGGCATCGCAGCCCTACTGGCCATGCTCAACTCCTGCGCGTCCGGCGTCTCGGTCGTCAACATCGATAACGGTTTTGGCGCCGCAGCGGTGGCGAGCTCGATTAATCACCTGTGACATAGGAGACCGGGTCTCCGCGCTAGGCCAGGAGACCCGGTCTCTTGTGTCATAATGAGCGTTTCCCCGCTGCCCGGTGGGGAATTCCAATGCAGGCTGCAGTTCTTCGCGCACTCGAATTCGATCGTATTCGGGAGGCTCTGGCGTCGCGTGCGCTGACCCCGCTCGGGCGGGAGCGCGCCTTGTCGGTGGTGCCCTCGGAGGATCCGGCTGTCGTTCGAGAATCCCTGGCGCTCACCACCGAGGCGGTGCGGTTCGTTGGAGAAGGCGGCTCGCTCGCCCTCTCCGCTCCAGACGACCTGTTGACGACCGTCGAAATCCTGCACGTCGCAGATCATCCGCTCGAACCGCTGGCGCTGAGAGGGCTGGCTCGTCTCTTCGATTCAGTCGGCGTGGTCACCACATCCGTACTGCGGTCCGGAGGATCTCGCCTGACCGCGATTGCCGGCCGCGCAGCGTCGTTTGCCGACGAGATCGCCGCGATCGAGCGCGCCATCGAACCGAGCGGAGACATCAGCGATCGCGCCAGCGCGGCCTTGCGCGACATCCGCGAGGCGCTCCGCCGCCAACGCGCCAAACTCCGTTCGTCGCTCGACGCGCTTGCGCGAGGTCGCGACACGACGAAGTACGTCCAGGAGCAGATCGTCACCGATCGCAACGGCCGATACGTGCTGATCGTGCGCTCGGAGCATCGCGAGTCGATTCCCGGCATCGTCCACGGCAGCTCGACCAGTGGTGCGAGTGTCTACTTGGAGCCCCTGGCGACCGTCAGCCTCAACAACGACGTTGTCGAACTGATGGAGCGAGAGAAGGCGGAAATCCATCGCATCCTGACGGCACTGACCGCGGCCTTCCGGGCGCGTCCCGACGACCTTCACGAGACCCTGCATGTCGCCGAGGAGATTGACGACCTGTACGCCCGCACCGATCTGGCTCGCCGCGTCGACGGCCGCGCGCCGGCACTCAGCAACGATGGACGGCTCGATTTCAGGGGCGCTCGGCATCCGCTGCTGATTCCGGCGATGAGAGAACTGACACAAGAGACCGGGGGTATCAACGAGACCGGGTCTGGTAGTACAAGACCCGGTCTCTCAAACGCCGCGGTCCATCCCATCGCCTCCGATCTCGTCATCGCGCCGCCGGCGAGCGTGCTGATCATTTCCGGCCCGAACACGGGCGGAAAGACAGTCGCGCTCAAGGCTTTCGGGCTGCTCGCGCTGATGGCCCAGGCCGGACTGATGATTCCTGTAGACGATGGGAGCGTGTTCACGCCGTTCAGGAGCGTGTTTGCCGACATCGGCGACGAGCAGTCGATCGCCAATAGCCTGAGCACGTTCTCGGCGCACATGTCGCACATCGTGGCGATGGAGCGCGCTTTGGAGTTGCCCGCGCTCGTGCTGCTCGACGAGGTCGGAAGCGGCACCGATCCCGCGGAAGGCGGCGCGCTCGGAGCCGCGATTGTCGAACACTTCCGGCGGCGTGGGGCGACGGTGGTCGCCACGACGCACGATGAGGCGATGAAGTCCTACGCCGCCACCACGGCCGGCGTGCTGACGGCGGGATTCGGTTTCAATCCGGACACCTACGCGCCCACCTACAAGCTCCTCTACGGATCACCCGGGCGGAGTCTCGCACTTGAAATTGCCGCACGGCTGGGCCTGCCGGGCGATGTGATCGCAGACGCGCGCACGCGCCGATCCGAACGGGAATCACTGCTCGCGGCGCACTTGGCGCGGATGGACGACGAACTGGCCGCACTCGCCAAGGAACGCGGCGCCCTGGCCGCGGAACGCGACAGACTGAACGACGAGCGGCAGCAGGCGCTGGAGCGCGAGTCGCGACTCGTCGAGCGGGAGACGGTGTTGAAGCGCCGGTTCGATGACAAGGTCAGCGAGAAGCTCCGCGAAGCCCGCGCCGAAATCGATCGCATCGTCGGTACCGTGAAGCAGAAGGCGGACGCGCTCACGCAGCGGGCCGGTGGAAGCGGCCCGCGTGGGCCCGTGCTATCGACCGGCGACGTCGGCGGCCTCCGCGCGGAGGCAAAGGCGGCGATCGTGGCGGTCGGCGCCGCGCTTGGGCAAGACGCATCGGTGGCCGCGCCGGCGATGCTGGCGGCTCCGCCTTCGGTCGGTGACGCCGTCTTCGTGTCCACGTTCAACGCCCAGGGCATCGTGCGGGCAGTGTCCGAGAAGCACGTCGATGTCGAGATCAGGGGCAAGCGCATGCGCGTCGCCCTTGCCGATCTGCGCGCGCCGGGCAGCCAGGACGCGGAGCGACAGACCCGGACCGAGGAACAGCGCGTGCGTGTGGAGACAGGCCCCCGCCAGGGCGAACTGACGCGCGATCTGGTCCTCGTCGGCTCGACGGTCGACGAGGCGATCACCAAGGCCGAGAAGTTTCTCGACGACGCCCTGCTGGCTGATGAGCGGCGCCTGCGTTTCGTTCACGGCCACGGCACGGGCCGTTTGCGGGAGGGCCTCACGAAGTTCCTGCGCGAACACCCGCTTGTCGCCCTCGTCAGTCCTGCATCCGAGCGCGAGGGCGGCCCTGGCGCCACGATCGTGGAGCTGAAGGAGTAGCGTGGCCCTCTTCCCCACCTCCTTCGTCGACGACCTGAAGGCCCAGACGAACATCGTGTCGATCATCGGCGACGTGGTGTCGCTGAAGAAGACGGGCAATACGTGGAAGGGGCTGTGTCCCTTCCACACGGAAAAGACGCCGTCGTTCAACGTCAACGCCGACAAGGGTTTCTTCAAATGCTTCGGTTGCGGCGTCGGAGGCGACGTCGTGAAGTTCGTCGAGCTGTACCAGAAGTTGCCGTTTCCGGAAGCCGTCCGGTATCTGGCGACGCGGGCCAGCATGACGATTCCGGAAGGCGACGGATCGCCGGAGGATCGGGCAAAGGCCGCGGACCGCGAGTCGATCATCAAGCTGCACGAACAGGCCGCGGCCTTCTTCGCGGCACAGCTCGGGTCGCCCATGGGTCTGCGAGCCAAGCGTGAGCTCGAGAAGCGCGGGCTGTCGGCGGCCGCGATCGAGACCTTTAAATACGGCTATGCGCCGGCCGGCGGCCGGGAAACGCTGCACGGCCTGTTCAACAGTCAGGGCGTGCCACTCCCCTTGCAGCTGCGGAGCGGCCTCATCAAGCAATGGGAAGGGCGCGTCGGCGACTACTTCAGGAACCGCCTCATGATCCCCATCGCTCGGGACACGGGAGCGGTCGTCGCGTTCGGAGCCCGGGCGCTCGAGGAAGGCCAGGTTCCCAAGTATTTGAATTCCCCGGAAACGCCGATTTACACAAAAGGTCGCACTCTGTACGGCCTGGATGTGACGAAATCTGCGATCCGGACAAAAAATTATTGTGTGCTCGTCGAGGGATATTTCGACTTCGCGCAGGTCTGGCAGGCCGGGATCCAGGCGGTTGCGGCCATCTGCGGGACGGCCCTGACGATCCCGCAAATCCATATTTTGAAACGGTTTACGTCGAAAGTCGTGCTCAGCCTCGATCCGGACACGGCCGGCCAGGGAGCCACGGCCCGGTCTGCGGAACTGCTGGTGGCTGAGGGGTTTGAGGTGAACGTCGCCCTGCTCCCACCGGGCGGGGATCCTGATACCTTTATTCGCCGCTCAGGACCGAAGGCGTACGTGGAACGTTTGACCGGGTCACAATCGTATCTAGACTTCTTGCTCGATCGGTCTGCCGCGGGGCTGGATCTGAACCGGCCCGAGAGTCGTAAGAAGTT